>Ga0209675_1000112_pt1 | contig 114185 bp, 94 predicted proteins | sample AraplaCol_mLB_r2_2_FD_184280 | JGI IMG/M metagenome (GOLD analysis project Ga0209675, IMG submission 184280) | Arabidopsis root microbial communities from North Carolina, USA - plate scrape MF_Col_mLB_r2 (SPAdes) (version 3) | ecosystem: Host-associated > Plants > Roots > Endosphere | place...
TCAATAAGTTTAAAGTTTTTATCAAAAAACTGATACTGTGAATCTTTGTACTTTGCTAAAGTGGAAGCACCATAATTGTAATAGGCAGGCTCAAAATTGGATTCATTAAGGATCACAACAAAAGACTGGCTTTTATCTGATTCTCTGTCCGGAAAAGCCGTAAGGTCTCCCATCTCTGTAGTAGAATAGATTTTTACAGGAACATTGGTTCCGTTGATATCTAAGGTTCCGTCAGATAAACCTCCAGGGTATTCCTGTGCAAAAAGAAGCTGCGTTGTAAACGCAAACAGCACAAGGTAAATTCTGAAAAAGATAGTATTCATTTTCTATTGATTTGATAGTTTGATTATTGATATTTATGTTTGGGTGGAACAGGGTCGTAACCGCTTCCTCCCCAGGGATGGCATCTTAAAATTCTTTTAAATCCCAGCCAGAAACCTTTAAAAACACCATGCACCTGTAGCGACTCAATCATATAGTGAGAGCAGGTAGGTTCGTAACGGCAGTTTTTGGGAAGTAAGGGCGAGATGAACCATTGGTAAAATTTGATCAAAATTACCAGCGGAAATGTAATGATTTTATTGAATGTAAGTTTCAAAACAATGCAAAAATAGGGTAAAAAAATGAAAATTAGTTTAAATTTGTTATAAGTTTCGGCCATCAGAAATCCGAAACATTGATCTTAAAAAATAGAATTACTTTGAATCAAAATATTCCATTAGCTGAAAAATTAAGACCCAAAACCCTCAATGATGTATTGGGGCAGGAGCACCTTACCGGCGACAAAGGAACAATCAGAAAGATGATTGAAAATAACAGCCTCAATTCACTCATATTCTGGGGACCTCCGGGAACAGGAAAAACTACGCTGGCTGAAATTATCTCAGAACAGTCGGGAAGAAAGTTTTATAAGCTTTCAGCAGTTTCTTCCGGAGTAAAAGACGTAAGGGATGTGATTGAAGATGCAAAAAAGCAGAATCTGTTCTCCGGAAAATCACCTATCTTGTTTATTGATGAGATTCACAGGTTTAATAAATCGCAGCAGGATTCATTATTGCATGCGGTGGAAAAAGGCTGGATTGTATTGATTGGTGCGACTACCGAAAATCCAAGTTTTGAAGTAGTATCAGCATTGCTTTCAAGAAGTCAGGTTTATGTTTTAAAAGCATTAAGTTATGAAAAGCTGGAGGAATTAATTGATATTGCTTCCGAACGATATAATAAAGATGAAGTAACAGATTTTAAAATCCTTGAAAAAGAAGCTTTTATTCAATACTCCGGTGGGGATGCCAGAAAACTGATCAATTCCGTAGAGTTGGTTTTAAATCAATATAAAAATTCTGGAACAACGGAAATTATTAATTCTGATGTGTTGGAAGTTCTTCAGGAGACAATGGCGCTCTATGATAAAAACGGAGAGCAGCATTATGATATTATTTCAGCCTTCATCAAATCTATGCGTGGAGGTGATCCGAACGGAGCGGTGTATTGGCTGGCAAGAATGATTGCCGGTGGGGAAGATATTAAGTTTATCGCAAGGAGAATGCTTATTCTGGCCGCTGAAGATGTGGGTTTGGCGAATCCAAACGCTTTGGTGGTTGCTAATAACTGTTTTCAGGCGATCAATGTGATCGGGAATCCTGAAGCAAGGATTATATTAAGTGAAACAGCAGTGTATCTTGCGGTTTCACCTAAAAGTAATTCTGCGTATATGGCCATCAATGAAGCGCTGGCTTTGGTGAAACAGACGGGAAACCTGCCTGTACCACTTCATTTAAGAAATGCTCCTACCAAACTGATGAAAGATCTGGATTATGGGAAAGAATATAAGTACGCTCATTCTTATGAAGGAAATTTTGTAGAACAGGATTTTCTTCCGGAAGAAATCAGGAATGTAAAACTGTATGAGCCTGGTAATAATGCTACAGAAAAGAAGATTTACGAGGAGCTTAAGAAAAAATGGAACAATAAATATTAAAATAAAAAAGGATGCTGAAAAACAGCATCCTTTCTATAGTATTCAAGTTATTCAGTAGTATAAATAAACAATGTTTTCTTACCGTTATAATCTTTTGTTTCTGTTCTTTTTTTGATTTCAGGATAAATCATGGTACTGGTGTCTGTGAATTCATATCCTTCAATAAATACAGGATGGTCTGCCGGAATATTGTATTGAGTATTCATATTGGATAAAGCCATTCTATCCAGTACATTTTCTCCGTTTTTGAACTTATATTCAGTCACCCCTTTCGTAAAAACAGAACTGTATTTTTTTAAGCTTTGGGGAAGGCTGGCGGAAGTACTGTATACCTTTGAAACCTGCAATACGTTCTTTTTGGTATTGAACAATTCTACTGTCCCAATGGCATTATCAGCCACTGCAAACTTTACCGCAGGATTTTTTTGCTGGGCAAATAAAGTAGCAGAGGATAGTAATAAAAAAGAATAGAGTAATTTTTTCATAATCAGAATATGTAACTGTTAAAAACGTGATAAATATAGTTATTTTTTACAAAATTTGAATCAAATATTAAATTGTTTTGAATTTAATTTAGAAATAAAAACTTTAATCCAGATTGTTAGTCTTTGCTTTCTTCCGTTTTATCTTTTTTATCCACCATATTTCTGATCATATTTTTCAGTCGCTGAAAAGTGAAAGAGCTTAATAATAAAATAACTCCGAGAACAATAAAGGCGCTTATTCTTGAAATATTATCCATTTGCCATACATCATATCCGTAAAGTTTTAATACCATCACACCTATCAGAGCAAACCCAATCTTGTTATATTCCTGAATATTCTTTTTCAGGCCTGTATAAATAAATAGGCTGGCGAGAATTGTCCATATAACAGGAAGATAAAGAATATTGAAATGTGCACTTGCGGTATAAGAATGAGAAAGATCACTGGAAGTCATTAAAATATATGAATGGTGAAGTTCACAGCTTACAGAGATAATGATTGCCAAAGACTGGATCCAGTAAGAAATCCATTGCTTGTGAAACGTTGAAGATGGAATAATCCTGTACCCTATATATAGAAAAGGAATCCACTGAAGCAGATGGAAGAAATAAAAACTTACATGCAGTTTTTTTGTTAAGATATCAGCCACAAGGGAAAGTGTAGAAACCGATGTGTTTATGACGATCAGGAAGTAAAACAGATAAATCAGTATGTTTTGAACATCATTTCTGATGCTTAGCAGCTTTCTGAAAAGTAATAAAATAAAAATATAATAAATACTGAATAAAAGTCCTGTGCTGGTAATGGCGGACCATGGCATTTCTGAAATATGATATGTAATCTCAAGAAGAAAAGTTATGTAGATAACTCCATAGCTGACTACTGTAATAAGATCTTCGAAAAAGTTACGGTCTTTTCCTTGTGGCTCTTTGGCTGTATTTCTTAATAAATATAAATTAATTATTATAGAAATAATGGTGAAAGAACTGGTGATAAACGGGGCGTTAAATATGATATTGAAATCTTTGGTTCCAAAATACGCAGTCCAGGTGATAAGCTGAGCAATCATCACTAAGGGAAACAGGATATAAAAGAAGATTTTGAAAATTTTATGACCTGTTTTTTTCCAGATGAAGAGAAGCAGGGTTGTTTCTATTGCCCAAATGCTGGTAATGAGATGGGTCTTAAACTGAATAGCAATTGCAACGGTTATAAGGCTGGTAACAAGCCCTGCGAATACGGAATAGGTAATTCCAAAGCTCTTGCGGGTATATTCTCTGAACAGAAGAACAGTGTTTACAGCAGCAAAAATAAGAGGGAAAATAATTGGGGGTTCATATTTTAACGTATCAAAAATGTAAAGCAGTCCCAGAATACTTGAAAAGTTAGCAAGGGCAAGTATTAAAATATCAGAGGTTGCAAGTATATTTTTTCTGAAGTAATCGTGAAGGGCAAAAATGTAGAAAATCACATAACTGATCAGATAAAAAGTAATGCTTAAAAGCTCTGGGCTTTCATTGGTCCAAAGTAAAAGATAGCCTGTTGTAAAAATATAAGCGGTCCAGCCCACGCTTTTCCAGTGCTGAAGAAAAGAGGCAGCCAGCATTCCTGTATTTAAAAGAGTGATATAAATAAAAAGGAAAAGATAGTTACTTTGTCCCGAGCTGATCATCAGGGGAGCTGCAAAACCTCCTATCAGTGAAAAGATAATCAGTACTTCACTTTTATAATAATAGGATAGGATAATGGAAGCTGCGGTAATCAGTGCGGTGATGATAAAAGCGGTATTCTGGGTAAATAGATGGTATTCACGGAAAGCAATGGTAGCTGTGAAATATAAAACAGCAATTCCGCCCCCTGTAATAATAGATGAAAAAGCCGGGTAGCTTTTTCTGAGAAAATGTCCGGTTATAATGATTCCTGCTCCGGTACAAAAACCAATTCCCGCTCTTGCTGCTTCACCAATCCAGTTTTTATCAATCGCGTATTTTACAAAATAACCAATTCCGAGAACAAGGGTAAAAATACCAATAATGGTAAGAATGTTTTGTTTTAAAAAGTCAGAAACAGGAGTAAGCCAGTCTTTTTGAAGTGATGTTGGGCTTTTTTCACTTTCTTCACTGTTTTTTATTTTCTCATGATAAACCTGGTGAGATTCTTCTTGCTGTGGAATGAATGTCTCTTCCGTTGTCGCCTTCTTATGAATTGCTTCAGTCTGAGCCAGAGGAGGAGTATTGATCTTATCATTAAGATCTGAAATCTCCTTTTCCAATTTTCTGATTTTGGTATTCAGGTTATTGAAAATGATGAAGATAATGATAAAGATGATGGCCGCAACAAATTCATTCATTTCATTAGTTTTTATCAAATATAAAGAAATGTTTCATATGCTATTTAAAAAAATTAACCCATCGCGGTATAAGCGATGGGTTAAATGGTATAGATAACTAACAATATGTTTTACTAGTTTGATACTTTGTAAATGTAGAATGATGCGATACTGGATCCTAATAATCCTGCTGTAATAACACCGGAATCTACAAGTCCAAAAGAAATTTTGTCACCTGCCTGAAACGAGTACAAAGAATTAATACTGGAATCGGAAAGCGTTAAGTTAACCGCTAATGCAAGGTTAATACCACTGAATGGACGTGTGTCTATCAGAGTGGTTACTGCAGTTCTGGTTCTTGCAATTGCGATACCTGGACTTCCTGACAATAAAGAAGCCTGTAATCCTGTGCCGTATCTGAATGCGAATCCAACAGCATATACTCCAGTAGTTGGAATGTTGTATGAACCATCAGCATTGGTAAATAAAGCAGCACTTCCTATCGTCCTATCAGCTTGTACAAAACTGACAGGCTGGAAATCAGAAGGTAGAACTCCTAAATTCAGTAGGGTTATTCCTGTTGTTTTTTTTGCAGAATATACAGAAGTATTGGTTCCGGCAGCTGCGGTTAACAATGACGGGTCTACTGAGAATACCTGGGTAGTTCCCTGGTTAATTCCTAAAATCTGATATCCGGGTAATGCTGTAGCGGCAGGGGTATCACGAACTTTCAAGGTTCCATTAACATCCAGAGTTGCAGAAGGGTTGGCTGTATTGATACCCACCTGTGAGAATAATGGTAACGATGCACATGCTAACATTAAGCTGTAAAGTTTAGTTTTCATGATCAAGATTTTAATTAGTTGCTAAGCAAATATACAATAAAAATTATACCCAGCATTGTGATATTTGCAAAATTAACATTATTATGATGTGATATATTTAAACATATGTTTATATTTTAGATAATATTTGTATATAATTCAGTTACGACTTATTATATTTATTTTTTATTTAAAGCTCTGTTTATCAGTGTTTTGTTAAAAAATAATTCTCCCCATTGTGTGGGTTATTTATTGATTTAAACAGAAGACGATATCTGTATAATAATTTATTGTAATACTGACTTGAATTCGAAATTTTGAATAGATTTAAAAAAAAACACTGCCTTAACGACAGTGTTTTTTTAGCAGATTTATTTGATTTTTTAGCTTTCCAGCAGGAATTCTTTGTAATTTCCAAGAAAATCAACATTAGCATTGATTGATTCAAGTTCTCTTAGTGCATTTCCATGCAAAACTTCTTTCCAGGGTCCTTCAACATTGATGAAGAAGAAATAATTCCCGAGTCCTGTTTTTAATGTTCTGGATTCAATTTTACTGAGATTCATTTTTCTCCATGCAAAAACGGATAAAACCTGATGTAATCCACCGGGATGATCTTCCGGAAGAGTGATGAGCATTCCAGATTTTTCACCCAGTGTTTCCAGCTGATCATTTTGATATTTGTTCTGTTCTTTGGAAATAATGATAAACCGGGTATGGTTCTGTTCAAAATCCTGAATATTACGGTTTATAATTTTTAAACCATATAAATTGGCAGCAAACTGATTGGCTACTGCAGCAATAGGAGTCTCCGGATTTTCAGAAACGAATTTTGCGGCAGCGGCAGTTGAAGAAAAGTCCTGCTTCGGGATCTCTTTATAATGGGTGTCCAGAAAATGGAAGCTCTGTGCGAGAGCCTGGGGATGAGAATATATTCTTTCAATATTCTCAATAGAATTTTCCGGATGAATCATAAGATGATGGGCAATGGGCATTACTGCTTCTGCTTCTATCTTGATAGACGGAGTCTTATATAAATAATCCAGCGTCATCGATACGGTTCCTTCAATAGAGTTTTCCAGAGGTACCACTGCTTTTACTGCTTCTCCGTTTTCAACAGCATTAAAACAATCCAGAATACTGGCTTGCGGTACTATTTCGTCATCAGGGAAAAGCTGTGCTGTGGCAAGCTGGGTGAAACTGGCATGAGGTCCCAAAAATGCAATCTTCATAATATAATATATAAGGGATGATTAGAATAAAGGTACAAAGGTGCGAATTAATTCATAAATAGAGTTCAATGTTTTATATTTAAAGTTGAATGCTGCGGTGCGGGGTTCGGTTACGTGATGCGGTTGTCCGGAACCTTAAACCTTAGACTTTGAACTTTGAACCCCTTGAATCTCTGAACTTGCTACTTTTCCTTCCAGTTCTTCTCAATCAGATCCATCAGAAAATCCGGACACTTGATCACTTTGTTGGTTTTTGCATCTAAAAAGAATAGAGTAGTGGAGGCTTCGGTTATTTTAATATGCTCTTCATTGTAAATTTCATACTCAAATTCAATCCTTACGCCCGGAATTTTTTTAACATAAGTATGAATTTCTAATTTTTGATCATACAAAGCGGGTCGGATATATTTAATTTTGTAGTCCGAAACAGGCAGCCAAATTCCTTGGTTTTCAATTTCATCGTATGAAATTCCTATGCTTCTGAAGAGTTCAACTCTCGCTACTTCGAAGTACGTTGCATAGTTTCCGTAGTATACATATTTCATAGGGTCTGTTTCTGCGTAACGTACTCGTATTGAGTGTGTTGTGTGTATCATTTTAGATGTTAAATTATACATACAAATATATTTTTAAATAATCAATACCTGCAATATTTTTTTTTGAAAAGAAAATATTGGACCTTTGTCTTCCTTCTAAACACAGTACAAACAAAGAATAATCGGGGCTTAAAAAATGGATGACAATTTAATGATGATATGGCAGAAATGCCTTCAGTTTATGCGCGATAACCTGAACGCTGCTGAAGACAATTCTGACCTTAAAAAACTTGAAAAATCTTTCGATATGCTATTCGATAAGGTTCAGCCGCTTTCATTGGTGGCCAACAACCTTACGTTGATCGTGCCGAGCGATTTTTACAAGGAATATATAGAGGACAACTATCTGTCCTTACTTTCTGCTGCCCTGAAGAAAAATATTGGAAAAGGAGTGAAATTATGGTATTCTGTGATGGAAAACAGACCAAAAGGTGAAGAAAAACCTGTTACCATGAACATCAAGGGACAAAGTGTTCCTACTCCGAAAACACAGGAAACAATGCCGCAAGGTTTTTCTGCTAATATTGTAAACCCGTTTGTAGTTCCTGGAATTAGAAAAGTAAACATAGATTCTAACCTGAAGCCTGACTATTCATTTGATAGTTATGTAGAAGGAGAAAGCAATAAATTTGCAGCCACTGTAGCCAGATCCATTGCAAAAAGACCTGGTGCAACCGCTTTCAACCCATTATTTTTATATGGAGGTTATGGAGTTGGGAAAACCCATTTAGGACAGGCTGTAGGTCTTGAAGTAAAAAACCAGTTTCCTGATAAAGTAGTTCTTTATTTGTCTTCTGAAAAGTTTATCCAGCAGTTTATCTCTGCGGCCAAAGCTCATAAACAGACTGAGTTTGCAAACTTCTATCAAATGGTAGATGTACTGATTATTGATGATATTCAGTTCCTGTCTGGAAAATCAGCAACACAGGATAGTTTCTTCCATATTTTTGATCACCTGCATCAGAACGGAAAACAGATTATCCTTACTTCAGATAAAGCGCCTGCAGATATTATGGATATCCAGGACAGAATTGTTTCCCGTTTCAAATGGGGACTTTCTGCAGAAATCAAATCTCCGGATCTATCAACAAGAAGACAGATCATTGAAGATAAACTAAGCAGAGACGGAATTGTTCTTCCGGGAGATATGCTTGACTTCCTTGCTGCTGAAGCAAAAACGAATGTAAGAGAACTTATCGGGGTTATCAACTCGGTGATTGCTTACTCTACAGTATACAAGAGAGATCTTAGTCTTGAGTTGCTTAAGGAAACCATCAACAGAATTGCTGCTAACCAGAAGAAGGTTATCAATATTCCTTATATTCAGGAAGTGGTTTGTGATTATTTTGGAATTAAAAAAGAACAGCTGCTTTCAAAAACAAGAAAAAGAGAGATTGCATTACCAAGACAGCTTGCCATGTACTTCTCCAAAGAATTTACCAATTCTACATTTACTAAAATTGGTGAAGAAATGGGTGGAAAAGATCACTCTACAGTAATGTATGCCTGTGATACCATAAAAGATGTTTCTAAAATTGATAAGGAAATCAAGAAATACGTAAAAGACCTTACTGAAAGAATCAAACAATAAATAAGGTTGAGCTTACATAAATTAAAATGAAGGATAGTTTTATTCTTCATTTTTTATTTAGTTTTGTCGTGACAAAAGACTCTTTTTAAAAAACAGGATATGAAAATATTAATGGTTTGTCTCGGAAATATCTGCAGAAGCCCATTGGCAGAAGGAATTATGAAAACAAAGCTGCCGGATCATTATGTGGTAGATTCTGCCGGAACTATTTCAATGCACGAAGGTGAACATCCTGATAAAAGGGCCATTAAAACTGCGGCCAATCACCATATTGATATTTCCCGACAAAGATCAAGACCTATCACCAGAAAAGATTTTGAAACCTTTGATAAGATCTATTGTATGGATATTGATGTACTCGGCGATGTGGTTTCCAAAACTAAAAATGAAGAAGAACGACAGAAAGTATCTTTGTTTTTAGAAGTATTGGGAGATCACCAAAATGCTGAGGTTCCGGATCCTTATTGGGGAGATATGAAAGATTTTGAAATGGTTTTCCAGCTTTTGGACAAAGGATGTGATGCTATCAGAAACCAAATATCAAAATAATAACCATGAAAAAACTGCTGTTACTGTTTGTTTTTAGCTGTGGTTTGTCTTTCGCTCAAACCAAAGATGAAACAGAAATCCGTAAAGTTATGGATGACTTTATGGGATGTATTAAATCCAGAGATGAAGCCAGATATCTTTCTTTATTTCAGGAACCTGTACTTTGGACCGGAATTTATAAAGACAGAACACAGGCGAAGCGTCTGGAGAAAAATCCTAAGGCAGATTACTACTTTGCAGATGATTATAAAGCTTTTATCAAAAGTTTTAAAGATGATAAATCTGAAGAAAAATTCGACAATATTAAGATCGTGGAAGATGGAGCCATAGCTTCTGCCAATTTCGATTACAGCTTTTGGTACGATGGCAAAATGGAAAACTGGGGAAAAGAGATCTGGACGCTGATGAAGATCAACGGAACCTGGAAAATTACTTCCGTTACCTTTTCTATGGACCTTACAAAATATTTCCCTCAACCTTCACTTAACGAAAGAACTAAAAAATAATACAATGCTTTTTTTACTCCCTGCTTACTTATCAGAAAATACTTCTATCAACCACTTTTCGCCTGTTCTGAAGGATTATATCATGCAGACGGACTATTTCTTCGTGGAAAATGAAAAAACGGCCCGAAAGGTTGTTAAATTTTTTGCTCCGGAAAAGAAGCAGGCTGATCTGAAGTTGTTTTTATTGGACAAATACACGGAAAATGCGGACATCAAAGAAGCTCAGGAACTGATGCTGAAAGGGCAGGACTTCGGATTGCTGTCAGAAGCAGGATTACCATGTATTGCGGATCCGGGAAATCTGATTGTGAAATGGTGTCATGAGAAAAATATCAGAGTGATACCGGTTTCAGGGCCTTCATCCATTATTCTGGCTTTGATTTCCAGTGGATTTAATGGGCAGGAATTCACTTTCCATGGGTATCTTCCTATTGATAAAGGAGAAAAAAAGAAACAGATCATGAACCTGGAAAGCCTTGTTCAGAGAACCGGATATTCTCAGATTTTCATGGAAACACCTTACAGAAATAATCAGCTGTTTGAAGATCTGTGTAAGTTTTTGTCACCCAATACAAAACTTTGTATCGCTGCCAATATCAATGATCCGGAACATGAATTCATCAAAACAAAATCAATAAAAGACTGGCAAAAACAAAAGCCGGAACTTCATAAAATTCCTGCAGTATTCGTGCTTGGGAAATAAAATTTACTCTTATAGCCAAAGATAGGGGCATAGAGTTTATGAGTAGAAAATAGAAAAAGGCTGTGAATATTTCGCAGCCTTTGCTTTTTTATTTAAAATGGGGTGGAATACTATAAATACAATTTGTAAACTCCTCTTTTTTTCTCCTTCCATGTATTCATATATAATTTTAATTAAAAATATTTCAACTATTAGTGATAAATATCATGGGATTTAGCTATTTTTGTAATATAAAATACCCTAATTTTATATTTAAATATAACGCATTATGAATTTTATAATGGTAATATAATTAATAATATTCATGATTTTGTTTTGTATAGTTTGGTTTTTATTATACCTATTATAATTGAACTGTTTTAAATGCTGCAGGTTAATAACGCTTGTATTTTTTGAATTATTGATGATGTATGTTCCGTTTTGCTTACAATCAATTCAGCCCAATCAACACCAAAATATTAAAATATGATGACACGTAAAATTTTTTTTCCGGTATTGCTGATGCTGGCCATGCTGGTACCTTCTTTAATTCATTTATCTGCCCATGGATATGTAATGAGCCCAGCCTCAAGAGGATATCAGGGAAGTCTGGATAAGGCTACACTTGGCTATTCTGTGGCGTTTGGAAAATATGGTTCTGTAATTAATGAACCGGGTTCTCTGGAAGCTCCAAAAGGCTTTCCTGCATTAGGCCCGGCAGACGGAAAGATTGCCTCCGCTAATGGAAGTATAGGAGGAGACACTACACTGGATCTTCAGACTGCCGACAGGTGGAAGAAAACCAATATTACCACGGGTGTGAATGCATTTATCTGGAAATATTCGGCGTATCATGCGACAGCAAAATGGCATTATTATATGACAAAGCAGGGCTGGAATCCCAATCAGCCGCTTTCCCGTCAGGATCTGGAGCTTATTGGTACTGTTACACACAATGGAACACCTCCACAGGATAATGTTTCTCACCAGATTACGGTTCCTGCTAACCGTACCGGCTACCATATTATTTTAGCGGTGTGGGATGTAGCAGATACCACCAATGCATTCTATAATGTTATTGATGTCAATGTAACCTCGGGAACAGGAGTTTCTGCACTTGCCACTCCTACAGGATTAGCACAGGTAGGAGTAACAAGTTCTTCGGCTAAAATAAGCTGGAATCTACAATCTGATGCTGTATCCTATACTATTTTCCGCAACGGACAGAATATTCAGCAGGTAAGTACAGCTACATTTCAGGATACTGGGTTAACAGCTAATACGGTTTATACATATGAAATACAGGCAAGAGGCTCTTCGGGGCTTACTTCAGGCAAGAGTCTGCCACTCAATGTAAAGACAAACAGCGAAGGAACTCCTGAAAAACCTACGGCGCCCTCCAATCTTCATTCAATGGCAGTAACTGAAAATTCAGTTTCACTCATGAGGATGGCTTCTGCTCACTCACTGGGAATCAAGAATTACCAGATTTTTGAAAATGGAATCAAAGTAGGAGAGACCATGCAAACAAGTTTTTTACGAACAGGATTAGCCCAAGATACAGAATATCAGTATACCATAAAATCTGTTGCGGTGAACGATCAGCTTTCTGATGCCAGTAATGAATTAAAAGTCAGAACAAAAAAAGTGACATCAGGAAATGGACAAACCTACTGTGGAGCAGAACAGTATAATGCTGCCAATGCATATCCTGCTACCGGAACGAAAGTCTTTTACTCCTGTAAAATATGGAAAAACAAATGGTATGCAAATCCGGGAGAATTGCCGGGAACCAACATGGTATGGGAAGAAATAAGCACGTGTACCGAAGGTCCGGGTTGTGAATCAGGCGGTTCGGTTACGTATTGCGGAGCTCAGGAATATAATCCGGTAAAAACATATCCAACAGCAGGAACGAAGGTTTTCCATGCCTGCAAAATCTGGGAGAATAAATGGTATGCGAATCCGGGAGAAACACCAGGAAGCAATACAGTTTGGAAAATTGTAAGTGACTGTAATGAAGGGCAGAACTGTAAGACATCAGCTCTTATCAATAAGGAGAATAACCTCTCTGTGATTGTATCTGCACATATGATGAATTTTGCACCGGAAAGTCATTATGATAAAATAAGCAGAGCAGATGTGATTACCCCTCAGGGAGTTCAGATCATTACTTTCATGAACCCAGGAAAAGACAATATGAATATCAGCCGGCTTCAGCCTGGAATCTATTTTGTAAAGATCCAGTATAAAGGTGGAAAAAGTATTACTAAAACCATCAGAAAATAAAAAGAATAAATAAAGAAATATTTAACAGCTCTTAACAGGATTATAGCATTATTATTGATTTTAGTACGGTACTGGAAACAGTATAAATTGTTGATAATGCAGTAAAAATCCGGGTATCGAAGATGCCCGGATTTTTAATTCCATTAATTTTTATTCTTATTCTTTGATTTCCATTTTCGCCAGATAAAAACAATGACAGGAATGATCAAAAAGAATGGCCACAGAGAAATGATTCCCAGAAGAAAGCTTATAAAACTGTTCCAGCCTTCCGTCAGAGAATCCATAAAGCGGCTTCCAAATCCAATTTTTGAAGTAGCTGAACTTCTCACTTTCTCCTTATATAAATTCAAATTCAGAGTACTGTAATTCACACGGTCATCAATAAAACGAAGTCTGCCTTCTGCCACATCGATCTCATCTTCCAGTTCACGGATATTTTCCTGAATTTCCAGCATATCTTTTGTGGTAGCAGCACTTTTAAGCATATCACGGTATTTTTCAAGATATATTTTTTTGTTGGCAAGCTTTATGGCGACATCAGTATATTCTTCTGTAACATCATTCGATGAAATGTTTTTAGATAAAACGGTTCCTACACCCTCTGAAAAGGAATTGATCAGTGCATCAAAATTTTTATGAGGTACCCGGATAATCAGGGTAAGGTTATCATCCATATCTGTATTTTGAAACTCTTCTTTCTGGATATAAGCATTGTTTTTCTTGATGATCTCATCAACCTGGTTCTGCGTTTTTTTAATATCACCCACCTGAATCTTCATCTCTCCGTTTTTGATGATTTTTTTGGAGATTGTATCTGTTTTCTTTGAGGGGTAAACATCTTTGTTGGTCCCATTTTCATCAGAAACTACCTTTTCAGAGATAGAAAGTGGTGGAGGTGGAGGCGCCGCTGCGGGAGAAGGTGCTCTATCTTCAGTTAGAACTTCTGTCAGGTCGGCTTTCACTTCCTGTTTTTCACCACCTGATTTGCTGCAATTGATCAGAATAAGACCTGATAATAGAAAAATAATTTTTTTCATAGGTTAGTTAGTTTTTCATGGGTATGATCAAAAAGTGTGCTCAAAACTGATTATTTGTAAGATAAGTGACAATTTAAAATAAAAAGAAGAGGTAATACGCAATCAATAAACAGAAGAAATAACTTCAAAACCAACATGAAAAATTACCGGAACTGGTAAATTATTTCTATTTTTAATTCATGAAAAAAAGTCTTTTAGTATTAGCATTCTCTCCATTTCTGATGTATGCCCAGGAAGCTCCGAAACTTACAGACGAGATGGCCATGAAATTATCCGACAAACCCCTTCACTGTATCAATCAGGAATATCCTAATAAAACTGCCCATATCATTAATAATGCAGGCGAAGTTCCTTTAACTCCAAAAGATCTTCACCCTACTTTTTATGGATGTTTTGACTGGCATAGCTCTGTTCATGGACACTGGATGCTTACAAGGCTTTTGAAAACAAAACCTAATCTGTCTAATGCCAAAGAAATTGAAAAGATTCTGGATGAATCATTTCAGAAAGAGAAACTACAGACTGAGGCAGATTACTTTACAAAATATCAGCTGACAGGAACTTTTGAAAGAACCTATGGCTGGGCGTGGATCTTAAAGCTGGATGAAGAACTCACCAACTGGGATCATCCGAAAGCTAAAATATGGCATCAGAATCTGAAACCCCTTACAGATCAGATCCTGAAATCATGGAAAACTTACCTTCCAAAGCAAACTTATCCCAACAGAACCGGAGTTCATCCTAATACAGCATTTGCCATGTCTTTTGCCATCGATTGGGCCAGAGCCAATAAAGATAAGGAGTTTGAAAACCAGCTGATAGAAAAGGCAAAATATTTTTTCTTACAAGAACAGAAAACACCTGCTTATCTGGAGCCGGACGGATCGGATTTCTTTTCGCCAAGTCTTGAAATTGCGGATCTGATGCGAAGAGTGCTTCCTCAAAAGGATTTTGTACAGTGGCTGAATGCTTTCTACGAAAAAAGAAGTCTGGAAAATGTCGAAAAAATTCCTGTGGTAAGCGATTTAAGCGATTATCAGACCGTTCACCTTGTGGGATTATCTTTTTCTAAAGCATGGTGTATGAAAGGAATATCCAATGCATTTCCTGCCCATCATCCGCTAAAGAAAGATTTTAGGAAAACAGCAGATGTATTTCTGGCTAATGGACTGCCATTGCTTTTTCAGGGGAATTACGGGGGAGATCACTGGCTGGCCAGTTTTGCGGTATATGCGCTGGAAGATTAATATCTGATTCCTGTCTTTTTAAGAACGAAGCCTAAAAGCCATATCGGTCCTATCAGAAGAAACTGCAGGTCTTTGAGGAAAGTAGGCTTTTTTCCTTCAATTTTATGTCCTATCAACTGGAAAATCCATGTGATGATAAACACTGAAAGGTAAACGATCCATGATTGCTTTCCGACATGAATATTGGTCAGATAGATGAAATGCTCCATCATAAGCATTACTACGACCATCAGAATAGCGATCAGTAAGGACAGTCTTATATAGAACAGCGTGATCAGAATAATCACAATAAGGCTTACAATACTGGCACATCCGAAGTAGGAAGCGCAGAAATGAGGGGAAGGAATCAGGGAGGTAAACCCCAGAATTGTCCAGAAAATAAGAGGTACACAAATCCAGTGAATGAACTTGTTGGTCGGGTTTCTATGGCTTTTACTGTATTCTGCAAATAATAGATCAACCTTTCTCATGCTGAAGGGAAATTGGATTCCTGCTAAAATAATAAAATTTTGTAATCACTGGTAAGATTGTGTAAATTTGTGCTATGTCTGCCCTGGAAAAATTTGGCGTTGATATTTTTACCGAACATAATATTTTCGAGCGGATAGCTGTGGGTAAACCATTTCGTCCCGAAAATCCTGCTTTTATTTTTATTAAATCAGGAACTATAAAACTTCGTCAGCACTTCAGTGATCTGGAGGTTTCTGCCAATATGTTTATGGTAACCGATCCGCAAACCATTTATGAAGTGGTGGGGGTAACCGATGACTTTCAGTCGAGGATGGTTTCTTACAAAAGAGAGTTTATTTCTGCTTTATCACTGAAATTTAACCGTCTGATTACTTACCGTTATTTCAGACAGCAGATGAATAAAGGAGTTCCTTTTCCTGAAGACGAAATGGAAGTCGTTTGGAAAAGTGTCAATTTTCTGAAATATATTCTGGATTCTGATACTGAAATGCTTTATAAAAAAGAAATGGTAGAACATCTATTCTCTGTTTTCTGCTACCAGATGGCGGGCATTATTTCCAAGGAAGACAATAGTTCTATGAATCAGATGTCCCGACAGGAAGAGATTGTATTCGTATTTCTTACTGATATTGCGGAATATCATCTTACCGAAAGAACTGTTGAGTTCTATGCCGAGCGACAATCCATTACAACCAGACATCTTTCTTCTGTAGTAAAGACCATCACGGGAAAATCTGCAAGCCAGATTATTGCCTTAATTGTGATCAACGAGGCGAAAGTACTCCTAAACTCTTCCAATAAACCGGTTTCAGAGATTTCTTCTATCCTCGGATTCAGCGATCAATACTCGTTTTCTCACTTTTTTAAGAAGCATCTCGAGGTGAGCCCTACACAGTACAGACATCAGTTCGAAAGCTGAAATCTTACATTTGAACATCTTTTTCCAAAAATCAAACATTTGATTGATTTTGTTGCTGCCCTAACTTTGCATCTGTAAAACAAGGTAAAATGACAAAGAAAATAAAAACAGCACTATCTGTATTGATAGCAGCTTTTCCTGCGCTGTTTTTTTCACAACAGATCAAGCAGATGACCGCAGGTGAGGTGGCGGAACTCGCTGTTCAGAATCACCAGCAGCTCAAAGTTTCTGCACAGAATATAGATATTGCAAAGCAGAACACAAATGTGGTTAAGCTTCAGAAACTTCCTACAATTACGGCTTCTACAAGCCAGTTCTATCTGGGAGACGCAGTGGCAATTGATAAAAACTTTTCGAATTCTACAAACGTTCCTATGCCCCATTACGGAAGCTCATATGCGGTACAGGCAACACAGCTGATCTTCAAAGGAGGATTGGTAAATAAATCGATCGAAATGGCAGGGCTTCGTGAACAGCTTTCTGAACTGGATTTAGAGAAAAACAAACAGGACGTGAAATTTTTAGTGATTTCCAACTATCTGGATGTCTATAAAATCATCAACCAGGAAGAAGTATTTCAGAATAACAAAAAACTGGCTCAGGAGCGTCTGAAAAATATCCAGAAGTTCTATCAGCAGGGAATGGTAACCCGAAACGAAGTCATTCGTGGAGAATTGGCTATCAAAAACCTGGATCAGGGGATTCTAACCCTTACCAATAATAAGAAAATCCTTAATTATAATCTGAATATTGCTTTAGGATTATCTTCCGACACGGAGATTGTACCTACAGAAAGTCTGGAAAATAAAGAATCCGGAATAGGGATGGATTATTACACAGATCTTGCCCACCAAAGCAATCCATTACTGAAATCTGCTCAAAAAAATATCGCTGTTGCAGATAAAAATATTGAAATTATCAAAACAGACAATTCACCTACGGTAGCAGGGTTTGGCGGATATACGCTGCAAAGACCTATTACAACGAGAAATCCTGTTTTGGATATGTACTCAGGAGGCTGGCAGACAGGGGTTTCTTTGAGCTACAATATTGATACGCTTTATAAAACAAAAGAAAAGGTAAAATTAGGGGAACTGCAAAAGAACCAGGCAAATGAGGCCATGACTCTGGTTCAGCAGAATGTGGATATGGGAGTGAATGCAGCCTATACCAAATATCAGGAAGCGATTCAGCAGGCAGATATTCTGAATGATTCCAAAAGACTGGCAGAAGAAAACTACAAGATTACAGAAGCCAAATACCTGAATCAGTTGGCCGTGCAGGCAGAAATGATTGATGCACAGAACCAGAAGCTACAGGCAGAACTTGATTATGCCAACGCAGAAATCAACGTTTTGTATCAGTATTACAACCTTTTGAAATCTACAGGAACACTTTAATTTTTAAAACTGAAAATCAACAATGGAAAACAAGGGACAAACCACTCAAAATACAACACCAGCTCCGGCAGCATCTGCTGCTGAGAATAAAAAAAAGAAAAATAAAACCAATAAAATAAGAGCTATTATTTCCAATATCATCGTTTTTCTGGTGATTGGTTTCGGATTATTCTGGTTAATACGGGAATATTTCCATATCGGAAGCAAAACCTATACAGAAGCGGCACAGGTAGAGGAATTTATTAATCCTATCAACACCAGAGTTTCTGCTTACATCAAAGAAATTAAATTCATAGAACATCAGCGTGTAAAAAAAGGAGATACTTTGGTCATTCTTGATGAACGCGAAATTCTTACGCAGCTGGGACAGGCCGAAGCCGCTTATCAAAATGCAATGGCTCAAAAAACGGCAACAAGTTCTTCCGTGAACACCGTTTCCAACAATATCAATGTGATGCAGTCCAATATTGCAGGAGCAAAAGCAAGATTGTGGAATGCCGAACAGAATTTAAACCGATATAAAAACCTTCTGGCTGCCGAAGCTGTTACCAGACAACAGTACGATCAGGTGAAGACGGAATATGATGCTCAAAAGGCTGCTTATGAAACCTTAGTCAATCAAAAGCAATCTGCAAACCTTTCAACAACTGAAGTGAAAAGCAGATTAGGAATTAATGATGCTGAGATTAAAAGAACAAAATCTGCTCTGGATATGGCAAGGATAAATCTTTCATATACTGTTATCACAGCGCCTTATGATGGAGTAATGGGAAGAAGAACCATTTCTGAAGGACAGTTGATCCAGCCGGGACAACAGGTTGCAACGATTGTTCTTAATGGTCAGAAGTGGGTAACTGCCAACTTCCTGGAAAGCCAGATGCCGAATATCAAAGTGGGAGAAAAAATTTCTATGACAGCTGATGCTTTGGGAGGAAAGAAATTTGAAGGAGTGGTAACAGCAGTTTCTGCAGCTACCGGATCAAGATATTCAAGCGTACCAACAGATAATTCTACCGGAAACTTTATTAAGGTACAGCAGAGAATCCCTGTAAGAATTGAGTTTACAGCTTCCAATAAGAAAGAAGACCTGGATCAGCTGAGCGCCGGAATGAATATGAATGTGAATATTAATAAAGACTAAAAGATGGAAGATATCAGATTCCGGACCTATGCTGCGGAAGTTAAGGATGATAATGAAAATCTGTTATCTGATATCTGAAATCTATTACTTAAACAAATCATGTACAACAAAGGATTATATAGCGATTGGGTACCGAAACCCGTACAGCTGCTGCTGATAGTATTACTTCTTGCTGTGGTAATGCCCATTGGTGGGGTATATACGGGGAATATCAGTTCTCTGGTAAGCGGTACCGGCGCCATGACAGAATATTTTATGTGGGCCAATTACGCCACCACCATTGGGATGGGAGCCTGCATGCCTGTTGTCCTCAGAATCAAAATGAGATTCAAAGTAAGGGATAAACTGGTTTTATTGCTGGTGCTTTTAGGATTACTCAGCTACGTAAACGGAACTACTTTGCAGCCAATGATCTTCATTTTTACTTCTCTGCTGATTGGTTTTATGAAGATGATGGTAACCATAGAATTGTTCCTGCCACTAATGGTTATGATTGGTAACCGTGGTATGTTTTACGGAGCTTTCTATACCTTCGTTCTTGTAATGAACCAGGTGGCTACCTATTATGCCGCTGAGTTTGCCCTTCTTTACAACTGGCAGCAATTTTATATTTTCACAGCAGTTTTATGCTTTATTTTAGCTTTAATACACTGGATTTTTATGCATAATAAATATTTTGCACTAAAAGTTCCTCTGCATTATATTGACTGGCTGAGTATTTTACTTTTCATTTCTACGTTCATGTTTTCGGCCTATGTGTATTCATTCGGAAGACAGCAGGACTGGTTCAATTCGAAGAATATTATCTATGCAAGCATTACAGCTTTTGTAAGTTTTGCCCTGCTTTCGATCCGTCAGCTGACGTTAAAACGACCGTATCTTTCGTTCAGAATTTTTACAAAAAATAATGTACAGCACGGTTTATTCATGCTTTTCTGGCTGGGAATGTTTCTGGGAACTGCTTCTATTCAGAACACTTTTGCGGTTGGTGTATTGGGATATGATCAATTGACCAATACCCGACTGAGTTTACTCATGATTCCCGGAATTATCTTAGCAGGAGTCATAGCTATTTTCTGGTTTAAAAAAGAAAAACCATTGAAAATGTATATATTTTCAGGTTTTGCCGCCATGGTGGGATATGCCATAATTATGTACTTTTCTATGGTACTGGAGTTCAGTTATGACAACTGGTATCTGCCCATGTTTTTAAAAGGCTATGGAATGTGCTCATTGTTTATCTCCGTATGGTTTTATACGCTGGATAAGCTTGAAATGGATGAAATGCTGGCAGCCATCGGACTTGTATTGGTTTGGAGAACTTTCCTTGCCGTAGGAATTTTTTCAACACTCTATGCATGGTTTCAATACCGTTTTCAGGTGATGGCTATAGGAGATCTTGCCGTTTATATGGACGGAATGACGTTTACTCCCCAGAATGTGGCTTCTAATATGAAAGCCATTCAGCTTAATGCCATTATTATAGCTACCAAAAAGATTTTCGGATATATTATTTTAGTCGGGTTTGGAGTATTGATTTATGTTGCTACTCACCATTTTGGAGCAAAACGATTCCGATATTTCAGATTTATAAGAGTTTTGGGAGGTAAATCTGTTATCGCAAGGAGAAGACTTCGTGAAAGAAGAAAATTATTAGAAGAAATAAAAGATGCTGCAGGACCTGCAGTATAAAAGATACCTTGTTTTTCACTAGTAAGATCCTGGTCCTTCGTTGGGCCGGGATTTTACGCTTTTAAGAAGATGTCAAATTTTAAACTTTTTGAAACATTAAGATGGTATGAAGGTGTTTAGAGGAGTAAGATGAGCTTCGCCTTAAGCTTAAAAATCAGGATAATTTATCTTAACTCTACTTTATTGCTTAAATCCCTCTTAATGTTTTTTATATATATCCAGATTTAGAAAACTTTTCTATAAAAAGATGTTTACCACCATAAAATAAGGGAAAATTTCATATTTTGTTATTTTTATTCTTTCTAAATAAGAATTATATTTGTAAAATTATAAAACGTTGAAGTAGAAAGAATGAAAAAGCAATATGCATTCATAGGTCTTTTAGTTTCGGGAGTGATGATTTCCCAGACAGTGAAAGATTCTATTGCCTCTAAAGGTATTGAAGATGTAGTAATCGTAGCCTCCAGAAAGCCTACAAAAATTTCTGAAGTTCCGGGAACAGTTTGGGTAGTACAGAAAGAAAAAATTCAGGAACAGGCCAAAAGCGGAGTTCCGATCAAAGAAATGTTATCGATTCTGATCCCATCTATGGATGTCGGTCCGCAGGGAAGAACCAATTACGGACAGAATATGAGAGGACGTTCGGCACTGGTAATGATTGACGGTGTTTCCCTGAACAGTATCCGCGCGATAAGCCGTCAGCTGGATGCCATTGATCCTTTTAATATCGAAAGAATTGAAGTGCTTTCAGGAGCAAGCTCAATTTATGGAGGTAACGCTACCGGAGGAATCATCAATATTATTACAAAAACACCTTCCAAAAAAGGAATCAGCGGAGAAACTGAACTGGGTGTGCGTACCGGATTTATGGGAAAAGACGACCATGATTTCCGTGCCGCTCAGTCTATTGCAGCTAAAGGAGATAAGTTCTTCGGAAGATTGGGAGTAGCTTATCAGCAGAATGGCGGTGTGTATGGAGCCGATCAGAAACAGCTTTTTACCGATATTACCCAGACTGACCTTCAGTATAACCAGTCCATTGACATCCTGGCTACCGGAGGATATCAGTTTAACAATAAGCATAAAATAACAGCCTCGGTTCAGTATTACAATTCTAAATTTAATGGCGACAGGAGTTTATTTTTAGGCGAAAATCTAAATGCATTTACGACAAAAAATGCGTCATTACTTGAAATGAGAGATGGTTTTTCATCTGATAAAAATGTAGGAACGGAGCGTTACATGGCAACCGTAGCCTATAACGGAAACGGAATCTTGGGCGGACAGGATTTATATGTGCAATTGGCTACCAGAGGTGAAAAATTAGGATTCTATCCATTTCCGGGAAATGTTACCTTACAGACCGGGAAAATACCTTATATGTCCTCTTCTCAGCAGGATACTTATTATTCCGGGATTAAAGCTTTACTATCCAAATCATGGAGAGGCTTAAATGTTACGTACGGAGCAGACTTTGATTTTGAAAAATTTGAAGGGACTCAATCTGTTTATGATATTGGAAAGACAATGTCCAGCGGTGGTTTAATTAATGAAACAAAATACAGTCTGGGAAGATATCCAACCAATCATTCACAGAGCTATGCAGGATATGTTCAGGCAAAATACAATATTCTTCCAAAATTACAATTGAATGCAGGAATCCGTTATCAGCATATCAATGTGAAAATGGATGAATTTGTAGGTTCCGAACAGCAGACACAGATTGCAATGGGCTATGGAAGCTCAGCATCCGCAATTCCCGGAGGTGAAAGTTCTTATAATGTGACTTTAGCCAATGCAGGGTTATTATACAAATTCAACGAGCAGCATCAGGTTTGGGGAACTTTTTCACAGGGAGCAAGTTTAGCAGATCCTGCAAAGTTTTATGGAATCGGGCAGTACAAATTGGTGGGGCCAAACTGGGATGTTGTATCCAGCATCAATGTTAAAGAACAGCCTCTGCAGGCGATCAAGACCAATCAGTTTGAAGTAGGATACCGTGTGAATAAAGGTGGCTTAAGAGCTCAGATTGCCGGATTTTTGAGTAATTCTGATAAAACGGTTGCTGTAGATAAAAAGACCTTCCAGATCCTGGTAAATGATTTGAAATTAAGAAATATGGGAATCGAAGCTGAGGTTTCTTATTCCTTAAGCAATGGCGTTTATTTCGGTGCCAGCGGACTTTTGATCAAATCCGAAGTAGACAAAGAAGGAGAATGGCAGAAACAGGAAATTTACAATGCTTCTCCATCAAAATTGGTGACCTATATCGGATATAACATTAAAAACTGGTCATTCAGATTCCAGTCGTTACAGAATTTCAAGCAGAAAGACGAGCTTAATAATGTAGTGGAAGGCTATAATACATCAGATCTGATGATGGGATACCGTTTCAACTGGGGAAAATTCAACTTAGGAATTCAGAACCTGTTTAATACTGATTATCAGACAATCTGGAGCAAGCGTTCCCAGGTTTTATATGCTACTTACGGACTTCCGGAACTGTTTAATTATAAAGGAAGAGGGAGAACATTTAACCTTTCCTACACTTTTGAGTTTTAAGAAATGATTAGGATTTAAAATACCCTGATCTGAAAACATATTGTATTTCAAATCCGGTTTCTGAGCTTGATCGGAAACCGGATTTTAATTTAAAAATCAGTTATGGCTAAGTTTCAACAAGGTAAGAATTAATAGCATAATGTAGATTTCTTTTAACGCTGGGACCGCAAAGTTTTTAATCCGAACTGAAAATAATTTCGTTCACAAAGGCATTTCATTTAGCTAAGATATTATTGTTTCATTGCTGAGTGGAACGCCTTAGCGATCTTAAAGAGTACGCGTGTCCTTAAAAAAAAATTACGATCTACTGCGTTATAATAATGTGCCCATATGCTATCATGAAAATTCTTTTAACGCTGGGACCGCAAAGTTTTTTAATCCGACCTGAAAATAATTTCGTTCGCAAAGGCATTTCATTTAGCTAAGATATTATTATTTCATTGCTGAGTGGAACGCCTTAGCGATCTTAAAAGAGTATGCGTGTCCTTAAAAAAAATTGCGATCTACTGCGTTATAATAATGTATTCAGATGTTATCATGAAAATTCTTTTTAATGCTGGGGCCGCAAAGTTTTTTAATCTGACCTGAAAATAATTCGTTCGCAAAGGCATTTCATTTAGCTAAGATATTATTGTTTCATTGCTGAGTGGAACGCCTTAGCGATCTTAAAAGAGTATGCGTGTCCTTAAAAAGAAATTGCGATCTACTGCGTTATAATAATGTATTCAGATGTTATCATGAAAATTCTTTTAACGCTGGGACCGCAAAGTTTTTTAATCTGACCTGAAAATAATTTCGTTCGCAAAGGCATTTCATTTAGCTAAGATATTATTGTTTCATTGCTGAGTGGAACGCCTTAGCGATCTAAAAGAGTATGCGTGTCCTTAAAAAAAAATTGCGATCTACTGCGTTATAATAATGTATTCAGATGTTATCATGAAAATTCTTTTTAATGCTGGGGCCGCAAAGTTTTTTAATCTGACCTGAAAATAATTTTGTTCGCTAAGGCATTTCATTTAGCTAAGATATTATTGTTTCATTGCTGAGTGGAACGCCTTAGCGATCTTAAAAGAGTATACCTGTCCTTAAAAAAAATTACGATCTACTGCGTTATATAATAATGGCCCATAAATGTTACAATGAACAGCAAGATACGTAACTCAAAAAACCTGAATCTCAAACTTTGAACTTTGCATTCTGAAGCCGTATCTTTGCGCTATGAAAGATTTAATGGGCAGAGCGATCTGGGATTATTACCATAATGAAAGTCCTGAAGACCTGCAGACTGAAACCTCAATTTCTGAGCTGGATGAACTTCCGGTAGAATATTTATTCAGAGATTTTGAAGAAATGAATGATATTGAGCAGAAAGCACTGCAGTTATCCGAAGGAAAGGTTCTGGATATCGGAGCGGGTGCGGGTTCTCATGCTTTATATCTTCAGAATGAAAAAAATCTTGATGTGACAGCATTGGATATTTCACCAAAATCTATTGAAGTCTGCCAGCTGAGAGGCATTAAAAAAGCAGTTTGTGAAAATATGCTTGACTTTTCAGGAGAGACTTTTGATACGATTTTGTTGTTGATGAACGGTACCGGTGTTTTTGAAAGCCTTGCGAAAATTGATACGTATCTTCAGAAGCTGCATACTTTATTGAATGATAAAGGGCAAGTTATGATTGACAGCACAGATATTCTTTATATGTTCGACCGTGATAAAGATGGTGGCGTGTATATTCCGGCGGGTGGATATTACGGAGAACTGGAATATGTGGTTCACTACAAAGGAGAATCCGAAGAACCGATTACCTGGCTGTATCTTGACTTCAATACGTTGAAAAATGCGGCTACCAATAATGGTTTCAAAATAGAAAGAGTGTTGAAGGATGAAGATTCGTACTTAGCAAAACTAACCAAAATATACTGTGCTTAACTCCAGAGGAATGGATTTTGAACTCATTTACGTAGTTTATAATATGTTATTATAAGTATTTTGGATTGTTTTTTACTAAGATTGTAACAATGTTTTTACTTAAAGATTTCCTCTCTTTTTGTCAAAGAGAGTATTATTTGACTACCATCAATATTATAATATTCCAGCTTTACAAAACCATATTTTTTATTAAAGTATGATATTAATTTTGTTTCTCCCAACATACTAGTACCTTTACTTTCTATAACATAACATTTTAAATCACCTAATTCGGTTTTTATAATTACTTGTTTTGTAATTGAATATTTTATCTTATTTGTATTTTTGCCAGACCATTCTAACCATCTTTTGTCTGACCACTGATCTCCAAAGTTGAGTTCCCAATTCCATTTCTCTCCAACTTTAAGAGGAAATTTAACATAGGGATAAGGGTTTAATTCTAATATCTTGAAGAAATCATTTCTGGGCGGGTGTATCCATATATTTTTTTCATTTTCAATAAGTCCAGTCATTTCATTAGTTCCTAGTTCACCATTTGGAAACTTGTAATCATAGGTGTAAACCGTTTGATTATAGTTTGGAATATTTCCGAAAGGCCCGAGGCCAGGGTTTACAGTAAGAATAATCTCTTTCACATTTTTATAATTTGTATTATTGCCAGTGGGCAAGCTTATTCCTTTACTCTTTTCATCATACTCTAGATGCTTTCTATTCCCACTTTTGTAATAAAAATTAAAAGTGAATTTATAATCTACTTTATATATTTTATTGTTTTTATTGTATCTATTTATATCTTTATTTTGTGAGTTAAATTTTTCTACAAATAAGCCTTGGTCATCTAAAACATACTTTATGTTTTTTTTTGTAGCACAAGAGAGGATAGAGTTGATTAATATAATCATAAAGAAAAATGATTTTGACATTGTTTTCATTTGGTGTAAAGCTATAAAAAATTAGAATTTTTTACTATCTTTAGTTTAATTTAGATTTATTATAAATTACGCCAAAATAAATCATTACCGTTTGATATATTAAATTCTTTTCTAACTTTGGAAAATCACATAAATATTCATGGTGTGGTGATATTAATCAAATAATAATGAAAAATTTTTTTATAAGTATTTTTTTTATCTTTTTTGGCATTCAGTGTTTTTCACAAAACAATAAATTATTTATTTATGAAGTTACTATAAGACCTGAACAAAAAAATGATTCTTTAATTAGAAAGTATATGCTTCTTGAGCCAATTAATGGCAAATCCTATTTTAGAACTTCAGATGATAAGCAAGAAGACTCTCTAAATACAAAGGGAGTCTCTTTGAATACTAATTTGTCATTGGGTGTAGAAAGTAGTGTAAAAGATGACTTATATTTAATTAAAAACTCAAAATCTAAAACTAAACAAAAATATATTACACAATTATTTAATAATTATGTCATTAACATTAATGAAAATCTAAATTGGAAATTGTTTGAAGAAACAAAAAAGTTCAACCAATACAATTGCCAAAAGGCACAGGTAAATTACGGTGGAAGATTATGGACAGCATGGTTTACAAAAGATATTCCAATTAATGATGGACCTTATATTTTTGATGGATTACCTGGATTGATTGTAGATATTGCAGACTCAGATAATGATTACCATTTTTCACTTTTCGAAATAAGAAAAAATAAAAGTATAAACAGCTTTAAAAAGCCTCGTGCTATAGATATTAACTGGAAAGAGTATAAAAAAATACATATAAATTATTATACAAATCCTACTAAAGATTTTGCAGCCAATGGAACCTTCTCAATTACAAAATGGGTAGATAAAGATGGTAATGAAATTAAAATGGACTTTAAAGATCTTAATGCTAAAGAACAGAAAAAGCTACGTCGTTTTAATAATCCATTAGAATTAAATCATAAGGTGAATTATCAGTAGATATTGCACTTCGCGTTGTACAGTTTACTTAATCTAATACGTAGGCTATCTCAGGTAATTTAATTAAGAATACTATGTAATAGGAGTAATCTGAAAATCCTCAAAAGAGTAAGAATAACATTAAATTTTTTAACTATGAAACTTGAAAAATTAAAAATTGCAAAAAAGACTATTTCAAAAGAAGGTATGAGTATCACTTTTGGTGGATTTACAGCAAATGGAACAGGATGTAGCTGGTCTTCAGGCAGCACAGCTGACTGTACTGACGGTTGTACTGATTAATCCATTGTCAGCATCTAAGTTAAAAAGAGAGAGATCAAATTAGTCAGATCTCTCTCGTTATTTTATCCAAAATAAAAAGAATGATACTTTTAATAAGTCAAGATGAATTTGAAATTACAACAGATTTGGTGCATGATTGGATTAAACATTTAGGCGGAGAAGTTATTCGATTAAACGGAGTTAACCTGCTAAATGAAGATAATCTTAAAATTGAAATTTCACCGAATCAAAAAAAATATAAAGTTAATATTAATAATATTGATTTGGATGACATAAGCATTATATGGTATAGACGATGGATGTATGGTAACTATAGGTATCATGATAATCAACATATTAATGATTATTTAAAAAAAGAATTTCAAGGTTTTACCAGATATCTGTTTTCATCATTTAGCGAAGATAAATGGTATAACAGACATCCGCTTTTTCAAAGTTATCCCACAAAGACAGAACAGCTGAATATAGCTAAGGAAATAGGATTTAAAACGCCAGAAACATTAATTACCAATAATAAAAAAAGTTTGGAGTCTTTTCTTGAAAAACATGGATCGGTAATTACAAAATCAATTAACGAAATTCCAGTTATACCAGGTAATAATAATATTATTAATTGTGCTTATACCGAAAAGATAACCTCTAAAGAAATTGCAGAAATACCGGATTCTTTTTTTCCTTCATTATTTCAGCAAGAAATTAAAAAAAAGCTAGAGCTAAGAGTATTTATAGAAAAAAAAGAAATTTATTCTATGGCCATTATTTCTAATAAGAATAAGCAAACTGAGGTTGATTTTAGAAACTACGACAATACAAAGCCCAATCGTTGTGTTCCATTTAATTTGGCGGAAAAGGAAAGAGATATGATTTTTTTATTCATGGATAAAATAAATCTGAATACCGGTTCAATTGATTTTATATATGACTATAAAAACGAATTGATATTTCTTGAGATTAACCCCTTGGGACAATTTGGAATGGTTTCGGCGCCCTGTAACTATTATATAGAAAAGAAAATTGCTCAAAATCTTATTAAAATAGATAATGAAAAAGAAAAAGTTGGATAGTAATATAGCACTTTTAAAATTAAAGCCGATTACAGGAATCGGGTCAATTGATATTATTTCGAAAAGACATAATTCTACTAAGACACCTAGTTTTAATTTTTATAAAAGTATAAGTAAATTTAAGGAAATAGAATAGTGTATGTATATATATCTTTATTCTTGTTGTATTCCAGTAAAAGGTGCTGGTCAAAGTATTATTTGTGATTTGCAGAGAAATGATTATGAGATTATCCCTAATTCTCTATATGAAATTTTAACAAATTTGGAAGATGAGAGAAGTCTGGACAATATTTTAAAAAAGTTTGATGAAGAAAGTCAGGAGATATTCCATTCTTACATAGAATTTTTATTGGAAAGGGAATTTATCTTTATTGATGATCACATTCATGACAGATTTTCTCCTATAGATATAGAAAAATTTGAAACTCCAAATGTAATTTCTAATGCTATAATTGAGTATAACGGGAGCTACAGTCTTTCTGCTATGAAAAATATTATTGAGCAGTTAGATTATTTACGGTGCGAATCTATTGAAATAAGATTATATGATTTTCCTACCTCTGCTACAATAGGTAAAATACTTTCATTATTTAATGAGACAGGTATACGCTCAATCAATCTCATAGCAAATTATCAAATTTTTATGACAGAGCTTTATTTTGAAAATATATCGAAAAAATATAGAAGAGTCAGAGAGGTTGGTCTTTTTAATAACAATAAGCGGATTAACATAAAAAATAGGCTTTTTCCTATCTATTTTTTAGAAGGAGAAAAGGTATCTGAAAAATATTGTGGTTGCATATCTCCAAGAGCATTTTATGTAAATATGCAGAACTTCACAGAATCACGTCAATTTAATTCTTGTTTAAATAAAAAAATATCAGTAGATATAGATGGGAATATAAAAAATTGTCCTTCTATGTCATCAAGTTTTGGGAATATTTTTAATTCAGATTTAGAGACTGTATCTGCTATTGATGAATTTAAATCCTTATGGAGCGTCTCTAAAGATAATGTCAAGATCTGCCAAGATTGTGAATTCAGATATATCTGTACAGATTGTCGAGCATATACAGTTGATTCAGAAGATGAATTATCAAAACCCCTGAAATGTAATTATAATCCGTATACAAACGAATGGATATGAGTAAAAGTAACTTTAAGATAGTTCAAAGTTTTTGGTCTAAACCAATGTTAGAAAATTTAAAAATGCAAACAGTTGCAGATCGGGCGCATAAAAAAAGTGGTGGATGGTTGCTTAATAAAATGTATTTCATGAGTTGTGCGTTAAGTGCCTTACGGCTTGAAAAGCATTATTCAAATATTGAGCTAGTAACTGATGAATATGGTAAGAAAATTTTAATTGATGAGCTTAAGTTACCTTATACGTCAGTGAGAACAGACTTAGAGCAAATAAACCATTTCCATAAGGAACTGTGGGCAATGGGTAAGCTAATCGCTTATCAGTTGCAAGAAGAACCTTTTTTACATGTAGATAATGATATTTTCATTTGGAAGAACTTCAATGAAGATTTACTTAAAAAAGATGTTATTACTCAGAATCTTGAGTATAATGGAGAATCTTTTGTTAATTTTAGTAACAGTGTTTCTCCTTATTTGAAGGGGTATTTTCCTGAGCTGGAAAAATATACCAAAGGAGAAATAAAAAATGATTTACTATTTAATATGGGGATTTTTGGAGGACAGAATCTGGATTTTATAAAAAAATATTCACAAGCTTCATTAGATTTTTTGACGGCCAATTTAGATTCCTTAGATAAAATAGAAGTTGGATTCTTCAATGTTTATGTAGAGCAGGGAATATTGTATTGTATGTCACTGAAAGAAGGTGTTGAGATCTCAGCAGCATTTCCCCCATTAGATCTAACTGTTACAGATATTTCTTATTATTTTACAAAGTTTGATAAAATTCCAGAAGAGTGGTATATTCATACATTAGGGGGATCAAAAAGAGGAACGATTATTAATGAGCAGGTTTACATGAATCTTCTTAATGAGTTTCCAGAATATCATAAGTTAATTGATAACATGTTTGAAGATTAAATTATTAGATTATGTACAGAACTAAAAGACTATTGGAATTAAAAGGGATTAGTGTTGAAAATGAGATTGATATTACCGACGGTTTAATATTCCCTTTACAGACTGAAGTGATTACAGAAGTCTATAATTATGAAAAGAAAATTAAAACAGTAACAGATTCTACTGATTTCGACTACGATTTTGAAATCAGTTCTTATCTTAAACAGTTAAATTATTTTAGAAAAAATATCATTGTTGATTTTTACAATGCTTTATCAGATCTACGTTTAGCGGTTAACAAAAATCTATTTTTATTTGAATCTAAATTTCCTTTATATGAAGCACTTTGGCCTCATCCTAAAGCGATGAGCCTTCTCAAAGAAACATTTTTAGAGATAGAAAAAACAGAAGAAAGTCATTATTACTTTTTTAGAAAATCTTTCATTAAAGAAATGAGCATCGTAGAATTTTCAGTGGTTAATTTTGGAACCCTACTGGTAGATATTTTTAATCATAATCAAGAATTTTCAGCATTAGAACTTTATGAATCTTTGCTTGATGATTATCCTAAAGAGGATGTTGATTCTGTTTATTTTGATTTTTTATCTCAAAATATACTGCTAAATCATTCTCTTATAATCAAATAATTGTCTAGTGAAGTTCCCTTTTTTTAAGCAGCCAGACATAAATGACTGTGGACCAACTTGTATAAAAATTATTTCCAAATTTTATGGAAAGGATATATCAGTGCAAAAAATTAGAAATCTTGCAGAATCCACAAGAGCCGGCAGTAATTTATTAGGTTTAAGTAATGCAGCTGAATCTTTAGGTTTTAAAACATTAGGACTTAAGATAAGCCTGCAAGACTTAATTGATGAAACCCCTTTTCCCGCTATTATTCACTGGAATAAACATCATTTTGTGGTTGTTTATAAGATAAAAAGAAAGCAAAATGGCTACCTAATTCAAGTTTCTGACCCTGCTTTCGGGCTGGTAACCTATACTGAACAGGAATTTTTAAAACTTTGGATAGGGGATGGCGCAACTAGAGATACTGAAGAAGGATTGATTTTATTATTGGAACCAACAGCTGTATTTTCAAAGTTTGAAAGTGATGAGGATAAAAGCAGTAAAAGTACTTTTTTCCTGAGGTACCTTTTCAAATATAAAACTCTTTTATTTCAGTTATTTCTGGGGTTACTGATGGGGAGTTTACTGTCATTAGTTTTTCCTTTTTTAACTCAAAGTATTGTTGATGTTGGGATAAAAAATAAAAATATACGTTTTGTTTATCTAATTTTATTGGCACAGATGATGCTTTTTTTTGGTAAAATTGGAATGGAAATTGTAAGGAGTTGGATTTTGATTCACATCAGTTTAAGAATAAATATTTCTCTGATATCTGATTTCTTTATTAAATTAATGAATCTTCCTGTAAGCTTTTTTGATACTAAAATGACAGGGGATATTATGCAGAGAATTAATGATCATCAAAGGATAGAGAATCTACTTACAAATACAATTCTTAATACTGTATTTTCTATTATTACATTTGGCATTTATAGTGTTGTCTTATTATACTATAATTATCAATTATTCCTTGTTTTCTTTATTGGCTCTTTTCTTTATTTCTTATGGATATATTTCTTTCTTGACAAAAGAAAGGAACTTGATTATAAGAGATTTTCACAAGTTTCGAAGGAACAAAGTAAGGTGATGGAAATTATCAATGGAATGCAGGAAATTAAGTTACAGAATGCTGAAAAACAAAAACGATGGGAATGGGAATCTACTCAGAATAGAATTTTTAAAACAAGTATCAAATCCCATATTCTTGAACTCTGGCAATTTTCAGGTGGTGGCATAATTAATCAGGTAAAAGATATTTTTTTAAGTTTTTTAGCTGCTAAACTAGTTATAGATGGTGAAATTACTTTAGGAATGATGCTATCAGTGCAATATATATTGGGGCAATTAAATAATCCTTTAAGCCAGCTTGTTGAATTTGTTAAGCAAGTTCAGGATGCCAAAATATCAGTTGATAGATTAAAAGAAATTCATGATAAAAAGGATGAAATTGATAAAGATGTTCAGTATCTGCATGAAGTACCTAAGGGGGATATACGAATTGAAAACTTATCATTTAAATATTTAGGGGCAAATAGATTTATTTTTGAAAATCTAAACCTTGTTATTCCTCAAAATAAAATCACCGCCATTGTGGGAACTAGTGGAAGTGGAAAAACAACGCTATTAAAGCTTTTGCTCAAATTTTATAAACCAAATTATGGTTCTATTAATATAGATAGTACAAGTATCGAAAATATATCACATCACACATGGAGGGATCACTTTGGTGTTGTTATGCAAGAAGGATATATTTTCAATGATACAATTGCAAATAATATTTGTATAGGTGATGAAGTAATTGATAAGAGAAAACTTAAAAATGCTGTGGAAATTGCTCAAATTGAAGAGTATATTAATGCTTTACCATTGAGCTATAATACCATGATTGGTAATGAAGGAATAAGTATGAGTGGTGGCCAGAAGCAGCGCCTTCTAATTGCAAGAGCAGTCTATAAATTACCTAGTTTTATTTTATTTGATGAAGCGACAAGTTCTCTAGATGCTAATAATGAAAAGAAGATTATCGAAAACCTTAATCTATTTTTTAAAAACAGAACTGCTGTAGTTATTGCACATCGACTATCAACGGTAAGACAAGCTGATAAAATAGTTGTTCTAAATCAGGGGAAAATTGTGGAAGAAGGGTCTCATCTGGAATTAATTGAAAGAAGGGGTGAATATTTTGAACTCATTAAAAATCAATTAGAATTAAATGATTAAACATGCAAAATTTAGATAATTTAGAATTAAGATCACCTGAAACGAAAGAAATTGTCTCAGCTCCGCCACATTGGCTGGTGAAATGGAGTATAACAATTATTTCTTTATTTTTTATTGCACTCTTATTTATTCTTTATTTTATAAAAGTACCCGTTTATATTAATAATATTCCTATTATTATTTATCCCCAAAAACCAATCAAAAGTATTTATATACAGAATAATGGATTTATTCAGAATATTTTAGTATCAAATGGTCAAAAAGTTAATAAAGATCAACCCTTGTTGATAATAGATTCTGATAATGGTGATGCTTATGATATTTTACAATTAGAAAAATTTTTAACAGATCATACAGACAATTTAAATAGAACTCTTTTAAAGAAAATTTCAGATAAAATATTTGATAGTAACATTCGAAAGGCAGCTGATAATTTTTGCAAAGCATTACAGGGAAACCATATCACAATACCACATCAGAATGATTTATATAATGTGCTATTAGATTCCATTAGAGAATGGAAGAAACATCATATATTAATATCTCCAGCAGAAGGAATAGTAAAATTTGAGGATTACTTATATGTGGGGCAATATATTGAAAAGTCGATCCCATTAATTATAATCCCTGCCAATAATAATGGTTTTATAGGGGTTATCCAGATTGATAGGAGTAATTCGGGTAAGATACAAAAAAATAGTAGGGTTACTATCAAGATAAAGGAATACCCTGTAGAAAAATACGGAGAGCTGCAAGGGCGAATTGCAAACAGTGATTTTTTAATTACAGGGGATAAAGTTTTTGCAGAGGTTTACTTTCCCAATGGATTAGTAACTGATCAGAAAGTAACTTTAAGTTATATTCGAAATCTTACAGGCGTAGTTGAAATAGAAGGTGGAAGGGAAAGACTTTTGTATAAAATCTTTAATTGAAAATCGAACTACAGATTGATTATTGTAGACTATATTTAAAATCCCAATCTTATATATATTATTTAGTATAACAAAATTAAGACCGAAGCAAGAAAGCTTCGGTCTTATATATTACTAGTGAAATAAAACAGTTATTTATCCAATCTCAATCCCGTTTTCAACATTGCTGTCGTCCGGTGTTACGAAAGATAATTTTCCGTCTGGTTTAGTTGTTAATAATAACATTCCCTGAGATTCAATTCCTCTGATTTTTCTTGGAGCAAGGTTCAGAAGGATCATTACTTGCTTACCAATTACTTCTTCAGGCGTGAAACTTTCTGCAATCCCCGAAACAACAGTTCTTACATCTACTCCTGTGTCTACAGTAAGTTTTAGTAATTTATCTGCTTTTTCTACTTTTTCAGCCTCAATAATTGTAGCTGTTCTAAGGTCTATTTTAGTAAAGTCATCAAACGTGATCTCTTCTTTCATAGGGTTTGCGTTAGGGTTTGTTTTTTTATTGTTTTGTTTTGTGTCTTCCAGCTTTTTGATCTGAGCCTCGATGACGTCGTCTTCAATTTTTGAGAAAAGAAGTGATGATTCGTTGATTTTATGACCAGTTTCAATTAATACTGATTGATTTTCAATAGTGTTCCAGTCTTTCTTCTCAACATTGAACATGTTTAATAGTTTTTCAGAACTGAAAGGCATGAAAGGTTCACATAACTGAGCTAATGCAACAGCTATTTGTGCTCCAACGAATAATGAGTGAGCCGCTTTTTCCGGGTTATCTTTAATCGTTTTCCAAGGTTCTTCAGTCTGAAGATACTGGTTTCCAAAACGGGCAAGATTCATTAATGCTGTTAATGAATTTCTGAACTCATAATTTTCAAGGAATCCTGAGATTTCTTTTGCAGACTTACTTATTTCCTGCAGTTCAGGGCTGTTCACATCTCCCTGTGGGACAACACCATCATAATATTTATGAATAAGAACAGCAACTCTGTTGATAAAGTTTCCGAAGATTCCTACCAGTTCAGAATTATTCTTAGTCTGGAAATCCTTCCATGTAAAGTTATTATCTTTGGTTTCCGGAGCCGATGAAAGAAGAGCATATCTTAAAACATCTTGCTGTCCAGGGAAGTCTTCTACATATTCATGAGCCCATACTGCCCAGTTTCTTGACGTTGAGATCTTATCGTTCTCAAGGTTCAGGAATTCAAACGCAGGAACATTAGCCGGCATAATATAATCTCCATGCGCTTTCATCATTGAAGGGAAAATAATACAGTGGAATACAATATTATCTTTTCCGATAAAATGTACAAGGTCACTGTTTTCACTTTGCCAGTAATCTTTCCAGTCTTTTCCGTTCTTTTCTGCCCATTCTTTGGTGAAAGAGATATAACCGATAGGAGCATCAAACCATACGTATAATACTTTTCCTTCTGCATTCGGAAGAGGAACCGGAACACCCCAGTTCAGATCTCTGGTCATGGCACGAGGCTTAAGGCCATCATTCAGCCACGATTTAACCTGTCCGTATACGTTAGGCTTCCAATCGTCTTTATGACCTTCAATGATCCACTCATTTAAAAAGTCTTCGTATTCGTTTAATGGCAGATACCAGTTTTTTGTTTCTTTAAGGATAGGAATATTTCCGCTAAGCATTGATTTCGGATTGATCAGCTCAGAAGGAGAAAGGGTAGAACCACATTTCTCACACTGGTCTCCGTAAGCATTTTCGTTACCACAATTAGGACATGTTCCTACAATATAACGGTCAGCAAGGAATTCTCCTGCCTGCTCATCAAAATACTGCTCAGAAACTTCTTCTGTGAATTTTCCTTTTTCATATAAAACTTTGAAGAAATCCTGGCTGGTTTCATAATGCTTTTTAGACGTTGTTCTGGAGTATTCATCAAATGAAATTCCCAAATCTGAAAAAGATTTTTTAATGATCCCGTGATATTTGTCCACGATATCCTGAGGAGTTACTCCTTCTTTTTTAGCTCTTATGGTAATAGGAATCCCGTGCTCATCCGAACCACAGATAAACGCTACATCTTTTCCTAATCTTCTCTGAAATCTTGCGTAAACATCCGCAGGAATATAAACACCTGCCAAATGTCCTATATGAACCGGCCCGTTTGCGTAAGGCAAAGCTGCCGTAATCATCTTTCTGTTTGACATTTATAGTAAAGTTTGACTGCAAAGATAAGGAATATCTGTCGAATACCGCTATTAGTGGCATTATTATGATGAAGAAAGCAAATTTCAGGAGCTGAATATGAAAATAAGTTAAACGGTTGTTTAACATTTTCTTAATTTAAAACAAATACTATGCATTGCATAAGACGTTGTAAATTATTGGATTTTAAAAAACTAGCTAAAATCGGTTTCGTAATATACATAATTTTAACTAAAATTATATTAAATTTATAATAATTCTATTTTTTTTTTAAATTGCGAGTCTGGCTCTGGGCCAAAATATGACTGAAAAACGAAACTATAAAAAAATAAGATTGTGAAGAATTTTACAACAGTATTAAAAATCGCGCCCGCTTTTTTACTGGCCAGTACAGTAATACATGCGCAGAAAAAAGATTCTCTTCCTCAGGAGAAGAAGATTGATGAGGTTGTACTAATCGGGTATGGGAAACAGAAAAAATCTGACCTTACCGGTTCTATAACTTCTGTTACGGCTAAAGATTTCAATGGAGGGGCAACTTCTGCCGGGCAGCTGATCCAGGGAAAAACACCAGGTGTACAAATTACCAACAACAGCGGAGCTCCGGGTTCAGGAACGAAAATCAGAATCAGAGGTACTTCTTCTTTAAGTGGTGAAAACTCTCCTTTGATTGTCATTGATGGAGTTCCTCAGGATTTCGTTGGAATGAATGGTGTTTCTGATCCATTATCATTAATCAACCCAAATGATATTGAAACGTTTGATATTCTTAAAGATGCTTCAGCTACTGCCATCTATGGTAACAGAGCTTCTAATGGTGTTATTCTTATTACAACCAAGAAAGGAACAGCAGGGAAGTTTAAGTTGAATTTTTCAACGGTTACCTCAGTTTCTACTAAAATGGGAAAAGTGGATGTATTAAATGCTCAGGAATTCAGAGATTTCGTTAATGGGAATCCATATGCATCTGCTAATTATAAAGCTAAGCTTGGAAATGCCAATACCGACTGGCAGGACCAAATTTATCAGGCAGCATGGGGTACCGATAATAATGTAGCTCTTTCCGGAGGTATTAAAGGTTTGCCATACCGTTTATCATTAGGATATAACGAGCAGAATGGTATTGTAAAATCAAATTCTTTCCGCAGAACTTCCGTAGGGTTGAACTTAAACCCTAAATTCTTTGACAATCATTTATCAGTGAATGTAAATGCAAAAGGAACATTTACTGATAACAGATTTGTAGACGGAGGCGTTATAAAAGCGGCTACTTATTTTGATCCTACACAACCAATATATTCAGGAAACTCTAATTACGGAGGCTACTATGAATGGCTGGATTCCGGATCTGTAACAGGATATAATGTAAATGCCAATTCCAATCCACTTGGGATGATCAATGGGGTAAGAGATGTGTCTTCTGTTCTAAGGGGATTGGGAAATATTCAGTTAGATTATAAGTTTCACTTTCTTCCGGACTTGCATTTCAATGTGAACGCCGGATACGATTATACAAAAAGTGATGGACACAAGTTTAAGGATGCTCGCCTGAGACCAGGTTTTGAAGATAAAGGAAGTTCAAATTTCTATTCAATGGAAAAGAAAAACAAACTTTTGGAAACCTACTTTAATTACGTGAAAAACATCAGTGCTATTAATACAGGTGTGGATATTACTGCAGGGTATTCTTATCAGGATTTCAATATTTATCTGCCAGGAGCTATTACTTATAGAGGAACAGGAATTAACTCGCAAGATTTAGACTTCAAAACTCAAAATACATTGATCTCATTCTATGGAAGAGCTATTTTTACGATAGCTAATAAATATATTATTTCAGGATCAGTTCGTAAAGACGGTTCTTCAAGATTCTTTAACGGTACAAGAGATAATGTATGGGGAGTTTTCCCAGGAGTTTCCTTAGCATGGAAGTTGAACGAAGAAAATTTCATCAAAAATATATCCTCAATCAGTACATTAAAGCTGAGAGCAGGATGGGGTAAAACCGGTCAGCAGGAATTACCGGCACTTAATGGTAACAAGCCTAATAATTATCCGGCTTTTGCAGCCTATAATCCAAGTTATCAGGGAGCAGGTTATCAGTTTGGAAATGAATTCTATTTTATGTTCAGACCTGCTAACTATAATCCAAATCTTACCTGGGAAACTACAACCACTAAAAACTTAGGATTAGACTTTGGTTTTAATAAAAACAGAATCACAGGATCAATAGATGTTTTCAGAAAAGATACAAAAGATCTTCTTGTATATGCTGACGAGCCTGCTGGAGGTTTAAGTAATGCTAGCTGGCAAAACGTAGGGGATATGAAAAATGAGGGAATCGAAGGAAGTATTACAGTAATTCCTGTTAAAAACCAAAATACAACCTGGGAAGTAAGCTTTAATGCTACTCACTATAAGCCGATCATCACTAAGCTTAAAGACAGAGCTGATGAATCATTTAATATGGAAGTAGGAGGTATTGAAGGAGGTTCTGGAAACAGAATTCAGGCTCATGCAGTAGGATATGCCCCTAATTCATTCTGGGTATATCAACAGATATATGATAATAATGGAAAACCTGTTGATGGAGCCTTTGTAGACAGAAATGGAGATGGAATAATCAATACAAAGGATATGTATTATTATAAATCCACTACACCTGATGCAATTTTAGGTTTCTCTACCAAAGTATCTCATAAGAACTGGGATTTTGCATTAAGTGCAAGAGCGGTATTAGGAAACTATGTATATAATAATGCTGCTTCAAATAGTTCACTGCAATCCGCATCTACCAATGAATATCTTCAGAATGTATTCTCTACAGCTCCTCAATATAAATTTGCTGTTCCTCAGTACAAATCAGATATCTATGTTGAGAATGCTTCATTCCTGAGATTGGATAATATCAATGTAGGATACAATTTCGGAGAAATCTTCACTAAAGGGAGCAATCTGAAAGTATATGCGATGGCACAGAATGTTTTTGTGATCACTAAATACTCTGGAGTAGATCCTGAAGTTTTTGGTGGAATAGATAACGGTTACTACCAAATGCCTAAGATTTATTCTTTAGGCTTTAACTTCCAATTTTAAATAAGAATTCAATGAAACTAAATAGAATTAAACTTAAAAATATAGTATTGCCACTTTCAGCAGTATTTTTATTGACAGCAACTTCTTGTGTGAAAGATCTTGAAAGAGAACCTATCACAGACGTTACTTCAGCCAGTATTTATAAAGATTTTGCCAATTACAAAAACGTACTGGCTAAACTTTACGGAGGACTTGCCATGGGAGGTCAGGTAAGCGGAGATGGTGATCAGCCGGATAGTGATATTAATGGTATCAACGGTGGATTCTCTCAATATACCAGATTGATGTATAATTTGAATGTAGTAACCACGGATGAAGCCGTTATTGGATGGAATGATGGTAATCTTCATACGCTTCACAAAATGACCTGGGATGCTTCCAACGAGTTCATCGCTGCGATGTATTACAGAGTATACACAGAAATTGCTTTTTGTAATGAATTTCTTAGAAATGTAACGGATGAAAAATTAGCTTCCAATAATATTACAGGAGATAATCTTACTCAGGCGAAATTGATGAGAGCAGAAGCTCGCTTCCTGAGAGCACAGTCGTATTACCATGCGATCGATATGTTTGGGAATGTTCCTTTTGTAGATGAATCCTATTTGCCTGGATCTATCAATCCACCACAAAGAATAGAAAGAAAAGCATTGTTCAATTATATAGAGTCTGAATTGCTTGCGATCGCAGGAGAATTAAAAGACCCTAAAACCAATGAATACGGAAGGGCAGATAAAGCAGCTGTATGGTCATTATTGGCAAAATTATATTTGAATGCAGAAGTATATACCGGAACACAGAGAAATACAGACTGTATCACATACTGTAACAAAGTAATTGCAGCTGGTTATTCTTTAAAACCAAAATATGATGATTTATTCCTGGCGGATAATAATATCAATAACCCGGAGCAGATTTTGAGTGTAAACTTTGACGGAATTAATACACAGACCAATGGTGGAACTACTTTCCTTGTTCATGCTGCTATAGGTGGTGATATGAAAGCTGCTGATTTTGGAGTGAATGGTGGATGGAGTGGTTTAAGAACTACAAAAGCATTTGTAGGCTTATTCCCTACTAATGGAAGTGATAAAAGAGGAAGATTCTTTACTTCAGGGCAAAATTTGGAAATTAATGATTTAGGATCCTTTACTGATGGTTATGCTTTTATAAAATTCAAAAATATTAAAAGTAATGGGTCTGTTGGAGCTCATACCAACTGGGTTGAAGCAGATATTCCATTATACCGTTTAGCAGACATCTATCTGATGTATGCAGAAGCTGTATTGAGAGGAGGTACTGGTGGAAGTCAGGCTACAGCAATCGGTTATATTAATCAGCTGAGAGAACGTGCGTATGGAAATACAAGTGGAAATGTGTCTTCAATCAATCTCAACTTTATTTTAGATGAGAGAGGAAGAGAATTATCCTGGGAAATGACCAGAAGAAGTGATCTTATCCGTTTCAATAAGTTTACTACAGGAGATTATCTATGGCCATGGAAAGGGAATGTAAAAGATGGTAAAGCTGTGGAGAGCTACAGAAATCTCTTCCCGATTCCTGCTAAAGATATCGTAGCAAATCCTAATCTGATTCAGAATCCTGGGTATTAATTTTAAATACTGTTTAAAATGAAAAATTTATTCAAAATATTAGTCCTGGTTTTTACCGGACTTTTGGTTCTTTCCTGTGAAAAAGACGAAGATCAGGCGGTTATTAATGAAACATCTGCAGGTAAAATATCTGCAGATAAAAGTGCAATAGTTCTTAATGAGCTTAATGCCAATGATGCTGTCATTACGTTTACATGGACAAAACCAACATTTAATATTGCTGTAGTTCCCACTCAAAAATTAGAATTTGGAATCAAGGGTAATAGTTTCAAAAAAAGTGCTACTATAGACTTTTCCAATGATATGACTTCAGGAGCAGTTACCCATGCAGCAATGAATGCAGCAATGTTTTCTATTGGTGCTATACCGGATGTTGTAAATGATATTGAGGTAAGATTAAAAACCTCTGTAGGATCAGCAGCTTTTTATTCGAATGCAATCGCAGTTAAGGTAACTCCTTATACTCCAAATCCCGACTTGGTTTATCCTAAGATCAATGTGCCGGGTAGCTATGCCGGTGCTGCAGGCTATGCCAATTGGACTCCAGGCAACTCACCGAATTTATTTTCGCCTGAGAAAAATGATAAATACAGAGGATTTATATGGATTAATACTGTTACCGGTGTTGATGATGGAAAATATAAGTTTTCTATTAATGAGGACTGGCCGGGAAACAAAGGAGATGATGGTACCAATTCCGGAAAATTGAAAGCGGATGGAGAAAACATAAAAGCTCCTGCAGCAGGAACCTACTATATTAAAGTAGACTGGGCTGCAAACACCTATTCTTCAGTTATTGCCAACTTCGGAGTTATTGGAGATGCAACGCCTACAGGATGGGGATCTGATACTGATTTTGTTTATAACCCTGCAACCAAAACGTATGTCATCAATTCTATTGCTTTATCCAATACCGGAGTATTTAAATTCAGAGCCAATGATGATTGGGCAATGAAGTTCCAGCCAAAAGATGCAGATCAGACTCTGGTTTCAGGAACTGCTGTTCAGTCTTATTTAAGCCCAGAAGGAACGGTTACAGGAGATCCTGGATATAAAGTTTCTCAGGCAGGAAATTATAAAATTGAACTGGATTTACACAATTCAGCATATTACAAATTAACCGTTACTAAATTGTAAATCAAACTAAACTCAAATAAAGCAAAGTGCTGCTTTACCGCAGCACTTTATTTTTTAAGTTAATAAATAGTCATTATGAAGAAAATTACAGTTGGAGCGCTTTTGCTCTCAATGATGTTTACAGGTGTGAAAGCCCAATCTTTAAAATCTCCGGACGGAAAGTTCGAAATGAACTTTCAGTTGAAAGAAGGAGTACCTTACTACAACCTTAAGTATAATGGAGCGGTAGTGGTAGAAGATTCTAAATTGGGATTGAGATTATTTAAAGACACAGCTATAAAGTTCGCTTCTGAGATTGCCAAACCAGAAGATGCAAAATACGATCTGAACAACGGTTTTGTAAAGACAGATGAAAAAAGAGACTTCAAAAATGAAACCTGGCAGCCGGTTTTAGGAGAAAAGAAAAATTATATTAATCATTACAACGAACTGGCAGTTACCCTTAACCAGGCTTCTACAGAGAGAAGTATTGTGGTAAAGTTCAGGTTGTTTAATGATGGTCTGGGATTCAGATATGAATTCCCACAACAGAAAAACCTTAATTATTTCGTCATTAGAGAAGAAGATTCTGAAATCGATTTCCCTACCGATATGAAAGCATGGTGGATGGTTGCAGATTATGATTCTCAGGAATACCAGTATCAGGAGACCAAAGTATCTGAAATCCCTTCAAAATGGGACAAAGCATACGATGCAAACGCTTCCCAGTCATTGGTGAAGAATGCAGTACAGTCTCCCTTGATGCTTAAAAAAGAAGGAAAAGAGCCATTGTATATCAATGTTGCTGAAGCTGCAGTATTAGATTATCCGGCTTCCCATCTTGAAGTAGACGCACAGAACTATAAGTTCAAAACGCATTTAACAGCTGACAGACAAGGGGCAAAAGGGTACATCCAGACTCCTTCGGTAACGCCTTGGAGAACCATTATAGTAGCTCCAAAAGCAGAGCAGGTGATGGATTCTAAAATGATCTTCAACCTTAACGAGCCTACGAAGTACACTGATACTTCTTACATTCACCCTACAAAATACATGGGTGTTTGGTGGGAAATGATCATTGGAAAATCACAGTGGGCATATTCTACTGCGGAGAATGTTCATTTGGGTAAAACTGATTTTACAAAATTAACTCCAAACGGAAAACATGCAGCCAACAATACAAAAGTAAAAGAATATATTGACTTTGCCGCAGAAAACGGATTCCAGGGATTGTTGATCGAGGGTTGGAACATCGGTTGGGAAGACTGGTTCGGACACTCAAAAGAATTTGTTTTCGATTTTATTACTCCTTACCCGGATTTTGATATCAAAATGTTGAATGAATATGCTCATTCGAAAGGAATTAAACTAATCATGCACCATGAAACTTCAGGTTCTGCCACGAACTATGAAAGATGGGCGGATAAAGCGTTCCAGACGATGAATAAGTATGGCTATGATGCTGTGAAAACCGGATATGTAGGAGATATCATTCCTAGAGGAGAACATCATTACTCTCAGTGGACGATTAATCATTATTATAGAATTGCTGAAAAAGCAAATGACTATAAAATCATGGTTAATTCCCACGAATCTGTACGTCCAACAGGAGAAAGCCGTACCTATCCGAACTACATCTCTGCAGAAGCAGCACGTGGAACAGAGTATGAAGCGTTCGGAGGAAATAAGCCAGATCACCAGACCGTTCTTCCGTTTACAAGATGGATGGGAGGTTCTATGGACTATACACCAGGAATTTTCCAGACAAAACTAGACTATTATTTCCCTGGAGATAACCGTTTTGTAAAAACTACGCTGGTAAAACAGCTGGCACTTTATGTAACTATGTATATGCCGCTTCAGATGGCTGCAGACCTTCCTGAAAACTACAAAAAGCATATGGATGCATTCCAGTTTATCAAGGATGTGGCAGCAGATTGGGATGATACCAAAATTTTGTCAGCAGAGCCCGGTGATTATGTAGTTACAGCAAGAAAAGCAAAAGGAACTGAAAACTGGTTTGTTGGAGGTATTACCGATGAAAACAAACGTGAGTATACAGTAGATTTCTCATTCCTGGATAAAGGAAAGAAATATGAGGCAACGATCTATGAAGATGGAAAAAATGCTGATTATATTGATAATCCTCAAAGCTATAACATCTACAAGAAAGAGATTACAGGAAAATCAAAAATTAATTTTAAAATGGCAAGAAGTGGCGGTTTCGCAATTTCAATTAAGCCTGTAAAATAATTGTAAAGATACACTAAGGTGCCCCGGTTTATCGAATTTTCGATGGCCGGGGTATTTTTTTGTTATTTATCCTCTGTCTGTTGAATGAGTTGGGAATATTGATTTTCAGATTCTGGGATCTGTTCTTTTACTTTCAGAGGAGTTCCGGTTTTTACCTTTTCTTTATATTCTTTCTGATACTGTTTCACCGTTTTTCCGGTTCCGTCATGTCTCCATCCCGGTGAATAGAAAAGATACTTTATACGGTCTTTGAAAGAAAGTCCCGGTTGTCTGATATCTTTTCCTATTCTTCTCCATTCATAGAATAGAGTAGTTGCCGGATCTTTAGATTCCATCTTAGGATAGATTCCATATTTCACAGGAACCTTAGGATCTTCTTTTTCAAAAGTTCCGAAAATTTTATCCCAGATAATCAGTCCCATTCCCATATTACGGTCCAGATATTTGATATTACAGGCATGATGAACCCTGTGATGGGAAGGAGTCACCAGGATATATTCTAAAAACCCCATACTTTTAATAGATTGGGTGTGTACAAATGTACCATAGATCTGTATAGAAGAATACGCTACCAGAATATGCCACGGATGAAAGCCCATGAATGCTAATGGGGAGAAAAAAAGATACCTGTACAGCGGCTGAAATACAGGGCTTCTGAATCCCGTACTGATATTGAAATAGTCAGAATTGTGATGCGTAATATGTACAGCCCAGAAAACACGTGAATGATGATCCACATAATGATGGACGTAATAAGCAAAGTCCTGAGCCAGGAATACAGCGATCCAATACCATATTCCTTCCTGCCAGTCGAAAAGACGGTGCTGGTAAAAGAACATCATCACGAATAATGAAAATCCTTTCATGATAATATCTAATCCATAATTAAGCAAGGCGAAAAGAACATTTGTTGCGACATCTTTAGTCTCATAAATTTTCTCTTTATTAAAATGACTATAGGCCATTTCCAGGAAAATTATAGTAGCAAATACAGGGATTGTCCATGTATAAACAACATCTGGTCCTTCAGTTTTGAATATATTACTGAAATCCAACATTTTTTCTATAAAACTAAAAATAAAAAGCATGGAAAATGAATTTTATACATGAATTTTTTATGAAAAATTTAAGTATTTGTTATAAAATCAAAAATAAGGATATTTATACTTATGATTTCAGATAAAATGAATTCAAAAAAAGAAACTTTCTCTTGTATTTTTGGATGTATATATAAAAATTTAATGCTAAATTGAACATTAATATGAAGACAATATATGCAGCATTCGCCCTTTCGATAGCTTCCTTCGCTTTTTCCCAGAAAAATCTGGAAAGAGTAGAGCCGGCTTTCTGGTGGAAGGGAATGAAAAACCCTGAACTTCAGATTCTTGTTTACGGAAAAGATGTAGGCAATAACGAGGTTACCCTTTCAGATGGAATACAGATTAAAGACATCCGGAAAGTTGATAATCCTAATTATGTTTTTATTACAGTTGATACCCACGGGATAAACGTTCCAAAGTTTACCATTCATATTAAAAAAGGTAAAAAGAATATTGGCTCGTATATCTATGAGCTGAAACAAAGAAATCCGGGATCTGCCAACCGCGAGTCTTTTACTTCAAAAGATCTTATGTATCTGATCATGCCGGACCGTTTTGCCAATGGTGATGAGAAGAATGATTCAAGGCCGGAACTTACCGAAAAAGCAGATCGCAGTTTGCCAAACGGCAGACATGGAGGTGATCTCCGCGGCATCATCAACAATCTTGATTATATTCAGAATCTGGGAGCTACAGCAGTTTGGCTTACTCCAGTGAATGAAGACAACGAAAAAGTGTATTCCTATCATGGTTACGCCCAGACTGATCTGTATAAAATTGATGGCCGCTACGGAACCAATGAAGATTATAAAACATTATCCCAGGAGTTGAATAAACGAAACATGAAGCTGGTGATGGATTATGTAACCAACCATTGGGGAGGCTCACACTGGATGATTAAAGATCTTCCTTCCAAAGACTGGATACATTGGTTTGAGGATGGAGAAAAAGGATTTAAGCGCTCCAACTATAAAACGACAACGCAATTTGATACCAATGCTTCTGATATTGATAAAAAATATGCGCTGGACGGATGGTTTGATACCACCATGCCTGATATCAATCAAAAAAATCCACTGGTCCTGAAATATCTGATTCAAAATGCAATCTGGTGGATCGAATATGCTGAACTGGGAGGCTTCCGTGTAGATACTTATCCTTACAATGATAAAGACGCCATGGCAAAATGGGCCAAGGCAATTACTGATGAATATCCCAAATTCAATATCGTAGGAGAAACATGGCTGTATACGGCAGCACAAATTGCGGCGTGGCAGAAGAATTCGAAAATCGGAGCGATAGAAAATTATAATTCAAATTTACCTTCGGTAATGGATTTTATGCTTTTTGAAAATATACCTAAGGCACTCAAAGAAAAAGAAAGCTGGGATAAAGGGATGATTAGAGTTTATGACTCTTTTACAAGCGATTTCCTTTATCCGGATATCAATAATCTTCTGGTCTTCCTGGAAAATCATGATACCGAAAGATGGAATGAAATCTTTAACGCAAGCCCGGAGGCTTATAAATTAGGACTTGCCATGATCTCGACAGTGAGAGGGATTCCACAGATTTATTATGGATCAGAAATAGGTATGAGAGGCGATAAGATGAAAGGAGGTGATGCGGATATCCGAAGAGATTTTCCGGGAGGCTGGAAGTCTGATTCTCAGAATGCCTTCAATCCATCTGCTCAGACTCCGGAACAGAAAGAATTTTTTCGGTTTACTCAAAAATTATTAAACTGGAGAAAAGGAAAAGACGTAATTCATAATGGGAAAACTAAAAATTTCGTTCCTCAGGATGGTGTTTTTGTGTATTTCAGATATAATGAAAAAGAAAGTGTAATGGTGGTCATCAACAATAATGAAAAAGATCAGACGTTAAACTTGAAACGATTTGCAGAATCACTGAATGGGTATACAAAAGGAAAAGAAGTAATTTCAGGAAAAGAAATTTCATTACAAAACAGTATGAATATCCCTGCAAAAACGCCATTCATCATTGAACTAGAAAAATAATTAATATATATGAAAAAACTAACGACTGCTTATACCTTAATCCTTTTTGTACTGGGCTTTTCTTTATTTACCGCCCAATCAAAAACCGGATTTGAAAAAGAAAAAACGGAAATCAGTACCATGCTTGATACCTTTAATGCAACGGCTGCAAAAGCAGATTATAATGCCTATTTTAACCTCTTTGCAGATGAATCCACGTTCATTGGAACAGATGCTACCGAAATCTGGGATAAAAAAGCATTTATGGTATGGGCAAAACCTTATTTTGATAAAAAGAAAACCTGGAATTTTAAAGCGTTGAAAAGAAATATTTATTTCAGCAAAGACGGAAAATTAGCCTGGTTTGACGAATTATTGGATACCCAGATGAAAATTTGCAGAGGTTCCGGAGTGGTAGAAAAAATCAATGGCAGCTGGAAGGTAAAACAATATGTTCTTTCTGTAACAGTACCTAATGAGGTGGTAGATAAAGTGGTTACTGAAAAAGCACCTATTGAAGATGCGTTAATTCAAAAACTGAAGTCATAATGGCGATAATGATGGGGAAAAATGATACCGGAGCAGCGGGAAAAAGAATAAAACCAGACTTATCAATGCTCCAGATTATTAATATGAGCATGGGATTTCTGGGAATCCAGATGGCATTTGGATTACAAAATGGTAATGCAAGCCGTATTCTGGGAAATTTAGGAGCTGATGTGCACGAGTTATCCTGGTTCTGGCTGGTAGCTCCCATTACAGGACTCATTGTTCAGCCTATTATCGGCCATATGGGAGATAATACGTGGAGTCCGTTGGGTAGGAGAAAGCCCTATTTCCTGATTGGCGCTGTTTTATGCGCGATAGGATTGGTTTTACTTCCGAATGCCGCATCCGTTACCCAGATGTTTGCCGCCAATGCTCTTCTGTTAGCGGTAATATTTCTCGCGATGATGGATGCTTCAGTGAATATCGCAATGGAGCCTTTCAGAGCTTTGGTAGGAGATATGCTCCCGAAACATCAGGGTACGATAGGATTTTCTGTACAAACAATTCTGATCGGAATCGGTGCGGTACTAGGCTCTTATCTGCCGGATTGGCTAACCAAAATGGGAATTTCCAATGAAGCACCAGCAGGGTTTGTAGCGGATAATGTCATTTACTCTTTTTATATAGGCGCAGGATTGTTGATTATATCAATTCTGTATACCATTATAACAACCAGAGAATATTCTCCACAGGAATTTGCTGATTTTGAAGATGGAAAAGAAGCAGATCAGCACAAATCCAAGTTTTCAGATATTTTCAAAGATTTTGCTGCGATTCCTGCACAGATGAAAAAGTTGGGAATTGTTCAGTTTTTCTCCTGGTTTGCCTTGTTTACGATGTGGGTTTTCACAACCAGTGCGTTGGCCACCCATCATTTCGGACTTTCCCCGGAAGACACCCATTCCAAAGCATTTAATGATGCCGGAGACCTTACCGGAAAGCTTTTCGGAATGTATAATCTTTGGGCAATTCCGTTTGCTTTTCTGTTGACTCCAATAGCGAAAATGATTGGTAAAAAGCAGACTCACGCTTTAGCTTTATTGTGCGGAGGTTTGGGGCTTGTTTCCATGTATTTTATTAAAGACGTCAACAATTTATGGATCTCAATGATCGGATTAGGCTTTGCCTGGGCCAGTATTTTAGCAATGCCTTATGCGATGCTTATTGAGGTGATTCCACAACGGAAAATGGGTGTTTATATGGGAATATTCAATTTCTTTATTGTGATTCCACAGATTATCAATGGTTTATTCGGAGGTCCTGTTGTAAGTGGTATTTTCGGAAAACAGGCAATGGATTATGTTGTCGTAGGAGGTGTTTGCATGCTCATTGGAGCCGTAGTAACCATGATCTTTGTGAAATCTGAAGATGAAACGCCTAAGGAAATTGAAGAAGAAATCAAGCAGGTACACTTTTAAAAATAAATATCCTTTTCCGTAATAATAGCTTCGACAGACTCAGCCTGACATCGCATAAAAATTCCGGTTAGTATTCGGGTTGTCACCCTGAGCCTGTCGAAGGGCTATCAATAAGAAAACCTTTGTTAATCATTAATCTCGGGTATTAGGAATAAGTTAACTGGTTTAAATAAGTATCAATAGGAGCGGGCTTTAGCCCGCTTTCTCTTTAAGTATTAATCCATTGGCTTTAGCCAAAACTTAATATTTATCCTTTATATATTTATTTGTTTTCGATCTTCAGAATATAATAATCTCCCGCAGATTTTCACAGATAACACAGATGTTTTGCACTTATTTATACAATTGGTTTAATCCATCAACCTTTAGAAGAAAAAATATACGGTATAAAATTTTATCGCAGATAAAATCTTTGCGCCTTAAAAACATATTGAAAGTAAAAAAATCGCGTCTTTGCGTAATCCAACCTAAAATGATCCTCACTTTCTGAGCTCTCTCAACCTTTTTAACTTCTCCAAATTTCCTTTCTTAACCTACATCAACTTTTTAAACGCCTGCTTGCCGTACATTTGTACTATAAATAATCACAGAAATGAAAACAGTATATCATAAAGCAGATTCAAGAGGCCATGCCAACCACGGATGGTTGAATTCTTACCATACATTCAGTTTTGCCAACTATCAAAACAGAGACAGAACAAACTTCGGAGTTTTAAGAGTATTAAACGACGATACCGTTTCTCAGGGGATGGGCTTCGGAACACACCCACACAGAGATATGGAAATTATTTCAATCCCTTTGGAAGGAGATCTGGAGCATAAAGATTCAATGGGAACCACAGCGGTGATCAGAAAAGGAGAAATTCAGGTGATGAGCGCCGGAACCGGTGTAATGCACAGTGAATACAATAAAAATAAAGACGAGGAGGTAAAATTCCTTCAGATCTGGGTTTTCCCGAAAGAACAGAATGTTGAACCAAGATATGATCAGAAAAGCATCAAAGAAGGTGAGAAAATCAATGGATTCCAACAGATTTTATCTCCCAATAAAAATGATGACGGAGTTTGGATTCATCAGGACGCCTGGTTCAACTTGGCCAACTTTACAAAAGGAAATGGCAAAAATTATATGCTCAACAAAAAAGGAAACGGAGTGTATGCATTTGTTTTAAAAGGAAGTGCAAAAATCGGAGACCGCGTTCTGAATGAAAGAGACGGGTTGGGAATCTGGGATACACAGAGCTTTAATATTGAAGCCGTAGAAGACACAGAAGTATTATTAATGGAAGTCCCAATGGAACTGCCGTCTTATTTTAAATAAAAAACTAAATTTGTAATCTTAAAATAAACCTCACCTATGAAAATTTTAGCAATAGCAGGAAGTAACTCAGAAGCTTCAATGAACAAACAGTTGGTAGCATATGCATCAACATTATTTGAAAATGCAGAAGTAGAAGTGATCGATTTAAATCCTTTTGAAATGCCTATCTATAAACATGAAAGAGAATTAGCAGGTGGTGTTCCACAGGAAGCTCATGATTTTGCAGCAAAAATTGACGGTGCAAATTTATTATTGGTTTCTCTGGGAGAGCACAACGGAACGTACTCTACAGCATTCAAAAATGTATTCGACTGGGTTTCCAGAATCAAAGACAGAACAGTCTGGAATGAAGTACCTATGCTATTGATGTCTACATCTCCCGGAGGTAGAGGTGGAGCAGGAGTTTTGGAAGCAGCATCAAAGCGTTTCCCTTTCCATGGAGGAAATGTGGTGGAAACTTTTTCACTTCCTTTCTTTAATGATAACTTTGATAAAGTAGCTCAGGAAATTTCTAATGAAGAGAAAGACAGTGAGTTAAAAGAAAAAATAAAGAAGATTGCAGCCATTGAAACAATCCTTGAAAAATAGAATTTGAATATTCATTTAAAATTACTATTTTTGCAAAAAGAAAAGAGATGAAAATTCAGACCTCCTATAAACAATATTTTTCTCATAAAGGGAAAGTTGTGGGCTCTGAAATTCTGAGATAAAATAACGGCCGATAATCTGAAAAGATTGTCGGCTTTTTTGTTTTCTAAAATCGAGTATAAAAGTAATTGAAATATTAAAAGATAATAAGATTCCGGAAACCGTTACTAGATCATAAATAGTATGAAATCTGAAATCTGAATCTAAAAATCTAAGCAGACATGAGCAACACTTACAAATCAGCAGGAGTAGACAAAGAAGAAGGATACAAAACGGTTGACAAGATCAAAAAAGCGGTCGGTGAAACCCACAATTCCAATGTATTGAATCATCTGGGAAGTTTTGGTGCGTTCTATGAAATCGGTGGATACAAAAATCCGGTTCTTGTATCAGGAACAGATGGTGTAGGAACAAAGCTGAAAGTAGCTTTAGATACCAAAAAATATGATTCTATCGGTGTAGATTGTTTCGCAATGTGTGCCAACGATATTCTTTGCCACGGAGCAAAACCTTTATTCTTCCTGGATTATCTGGCTTGCGGAAAGCTTGATTCTGAAATCGCTGCAGAAATCGTTTTAGGAATGGTTGCCGCTTGTAAGGATAACAACTGTGCTTTGATTGGCGGAGAAACTGCTGAAATGCCGGGAATGTACCAGCCGGGAGATTATGATGTTGCAGGATTCTGTGTAGGAATCGTAGAAAAAGACCAGATCATTGACGGTTCTAAGATCAAAGCTGGAAACAAAATTATTGCATTACCAAGCTCAGGATTCCACTCAAACGGATTCTCTTTAGTAAGAAAAGTATTCCCGAACTTTGAAGAAGAATTTGAAGGAAAACCCTTATATGAAACACTTTTAGTTCCTACAAGACTATACTATAAGGATATCCATAAAGTATTGGAAGAAGTGAAAGTAGAAGGAATTGCTCACATCACAGGAGGTGGTCTTTACGAAAACGTTCCTAGAATTATTCCCGAAGGACTTTGTGCTTCCATTGATGAACAAAAGATCAGAATTCCTAGTGTGATGCTTGAACTTGAAAAAAGAGGCGGAGTGACACGTGAAGAAATGCACGGAACATTCAATATGGGCGTAGGAATGGTAATCGTTGTAGATGCTGAACATGCTGAAAAAGTATTGCACCTTTTAGATGATGCTTACGAAATCGGAGAAATTACTGAAGGAGCAGAGAAAATCAATTTAAAGTTTTAGAAGCTTAATCCCGCTTTCCGCTATATCTTTTTTGCCGGTGCTTTTTTACAAAGCCATTCAAAAAAAGGATGCCGCTGCAATCGGGGCTAATTAGAAATATGAAGAATATCGTTGTACTCGTATCCGGTTCAGGAACCAATCTGCAGAGAATTATTGATACTATTGACTCAGGAGAAATCCGGAATGCAAAAGTAACTTTGGTGGTAGCAGACAGAGAATGTTTCGGATTGGAAAGAGCCAAGAATCATAATATAGAAAACATACTTATTCCAAGAGGAAAGAATTTCAACAGTGAATTGGCTAAAGTAATCCCTGAAAATACAGACCTTATTGTATTGGCAGGATTTTTATCCATCTTAAAATCTGAATTCTGCGAAAACTGGAATGGTAAAATAATCAATATTCACCCGGCCTTGCTTCCGAAATTCGGAGGAAAAGGAATGTGGGGAATGAACGTTCACAATGCAGTTATTGAAGCTAAAGAAGTAGAGAGTGGGGCGACTGTACATTTTGTGACACCAGGCATTGACGAGGGAGAAGCTATTCTTCAGAAATCTTTTGAAGTAACCGCTGATGATACTCCTGAAACCCTGGCTCAGAAAGTTCACCAGATTGAATATGAAATTTTCCCGCTAGCCATCAATAAGGTTCTGGGAAACTAATTCCTTTCCTTTGGAAGGGTGTCAGAAATCAAGAATTTTTGACGTGATATCGAAGAAATCTAAGTAAAATAAAAGTAAGTTCGGAGGTGAAAGACCCGAACACAGTTTGAAATAGCTGTAAAAAGTAAAAAATTGAAAGTAAAATGAGTAAAAAGAGAGTTTTAATCAGTGTTTCTGACAAAAGTGGATTAGTAGAATTCGCGCAGTTTTTGGAAGCTCAGAATTATGAGTTGATCTCCACAGGAGGAACGTTCAAACATTTGAAAGACGCTGGTTTAAATCCTATTCAGATTGATGAGGTAACCAATTTCCCTGAAATGTTGGATGGAAGAGTGAAAACTCTACACCCGAAAGTTCACGGTGGGCTGCTGGCTGTTCGTACCAACGAAGAGCACATGAAAACCGTTCAGGAACACGGAATTGGTCTGATTGACATGGTGATCGTAAACCTTTATCCTTTCTTTGAAAATGTAAACAAAGACATTTCTTTGCATGAGAAAGTAGAGTTTATCGATATCGGAGGCCCTTCAATGCTTCGTTCTGCAGCTAAAAACTTTGATTCTGTTACAGTAATCACGGATGTTGAAGATTATGCAGCCGTGAAAATTGAAATGGAACAGAACGGTGATACGTATATCGAAACCCGTAAAAAGCTTGCAGGAAAAGTATTTAACCTTACCTCTGCATATGATGCAGCAATTTCAAGAATGCTTTTAGATGAAGAATATCCTACATACTTAAATGCTTCTTACAAAAAAGTGGCTGACCTAAGATACGGAGAAAACCCTCATCAGACAGCTGCTTACTACGTTTCTACTTTCGAGAATGGAGCTATGAAAGACTTCGAACAGCTTGGAGGTAAGGAACTTTCTTTCAATAATCTTCGTGATATGGACCTTTGCTGGAAAGTAGTGACTGAGTTCAAAGAAGAAATGGCTTGTTGTGCCGTAAAACACTCTACCCCTTGTGGAGTGGCTATCGGAACTTCAGCATTGGAAACCTACCAGAAAACATTTGAATGTGACCCGGTTTCTATCTTTGGCGGAATTGTTGCAATGAACTATAAAATTGACGCAGCAACAGCGGAAGAATTAAACAAAACTTTCCTTGAAATTGTAATGGCTCCTGAATTTGATGAGGAAGCCCTTGAAGTTTTAAGAAAAAAGAAAAACCTGAGAATCATCAAAATCGTAAACCCTGTTTCAGACAGACAGACCTGGGTGAAAGTAGACGGAGGAATCCTTGTTCAGGATAATGACCTTCACTTCTCAGATGATATCAAAGTGGTAACTGAAGTACAGCCTACTGAAGAACAGAAAAAAGCATTACTTTTCTCTCAGAGAGTGGTAAAATATGTGAAGTCTAACGCGATTGTGGTTTCCAACGGAGTTCAGGCATTCGGTATCGGTGGCGGACAGGTAAACAGAATCTGGGCTACTCAGCAGGCTATCGAGAGAGCTAAAGAAAAATTCTCAGGAGATTTGGTATTGGCTTCAGATGCGTTTTTCCCTTTCCGTGATGTGGTAGATTTCTGCGCTCAGGAAGGTATCAAGGCGATTATTCAGCCAGGTGGAAGTGTAAAAGATCAGGATAGTATTGAGGCTGCAAACGAGCACAAGATCCCGATGATGTTTACAGGGGTGAGACACTTTTTCCACTAATTAAAATAGAATTAAAAAATAATTAGGGATTGTATTTTTAGCATTCAAAATTATATATTTGTAAAATAAGACTAGATAATAAATAAAGTATGAGAATATTAATCATAGGTGAAGGCGGTAGAGAATCTGCTTTAGCGGCAAAGCTTCAGAATGACTCAAGAATTTCTAAAATGTTTTTTGCCAACGGGAATGCTACTACCGATGTAATAGGGAAAAATGTTCATTTATCAGAAATCAAAGAACTTAGAGATTTCGCTATTAAAGAAAAAGTTGATCTTACGATCGTAGGTCCTGAAGCCCCTCTTGTAGCAGGTATCAAGGACGAATTTAAAAAGCATGATCTTAAAGTTTTCGGGCCTAATCAAAAAGTAGCAAGCCTGGAAGGAAGTAAAGCTTTCTCTAAGAAATTTATGCAGACCTATGATATCAAAACAGCTAAGGCTGTCGTATTTGATTCATACAACGATGCTAAAGAATATGTGCAGACACAGCAATATCCTTTGGTAATCAAGGCTAGCGGTTTAGCAGGTGGAAAAGGTGTTGTTATTTGTGACAACCTTGAAGAAGCTGAAGCTACCATCCATGACTTCATGATCAGAAGAATCTATGGTGATGCCGGTATCCGTTTAGTTATTGAAGAATATTTACAAGGGTTTGAAGCTTCTATCATTGCTTTCTCTAACGGGGAAAAATTATTCCCATGTGTAGCAGCAAAAGACTATAAAAAAGCTGGAAACGGAGATACAGGACCTAATACAGGAGGTATGGGTTCAGTAGCACCAAGCCCGGAATTTACTCAGGAACACTATGCAGATTTTGAGAAAAATATCTTAGAACCTACTGTTAAAGGTCTTAAAGCTGAAGGTTTCGGATTTAAAGGAATCATCTTCTTCGGATTGATGGTAACGAAAAACGGAGCTTACCTTCTGGAATACAACATGAGATTCGGTGATCCTGAAACTCAGGTATTGATGGCGTTAATGGAAAACAATCTTTTAGATGTGATCCAGGACTGTATGGAAGGAAAAGACATTGAGCTTAAGTTTAAGGACGAAAAAGCAGTTTGCCTTGTTATGTGTTCAGGAGGTTATCCGAGAAATATCGAAATAGGTTTCGAAATTACAGGAGAAGACAAACTGAAACATAGTAAACTGTTATATGCAGGAGCTGTCACCAAAGGTGATAAAGTGGTTTCCAATGGCGGTAGAGTACTGAACATTGTGGCTACAGGCGCTACCTACGAAGATGCCCGCAAAAAAGTTTACGAAGATGCAGCTCACGTACATTTCGATTACGGCTTCTACAGAGAAGACATCGGAAAGTTTTAATAAAAATCACGAAAAAAGATTTGGAGTCATTCCAAGTCTTTTTTTGTAAAACAGTTAATAATTAGAAGGTAGAAGCTAGAGGTTAGAAATTAGTCGGCGGAATGTGTATTGGGAGATAATCTCCAAGCCAAAAGCCATTAGCAAGAAGCCATTAGCACTATCATTATCAATCATCATTTATCAATTATCAAAATGAACAACGGTATTATTATTTTAGATTTCGGATCCCAGTACAACCAGCTTATCGGAAGAAGAATCCGTGAGATGGGCGTGTACTCTGAAATCTTACCTTACAATACACCATTACAAGATATTTTAGCAAAACAGCCAAAAGGAATCATCCTTTCCGGTGGACCAAGTTCTGTAAATGCGGAAAATGCCCACCTGGTTGAAAAAGAATTATACGAACAGGGAGTTCCTGTACTGGGGATCTGCTATGGAATGCAGATGACAGCTCACCTTTTAGGAGGTAAAGTAAACAAAGGAGAAAAAGGAGAATATGGTAAGGCCAACTTAGAGATCGTTAAAGAAAGCTCTTTATTAAAAGGAGTGACTCAGAACTCTGTCGTTTGGATGAGCCACTTTGACGAAGTAGGAGAATTGCCTGCAGGATTTGAATTAAATGCAAAATCAGGCGTTATTGCTTCTATCTCCAACGAAGACAAAAAGATCTTCTGTGTTCAGTTCCACCCGGAAGTATCTCATACAGAAGAAGGAGGGAAAATGCTTGAAAATTTCGTTTTCGGAATCTGCAACTCAGAGAAAAACTGGAAACTGACCAACTATATCGAGAAAACAGTTGAGGAAATCCGTGAGAAAGTAGGAGACAATAAAGTGATCCTTGGGCTTTCAGGAGGAGTAGACTCTTCTGTAGCTGCTGTTTTGATCCACAAAGCAATCGGTGATCAGTTGACTTGTATCTTCGTAGATACGGGATTATTGAGAAAGGATGAAGGCAAAAAAGTAATGGATCAGTATGGAGAGCATTTCCATATGAACATTAAAATGGTGGATGCTCAGGAAAGATTCCTTTCAAAACTAGCTGGAGTAGACGATCCTGAAGCGAAGAGAAAAATCATCGGAAACGAATTTATTCACGTATTTGACGAAGAATCTCACAAAATTGAAGGGGCTAAATTTCTTGCTCAAGGGACTATTTATCCTGACGTTATCGAGAGCCAGTCTGTCAACGGACCATCTGCAGTAATCAAGTCTCACCACAACGTTGGAGGACTTCCTGAAGATATGGAATTCGAGTTGCTAGAGCCATTAAGAGAACTTTTCAAAGACGAAGTAAGAAGAGTAGGAGAAGAATTGGGAATTCCTCACCACCTGGTATACAGACACCCTTTCCCAGGTCCTGGATTAGGAATCAGAGTATTGGGAGCCGTGGATGCTGAGAAAGTAAGAATCCTTCAGGAAGCTGACGATATCTTCATCGAGGAATTATATAAAAATGATCTTTACGAAAAAGTATCTCAGGCATTCGTTGTACTTCTTCCTGTAAAATCTGTAGGAGTAATGGGAGATGAAAGAACTTACGAATACACAGCTGTAGTTCGTTCTGCTAACACCATCGACTTTATGACGGCAACATGGAGCAGACTTCCTTACGAGTTCTTGGATACTGTTTCAAGCAGAATCATCAACGAAGTAAGAGGAATCAACAGAGTAGCTTACGATATTTCAAGCAAACCACCTGCAACCATTGAGTGGGAATAATCTTTGAGTTGAACTTAAAATATAAATCCTGCCCGTTTTGGGTGGGATTTTTTTGTTAAAACTGTTTTAATGAAAAGACGATCAGGATAATATTGATAACAATTAACAAGCAATATAACAGTTTAAAGAGGATATGCTTATGGAAAATTAGATAATTTAATAATCCCGCTCCTATTAAATAGAAATAAACTAATCTTTTGGTTTCCTGAGGACTTATTTCAGATATTGAAAATATGTTTATATTGTGTGAAGCATTGATCATTGAGTCTGAATAAAAAATTCTTAGAATAAAAATAATGGTGATACTTATGAGTAAAGTTACTGCGTATGGTTTCATCAGCTTTTAAATTTAATAATAATCATTACTGTTCGATAAAAAGTATAAATACATTGAAATATCAATATTTACAGCATAAATTAACAGGTCGCTCCTCCGGAGCTATAATTTTAAAACAAATATGTCCTATTAACAGTTAGCTCCCATTGGAGCTGGATTTGATCCTGTAGGGATCTGCTGTTAGTAGAAAAAAAGAAGTTCCTATAAAAATAAAGCTCCGGAGGAGCGGCCTGTTAATTATGTTTTAATGTAATCGGACAAGAATGATTTTTAATTGACATTGTAAAAATAAAAATCTTCAGCAGAAAAAGCATTCAAATTTTCCATAAAGTCAAAATAAACGTTGTAAATATCAGGATTTACATATAGATATGGATTAGAGAGAGTATCAACAATAATGTATTCTATATCATGAAATGTATGAAGAATATTTTTTACTTGTAAAGCATGTTGACTTTCGATAAAAATCAGAGGATAATGTAAACAGATATATGCGATGATTTTATTTTCAAGGCGCAGGATAGTTATTTTTTCTGTATCCATTTCTATATCAATGTTATAATGGGGTATAAGTGCCTCCATAACAGAGCTGAAATCAGAATGTTTCCAGTAATTATTTGAGTAAACTGCTGCCTGTAAAGTTTCGGTGATATCCACTGTTAAATTTTGTATAAATAGTTTGGGAAGTACTTTGTATAAGGATTTAAGTAAAATATTTTCCCTAAATTTAAGTAAAATTACATCAGATGCAAATAGAAACAAGAAACCTGACTCTTCAGGATTATGATGAACTGGCGGAAACGATGAAAAGGGCCTACCCGCAAATGTCGGAGTCCATTTGGTCTAAAAAAAGTATTGATAAGCTTACCAAAATGTTTCCTAATGGACAGATTTGTATTACAGTAGACGGTAAATTGGCTGCTGTAGCGCTTTCCATCATCGTCAATTATGATGAGTTTGGAGATGATCATACCTACAGCGATATTACAGGAAATTATACATTCAATACACATACTTCCACAGGAAATGTCCTGTATGGAATTGAAGTTTTTGTAGATCCTGAATTTCGTGAACTCCGTTTGGGAAGAAGATTGTATGATGCCCGAAAAGAACTTTGTGAACACTTAAATCTGAAATCCATTGTTCTGGGCGGTAGAATCCCAAATTATCACAAATACAGCCACGAATTTTCCCCAAGAGAATATATCAGAAAAGTAAGGGATAAAGAGATTTATGACCCGGTACTTTCTTTCCAGCTTTCCAATAATTTTCTTCCGATAAGAATCCTGAAAAAATATCTTCCGGAAGACGAAGCTTCCAGAGAAAATGCAGTTCTTTTACAATGGAACAACATCTATTACAGCAGAAAACCGAATACCATGCAGGACAGCATTATCCGTCTCGGATTGGTGCAATGGCAGATGAGGCATTTTAAAGATATCGAAGCCTTTTATGAGCAGGTGGAGTTTTTTGTGAATGTGATGGGAGATTACAAATCAGACTTTGTTCTTTTCCCGGAGCTTTTTAACACTCCTTTGCTTGCTCCTTTCAACAATCTTTCTGAAAGAGATAGTATGATAGAATTGGCTAAACTTACGGAACAGATTAAAAATAAAATTTCTGAATTGGCGATCAGTTATAATGTGAATATCATTTCCGGGAGTATGCCCGTTTTCGATAATGACAATAATGATTTGTATAATGTAAGTTATCTTCTTCACCGTGACGGCCGTATGGATGAATACAGAAAAATTCACATTACTCCGAACGAAAAGAGGTATTATGGAATGAAAGGCGGAAATGAAATCAAAGTTTTTGATACCGACTGCGGAAAAATAGGTCTTGTCATCTGCTATGACGTAGAATTTCCTGAATTACCAAGGATTTTAGCTGATCAGGGAATGAAGATCCTGTTTGTTCCTTATCTTACAGACACTCAGAATGCCTACATGAGAGTACGCCACTGCGCTGCTGCAAGAGCCATTGAAAATGAATGCTACGTTGCCATTGCCGGCTGTGTAGGAAACCTTCCGAAGGTCAACAATATGGACATTCAGTTCGGACAGGCAGCAGTGTTTACTCCTTCCGATTTTGCCTTCCCATCCAATGCTGTGAAAGGAGAAGCTACTCCAAATACAGAAATGACCCTGATTGTGGATGTAGATCTGAACCTATTGAAAGACCTCCATCATAACGGTTCTGTACAGGTCATGAAAGACAGAAGAAAAGATCTTTACGAAACTTACCTCAAATAAAAATATCTGCGGCAGCTCCAACGGAGCTGCCGCAGATATTTTACTATCCAAACGGACCGAACTATCCTTTTTTAGCAGATTCTCTGATTAAATCCTGATTGTTTTTATAAACCTCATATTGTTCCGGGCTTAAGATCTTTTTAAAATCTTTATCAAGGGCTTTAAAATCACTTATAATAATCTTTTTTGCCTTATTGCTGTCAGCATCTTCAGGACCCGCATTTTTCTTGTTGAGACGCTTTCCAAAATCTTTCTGAACTTTCTGTACTCCTTTGAAGTTGATTTCATATACCTGCTCAACCTGTCTTTCGGTCAGATCCAGAATAGGAACCATAATCAATGTTCTGAAAAGAGCAATCTTTTCTGTTCTGTCTTGCTTTACTACAGCCATCTGCTCAGGAGTAAGAATCTGCTCCATCGCCTGATGACGTTGGGCAATGATGCTTACAAATTCGTCAGCAATCATTTTATTATTCTGGGAACTGCTATTGTCACCAGCTTTGTTATCAAGAGCAATAAGTGCATCTGCTGTCATTTTATTGATCTCTGTAACCTTATTTGCCTGTGATTCTGTAAGCCCTAAATAGCTCATTTCTTTTGTGGCTACTTCTGCAATAGATCTAGCTGATGCTACCTGTGCTTTTACGTGTGTTGTAAACAGAACTGCTGACAAAATAAGACCAGCTGAAATAATTTTTTTTAACATAGTGTTGTAATTAAATAGTTGTTTTTTCTCTTTTCAGATGGAAATAATGTGCCAGAAATTGAGGTACATAGGCATTTTTCAGGGTAAAAAAAATACCCGAAGAATATTTCTTCGGGTACTGTATAATTCTGTATAAAATCTGATCTTACATATACTGAGGGCATACTACAGCAGGGCAGATCAGTCCAGGACATTTCGGTCTTCCATCTGTAGGGCAGCATTGGTTTGAGCAGTTTCCGATAATGATTCCGCTTCCTGCAATTCCTTTTAATTGTTCTCTTGAAAGTTTGTTGTTGCGTAAATTTTTCATGTTTTAATACTTTTGAATTGTTTTAATTTGTATGTTGTAAATATATTAATTTTTATAATATATGATGTGTTTTTATTGATATTGATGTATTTTATCCTTTAAAATGCTGATTATGTGTTGTTATTTTTAATTTTATTCATTAGCGATGTTGTCATCATTCTTTTCATAAAGGAACAATTTTTGGAGTAAATTGCACCTACTATTGATACACTATGTTTGATAAACCTCAAAGAAAACTGAAAAGATCCGCAAGACTGATTTCCGTACTAAGTAAATATGGATTCAAAGATCTTTTGGCCAGAATGAATGGAAATAAGCAGGAAGAAGCTTCTGGTCATTCCGATGAAATTATTTCAAAAGGAACCGTTTATGAAAGAATAAGACTTGCTCTCGAAGAGCTTGGACCAACCTTTGTAAAATTGGGTCAGACATTCAGTAACAGGGAAGACTTATTGCCACCGGAATTGATCCAGGAGCTGCAGAAACTTCAGGACAAAGTGGATACAGTAGATATGGACGTAGAAGAAGCGCTGGAAAGTGAATTTAATATTTCCGTTAAAGATTATTTCCGTGAAATTGAGAAAAAGCCTCTGGCCACGGCTTCCATTGCACAGGTTTACAAAGCTGTTCTGCTGGATGGTAGTCCGGTGATTTTAAAATTGAGAAAGCCCAATGTACAGTCAGTTATTGAAGATGATTTACTGTTGATTAAAGATATTGAAAAGCTCATATCTGCCTATTCCGAAATAGGAGAAAAACTGAATCTGAAACAGGCGATTTCTACCTTCGAAAGATCTTTACTGGAAGAAGTTTCTCTCATCAATGAAAGAAATAATATCCAGCAGTTCCGTCTGAATTTTAAAAATAATAAAGACACATATGTTCCTAAAGTGTACGAAGAGTTTTCCAACAACAATATTCTTTGTATGGAATTTATTGATGGGATCAAAGTAACCGATAAATCTGTTCTGCTGGCCAATGATATCGATCCTGTAAAAGTTTCAGAAGCTGGATTGAGACTCTTTGTATCACAGATTTTAGACTATGGTTTTTTCCATGCCGATCCTCATGCCGGAAATATTTTAGTGAGAAAAGACGGCAAAATTGTTTTCATTGATTTTGGTGCAGTAGGGAAAATTCAGCCTAATGATAAAGAAATTCTTGAAAATCTTATTGTAAGCTTTGTCGCCAAAAACTCCCATAAAATAGTCCGGTCACTTAAAAAAATGGCGATAAGCTATGAAATACCTGATGAAAGGCGTTTTGAAAACGATGTGGAGGAAATTCTGAATTTTGTTCACAGTTCATCATTACAGGATATTAATGTACAGATGATCATCAACAAGATGAAAGATATTTTGAAGGACAACAGGCTTTATATGCCGGATTATTTTTATCTTTTATTTAAAGGAATCAGCCTGATAGAAGGAGTGGGAAGGAGTATTAATCCTGATCTTGATATTGTTAAAAGTCTTCATCCTTACACCAAAAAGATTTTCACCAAGAAAATCAGTCCTAAGAATCTTTTAAAAACAGGAATGGACCGGATGATGAATTTCACAGATAATGTAGATGAAATCCCGAAAGAACTCCGTTCCGTTCTTCAAAAACTGGATGATAATAAATTCACTGTTTCCAGCGAAATCAAAAATATAGAGAAGACCAATCAGCTCATCAAATCAAGTGTTGTGAATCTGATTCTTGCCATGATTTTAGGAGCAAATATTATTGCCACAGCCATTGTTTTTTCTTCCGAATCAGGGCCAAGAATTGGAGAATTATCTTTGGTAGCAGTTTTAGGCTTTATCTTTTCAATCATTTTAGTTCTCATACTTTTACTGAGAGTAACGAGAAAGTAGTACAAAATTAAAGTTGAAGATTTTATTATTTTCTATTCTGCATGATAACATACAATCTGAACCACAAACCACGAACCACGAACCACGAATCTCGTAACCCGAATCCCGTAACTCCTAACCCGAACCCCGCCTCCCACATTTAAAACAAAACTATGAAAACACTTATTATAACAGCCATTACCTTATTCAGCTCAAATTGTATTGCCCAGCAAGGAACCGAAGAGAAACTTCAGGGAGATTTTGACGGAAACGGAACAAAAGAATATGCTTACACAAAAGTCAGCGACTGTGGTGAGGAATGTGAAGGGAAGTGTGAAACAACGATTTATTTCAGTGATAAAAATATAAAACCTATAACGATCACGCCTGCCAATCAGGGAAGTCTATATAATTTAGGAGATCTTAATGATGACGGGAAAGATGAGATCGGATTTTACCCGAACTGGTGTACCAGCTGCTGGCATCCGTTTTATGTGTATACTTTGAGTAAAACGGGCTGGAAACCTTTATTTCCTTCTATCTCAACGCACTGTAATCAATGGGAAGAAGATAAGTTTCCCATCAAAAAAGATCCGAAAAAGAAAGGATATGTTATCGTTACCTCCAGCAAATGGGAAGATGATGATATTAAAATTAAAGTCAATAGTGTAAAGGTGAGTGAGTGATTAATTTGTTGCTGGTTGTTCTTTGTTGCTAGAAATATCAGTGTATTTTGTAGTGATTCCCTATAATCAGATAGCTACTCTCTGCAGCCTGCTGCCTAATATCTGCCACCTCTAATTTTCAACTTGTAATTAAATACCTATCTTTGCAAAATGGAAAAACTCACTTTTGCGGATTTTGACCTTCCGGTTAAAATTCTTGATGTTTTAGCGGATTTGGAATTATTTGAACCTACTCCAATTCAGGAGAAGAGCTTAAAGCCTATTCTTTCGGGAAGAGATGTAATGGGAATTGCACAGACCGGAACCGGAAAAACATTGGCTTATCTTTTACCCGTTCTGAAAACCTGGAAATATAGTAAAACAGGAAATCCAACTGTTTTAGTACTTGTTCCTACAAGAGAATTGGTGGTGCAGGTAACGGAAATCCTTGAAAAACTGACAGAAAATATTACTGCAAGAGTAATCGGAATATACGGTGGAAAAAATATCAATACTCAAAAATTGTTATTCAACGATGGATGTGATATTCTGGTAGGAACACCGGGAAGAGTGATGGACCTTTCCATAGATAATGCGATCTCCCTGAAAGAAGTTCAGAAACTCATCATTGATGAGTTTGATGAGATGCTTAACCTTGGTTTCAGACCACAGCTTACTCACATTTTTGAAATGATGAAAGAGAAGAGACAGAACATTCTTTTCTCTGCCACCATGACAGAAGCTGTAGATGAAATGCTGGATGTCTATTTTGCCAATCCAATCGAAATTTCACTGGCAAAATCAGGAACACCACTTGAAAAAATTGAACAAACTGGTTACAAAGTTGAAAACTTTAATACTAAAATCAATTTGCTTGAACATTTACTGAAAAGCAATGCTGATATGTCCAAAGTATTGATTTTTAATAATAATAAAAGACATGCCGACCTGCTCTTTACTAAAATCGATGAGCTTTTCCCTGAACAGTTTGATGTGATTCACTCGAATAAATCGCAGAACTACAGACTAAAAGCAATGAAGAGGTTTGAGAATGAAGAGATCAGAGGTCTGATTACCACAGACGTAATGGCAAGAGGTCTTGATATTTCAAATATTACACATGTAATCAATTTTGAAACGCCTGATATTCCGGAGCAGTATATCCACAGAATCGGTAGAACAGGTAGAGCAGATAAAGAAGGAAAAGCTTTGGTTTTTGTAACGAAAAAAGAAGAACCTTTGCTTCTTGATATTGAGTTGTTGATGGATAAGGAATTGAAATTTAATGAATTCCCTGAGGAAGTTAAGATCAATCCTAAAAAGATCGCCGCTGAAGAAGAGCAGGTAGTTATGAAAAACCCTGCACAGGTAAAACTGAATGATGGAGGAGGCGCATTCCATGAGAAAAAAGCTAAAAATACCAAAGAAAACTGGGGTGGGCCTTCCAAGAGAAAAGCACCTAAGAAGTTTGGAGCCAACAGAGCTCAGCAGAAAGCAAAATCTAAATCGAAGAGAAAGAAATAAAATAAAAAAACGATTCCCATTTCAGGAATCGTTTTTTTTGACTTTAATTATCTTCATCTTCATCCAAAAAGTCCAGTTCATCATCTCTTTGAACATAATCAGGTGATATACCAGGAGGATTAAAGAGTCCCCATTCATCAACAATATAATGCTTTGGATTAAACCCGGCGACCCAATTAATAAATAAAAGACGAAAGTCTTCTATAAGGTTTCTGATAATTTTATAATATTTTGCATCAGAAAATCCTAATAATTCCAGGTGATTACCACTAACCATAATTTCCCGGGCTGCTTTTCGGATTATAGCTGCATTTTCCATTTTAATATCATACAGCTTCACAGCTTCAGCACCCGAAATTTTAGCCTGAATTATCATGATATCTCCTAATAAATTAGATTTCAGATGTTGGAGATAATCATTATCTTCAGGAAAGAGGTCTGTAATGATCTGCAATGTTTTGTAGATCTCTTCAGCCTTTTTATAAATAGGTAAATCCCGGTGTTCTTTCATTTTTATTTCAGATAAGGAGTGATTATCCTTGCCCAGATTTTATATCCTTCCGGTTTAAAATGAAGCATATCTTCCACAAAAATATCCTTTCTTACATTTCCATTAGCATCTTCCATGGCCTTAGTTACATCAATAAATTCTGCATTAGGTTCTTTTTTCATGAATGCCGCAATCTTTTTGTTGGCGATTTTCATCTGCGGCCAGATTACTTCGCGGCTCGGCGAGTATTTGATAGAGATATAATCTACTTCAATATCAGGAAATCTTTCACGGATTTTTTTGTAAAAAGTTTTGAATCGGTCTACAACCACTTTTGCTTTTAGCTGGTGATTGTCGGCAAAATCATTTTCACCACAATAAATAATGATCTGTTTGGGTTGATAAGGAGCTAAAAGGTCATTGGCAAAATCATTAAGATCGGTAAGCCTCGAACCTCCAAACCCTCTGTTGATAATTGTTTTACCAGGGAAGTAATCTGCTACATCAGTCCATTTGGTGAATGAGGAACTTCCGATAAATAAAATAGCATCCTTTTGAGGTGGACTTTGCTGATCCAGCTTTTTGAACTCCTGGATGTCCTGCCAGAACATCGGTTTTTTTTCCTGAGAAAAGGAAATAGCAAAATACAGCAATAGAAATGCTGATAGAATCTTCTTCATTATATTCAGTTTTAAATTAGATATAAAAGTAATCATAAACTCCCGATTAGCGGGAGTTTATGATTTATCTTTTGTAGGTAACGTAAGGGATATCAGGAATTTTATCTCCATTCATATCAAAGATCCCTGATTGCTGGGCAAGCTTAAGATCTTTGCCTGTCAACATATCTACTCTGTAGTTTACAGATCCTTCGTCGCCAAGTTTAATTCCAATAATTTTTGAATCGGCATCGTAGGTATATCTACCTTCAGTTTTCGGAGCTGGAGTACAGTTGGCCCCTTCACCTGTATATGCCGTATAGCTCACATAATAATCTGTTCTTAAGAAAAGAGTATTTTTGGTTGCACATCCGGTTAAAGTTTCAGTATAAAGCACTGTTTTATTATCCTTTCCGGAAATTACTTCCCTTTTAACTTCCTTCCAATCTCCTTTCATGATATCCATATCATAAGCTTCAAGATTGTCATCTTTACAAGAAGTAAGCGCCAAAGCAGAAAAGGCAAATAAAAGTAGCTGTTTTTTCATTTTCACAAATTTAAGAATATGCTAAAATATAAATAAATTTGAAATATCTATAATGAAATAATGATTTTTTAAACGAATGTTTGTAAATTAAATAATTTCATAGAGGTTGCAATACGAGATGCGAGTTTCGGGTTATATATTTTCAACGTGAAAATGAATATAAACCCTTTTATCCTAATCCCGAAACAGTGTAACGCAAAACTTTATATCCCGTACCCCGAAACCCGCCTCGGAATCCCTTAATAACTCATTTCTACAATCTTATAGGCATCCTGTGGAGTCAGTTTTTTATACTCTCCAAGACCTAACCAGTTTCTGCCTGTAAAGGCTTTTTCAACTTTTTCAGCAGTTCCTTTAAAGTCTTCCGTATACTCGGAAAGTCTGGTTTTGATATGAAGACTGTGGAAGAATTCCTCCAGCTTTTTAATGGCCAGTTCAGCTTTTTCTTCTACACTTCCGTCTTTGATTCCCCAAACTCTCTCAGCGTACTGAGCCAGTTTTCCTTTTTTATCTTCAAAGTTGTAGCGGTAATGTGATGGAGCAATAATTGCAAGTGTTCTTGCATGGTCAATACCGAAATAAGCTGTCAGCTCGTGTCCCATTGCATGTACTGCCCAGTCTGTAATCACCCCTTTCTGGATCAGCCCGTTTAAAGCCATTGTACAGCACCACATAAAGTTTCCTGCAGCATCGTAGTTGAAATCATCAGCCAATACTTTAGGAGCGGTTTCCTGCAGGCTGATCAGGATACTTTCTGCAATTCTTTCCTGAAGATCAGCAGAAGAAGGAGCCGTCATATATTGTTCTAAAACGTGAGTATAGGCATCTGTAATTCCGTTTACGATTTGATTTTTTGGAATAGATCTGATTACTTCCGGATCCAGTACAGAGAACTGTGGGAAAAGTCCAGGCCCTCCTGAAGATAATTTTTCATTGGTTTCTCTTCTGGAAATAACGTAACCTGAATTCATTTCAGAACCTGTTGCAGGCAAAGTTAAAATGCTTCCAAAAGGCATACCCTGTCCTTCAAATGTTCTTACAGACTTTCTCAGGATCTCCCATGGTTCACCCTCATAATTCGCGGCTGCAGATAGAAATTTCGTTCCGTCAATTACAGATCCGCCTCCTACAGCAAGAAGGTAAGTAATATTCTTTTCTTTGATAAAGCTTAGGGCATTCATCAAAACTTCATATTCAGGATTGGCAGGAACTCCGCCGAATTCATATAATTCATGCTCTTTTAAAGCCTCTTTTACCTGGTCGTAAACACCATTGTTTTTGATGCTTCCGCCACCATAAATCATTAAAATTCTTGCGTCTTTGGGAATTTCTTTGGAGATTTTAGCGATTTCGCCTTTTCCAAAAAGTATTTTTGTAGGGTTTTTAAACTCGAAATTAAGCATTGTTCTAAATTTATTTTAAGCCAAATTTACGGAATGAAAAAGGAAAAGTGAGTTAATGAAATTTTAAAATTGCTATTATTCCATATTATAAAAGCTATCGCCATGAGCTGTTCTTTTTAAAGCATCTTATCCTTTAGAAGAAAGATAAGCTTTTGCTCTTTTTATAAAACCTTCCTTATCTTTTTTAATATCGTCCAACAGTTTTTTACGGTCATCAGGAATTGTGAGATACTGATCACCCCAAAGATTGATTTCAACAATGACGGGAATCAGGTCAATCCCTTTTCGGGTCAGGAAATAAAGAATTTTCAGCTTGCTGTCCGGATGGTCTTTTTTATCAATGATTCCATGGTCCAGAAGGTTTTGAAGCCTCGCAGCCAGGATATTGGTTGCAATTTTTTCATCTGCCTTGAGGAATTCACCATAAGTACATTCTTTTTTCAGCATAAGATCTCTTATGATAAGCAGAGACCATTTGTCTCCCCACATCTCAAGTGAACAGCTGATGGGGCAGCCTGATCTTTTTTTACTCATGTTAATTTAATAATATTACTTGCAATTTGAAAGTGTTTGTGTTAAATTTGCTTTTATTTTGCAAGTAAATTTAAACATAAAAAATTAATATATCAAATGGATCATTATGACATTGCCGTAATTGGCTCAGGACCTGGCGGATATGTAGCAGCTATACGAAGCGCTCAGCTAGGTTATAAAACAGTAATTATAGAAAAGTACGATACATTAGGAGGAACATGTACCAATGTGGGCTGTATTCCAACTAAAGCTTTATTAGACAGTACCCATCATTACGCAGATGCACAGCATCAATTCAGTGAACATGGGATCAGGCTGGGTACTATAGACCTGGATTTTTCCCAGATGTACAGAAGAAAAGCGGAAGTGGTTTCAAAAAATACCGGGGGATTGGATTTTTTAATGAATAAAAATAAAATTACAAGGTTAAAAGGAACAGCAAGCTTTGTCAATAATTCTACAGTAAAAATCGTGAATGAATCTGAGATTAAAGAGATCACAGCTCAATATTATATTATTGCTACAGGTTCAAAACCGTCAAGTATTCCCGGAGTTGAAATTGATAAAAAAAGAATTATTACTTCCACAGAAGCATTGTCTTTAGAGGAAAAACCGGAATCTATGGTCATCATCGGCGGTGGGGTAATAGGGGTGGAAATGGCCTCCATTTTCAACCGTATAGGAACTAAAGTGACTATCCTTGAATATGCTGATCATCTGATTGCTACAATGGATCATGAGCTGGGAAAAAGCCTTCAGAAAATCCTGAAAAAAGAAGGTATTGATATCCGTCTTAATCATGCTGTTTATAGAACTGAGAATGCAGACTCTAAGGGCAAAGTTTTTTTTAAGGATAAAAATGGAACAGAAGGAGGGCTGGAAGCAGATTATGTATTGGTAGCGGTGGGAAGAAGTCCTTATGTAAAAGGCCTCGGACTTGAAAATACAGATATACAGCTGGATGAAAGAGGCTTTATTAAAGTAAATGAAAACAACCAGACTTCAGCATCCAATATCTATGCAATCGGAGATGTTATCGGTGGCGCAATGTTAGCTCACAAAGCGGAAGAGGAAGGTGTTTTTGTAGCCGAAACAATCAATGGACAAAAGCATCATATTCATTATAACCGTATTCCTTCCGTGGTGTATACCTGGCCGGAAGTAGCTTCAGTAGGGTATACGGAAGAATATCTGAAACAAAATAACATCGCATACAATGTAGGGAAATTCCCGTTTTCTGCCAGCGCAAGGGCCCGCGCTTCAATGGATATGGAAGGTTTTGCCAAAGTTTTGGTAGATCCGAAGTATGGAGAAGTGCTGGGAGTTCATATCATTGGTGCCAGAGCCGCAGATTTGATTGCTCAGGGGGTCATTGCTCAGGAATATGAAGTGACCGCAGAAGATATGTTCCGTATTTCCTATGCGCATCCAACCTATTCTGAAACGCTTAAAGAAGCTTATCTGATAGCATCCGGGCAGGGAGCTATTAATATATAAGAAATTAAACCATTAAGGTTAATGAAGACAGTAAGAATAATTAAGACCATCTGTGATGGAAAAATGAAGTACATCGCTAAAAAATAGCTTCAGCTATTTCCCTTAACTACTCTTATCATCTTAAAAAATCTTAATGGTTTAAAATATGAGATTATCAATTTTATCGCAGATAAAATCCTTGTGCCTTAAAACATGAAGTATATAAAACTGTTTTGCGTCTTAGTGTTTTCAAAAAAATTATAAAGCAGTACAGTTTTCATCCTTTGCATAGATTCCATTACTTTTTGCCTCCAGCTTTCCGGTTTTTCTATTGATTTTAACCAAAAAAGATTCTTTCACAACCGGACAACCCTTAGATTGCATCAGATACATAGAGATATGGCGGTCTTCAATTTTATATGCTCCTGTAAAACGGTTACTCGTATCCACCGAATAACCATACGTTTTGGCCAATAAAATAGCCTCCGGAAGATTGTCAACCGTTCCGATAAAATCTCTCAGTTGCTGTTCATTGGAAAAATAAAAAGATCTTTCATTTTTACACGCCAGAATGTATGAAAAACAGTTATTCCCTATACATTTCTGGAAAAAACCTCTTTCGGGAGCAGGTTCATTAATGGTCATAAAATCGGGAGCCTGGCTTTCATAAATGACAGCTTTTTCATAATCCATATCATTACTGAGAACACGCCAGTAAGCATATTCTTTATCAGGAACAATGAAAGGGTAGAGATAATCTGCGGTATCAAGAATATCAGGAATTTTTTTATAATCATCGGGAACCTTGATCTGGCTGTAAAGCAGATTAGAGAGAATCAGGGAAAATGCGATGATTACTTTCATATAGAATGGGTTTCCGGTGCAAATTTAAGAAAGAGAATTATTCCAATACAATTTTATAATATCCTTTTTCAGCAGTTACATCAATATCTATACCTGTAAACGTTAATTTATTGATTTGATAGCCATCACAACCTCCATTAAATTCTGATGATTGAATGGAAAAGTCCAGGTCTTTAATATTAGAAAAGAATTTATACTTTTTTGTCCCATTATAAGCTCCTACATTTTCTAAAAGAACTCTATTATCCGATGTTTTGGACAATTGTACACTGACATTATTTTCATCCTGAACGGAATAAGTAGTTAATGTCCCGTTGGTAATAAGATTTTCATTGTTGGAATTGACGAACTCAAAAATGACGGGTAATGGTGCATTATAACAATCTTTTTCACAAGAGATGAGCAGAAGTGTTATGAGTAAAAAAGTACATATTTTTTTCATGGATTATGGATAGCGTTAACAGTAAAGTTAATCAAATTATATTAATCCTGAATGACTAAAACGGATTTCTATAATTTTAAAACCTGTAAAAATATCCCATAGTTAATCGTTGGTTTACTGTGGAAAAAGTATTTATAATATTTTTTAAAAAAAATATTTTTTGTCCTTTATTTTTGCCATTTGTCAATCCAACTAATTTGAAAATCGCTTACATTTGTTAATATGATACACGACCAACGCGCAGAAAAATTCAGGCAGATTGTGGAAAATAAGTTCCAGATCTATAATTCATTATTTATGAGCCTGCCTTATGATAAAATGACGAATATCGGAATGCTGCTTCCATTTCTTTATGAGGAAAGCAGAACCGGCTATGAAGCAGGAAAAACCCCTGAAAATATCGTCGAAGAATTTTTTAAAAACCATACCGATCTTCAGACTGAGGAGCAGAAACTGGAACTGCTTTTCAAGATCATTCAATATATAGAAAGACAGGTTGTTTTATTCGATAGTATTGAGGATGCTGCATTTCCCAATCTTCATTCTGAAAGTGATAACGGAACAGTGACCAATCTCTTCGAACGTTCTTTTCAGGATCATAAAATTGAAAAAGTACGCGAAAAATTAAAAGATTTTAGTGTTAAGGTTGTATTTACAGCACACCCTACTCAGTTTTATCCAAGTTCGGTACAGAGAATTATTCAGGATTTGAGAGGAGCTATTACCAGTGATTCGGTAACTCAGATTGATATGCTTTTGCAGCAGTTGGGGAAAACTCCATTCGTCAACAAGGAAAAACCTACTCCAATAGATGAAGCGCTGAGTATTATTTCCTATCTGAGATATGTATATTATGACACCATTGGTGAACTTTTTACCAAGATCAAAAAGACTTTCGGGAATGGCCATTTCCACCTTCATGAAGATATTATCCAGCTGGGTTTCTGGCCGGGTGGAGACAGAGACGGAAATCCTTTTGTAACCGCAGAGGTAACGAAAAGAGTAGCGGAAGAACTTCGTTCTGCAATTCTGAAATCATACTACAGCCATCTGAAATTTATCAGAAGACGATTGAGTTTCAGAGGCGTTTCAGAAGTGTTGACCCAATTAAGTGAAGAACTGTATGCTGCCATTTTTGATGGGAAAAGTATTAAAGCAGAAGATATTTTAAAGAAAACAAATGAAGCAGAAAAAATACTGATCAACGAACATAATTCTTTGTTTTTGGATCTTTTGATTAATTTCAGAGACCGTGTGATGATCTTCGGCACTCACTTTGCGACACTGGATATCCGCCAGGACAGCAGAATTCACCAGAAAGTTATTGATGAGGTGTATGCAAAACTATACGGAAATGAAGAGGCTGATTACGAACAGAAGTTCAACAAACTTATTCAGATTTCAGAAACGGTTCATGTGGAGGATTTCGAAGATATTGTAAAAGATACTTTGTTAACGGTTTCACAGGTTACGGATATCCAGAACCTGAACGGACTAAGAGGAATGAATCGTTATATTATTTCCAATTCTGATGCTGTAAAAGACGTTATGAACGTATATGCGTTCTTTAAAATCTGTGGTTATAAAGATGAAGACATCAATATGGATATTGTTCCACTTTTTGAAACCATGGAAGGGCTTGCCAATGCAGAGCATGTAATGAATGAGCTGTATCATAATCCTGTTTATAAAAAGCACCTGGAAAAAAGAGGAAATCAGCAGACGATTATGCTTGGCTTCTCGGATGGAACCAAAGACGGAGGATATTTAAAAGCCAACTGGGAAATTTATAAAGCCAAAGAAGTACTGACAAAACTTTCGGAAGAGAATAATATTAAAGTTGTATTCTTTGATGGCAGAGGAGGACCACCAGCCAGAGGTGGCGGAAAAACCCACGATTTCTATGCTTCTCAGGGAAAAACAATTGCCAATAATAAGATTGAATTAACCATTCAGGGACAAACGATTACCAGTATTTTTGGGAATAAAGAGCAGGCAAAATATAACTTTGAACAGCTTCTGACAGCAGGTGTTGAAAATGATGTATTCAAAAATTCAAAAAAAGAACTTACAGAAAAGGAAAGAGCGCTGATTATTGAGCTTGCAGATATCAGCTATAAGAAATATTCAGATCTGAAAGCGCATCCGATGTTTGTTCCCTACCTTCAGGAAATGAGTACGCTTGAATATTACGGAAAAACGAATATCGGAAGCCGTCCTTCAAAAAGAGGAAACGGAAGTGAGCTAAGATTTGAAGATCTGAGAGCAATCCCGTTTGTAGGATCATGGTCGCAATTGAAACAGAATGTACCAGGATTCTTCGGTTTTGGATATGCCATGCAAAAGATGAAAGAGCAGGGCAGGTTTGAAGAAGTAAGAGAATTGTATAAAGGTTCGGATTTCTTTAAAACTTTAGTGTTGAACTCCATGATGAGTATGAACAAATCCTATTTCCCATTGACTTACTATATCAAAAACAATCCGAAATTCGGTGCATTCTGGAATGTTCTTTTCGATGAATATGAGCTTTCAAGAGATATTATGCTGGAACTGACAGGATTTAAAATGCTTCAGGAAGAAGATCCGCTTTCCAGAAAATCGGTGAAGATCCGTGAAAAGATTGTACTTCCGCTGTTGAGTATTCAGCAATATGCTTTAATGAAGATTCAAAAAGGAGAAGGCAACAAAGAAGCTTATGAAAAGCTGGTAACACGTTCACTGTTCGGGAATATTAATGCGAGCAGAAACTCTGCATAAGCAATTTTTAAAATAAGAATGATCGTAACGAAATGATAACCAATATCAATAGAAACGGGCTTTAGCCCGTTTTTTATTATAAACCATTCAATGAGCTTTAGCTCAACTTATTTTTATGTTGTAATACGACCAAAAATAGTAATAGATCTCCCACAGATCACCCAATATTTATGTTTTAAATAAATCTGCTCAATCCGAATAATCTGCGGGAAACAAAAAATTATTCCTTTAAGAATTTTTCATAGAAAACCTTATCCTTCGTCTGAATTTTAAGATAATAGGTCCCTTTTGCAAAATCCTCTACTTTTATGGATTTCTGATTGGTGCTTGTTCTAATGAGTCTTCCCAGATTATCATATATTTCTAACGACTGAACTTCTAACTCTGATGCTATATTCAGGATGATTTTTACAGGATTCGGGAATATAGAGAACTTTTCTTTTTTTACAGTCTCAGAGGTATTCAGAACAAGATTATATAAGCTTCCGAAATTAAGAATCCCAAATCCCATCTGATCCGAATGGGCAGGATAAAGTGAAGCAGTCTGTCTCAGCTTTGTTCTCATCTGTTCCCTGTTCATCGTTGGAAAAGCCTGAATAAGACACGCTACACCTCCGGCAGCAATAGGAGTCGCAATGGAAGTTCCATTCACAATTAAAGTAGCATTATCATAAACGGTTGTAGTTCCGGTTCCCTGAGTACTTCCGTCAGGTTTTACCACGCTGAGAGCATTGGGTCCATAAGAAGAAGAAGGGGAGGCATTTCCGGCAGCATCCACATTTCCAATAGAGAACACTTTTGCATTGTCAGATGGTGTCAAAAGATAGTGCCACGGCTGTTGTCCGGAATTACCTGCAGCGGCAAGAACAAAAATACCTTTTTCAGCGGCAATGCCAGCTCCGCGGGCAATGAATGAAGTATTACCATCCATATCGGCATACGTATAATTGTAACGGCTTTCGTCAAAAATATTGTATCCCAATGATGAGGTAATGATTTCTACTCCTTTTCTGTCCGCTTCCTCCGCAGCTTCAATCCAGTATAGTTCTTCTTCGGGGATTTCTACAGCTGCATTTTCACTTCGGTAAAGATAAAAATCAGCATCAGGTGCCGCACCTACAAAAACATCTTGCAGATATCCACCCATAACACCTAACACGACAGAACCATGAGTACTGAGGGCCGTATTATAAATATCTCCGGTTTTGGTAACAAAATCATAAGAGGCTTTGATATGATTATTAGTCCACAATCTTGAAAAGGCAGTTCCTGTATTTACCGTTGGAAATCCTGCATCAATCACTGCTATGGAAACTCCTGTTCCTGTATAGCCTGCCAGATGAAGCGGCCGGATGTTAACCTGATCAATTTGTCCTGCCCCAGAACCATAATTGAAGTTGGTAAGTGTTTTATTGATGCTGGCATCATCTTTCCATTTTCCAGGTGCTGTTTTCACCGTGGTACCAGAGCTGTTTCTTGCAAAACTTTCAACGGATGAAACATAAGTTTGAGCCTGCAGTAAAGTTTTTTGCGCAGGAGTGGCATTGACTGCCGCACCATTAAGCCATTTTGAATAATCCGTAACAACAAATCCCAAATTTTGAAGATTCTGAAGGTAAGACTGCTCAATAGGAGCATCCTGATCATTAAGCGGGATTCCGAGTGCAGTACGCCTGTTGAGTGATTTCTGACTGAGTTCGGACAGCGGATTGGCATAAAAAGCAGCTTTATTAGGCTTATCCGTGAAGTAAACAAAAACAAGCTCCGTTTGTGCGGAAACGGTCAGGTAACCCGTTAGGAAACAAAAGAGTAAAAGTTTTTTCATAAAATTTATTTGTATAAAGATAAAAACAAAATCAATAAAATTTTTGATAGGATTTTAAATTCCTTATTTTTACAGAAATATTTATTATATGAAAAAAATTCAGATGGTTGACTTGCAAAGTCAGTATTACAAAATAAAGAGTGATGTAGACAATGCAGTTTTGAATGTAATGGATTCTGCGGCATTTATTAACGGTCCTGAAGTAAAGTCTTTCCAGAATGAATTGGAGTCTTATTTAGAAGTAAAACATGTGATTCCGTGTGCCAATGGTACAGATGCATTACAAATTGCCCTGATGGCTTTGGACCTGAAAGAAGGAGACGAAATTATCACGGCTGATTTTACTTTTGCTGCAACAGTAGAAGTTATTCACCTGCTTAAATTAAAGTCTGTATTGGTAGATGTAGATTATGATACATTCACAATCTCTACAGAACAGATTAAAAAAGCAATTACACCCAAAACAAAAGCGATTATCCCGGTACATATTTTCGGACAGTGTGCCAATATGGAAGAAATTTTAAAAATTGCTGAAGAGCATAATCTATACGTTATTGAAGACAATGCTCAGGCAATCGGTTCAGAATATACCTTCTCAGACGGAACTGTAAAACAGGCAGGAACAATGTCTACTGTGGGAACCACTTCTTTCTTCCCGTCAAAAAACCTGGGATGCTACGGAGATGGAGGGGCTATTTTCACTAATAATGATGAATTGGCTCACCGTTTAAGAGGAATTGTAAACCATGGAATGTATGAGAGATATTACCACGATGAGGTAGGAGTAAACTCACGTTTGGATAGTATTCAGGCAGCGGTTTTAAGAAAGAAACTTCCTCACCTTGATTCTTATAACGAAGCAAGAAGAAAAGCAGCAGACTTTTATGATGATGCTTTTGAAGGAAACCCGAATATTCTGACTCCGAAAAGAGCTGAGAATTCTACTCACGTATTCCACCAGTATACCTTAAGAATTCTGAACGGAAAACGTAATGAACTTCAGAAGTTTTTAGCGGAGAAAGAAATCCCTGCGATGATCTATTACCCGGTAGCACTAAGAAAGCAAAAAGCATACTTTCAGGAAAGTAATGCAGCAGACTTCGTGAATACTGATAAGCTTCTGGATCAGGTAATTTCTTTACCAATGCATACAGAATTAGACGAAGAGCAGCTGAAGTATATTACAGATGCAGTGCTTGAGTTTATGGGATAATTAATGAAAAGAAAGATATTTAAATATAAGCTGGTATACTACTTAGCAGTTTTAATCAGCTTAGTTTTTTTTATAATATCAGCATTTTCAGTTCTTGAAATATTTAATGACTTTAATCTTTTTAAAACATTACTTATTACTATTTCGTTAGTTATTAACTCATCTGCTTTTGTCAATCTTGTAGAAAAATATGATAAAGCTGTTTTGTTTCTAAATCTTAGTTTATTTTTATCCATCTTTGTTTTAGGTTACCCTTTGCTACTTGGATTTTTAAATGGAAATAATATTTTAGAACATTTTACTTTTAAATTATTAACTATCCTCATATTGAGTTTACTGATTGTTAATGTATTTAAAGTGAAAAATTATAATGGAGTTAACGAAATAGAAAATATAGGAAAGGACAAAGATTAGTAAAAGTATAAAGAAAAAATGACAATACTTGTTACCGGAGGCCTTGGATATATTGGTTCTCACACTGTAGTGGAACTTCTTAATAACGGCTTTGAAGTGGTTATTGTGGATGATTTATCCAATACGGAAAGGTTTATTTTAAAAAATATTGAGGAAATTACTGGTAAGAAACCTGTTTTTTATCCTTTTGATTTAAGAAGAAAAGAACTTCTTACTCAGGTTTTTGATGCTCACCAGATTGATGGCTGTATCAATTTTGCTGCTTCTAAAGCGGTAGGAGAGAGCCAGATCATTCCTGTTGATTATTATGAGAATAATCTGTTTTCTTTGATTAATATTCTTCAGGAATTTAAAACGAGAAAGATCTCCAATTTTATTTTCAGCTCATCGTGTACGGTGTACGGGCAGGCAGATGTTATGCCAATAGATGAAAATACTCCGCTGAAAACGCCTGAAAGTGTCTATGGGAAAACAAAACAAATGGGAGAACAGATCCTGATTGATTTTGCAAAAGCCTATCAAAGTAAAATATCACTATTAAGGTATTTTAATCCAATCGGGGCACACCCTTCCGGAAAGATTGGAGAATTGCCAATCGGGATTCCTAATAATTTAGTGCCTTATGTAATGCAGACCGCTTCAGGAGTTCGTGAGAAACTGAATATATGGGGCGATGATTATCCTACACAGGACGGAACGGCCGTTCGTGATTATATCTATGTTGTTGACCTGGCAAAAGCACACGTTGCAGCATTAAAGAAACTGATAGAAGATCCTTCATCAGATGCTGTCATAGATACTTACAATCTGGGAACAGGAAAAGGTTCATCTGTACTGGAAGTGGTAAAAGCATTTGAGAAAGCGAATAATGTAGAAGTGCCTTACCAGATCTGCGACAGAAGAGAAGGAGATATTACTATTGCATATGCCAACCCTGAAAAAGCTGAAAAAGAACTCAACTGGAAGTCTGAAACGTCTTTGGAAGAGGCTTTAAGAACGGTTTGGGAATGGCAGAAATATCTGAACACCAGAAATTCATAACTTAGCATTCAGAAGTGCTTACATAAAGAGAACATTTAAACGATCATAAAACAAATTACAAAAACATCTTCCTGAATATCTGTTGTGATTTTTAAGAACATTGATTCATGGAAGCTTTAATTTTAAATTAGTATGAAGACACAGAGAATAGGTATTACATTTTCGTCGTTTGACTTATTACATGCAGGTCACATCAAAATGCTTGAAGAAGCTAAAACCGTATGTGACTATTTAATCGTAGGACTTCAGATTGACCCGTCCCACGACCGTCCCACTAAAAATAAGCCAAGCCAGACTATTGTTGAACGATATATTCAACTGAAGGCAGTGAATGCTGTGGATGAGATTATTCCTTACTACACAGAGGAAGACCTTTTGGATATTCTTAAATCATTTGTGATTGACGTAAGAATCATTGGAGATGATTATATGGACAAAGACTTTACAGGTAAAAAATACTGTGAAGAAAAAGGGATTGAGCTATTTTTCAATAAAAGAGACCATCGGTTTTCCACCAGTGATCTGAGAAGAAGAATCTATGAAGCTGAAAAAGAAAAATACGCTAAAGCAGAACCTGTAAAATAACAGAAATAAAAAATCCCGAAAGTTACTTTCGGGATTTTTGTTATATTACATCGGGCCGCCTTGTTCTTCGTCGCCTTTTGTATTGGAATTAATATCTTTTTTAATTTTAGGTTTGGCATCAATCTTCTCACCTTGCTTGAACTTATACGTGAAAGATAAAGCAAATTGTCTTGGCTGCCATTGCATTTCCATTTCTCGGGTAAACTGAGCATTATCAGAGAAGTTTTTCATTTTTCTGGTATTAAAGATGTCTCTGATGTTGAATCCTATAATTCCGTTTCCTTTCCAAATGGTCTGGCTCGCGCCAAAATCTATACCATACATTGCCTTTCTGTTGTTCATTGCTGTTTTCTCAGCAGCTCTGTAGAAACTTTGAATTTGAAGGCTTAAGTTTTTTGTCGGTTTAAATGTATTGTTAAAACGTATTCTGTATGAGAACCCTGAACCTGAAAAATCATTTAAGGTTTTTGGATTGTCAGGGAATAAGTTATAGCTTCCTGTATTTTTATATCCGTAAAGGTCAGCAGAAAGCATTATTTTCCACCAGTTATAAGGATCGTAAGTTCCGTTCAGATCCAAACCATAATTGGTCTCCGTACCCACGTTAAAAGGAATGGTGTTTACAGCTCCGGTCTGATCTACATATTGATATCTGTTTTGCTCGTCTTCAGACTTTTTAAAATACAGAGTTGGATTAAACGTGATCTTTTTATTTGAAAGATTATATCCAAGTTCAAAAGAGTTTTCGTACGTTGGGTTAAGATTCGGGTTTCCTCTGAAGTAGTTTCTGTCATCATCAAAAGACATAAAAGGGATCAGGGAGAAAGCTCTCGGACGGTTAATTCTTCTTGAATAATTTAACAGTATCTGATTGTTTTTTGCCAGATCATAACTTAAAAATACAGAAGGGAAGAACTTAGTATAGTTTTTATTAACTTCCGGAGTACTTGCCGGGTTTCCGTTTACATCAAAATTTTGAAAGTTAACGTCAATTTTTGAAGTCTCACTTCTTAATCCTAACTGATACGCAAATTTTTCTCCAATCTTACTTTTAAACTGTGCATAAACTCCCAAGATCTTTTCAGAATATACTGTATTACTTGTGAAATCGAACCTTGTAGTTGCGGGTTGCTCGTTCAAACTTTGATCTACAAAATAGTTATAAGTATTTCTGTTATAATCATAACGTGCTCCGGCTTCTAATTTAGATTTTTCACCTATTGGAAGTTCATAATCGATTTTTCCAATGAAGGTATCCGTTTTAGAATCTGTACTTACATTATTGGTGATATTACCGTTTGGCTGTACAATATTTTCAATAAATGTTCTTTGAACAATTTTATTAATTCCGTCTGTTTTGTTCGTCTGGTAACTTGCAGATGCGGATAATAACTGGCCATTATCTCCAATTTTCTGATCAAGTCCAAGATCAAACTGGGTTGCCAGGTTTGTGTTATTTCCGTAGCTGTTTCTTTCCCTTAAAACATTGCTTACACCAGAAGTAGGAGTCGTATACAGTCTTTCATTATAAGAATTAAGACCTGTCTGATCCGTATCAAAACTTCTGATCATTCCTGAGAAATTGATGGAAGTCTTATCGCTGAAGTCATGAGTAAAACCAGCAGTCACATTATAAGTGTTACTTTCTCTTGTCGTTTTACCATTTTGTTGAGAATACTGTGTAAAAGGGAATGCATCAGAAGCCAGGCTGCCAATATCATCCTTTCTGGTGGTCGTATTCTTCATGGTGCTTTCGTTCTTCTGATAACCACCGCCGCCATTTAAAAACCAGGTCCAGTTACCTTTTCTCCAGTTTAAGTTAGCGTTAAGGTTGGTTCTTGGAAGATAACCTAAAGTTCCGGTTACGCTACCATTGAATCCTATTTTTTTATCCTTTTTAAGAATGATATTCAGAATACCGGCAGTTCCACTTGCCTCAAATTTAGAAGAAGGGTTGGTGATTACCTCAATTCTTTCAATCTGATCCGCTGGAATACTCTGCAAAGCATTGGCTCCATCATCTATTCCAAGAAGGGAAGAGGGCTTTCCGTTGATAAGGAATTTCACATTGGAATTTCCTCTCATAGATACCGTTCCGTCTGTATCTACAGAAACTGAAGGAACATTGGTTAAAACATCCTGAAGGTTTCCTCCTTTACTCACGATATCCTGTGAAGGATCATATGTTTTCTTATCAAGCTCTACCTTATATGCTTTGGCTGCAGATGCGGTAATAACAACGCCCTGTATTTCCTTTGTTTTACCATCAACAGTAGAGGTGGATTCTGCTTCAATAGATAGTGCTCCGATATTACCTGCTGTTGCAATCTTTTTGCTGACTACACTTTTTTTGTAATCAATGGCTTCTACTGTAATATCATAGTCTCCAGGCATAAGCTGAAGGGTATATTGCCCTTTTTCATCTGTCAGTACAGCATCACTTAAAGTTTTGTTGGCCTTATTGCTGAAAGTTACAGAAGCGTAAGGAACCGGTTGGTTTTTTTTGTTGACAATGATTCCTGAAACTCCAGCTTTCTCCTGTGCAAAAGCCATTGCTGCTGCTGAAAGTACTAGTGTAAGTCCTAAAGCTTTTCTGGTGAAAATATTGACAATTTCTGTCTTATTCTTCATAGGTTATTTTTTTGTATAAGATCGTAAAGCATAACCCTTAATGTTTTGAGTCTCCATACCAAGTTGATCATCAAAACATTATGGTTGTTTATTGTTTTTCTAACTGTATAAATTTTTAGGTGCTTTCTAAGCCTATTTTATATTTTTTGAGTTGAGCCAGTCCTGATAAGCCTTGGCATTTACCGCATGTTCTTCAGCACTTGCAGTAAACTTATGGTATCCGAATCTTGCCGGATCAGCACACATAAATATATAATTGTTGTTTTCGGCATTTAAAACAGCATCTATTGAATTCTTATCCACTACACAGATCGGTCCCGGAGGAATACCTGCATTGGCATAAGTATTATAAGGTGATGGTGTAGACAAATGCTTATATAATACTCTTTTTATAGGTTCTTTAAAATTAGTCTGCTTGTTGATTGCATAAATTACCGTAGGATCGGACTGAAGTTTCATTCCTTTTCTGTAACGGTTTAAATATAATCCTGCAATGGTTTTCATTTCGTCCTTTTTCCCTCCTGATTCTTTATAAACAATAGAAGCCAGGGCATAAATCTGATCTCTTGTAAGACCGGACTGCTGTTCTTTGTTTTTTCTTTCACTGGTCCAGAAATCATGATATTGATTTTCGAACTTGGTAAAAAATTCTCTAGGACTCACTGTCCAGAAAAAATTATACGTATCAATGAAAAAATATTTTTTTAAATCTTCAACATTTTTATAGCCTTTCTCCTGCGCAACGGCATCAAGGTCATTGACAAAATGCAATGAATCAATTTCCGTTTTTTTAGTCACTTTACCAATCATCTGGTACATATCTCCAAAATCACCGATTCGGTAGGAATTGGCAGTCTGGTTACCTGCTTTGATCATATTGACTAGGTTCTTGTTGCCTGTTCCACTCTGGATATGGTAACGCCCTGCTTTAAAATTTGTATCAAGGCCTTTTTCCTTAGCTACAGCTTCAAAAGATTCCCTGTCTTTAATATAAGGAGCAACAGAATCGAGGATCTGTTTAAAACCTGCTCTATGAGGAATCAGAACGTAACCATCCTTTTCTACGTTGTTTCCTAAATATTTATTATAAAATCTCAAACCAAAAAATCCTGCCACTACAAAAACCAGCAGAATGACAATGAGAATTGCTTTTTTCATTCTTATCAATGTTGATTAAAAGTTTTTTGTTTTTAAAGAAGATCTGTCTTACCTCTAAAAACTTGCTTTGCGGGACCTTCCAACCAAATATTCTGGAATGCATCACCGCTTTTTTCAGCATATACTTTAAGGTTTCCGCCTAAAGTTTTAACTTTTACAGAGGTTAGATTATGTTTTTGCAGAAAAGTTAAAGCAGAAGCTGTAACTCCTGTTCCGCAGCTGTAAGTTTCGTCCTCAACGCCTCGTTCATAGGTTCTTACGAAAATTTCATTATCTGAAATTTTTTCTACAAAGTTCACATTGATTCCTTTTTCTTTATATTTTTCAGAATTTCTGATGCCATATCCTTCATCATAAACGTGAAAATCTTTCAGGTTTTCTACATATTTTACATAATGGGGAGATCCGGTGTTCAGAACAAAATCATTTCCGTCATGGGAAACAGTATCCACGTTGATCATTTTTAATTTAATGATTCCGTTATGGATTTCAGCTTCATGTTCACCATCTGTAGCAATAAATTTGCATTTGTCTTCAAAAATGTCCAGGAAAAAAGCAAAGGCAACAAGACATCTTCCTCCGTTTCCACACATTGTGCTTTCACCGCCATCTGAATTGTAGTACACCATCTTGAAATCATATTGAGGATCGTTTTCCAATAAAATAAGACCGTCAGCACCTATTCCAAAACGTCTGTCACATAATTTTTCAATACTATCTTTATCTTTTGTAAATTGGAGATCACGGTTGTCTACCATTACAAAATCATTCCCTGTTCCCTGATATTTATAGAATTCCATATTTTTTGTTAAATAAAGAAGCAAAATTACTATATTTTAAATGAAAAACGAACAGTGTTAGCTGTTCGTTTCCTTATTTATAATCGTTTTATCTAAAGCCGCCTCCGCCGCTCTGCTGTCTGCTTGAACTGGTGCTTTGGCTGCCTGAGCTATTTCTGAATCCACCACCAGAAGATTCTGACCTGCTGCTTCCGGAATTTCTGAAACCGCTGTTATTCTGGTTATTCTGATTGCTGTTGTTTTGATTTCTGAATCCACTGTTACTGTTGGAATTTCTGAAACCACTGTTGTTTTGATTTCCCTGATTGTTCTGATAACCATTATTCTGGTTTCTGAATCCGCTGTTGCTGTTGGAGTTTCTGTTATTGTTGAATCCTCCGTTATTATTGTATGAACCGTTGCTGTTCGTTGTACGCGTATTCTGGAATCCGTTCTCAGGTCTCGAAGAAGAGGAAGATCTTCTTTCTACATATACTTTTCTTCTGGAGTTATTGTAGCTATCATAGTAATAAGGAATACCATTATCATAGTAATAATTAACGTTGTTTCTATAATAATAGCCATCATTACCCCAATATCCACCACTTCCGTAATATCCTGATGGAGCATAGTAATATCCGTTGTTATAATACGGATCTCCATACCCGTAGCTTCCATTGCTTCCGTATCCGTCGGTATATGCTAAACAAGAAGTTAAACTGGTAATAGCAAAAATACTGAATGCTATTTTAAATAAATTTTTCATGACTTTATTGTACTTTTTTTTCTTTAAAACTTTTTTTCCAACTGACGTATCCTAAGATCGCCATTATAGTAAATACCAAATATTGAACCGAAGTGATTCCAAGTCCCTTAAAAATCATCATAGGGATGCAAATAAGATCCCCGATAATCCAGAAAATCCAGCTCTCAATGCGCTGTTTGGCCATAAACCACATTCCTACCAAAAATATTGAGGTTGTGAAAACATCCATCCAGTTTGCCCAGTCCAGGTGATACAATCCGAAGCTGGTTCCTTCCATCGAAAATTGATTATCAATATAAGGTTTGTAATAGTAAATAAGGGTCACAAGTGCCAGACTCAGTATAAAAAGGAAGCTGGCATAGAGCCATTCCTTTGTGAGGGCCCAGGTGACATCAACATGAATATGATCTTTTGAATTTCTGGCCCATAAAATCCATCCATAGATACTCATTACAGTATAATAAACGTTGATCAGGCAGTCTCCAAGCAGACCGAAATTGAAAAGAATATAAACATAGATCAGCGTAGAAATAATGCCGGTGGGGTATACCCAGATATTTTTTTTAATCGAAAAATAAACACTCAGAGTTCCTAAGACGGCCCCCGAAGTTTCCAACATAATCTGTAAAGTATCATAACCTTCATAAGGCTTTATGAAAAGATCATATAAATTCATGGTATCAAAAATAAAGAAATTTTGCTTTTTTTTAGAAGTTCCTTACAGGTTATCAAATATAATGACGTCCCGTAGAGTTTCCTGACTTGTGAAAATTCAATGGGGAAGTGATGATTACTCAGAATTTCTGTTTATTTCGGATGGTAAAATAGTTGTAAGATAATAATGACATTACCAACGTTTTCAAACTATAGTCATCATGATATATCTCTACATTCTTTTTTTTTGTAAGAATGCAGATTACGGCATATTTGTATTATGACTGACTTCTGGTTCTGTGGTTCAGAATCAGAACGGGAAAACTTCATGTTGGGGAAATACTATGAATAAGGTGCTGGTCAGGTTTTTAAAGTCTTTAATGTAAAATAAATGATGAAATTTTAACGATTAACGTGAGAGTTTCTAAATTTTTTATATTTTCGTAAATCCTTAATAAATAAAAAAACATGTCGAAAATTTGGGTTAAAAAGCCACTAAGTGCCTATGAGGCAGATATGAAGAAAAGTGAGCTGAAAAAAGTCCTTGGAAAATGGAGTTTAACAGCAATTGGAGTAGGTGCTATCATCGGTGGTGGAATCTTTGTTCTTACCGGAACAGGAGCCTATTATCATGCAGGGCCAGCACTTGCAATTTCCTTTATCATAGCAGGGATCGCCTGCGTTTTTGCGGCATTATGTTATGCAGAGTTTGCCTCCATTATTCCTGTAGAAGGTTCAGCTTATGCTTATGCCTATGGAACGGTAGGAGAAATTTTTGCATGGGCCATGGGGTGGTGTCTCATCCTCGAGTATGCCATGGCGAGTATGGCGGTTTCCGTGAGTTGGTCCGGATATTTTAACAAATTTTTGAAGATTTTTAATATTCATTTGCCTGCCTATCTGACATCAGATCCGGCAAGTTATACCGGAGAGGGTTTTTCCATGAACCTGCCTGCATTTATTCTTGTTCTTTTAATTACTGCATTATTGGTAAAGGGAACTAAAGAAGCTGCAGGAGCAAATAACCTGATCGTTTTAATGAAAACTTCTGCTGTTATCTTTGTAATTATTGCAGGAGTATATATTATTTTCTCTAATACTGATCTTTATAACGCTGTAGACGGAGTTAAAAACTGGAAGCCTTTTATTCCGGATCAGGTTCAGATTAAAAATTCTGAAGGTGATCTGGTTTCTGCTTATGGTATTAAAGGAATTATTTCTGGAGCGGCAGCTATTTTCTTTGCTTATATTGGTTTTGATGCTGTTTCTACGCAGGCTGGGGAAGCTATTAATCCTAAGAAAGATGTGCCTTTCGCAATTATTGCTTCATTATTGGTTTGTACAGCTTTATATATTTGTGTATCTCTTGTATTAACAGGGATGATGCATTATACAGACTTTAACCCGGAAGGGAAGTACCCTGATGCTATTAAAGCTCCTGTTGCTTATGCTTTTGAAATTGCAGGAAAACACTGGGCTAGTAATATTGTAACCATTGCTGCTACTGTAGGATTAATTTCTGTAGTAATGGTAATGATGATGGGACAGTCCAGAATCTTCATCGGAATGGCAAAAGACGGATTGATTCCTAAATTCTTCGGTGATCTTCATCCAAAAACAAAAACACCTTATAAAGGGATTCTTTTGTTAGGAATTGTTGTAGCATTGATCGCAGCCTTTACCCCAATTTCAACATTGGCAGATATGACAAGTTTCGGAACCCTGTTTGCCTTTACTCTGGTTTGTATTGCAGTTTGGGTAATGAGAAAAAAAGAACCTAATTTGATCAGACCTTTCAAAGTTCCGGCTTACAAAATTGTTGTTGCACTGGGAGTATTTATCAATATTTATTTGATATTTAACTTAAGTGCTCATGCATTGGAGCTTTCGGCTGTGTGGTTGTTCTTAGGAGGTTTAGTATATTTCCTTTATGGGAAATCAAACAGTAAATTGAACAATCCTGAAAAATATCAGAACCAAGATTAATCATCATATTAAACCGCTTCGGCGGTTTTTTTTATCTCAATACTATCATATGAAAAAGATTTTTTCCATTTTATTTTTGTCCATAGGACTTACAGCATTTTCCCAGCAGGTGGAAAGCCTTGAAACAATTCTTAACGATAAGATCAGTATCAGAGCTCTTGAACTGTATAACAACAAGGTTTGGTACAGTGGTACAGATTCCAAATTCGGGTTTGTAGATCTTAAAGATTATAAAAACCAGAAACAGATCAAGCTATCTGAAGAGAAACTTCAATTCAGAACATTAGGGCAGAATAGAACTACTTTTTATGCAATCAATATTGAAAGTCCGGGACGTTTCTTTGCCATCGATAAGAAAACGCTGAAATCAGAGGTTGTTTTTAAAGATACTGCAAAAACCGCTTTTTATGACGCTTTACATTTTGTTAATGATAAACTGGCTTATACTTTTAGTGACGCAGATAAAGATCAGATGCTGAAGCTGGCTGTGTACAAAGAAGGGAAATGGAGTATGTTTAAGAATAATTTGAAATTAAATGAGGGTGAGGCTGCTTTTGCTGCCAGTAATACCAATATCTCATCATCCAAAAAATATTTGTGGATTGCAACTGGAGGAAAAGCTTCAAGAATCTTAAGAATGAATCTGAAAGATGAAAAGTTTGGAATTTTCAATACACCATTTGTACAGGGAGAATCTTCACAGGGAATGTATTCTATCGATTTTTTTGAAGATAAGTTTGGGATTGCCGTTGGGGGAGATTATACCAAGCAGGATGCCAATGTTAACAATATTGCAACCACTAATGATGGCGGAGAAACCTGGCAGATTCAGGCTTCAGGGCAGAACGCAGGATATACAACCTGTGTGAAAATAAAGCCGGGATCAAAAGGAAAAGAAATTATTGCAGTAGGAGACAAACATATCAGCTATTCCTCAGATTTTGGAAAAACATGGACTAAAATCTCTGATGAAAAAGGCTTCTTTGTCTGCCAGTGGATTGATGCAGACAGAGTGGTTCTTGCAGGAAATAACAAAATTGCAGTCATGAAATTAAAATTTTAAATATAAGGTATAGAATTTATCACTATTTATTAAAAGCCTGATCATAAGTATTTAGACTCATTATAAAATAGAACCTAATATAATTCATAGGTTAAAATTCATAACTAATGGTTAATTTTGTAGAGTGGGATTTTAATTATGTTAAATTTCATACCCTTATAAAATTTTAATTTTCAAAATGAACTCTTTAATAGATAAGTATAATATTCCCGGACCGCGTTACACTTCTTATCCTACCGTTCCATATTGGGATGAATCAACATTTTCACCGGAACATTGGAAGGAAACTGTAATAAGATCTTTTCATGAGAGCAATGCAGAGGAGGGGATTTCTATTTATATCCATTTGCCTTTCTGTGAGGCATTGTGTACATTCTGTGCATGCCATAAGCGTATTACGAAACAGCACAGTGTTGAAGTTCCTTATCTGGAAAGTGTTTTAAAAGAATGGAAACTGTATCTTGATCTTTTCAACGAAAGACCTAAGCTGAAAGAATTACACCTTGGTGGTGGTACCCCTACGTTTTTCTCTCCTGAGAATTTGAGAACATTGTTGGAGGGTATTTTTTCATCGGTTGATATTGCAGAACATCCGGAATTTTCTTTTGAAGGGCACCCAAATAATACGACGAAAGAGCATCTTCAGACTTTGTATGATCTTGGTTTCAGAAGAGTAAGCTTTGGAGTTCAGGATTATGATCCTAAAGTACAGAAAGCGATCAACAGAATCCAGCCTTTTGAAAATGTAAAAAATGTTACAGAATGGGCTAAGGAAATCGGCTATAGAGGAATCAGCCATGATCTGGTTTTCGGATTGCCACACCAGAATTGGGAAGCAATGGAACACACGATCAGAAAGACAATGGAGCTGAAGCCGGATAGACTTGCATTTTATTCTTATGCACACGTTCCATGGGTGAAAGGGGTAGGACAGAGAGGATTTGACGAAAATGATCTTCCGAGTGGAGAAGAAAAACGCCGTTTGTATGAAGATGGAAAGAAGCTTCTTCAGGATTTAGGATATATTGAAGTAGGGATGGATCACTTCTCTCTTGAGCACGACGATCTGTATCAGTCTTTGATTCATAAAAAACTTCACAGAAATTTCATGGGCTATACTTCAAGTAATACCCAGCTGATGGTAGGACTTGGTATGTCTGCGATATCAGATTCATGGTATGCTTTTGCCCAGAATGTAAAAACGGTTGAAGAATATCAGAAAATGGTTGAAGAAGGTAAAATTCCTGTAGTAAAAGGACACGTTCTGAGCGATGAGGATCTTACGGTAAGAAGACATATTCTGAATCTGATGTGTCAGCTTGAAACCACTTTTGATATAAACAATTCTTTCCCTGAGCTTAATAACGCACTGGAAATGCTGAAAGAGATGGAAAATGACGGTTTGGTTGAAATCAACAGAACTGAAGTTAAAATCACAGAAGCAGGTAGAGCATTCACAAGAAATGTAGCAATGGTTTTTGACCTTAGAATGATGAGAAATAAACCTGAAACAAGGATTTTCTCCATGACAATATAAATAAAAGCGGTTCAGATTGAACCGCTTTTTTATTGACCTGTAGACTTATTTTGAACTTGTTTAAACTTTTTTGAAACATTAAGATTGCATTAAGATGTTTAGAGTATTAAAATGAGCTTCGCTTTAAGCTTAAAAATCAGAATGATTTATTTTAACTTAACTATGCTTTACTGCTTAAATCCTTCTTAATAGTTTAAGAAATATCCAATGCTTTTTGCTTAGTGAAGCGCCTTTGCGATCCTTTTTTACAGAATTTAAAAACCTTTACGTTTCGTATGCGTTTAAAACCAGCTATTACTATTTGATAATCAATTTCTGACTATATGATTTCAGTTCCCCGGATTTCAGATTGATATAGTACACTCCCGAAGGAATTCCTGATATATCAATGCCTTTACCATTAGAGATCTGATCCGTTTCCATAACTTTTCTTCCTTCTGCACTGATGATTTCCAATGTGGTTTTTTTATCTTTAACCCCATCAATGAAAACTTCTTTGGAAGCAGGATTAGGATAAATTTTTATTGTTCCTAAAGTATTTTCCTGGGTTCCTAGAGTTCCTGTGGATATTTTAAAAATTTTTCCACTGTTTACGGCTGCTACGTATAATCCTTTTTGATAATCTTCTCCGAAAGTAGAAAAATTATTTCCTGAATAAGGAGTAGTCCATGTGATGGCATTATTGCTGTCCAGAATTCCGATCTGGGTAGAACAATAATCTGCAAAAAAGTATTTTCCCTGAAGTGACGGATACTGAGTTCCTCTGTACACATATCCACCCGTGATGGAACATTTCCCTCCGGAATGGTCGTATACAGCGACAGGAAAGGTCATGGTAGACTGCGCAGCGCATCCTGCCGGATTGTATATATTATTACCTTCATAACAGCGCCAGCCATAGTTTAAACCAGCCTGCGTAATGGGCATTTTATTGATTTCTTCTATTGCTCCCTGTCCAACATCAGCTATCATCGCATTGCCTGTCGTCAGATCAAAAGAAAATTTCCAGGCATTTCTAAGCCCGTAAGCCCATATTTCGTCTGCACCATCCACTCCGGCTCCTGCAAAAGGATTATCAGGCGGAATATTATAAGGGCCTGTAGCGTCTACGTCTATTCTCAGCATTTTACCCAGTAAGGAGTTTTTGTTTTGAGCATTATTATTCGGGTCACCACCGCTGCCTCCGTCTCCGGTGATGATCCAGAGTTTTCCGTCAGGGGCAAAATGAATGCTTCCTCCATTGTGATTGTCGAATGGTTTGGGAATATTCAGCAGTATTTTTTCTGAAGCAGGATCAGCTACATCCGGATTTGTTGAACTTACGCTGTATCTGGCCACAATAATATTTCCTGCAGGATTATTATAATACACAAAAAAATACCCGTTAGCAGAGTATTGAGGATGGAATGCCAGGCCAAGAAGACCTCTTTCGCCGCCAAAAATAATTTTCGATCCGATATTCAGAAAATGAGTTGGGTTAATTGTCCCGTTGGGTTGAATAATTTTAATGATGCCATCCTGTTGAACAACAAAAAGACGGCTGTCATTGGCGTTCGTAATCTCTACAGGGCTGGTAAGTCCTGTGACAAATTCTTCCAAATTAATACTTTGAGAATTAACAATTAAGGAAGAAAAAATACTGATGCAAAAAAGTAATTTTTTCATAATATTTTGAGAGTTAGTGTGTTGGAAAAGTAAATGAAAATTTTATACCAATCAGTTTTGAAGACTTCATTATGATAGTATGAAAAAATTGTTAAATCTTAAATAGAAATCACAACACCAATATATCTGGAAATAAACCATTTCTGTTGTTAAAAATTCATAAAATACAAGAAAATCATTATATTTGCCGACTTAATTTAACGTAGTTATAACAAAATGCAAGGAAAAGGACTTATTACAATTGTCGCTATTGTACTAGGGTTGATTTGCTTAAACGAGCTATTACCAACATGGTACGCCAGCAAAATTGAAAAGCAGGCGACTGCTATTGCAGGAGACAATCCGGAGAAGTATCAAAAAGAAATCGCAAGACTTTCTAAGGATACTTTGAATTTAGGATTCACAAAACTTTATTACACTAAAGCCAAAGACAAGGAAATGAAACTTGGTCTTGACTTGAAAGGTGGGATCAACGTTCTTTTGGAAATCAACCAAAGAGATCTTGTAAATGATTTAACCAATTATTCTACAAATCCTGTTCTTATCGAGGCTTTAAACAAAACTGATGAAGCACAGAAGAATTCTACTAAACCTTACATCGACAACTTCTTCGAGCAGTTCGATGTAATTAACAAAGCTAAAGGGGCAAACCTTAAGTTGGCAGATCCGGAAATTTTCGGAAATACAACCCTTACTGAGGTGAAGTACAACACTCCTGATGAGCAGGTGAAAAGCATTGTTAAAAGAAAAATCGATGCATCTGTAGGAACAGCTTTCGAGGTAATCAGAACGAGAATTGACAAGCTTGGAGCCATCCAGCCAAACGTTCAGAGAGTACCTGGTACAGCTAGAATTTCCGTGGAAATGCCTGGTATGAAGGACATCGATAAAGTGAAGAAAATGCTTCAGACTTCTGCAAAACTTCAGTTCTGGGAAGTACAGCAGGTTCCTGAAATTGCGCCTTATTTCCAGACTTTGACAACTATGGTTGCTACAAAAGGAGATTCTATGGGAGTGGCAAAGAATGTGAACTTCATGAGCCTTTTACAGCTTGACAAATTAAGAACAAATGGTGTTGCTAACGTAAAACTATCTGATACTGCAGTTGTAAACAAAATCTTAAACAGCAAAGTAGGTCAGTCTTTACGTCCGTCTAACATTAAATATACACAGTTCATGTGGGGTTACAAACCTGAAGCTACAGATAGCGAAAGCTTGGTATTGTATGCGATCAGAGGTAACATCAACCAGAAAGCTCCGGTAGACGGTGCTGTGGAAACTGCAAATATCAGCTACGATGAACTAAGCAGAGTAGTGGTAGATATGCAGATGGACTCTAAAGGAGCAAAAGAGTGGAAAACATTAACTGAGAAAAATGTTGGAAAACCGGTTGCAGTAACTCTTGATAACAGAGTATACACAGCTCCTAATGTTGTAGGTGCTATCCCTAACGGTAGAACTCAGATCTCTGGTAACTTCTCTCAGGAAGAAGCTAAAGAACTGGTAGACGTGTTAGGTGCTGGTAAATTGCCTGCAGGTGCAAAAGTAGTTCAGGCTACCGTTGTAGGTCCATCTTTAGGACAAGAGGCTATTGATTCTGGTTTAATGTCGTTTATCATTGCATTCGCTATTATCATTGTTTATATCATTTTCTACTACGGTGGGGCTGGTGTATATGCGGTAATTGCAATGGTGATCAACTTATTCTATATTTTCGGTATTATGGATTCGGGTGACTTTACCCTTACGCTTCCAGGTATCGCGGGTATCGTTCTTACGATGGCAGTAGCGGTTGATACAAACGTTATCATTTATGAAAGAACTAAAGAAGAATTATTCGCGGGGAAAAGTATTCTTGAAGCTTACAAAGATGGTTTCAAACATGCATTAAATGCGATTATTGATGGTCACACCACGACTTTCCTAACGGCAGTTGTGTTGTTCTTCTTCGGAACAGGACCTATTAAAGGTTTTGCATTGACGTTGATGATCGGTATTTTAATGACATTATTCACGTCTGTATTGCTTTCAAGAGTAATGATCTTCTCAAGATTAAATAAAGGAAAAGGACTTTCTGTCTGGACTCCGGCTACGAAAAATCTGTTCAGAAATACCTGGATCGATTTCATCGGAAAGAGAAAATATGCTTACATCGTTTCTGCTGTTCTTACAGTTATTTGTGTGATTTCCATCGCAACGCACGGTTTCAAATACGGTATCGACTTTACCGGTGGTAGAAACTATGTTGTAAGATTTGATAAAGACGTAAAAGCTGAAGATGTTGAAGAAAAATTAGTAGCACTATTCAAAACTGAAGATGGTAAAAACTCTTCTGTGGAAGCTAAAACTTTCGGAAACAACAAACAATTAAAGATTTCTACAGATTATCTTATCGAGGATGAATCTTTAAAGGCTGACCAGATTATCGAACAGAAATTATTTGAAGGTTTAAAATCAAACTTACCGGCAGGAACTACATTGAAAGATTTCAAATCTGCTGATAAAGACCACGCAGGAATTATTTCTTCTGAGAAAGTAGGACCTTCTGTTGCTGATGATATCCAGACTCACGGTATCTATGCTGTATTAGCTGCTTTAGCAATGATCTTCATTTATATCCTGGTAAGATTTAGAAAATGGCAGTTCTCTCTTGGAGCGGTTGCTGCTCTATTCCACGATGCGGTAATTATTTTAGGAGCATATTCATTGCTTCACAAATATATGCCGTTCAACATGGAGATCAATCAGGATTTCATCGCGGCGATCCTTACAGTATTAGGTTATTCAATCAATGATACCGTAATTATCTTCGACAGAATTAGAGAATACCTGAGAGAGAAAAAATCTTTAACATTAGCAGGTCTGTTTGATGACTCTATTTCAAGTACATTGGGTAGAACATTTAACACCTCATTCACTACGATTTTGGTGATCCTGGCGATCTTTATCTTCGGAGGTGATAACTTAAGAGGATTCATGTTTGCCATGTTAATCGGTATTGGATTCGGTACTTACTCATCCATCTTTATTGCGTCTGCAATTGCTTACGACTTCCTTAAAACAGGAAAAGAAGAAGAGGTACATGGGAAATCCACTTCTTCAAAAGAAGAACTTGCTTCAAAGTAATACAAACTACAATAAATTAGTAAAGGCCGTTTCGAAAGAAACGGCCTTTTTTTAAGGTCAAAGTCAAAAAAATCACGATCAGCTATTTATGATCCTATTGGCTTTACATTTTTTTAGTATTCATATTAACTATTCATAATTTAGAATCATTATTTTTCAGATTTGATTAATTTTGCACCATCATGGAAAATTCAAAGAAAAAAGCGGCTATAGGCTTCATATTTATTACTTTACTGATCGATATTACGGGATGGGGGATCATCATTCCCGTTGTTCCGAAATTAATTGAGGAACTTATTCACGCAGATATTAGTGAAGCTGCAAAGTATGGCGGCTGGCTGGGATTTGCCTATGCATTTACACAATTTATATTTTCTCCTTTAGTAGGAAATCTTAGTGATAAATACGGAAGAAGACCCGTTATTCTGATTTCCCTTTTCGGGTTTGCAGTAGATTATATTTTCCTTGCCCTGGCTCCAACCATCTGGTGGTTGTTTTTGGGAAGGATCATTGCAGGGATTACAGGAGCAAGTGTCACCACGGCCAGTGCTTATATTGCTGATATTTCCACTGATGAAGACCGGGCTAAGAATTTTGGTTTGATAGGGGCTGCTTTTGGACTTGGATTTATCATTGGACCGGTTCTGGGCGGAGTTCTTGGACATTATGGAGCGAGAGTTCCTTTCTATGCTGCTGCAGGCTTGTGTTTGCTGAATTTCCTTTACGGATACTTTATCCTTCCTGAAAGTTTGGATAAAGATAAAAGAAGAGAATTCGACTGGAAACGTGCCAATCCTATTGGTTCATTTAAATTTTTAGGTAAGCATCCTGAAATTTCCGGCTTGATTGTTTCGTTGATATTAATCTACATTGCAGGTCATGCTGTACAGAGTAACTGGAGTTTCTTTACGATGTATAAATTCAGCTGGACAGAAAGAATGGTGGGCATCTCATTAGGAGTAGTAGGTTTGCTGGTAGGTCTTGTACAGGGCGGACTTATCAGATATACGACACCAAGATTGGGTGAGCAAAAAAGTATTTATTACGGACTGGCTTTCTATGCAGTTGGAATGCTCTTGTTTGCTTTCGCTTCAGAAGGCTGGATGATGTTTGTATTTTTAGTGCCATACTGTTTAGGAGGAATCTGCGGACCCGCTTTACAATCTGTCATTACGAAAAGTGTACCTTCCAATGAACAGGGAGAACTTCAGGGAGCATTAACGAGTTTAATGAGTGCCACATCCATTATCGGTCCTCCTATGATGACCAATTTGTTTTACTATTTTACCCATGATGAAGCACCGTTCAAATTTTCCGGTGCACCTTTCTTCTTGGCTTTTATTTTAATGGCGATCAGTGTGGTAATTACGTATTCGGCTTTTCAGAAAAAAAATAAAAATTTAGTTGATCTAACCTCGGAAAAAGATTTTCATAAGCCATAGATTTGTTCTATTGATGAGATATAGGCGGTTTTAGGTTACATCTTTCAATAATTTTACAGGAGTGAAATCGCTTTACTCATTTTTGAAACAGAAAAAACCAAATTATGAATACATCAGATCTGGAAAAGTATTTTGAACGGATTCATTTCTCCGGAACTCCGGAATTGAGTATGGAAACATTGAAAAGAATACATCAGCTCCATCCCAAATATATTCCCTTTGAGAATATTGATTCTTATACTGGAACTGTTCCTTCTTTGCAGTTAGATGATATTTTCAGAAAACTGGTTATGGAATCCAGAGGTGGATATTGCTATGAACAAAATCTGCTTTTAAGTGAAGTTTTAAAAACAGTAGGATTCAATGTAAAGCTTCAGCTTGGAAGGGTAGTGTGGGGAAGACAGGAAGACAGTAGTGCTGCACAGACTCATCTTTTACTTATTGTTGATTTTGAAGGAAAACAGTATGTGGTAGATTGCGGATTCGGAACAGCTACCCTTACTTCACCCATACTTTTAAACGAAGAAGATCAGCAGCAGACACCCAACGGAATATTTAAAGTTTCCCATAAAGAAGAAACCTGCACACTTTGGATGTGGAAGGAGCAATGGCTTCCCGTGTACCGATTTATTCCTGAGCACGTAGAACCCATTGATCTTGATATTTCCAACTGGTATTTGTCCACTCATCCGGATTCCCATTTTAAGAACAGACTGATTCTTTCAAAAGTAGATGAGAATGCCCGCTATACCTACACAGATCATATACTGAATATACGCTCCGCTGATGGTGAAAAAGAATCTATAACAATAGAAAACGATGTACAGCTCTATGAAATACTGATTAATACCTTTGGACTTAAAGAGAATGCAATAGAAGCATTGAAGTCGAAAGTCAGAATCTGGTAGAACTTATCAATACAATAAACGGGAGGCTCAGCGAGCTTCCCGTTTTGATTAAATCTGATTTTTATGAAAATTATGGATAAAGGGATTTTGTCCCGTTACTTACAATATTACTGCCCAATCCGGAGAATGATACGGAAAAATTAGTAGAATTAAAGCTCAAAGAACCTGTAGGGGTACAAAGTCCAAGGGCATAACGACACTGACCGTAGGCTCCGGTTCTTTTTGTGATCTTGCTTTCGCTTTTTGCTTTTCCTAAACTGATATATCCCCAGTCGCTTACATCTGCATTGGAAACGGTAGACCCGGAATAATAAATCGTAATCTGATATCCGGCTTCACCTCGCTTAGAACCCCATAGCCAGTTAGCTGTCCACCATTGTTTATACCATTTAGAAGCTACTTTAGAAGCTTCGTCAGATGCTTCTGAATGTCCACGGGTGTCCATCATCACAAGACCTCCGAAGATATTGTCCCAGATAATTCCTGAATCACCATAAAAACACAATGTCGTAAATTTTCCGCTTTTGCCATTCCATGTTACTTCCATAACCTGAATACCCGGTTTTAGTTCTTCGGTGATGGCTTCTTTTAATCCTTGTTGTGCGGTTGTCAGATCCTCGCCATGATACAAATCTCCAACTTTTCCGATTTTTACCGTTGACGGATCCATAATATTTCCGGAAGCAATGAACTGATTTTTATCTGTAATCAGCTTTTTGGAAAGCTCTGCTCCCTGTTGGGTCGAAATTTTTCCCAATACAGTCACTCCAACAATCTGTAAATCATTTTTCAGATAAGTTTCAAGATTTTTACCCGATTCATTCAGTTGAATTTGTACTGCTTCAGGAACAGATTGAGAAGAAGAAGGAGTGATCTCTTTTTTCAGATCATCTACAGTTACCTTAGCCTGAATTGTTTCCTGCTGGTTCATTTCGTTGTTTTCATTCTGGCAGCTGTGCAGTGCCAATACCGACAACACGGCAAAAACTTTGAAAGTAGTCACTAGTTTTTTCATAATTGATATTTGTTTGGTTGTGTATTATAAATATACATAATTGTTGCGTAATTCTCATTATTTTGAATTAAATATTTGTTAATTAATAGGTGAGGTGTGAGGTCGCAGAGGTCCGGTAGCAAGGATTTTAAGTTTGAGAATGGGAGGGTTTGAGGGTTTAAAGTTCAATGTTTAAGGTTTAAAGTTGTGGTTAAACAACAACAAAAAGAACCAGTAACAAAAAAACTAAACCCCGAAACTAAAAAATGAGCAGCGGCAACAAAATAACCCCTGCAACCCGTCACTCGTAAGATGCAGCCGGCAACTTTAAAGTTTAAACTTATAAACATTGAACTTTAAACCTTGAATCTTGAACTTCATTATAAAATCTTAAAATTTGTTTAAATTTTTAGTTTACAGTCTATAAATGCAATAATCTTTTGTAATTTTACACCATGGAATTAAGCATTGGAGAAATGGCACTCATTGCCATTGCAATCGTTGTATTATTCGGTCCGGATAAGCTGCCTCAGATTGCGCGTGACTTAGGTGCAGGCGTTAGAAAAATGCGTGGAGCAGTGGAAGACATTAAAACTGAAATCATGAAAGAAACAGACAATCCTGTTTCTGAAATCAAACGTGAGATTGAGAAGGTAAAAGATGCTGCAAAGGATTTCAACCCGATGAATGATATCCAGAAAGATATTCTGACGGAACCTTCTTCAGTGGCTTCTAATGAGCCTCCAAAACCGAAGCCTGCAGATGATGAGACTTACGAAGGACCTGTAAGCAGATAACCATGGAGGAAATCATTCAGGAAGATAAAAAGGTATTTCTTTACCTTAATAATTTGGGGAATTCATCTTTTGACCAGTTTTGGATGCTGATTTCCAGTACCTGGATCTGGGTGCCTCTTTATATTATATTTCTTTATTTTTTATACAAAAACCATAAACTAAGATCATTGGTTTTTATCCTTATATTTCTGGCTATTGGAGCAACGGTTTCTGATCAGTTGGCCAGTGTCTTCAAATATGGTGTGGCGAGGTTAAGACCTTGTCATGATCCTACTCTGGAGCATCACATGAGAATTGTGAAATGCGGCGGACAGTTTGGTTTTTATTCTGCGCATGCTTCCAACACTTTCTTTCTGGCATCCTTTTTAAGTATTTTATTAAAAAATAAGCTTAAATGGTTTCCATATGCTATATTTGTGTGGGCTATAGTGGTTTCCTACAGCCGAATATATTTAGGAGTGCATTTCCCGATAGATATTTTGGTGGGGGCGTTTGTTGGATCTTTATTGGGAGTGATATTTGGTGCACTCGCCAAAAAAGTGATCAACAAACAAACTATAAATTCATGAAAAAAACTTTACTGGTAGTAACTTCCCTCTGTTTTTCCCTTAATTTCTATGCCCAGGATAAAAAACTGGCTGAAGAATGTTTTAGCAAAGCTGATTATAAATGTGCAGAAGAGCAATATTTAAAACTGGCAGAAAAAGAACAGATCCAAAAATTTCAGTCGGAATATTACGATTATCTCGGAACATCTCAGAGAAGGCTTGGAAAAACTACTCAGGCTTTTAAATCCTACGATTCCGCTCTGAAAGCAAACCCCTTGTCGGTTTCTGTATACGTCAACCTTTCATCCCTTTACAGTCAGAAAGGAAATAAGGTAAAAGCTTTGGAATATATAGAAAAAGGACTTCAGGTGAATGCTGAAACTCCGGATCTCTATCTTACACGATCCAAAATTTACGACAGTCAGGGAAAAAAAGAGCTTGCCATTAAGGACCTTAACCAGATTCTGACTTTTGCTCCTGATAATCTTTTTGCAAAGACAGGATTAGCCAATCTGAAAAAAAATAATGGTGACCTGGACGGAGCTTTAAAAGATTATAATAAACTTCTCGCTGAAAAACCGGAATCACTGCTTTATAATGGCAGAGCAGATGTCTATTTTAAAATGAAAAAATATAAGGAAGCACTGGTAGACGCCAACAAAGCAATTTCTATAGACCCGAAATTTGCCCAGTCTTATGTGAGCAAAGCTATGATTCTTATGGACACCTCCAAAATTAAAGAAGCTTGTGAAAATCTGGATAAAGCAGTTGCTTTAGGCTATGAAAAAGCAGTCCTGACGGATTCTTATACTAAATGTGCAAAAAAATAAATGAAGAAATATTTTATCCAAATCATTTGAATACATCCATACTAAAAAAGAATAAAGAGATAGAAAGATGTTGAATATTGTTCTTGTAGAGCCTGAAATACCCAATAACACAGGAAATATAGGCAGATTGTGTGTAGGAACCGAAAGCAGATTACACCTGATCCATCCGTTTGGATTTGTAATTAATGATAAAAATCTGAAACGTTCCGGACTGGATTACTGGGTATATCTCGATGTTTCTGAATATGCAGATATTGAAGAGTGGATACAGCAGATCCCTGATAAGTCCCGTGTTTTTTTAATGAGTTCACATGCCGAAAAATCATATCTTGAAACTGATTTTCAGGACGGAGACTGGTTGGTTTTCGGAAAGGAGAGTGTAGGATTGAGTAAAGAGGTTTTAGAACGTTTTGAAAATCATCTGACCATTCCCATGTCGAAACTGATCAGGAGCTTTAATATTGCCAATTCCGTTGCTTTTGTAGTGGGTGAAGCGAAGAGGCAGATCAGTCTGAAATAAAAAAGAGGTTGTTTCAAAATGTCATTCTGAATACAGACTGAAAGTCTGCGAACGCAGTTCAGAAATGTAATGAAGAATCTCATACTTCTGTTTATCAATGAGATTCTTCCTTCGTCAGAATGACAAAAGCCAATTATTTGACTTTTGAGATAATACCTTTTTGTTTTAATCGTTATGATAAGGTTTTCCCTGCAGAATCTGATCAGCGCGGTAAAGCTGTTCCACAATAAACAGGCGGATCATCTGATGGGTAAAAGTCATTTTGGATAAAGACATTTTTTCATTAGCTCTGCTGTATATTTCTTCAGCAAAGCCATAAGCTCCTCCAATCAGAATATGTACTTTCTTTACAGAAGAATTCATCCAGGTATCAATCTTTTGAGAAAATTCCCGGCTGGTAAACTGTTTCCCTTTTTCATCGAGAATGATTACAAGATCGTTTTTATCAATATGGTTTAAAAACAATTTGGCTTCTTCCTTTTTAAGAAGATCAGAGGATAGGTTTTTGGCATTTTTTACATCCGGAATTTCTGTGATTTCAAAATTCCAGTGTTTGGGTAAACGGTTGAGATAATAATTGATTAAAGAAGTAATTTCCTTATCATCCGTTTTACCGATACAAAGTAAGCTGATTCGCATTGTAAGAAGTTTCAGAGTGCAAAGATAGGGTTTCGCGGCTAATTTGTTGCTGGTTTTTTGGGTGCAATTTCGGGATTCAAGGTTGTTTGCTTCGGGTTTCGGGTTGCAAGTTATAGTAGTTGCGGGTTACCTTAAACCTTAAACTCTAAAGCCCTCTCACTCTCAAACTCCCTCCTAATCCATAAAACCTGCCACCTTCTACCTAACATCTGCCACCTATCTTTTCCCTATTTAATTTAATTCCCCTACCTTTGTATAAAGACAAACAGATCGATGAGTGTAAAGGTTCCTAAATTTATTTTAAAGATTCAAGACTTTTTTGACAGCATCCATATTCCTGTTTTGGGAATATCGCTTTGGCAGATGTTTCAGATCTATATCTCCGGGATTTTTAAAGGAAAAATAGGAAGAAAAGCGGCGGCTATTTCCTGGAGCTTTACGATAAGTCTGTTTCCGTTTATTCTGTTTTTGCTGTCAGTACTGCCACATATGCCACTATATGATGAGCTTCAGTTTTATATTTTTGATGTACTGATGCATAATGTTTTCCCTTCAAACATGGAAGGAGATGTAAAAGGATATATCGTAAGCAATATTATTCCGAACATGAAAGGAATCAGTAACCTGACCATTCTTCTGGCTCTTGTTTTTGCTACGAACGGTACATTTTCCCTGATCAACGGATTTAATGAAAATACAGATGAAAAATTAAGCGATGTAAAAGAGTTTATTCTTTCATTTTTTATCACGATAGGCTTTATTACCATCGTTTTTTTAACACTGTTCGGCGTGTATTATGCAGAGGTTGTAATGAAGCTTTTTACTCCGGCTTATGATGTAACCTGGCTGGTAGATAACCTTTCAAAAATTATCGGTTTTGTTTCTTTTCCGCTTTTTTATTTTATACTTCTGACCCTATTTTACTGGTTGGGAACGGTGAAGATTACAAGATTCCGCCAAGCGGTTCCGGGGGCTATTCTGACCACAGTACTCTTTGTGGTGACAACTTATATTTTTGCTATTTATGTAAAAGATATCGCACGGTACAATGTGCTTTACGGTTCCATTGGCAGTATGATTCTACTGATGGTTTGGGTGAATGTAAACGTATATCTTCTTTTATTCGGAAATGAACTGAATATGGCGATCCGAAAAGTCAGAATAGAAAAGCTGCTGTCTGATGAGATAAAGAAAGAAGCCTCAGAATATCATGCTCAGATCACTGAACCGGACTTTGATAGTGATGAGGAACACAAGAGAAAATTGGAGAACCGGAAGGCAGATTAATTCTCTTCCAGTTCAGGGTTTTCTTTTGAGCTTACACTAAGTATGGTAAATCCTGCAATTGCAGCGATGAAGGACGCAATCAGGATCGCAAACTTCGCTTCATCCTGTATATGAATTTCTCCCTTAAAAGAAAGCAATGCAATAAAAATAGACATGGTAAACCCGATTCCGGCCAGCAATCCTACACCAATCATCTGAAGCCAGTTGCTGTTTTGAGGTAGGGAACTGAGTTTTAATTTGATAGCAATCAATGAAAATAAGTTGATCCCGATCAGTTTACCTAATACCAATCCACAGATAATTCCCAGTCCTAATGTACTTGTAACTCCTGCCACCATTTCACTGGAAAAAGTGATGTTGGTATTCGTTAAAGCGAATATCGGCATGATCAGAAAACTTACCGGAATATGAAGCTGATGCTCCAGTTTTTCCAGCGGTGAAATTTCTACATTCGAAGCATTGGTAGGTATTGAAAAGGCAAGTAAAACACCTGCTATCGTAGCATGAATTCCGGAATGATGAAGGAAATACCATAAAAACAATCCCGGAATGATATAAAATACCGTTTTGGTAACTTTTAAGAAGTTTAAAACAAAAAGCAGGGCAGTTACCCCAAAAGATAACAGCAGATAGCTCCAGTGGATTTGTTCGGTATAGAAAATGGCAATTACTAAAATTGCTCCCAGATCATCTACAATAGCTAATGCAGCCAAAAATATCTTGATAGAATTAGGAATCTTTTTACCTAACATCGAAATGATAGCCAGAGAAAATGCAATATCTGTTGCCATAGGAATTCCCCAGCCATTGCTGTAATCCGTTCCCGTATTAAAAATGCTGTAGATTACAGCAGGAACAAGCATTCCGCCTACTGCTGCAAAAATAGGAAGGGAGGCATTTTTAAAGGATGAAAGCTCACCTTCTACAAGCTCACGTTTTATTTCAAGGCCTACCAGAAGGAAAAATATAGCCATCAGTCCGTCATTGATCCAGATGCTGACAGGATATTCCAACCCAAAAAGATGAGTTCCCACTTCCTGGTCTAAAAAATGCTGAAAGTTCTCTGCAGCAGATGAGTTGGCAATAAGCAATGAAATGAGTACACAGAAAATAAGAATAATTCCTGAGGACTGACTGTTGTTGAAAAATTTTTTAAAATAAAGAGATAAATTCATGTTTACGATTGTACCCGTCTCACTCTTGAAACACCATTAATATTTTTAAGTTTTTTAAAGGTCTCTTCCAACTGACCTTTATTTTTGACCTCGAGGTTGATATTTCCTGTGAAAACACCATTGTTGGATTCAATAGACATACTTTTCATATCCATTCCCATACTTCCACTGATGACAGTGGTGATATCGTTAATCATACCCATCCTGTCAAGCCCTTCAATTTCAATTTTTACTCTGTTTTTGAAACTTTCTGCATTCACCCACTTGGCAGGGATGACACGGTAATCATACTGTGCTCTCAGATTGATGGCATTCGGGCAGTTGTCGCTATGTACCTTGATTCCGTCTGAAATGGTAATGAATCCGAAGATTTTGTCTCCTGGAATTACTGTACAGCATTTTGCATAGGTGTAGTTAAGCTTCTCTTCGTCCTTCCCAAAGACAATCATGTCAAGGTTTTCCTCTTTTGGATCCTCAAAATGCTGATTTTTATTAGGCGATTTTCTGAATCTTGAAAGTAGGTTATTGAATACGTTTTTACTTTCTATATATTTTCTCAGGCTGCTTACATCCAGTTCATTACTCTGGAATTTAAGGAAGAGCTCCTGCGATGATTTTAAATTAAAGAACTTCTGAAGTTTATTAATTTCTTCATCATTAAAATTGATTTTTGCATGACGAAGTTTTCTCTGCAGAATTTCTTTTCCTTCTTCTACCAATTGGTTTTTCTGAGAGTTCAGATAACTTTTAATCTTGGATTTGGCTTTCGAAGTCACAACGAATTCCAGCCAGTCAGATTTTGGCTTCTGATTCTGTGAAGAAAGAATGTCTACCTGATCCCCGTTTTGAAGGATATAGGAAATAGGAACCAGTTTTCCATTGATTTTAGCGCCTAAACATTTCATTCCCAGATCAGAGTGAACAGAGAAAGCAAAATCCAGAGCGGTAGCATTAGTGGGAAGGATTTTAATTTCGCCTTTCGGAGTAAATACAAATACTTCTTTGGAATATAAATTAAGCTTAATATTATCTAAAAGTTCTGAAGTGGAAAGGTTCTGCTGTTGTTCCAGTACTTCGCGGATTTCGGTTACCCATTTTTCAAAATTTCTGTCATCAGAGCTTTGTTTGTAACCTTCCTTATACTTATAGTGAGCAGCAACTCCTTTTTCTGCAATTTCATCCATTCTTTCCGAACGGATCTGTACTTCAATCCATTTTCTGTCCGGCCCTAAAACGGTTAAATGCAAACTTTCATATCCTGTAGAACGGGGTTGGGTAATCCAGTCACGCATTCTGGAAGGGTTACTGTGGTATACATCCGTAACGATGGAGTAGATCTTCCAGGCCAGGAATTTTTCATTCTTCGCATCCGATTTATAAATAATCCTGATAGCGTAATTATCAAAAACCTCTTCAAAAGAAACTCCCTGCTTCAGCATCTTTCTGTAAATGGAAGAGATGGCTTTTGCACGGCCTTTGATTTTAAAGTTTAAACCTTCTTCATGAAGTCTCTCAGACACTTCTTTCTTAAACTCTTCGATATATCTTTCACGGCTTTCCTTGGCCAGTTCCAATTTCTCCGTAATCTCGTTATATACTTCGGGGCTGTTGTATTTTAAGGAAAGATCTTCAAGTTCGGATTTAATATTGTACAACCCAAGACGGTGAGCCATTGGAGCATAGATATAAACCGTCTCTGAAGCAATTTTTTTCTGCTTATCAGGAGCCATGCTTTCCAGAGTCCTCATATTATGAAGACGGTCTGCAATTTTAATCAGAATAACCCTGAAATCCTCGGATAATGTCAATAACAGTTTTCTGTAGTTTTCAGACTGCACAGAAATATTCTGATGGTTCATGATGGAAATTTTGGTCAGTCCATTCACGATATTGGCAATCTTTTCACCAAAGATTTTTTTAAGGTCTTCGTAAGTATAGTCCGAATCTTCAATTACATCGTGCAAAAGTGCACAGGCAATAGAAGTAGCTCCCAAACCAATCTCTGTTGCTACAATTTTAGCAACAGCAATAGGGTGGTAGATGTACGGTTCTCCGGATTTTCTCCTTTGATCCTTGTGGGCATCCAGCGCAATATCGAATGCCTTTCGGATGAGCTTATTGTTTTCCTCATCCAATGTTCTGTATGTATTAGAAATCAGGTCCTTATATCTGGCAAGGATCTCTTTATTCTCTTGTTCTAAATCGTAGCTCATTTGTGCACATGCCTATAATTAGACGAAAATACGAAATTTTTTAGTTTTTTCAAACATAAAAGATCCGCAGTATACACTGCGGATCTTCGGCTATTAGATTTTATATCGATTAGAATTTTACTTCAGAATTCATACCGTCACTTGACGTTTTGATTTTGATATCAGGGCTGCTGTGAATTTCTGCCCTGTTTCTTGCATCAATATACCTTTTGATCGTATCATAATTGGTTTCATTGATATTCATATTTTCGAACAGATATGATTTCAATGCAGCATTCTGAATAAATGCGCTCCGTGCAAGATCAATCTGGTTAAGATCATTTACAGTAACGCTTGCCAGGTATTGAGAATTACCAGAACCATCATTGAGGTATACAATGTAATCTGAGTTTTCAAATCCTGAATTTTCCAGATCACTTTCCAGTTTTTTGTAGTCGCTGTGATAATCAAATAGTCCAGCTAATATATGTGACATAGTTAATTGGTTTAAAGTTATGACTAAAGTTAGTAATAATTTTCCGATTATCATTGTGTTTAAGACAATATAATTTGTTAATTAACATTCAGTTTTCAATAGATAATGGTAATGTTTAAGAATAATTATTGAACAGGTGTTTAATTTTAACAATTGGATAATATCCGTAATTGTTTCATGGGAATTTCCTTGTTATTTTGTGGTTTTTTAATAAAAAAAGCCCTGAAAATAACTTCCGGGGCTTCTATTGGTTAAAAAATTGATGAAATTTAAATTCTTTCGTTTTTGATCTCCTCTACAATTTCAGGATTTAAAAGTGTGCTGATATCTCCGAAATTACTGAAGTCGCCTTCTGCAATTTTTCTCAGGATTCTACGCATAATCTTTCCGGAACGTGTTTTGGGAAGCCCGGAAACGAACTGTATTTTATCCAGCTTGGCAATCGGCCCGATCTGATCTGAAATCAACTGATTAATTTCTTTTTTCAGATTTTCCTTATCACGTCCTTCTCCGGTTTCTTTAAGCATCACATAGCCATACAGAGCATTTCCTTTGATATCATGAGGATAGCCTACGATAGCAGATTCTGCAACAGCAGGGTGCTGGTTGATGCTGTCTTCAATAGGTGCTGTTCCCAGATTATGCCCTGAAACAATGATCACATCATCTACACGGCCTGTAATTCTGTAGTATCCAACTTCATCTCTCAAGGCGCCGTCACCGGTAAAATATTTCCCAGGGAAAGCCGTGAAGTAGGTTTCTTTATACCTTTGGTGGTCTCCCCAGATGGTTCTCGCAATTCCAGGCCATGGAAAACGGATACAAAGATTTCCGGTGACCTGATTCCCTGTAATTTCATTTCGTTTATCGTCCATCAGAACAGGTTGTACACCTGGCAGTGGGAGAGTAGCATAAGTTGGTTTTGTAGGCGTTACAAAAGGAAGGGGCGAAATCATAATTCCTCCTGTTTCTGTTTGCCACCAGGTATCTACAATCGGACATTTTTTCTTTCCGACATGATCGTTGAACCAGTGCCATGCTTCATCATTGATAGGTTCTCCCACAGATCCGATAACTTTCAGAGAGCTCAGATCATGTTTATCCACCCATTCCGCACTTTCTTTTGCTAAAGAACGGATCGCTGTCGGAGCGGTGTAAAACTGAGTGATCTTATGTTTTTCAATCACTTCCCAGAAGCGGTCCGGTTCAGGATAGGTAGGAACTCCTTCAAAAATTACAGTGGTAGCTCCATTTAATAGAGGCCCGTAAAGGATATAAGAATGTCCGGTAATCCATCCGATATCTGCCGTACACCAATAAATATCATTTTCCTTATAATTGAATACGTTTTTGAAGGTATAAGCGGTGTACACCATATATCCGGCACAGGTATGCAGCATTCCTTTAGGTTTTCCTGTAGATCCTGAAGTGTATAAAATGAAAAGCGGATCTTCGGAATCCATAATTACCGTAACGAAATCAGGAGAAGCTTTCTCATACAGATCGGCCATCCAGTGATCTCTTCCTTCTTTCATTGTAATTTCGTTGTGGGTTCTCTTGACTACAAGAACGTTTTCAACCGTTGGTGTTTTTTCCAACGCATCATCCACAATGCTTTTCAGATCCAGAACTTTATTTCCTCTGTAACTTCCGTCTGAGGTGATCACCATTTTTGCTTCACAGTCATTGACTCTTGAAGCGACTGCTGAAGCTGAGAATCCTGCAAAAATAACGGAATGAACGGCCCCCAGTTTTGCACAGGCAAGCATCGTTATAGCCAGTTCAGGAATCATGGGAAGATAAATGCAGACTCTGTCTCCTTTTTCAATACCCATATCGCGCAAAACATTGGCAGTTTTATTTACCCGGGTGTATAATTCGTTGTAAGAAATATGCTGTGCTTCTTCCTTAGGGTCGTTAGGTTCCCAGATAATAGCCGTTTTTTCTCCTCTTATGGTAAGATGCCTGTCGATACAGTTTTTGGTAATATTGAGTTTTGCATTTTTAAACCAGGTGATTTTAGCTTCATTCATGTCGTACTTAACAACCTTGCTCCATCTCTGATACCACACGAAGTTTTGATCCGCTACCTTATCCCAGAATTTTTTAGGATTTTTGATAGACTTCTTATAGTCTTCAAAATATTGTGGTAAATCTTCTATTAAGTAATTTCTCATATCCCTTTTGTTTTTTGAAATTTGAATTTATTTTATTTAAATTTATGTTTAATTTCTGGCTTAAGCCTTGTATTCCTTGATTTTTTCCTGAATTTCATCGATAATTTTTTCATCATCAATGGTGGATGGAATCTGGAAATCTTTCCCATCAAGCAACGTTCGGATCAGCTTTCTTAAAATCTTTCCTGATCTTGTTTTGGGTAAACGTTTGACAACCATTACGTTTTTTAAAAAAGCTACAGCCCCGATTTTGTTGCGAACCCTCTGAACAATATCTTTTTCAATATTTTCTTCAGAAATAACGGAGTCGTTTTTCAAAACAACGGTGGCAAAAGGAACCTGTCCTCTTAAATCATCATCAATACCTACCACTGCACATTCGGCAACGTCCGGATGTGAGGAAACAATTTCTTCCATTTCAGAAGTGGAAAGTCTGTGTCCTGCTACATTAATCACGTCATCCACTCTTCCTGTGATGAAAATATAGCCGTCCTCATCCTGAATAGCACCGTCTCCGGAAAAATAATAGCCTTTATATTGAGATAGATAACTGCTTTCAAAGCGTGCATAATCTTTCCAAATTCCAAGCATGGCACCGGGTGGGAGAGGAAGTTTAATCACCAGATAGCCTTCATGGTGAGGATTAAGTTCAAATCCGGTTTCATCAAAAATTTTAATATCATATCCCGGAACAGGTTTTCCAGCTGAGGCTCTTTTGATCTGATAGTTGTCGTTATGAGTCAGTAATCCCAGCATTGGCCAGCCGGATTCTGTCTGCCACCAATGGTCTATTGCCGGAACACCGATATGCTCTGCAAACCAGTCCAGAGTGGCCACATCACATCTTTCTCCAGCCAGAAACTGTTTTTTGAAGTGCGATAAATCGTGTTTTTTTACTAATTCTCCGTTTGGATCTTCTTTTTTAATCGCCCGGATCGCAGTAGGTGCAGTGAACATCACAGAAACTTTATATTCTGAAATGATTCTCCAAAATGTTCCTGCATCAGGAGTCATAATGGGTTTTCCTTCAAAAATAATAGTCGTATTTCTGTTGATGAGCGGTCCATACACTGAAAAACTATGGCCTACAGCCCATCCGAAATCTGAAGCGGCCCAATACGTTTCCCCCGGCTCAACACCATAAACGTAAGTCATTGAGAATTGTAATGCCGTAGCATACCCTCCGGTATCACGAACGATGCCTTTAGGTTTTCCTGTAGTTCCCGAAGTGTAAAGCAGATAAAGCGGATGGGTAGATTCCACAGAAACGCAGTCTGCGGGAACTGATTTTTCTACTAATTCTTCATAATCAATCAGTCCTTCAAACATCTCATCCTGATTATCGACCAGCTTTCTGTTGTATACAATGATATGATCTACTTTATCCTGGGCCAGTTCAATTGCTTTTTCTACCAGTGGCAGATAAGGAATTCTCCTGGTAATTTCCACACCAGCTGTGGCAGTGATTAAAACTTTCGGCTTACAGTCATCAATTCTTACGACAAGCTCATGAGGAGCAAAACCTCCGAAAACCACATTATGAATAACCCCTATTCTCGCACATGCCAGCATGGCAAAAAGCGTCTGCGGAATCATAGGCATATAAATAACCGCCGTATCTCCTTTTTTTAATCCCAGAGAAACCAATCCCCCAGCCAGTTTTGCAATTTCCTCTTTCGCCTGAGTGAAAGTGTAAGTTTTCTTCTGATGGGTTACAGGAGAATCGTAAATGATGGCAATCTGATCCCCAAATCCCTCTTCAATGTGTTTGTCGATGCATAAGTAACACATATTGAGCTTGCCGTCTGAAAACCACTGTGGATATTCGTTTTCATCATTGGAAAGAATTTGCTGTGGAAATTCAAACCATTTGATTTCTTCTGCCTGTTTTTTCCAGAAGTCTTCTTTATGTTCTATGCTTTGTTTAAATAATGTATCAGTATCCATATCATTAGTCTTGTGTTTGTTTTTGCTTATCCTTGTCAAGGTTTTAAACCTTGACAAGGATAACGAGGATAATTGCGAGCCGGCGGCGAAGGCATCTCTTAATACTCTTTATTCCTTTATGAATCTTAATGGTTTAATTTACACGTTAAAACATCTCCTCAATCTGCTGCATCAGTTTCTTAATTGAATAGGGTTTTGTGACGTAAGCATCAGCACCCATTTCCAGGCCTTTTTCGATATCTTTGGGATTATTTTTGGCACTCAGAAAGATGACTTTGGTGTCTTTTAGTTTTTCGTCCTGTTTGATGAGGTCCAAAGTGCTGTATCCGTCAAGATTGGGCATCATAATATCGAGAAGAATCACATCCGGGACCATTGTTTTTAAGAATTCAAGGACTTCTGTTCCGTCACGGGCAATATAGACATCATATCCGTTTTTCTTAAAGCTGTATTCTAACGACATTAATATTTTGTGTTCGTCATCCGCGATGATTATCTTTCTCATAAGAAGGTTTTAATGGTGTTCAACTTCATTTGTAATCTCTTTTTTAGTTTTTTCGGGAATGCTGATGGTGAAAGTTACACCCAGTCCGCTGTTTTCGGCTTTTATACTTCCTCCGTGTGCCTGTACAATTTTTTTGGAAATGGCCAGTCCCAGTCCGCTTCCTGTAGGCTTTAATATGTTTTGATTTTTCGACTGATAAAATTTATCAAAAATCATTTCCAGATCCTCTTCCGGAATATGTTTTCCGGTATTGAAAATAGTGATGGTCAACTGCTCATCTTTTTCAAATAATTTGGTCTGAATGGTGCCCTGTTCTTCTGTGAATTTCAAGGCATTTCCCCAGATATTCTGAAACAGCTGAATCATTCTCGCTTCATCATATTCAAATATAAAATGATTCAGGAGATTAACTTCACTTAAATGAATATTTTTCTGCTGTATCAGGTGAAGAAGCGGATTTAAGGCTTTTTTATAAGTCTCAAGAATATTATTTTCCTGAATGTGTAAAGAGATTTCACCATGTTGTAATTTGTCCAGATACAAAATATCATTGATGATTTCACTTAATCTGTCGGATTCTGTGATGATGTTATTTAAAAACTCCTGTTTGATGTCAAAAGGAATATCGTCGTCATCAGCCAGTATTTCTCCGGCAGACCGGATGGCGGTGATAGGAGTTCTCAGTTCGTGGGCAACAGAATCCAGGAAATCGTCTTTTTGACGGTCTTTGATGATCAGGCTTTCATTGGCTGTTCTCAGGTCATCCGAGAGTTTTTGTAATTCTTCAGACTGTTCGGTAAGCTTTTTATTTAAGCTGATATTTTCCTGTGATTCTTCGAGAATATTTAAAACCTCTTTTAAAGATATTTTATCTTCTTTGGTCACGCCTTCAATCAATATTTTTGCGGAAGCAGTACCAATTCTTCCAGCCAAAAGGTTTTCTGAGAATTTGATAAATCTCGAGTCGGCGGTTTCCGTGTTGGAATCAATACTATATTTTAAATTAAAAATTCTTAAGGCCTGCTCTGTTTTATTTTTGCCTAAAAAACGTTCCAGAATATTCTGGATATCCGAGATATAGGCTGTTCCGCGCCAGATAAAAGCATTTTCGTGATTCTGAATATACTTATCGATGTCTACGTAAAGCTCAGCAAAGTTTCTTTCACGGTAATTTCCTTTAGAGCTTACGGAAACAATGGTAAATAAACTTGTATTTACGAGCATCGACCAGAAAAAGATCTGTGGAATCCTGCTCAAATAAGGAATGGTGAAAAAATCAAAAGCATTATACATTTCCCTGAGCACTCCTTTAAATTCCTGATTGTAAGAAAAATAATACTGAGGAATAATCAGTCCGAAATAACAAATGGCTAATCCGGCTAAAAGCCCTGTGACAGCACCTTTGTAGCTTCCTCTTCGCCAGAATAAAGCCCCAAAAAAAGCAGGTGCCAGTTGCGCAATCACAACAAAGGATATTAATCCTACAGAATCCAGTGAGGTTTTCAGAATAAAGTATTTGTAAAAGGCAAAAGCCATGATAATCAAAGCAAAAATGCTGAACTTCCTGATATTGGTAATGATTCTTGTATTTTGCTCTTCGTTTTCAGATTTTAATTTTCCCAGCAATCCGTACGGAATAATAAGGTTGTTGGAAAGCATGATGGATAGAGTAATGGCAGAAATAATAATCATGGAAATACATGAGCTCAATCCACCAAGAAAGACAAGTACTGTGATCAAAGTATTATCGAAATGCTGTGGGATCAGGATAGAGTAGAACTCTGGATTTACTTTCTGTCCGTCAAAAATCAATCTTCCTCCCCAGGCAATCGGGAAAATAAATACAGTGAAAATTAAGAGATAAAGTGGGAAAAACCAGATGGCTGTTCTGATGTGTTTTTCCTGTCTGTTCTCAACAATGGCAGTGTGAAATTGTCTGGGAAGAATGCAGATTGCTGTAGCAGAAATCATACAAAGGACCATCCAGTTCATAGCACCTTCAATACCATTAAATGTATTTTTTTCTTTAAAATCTTCAAACTT
>Ga0209675_1000116_pt1 | contig 111613 bp, 104 predicted proteins | sample AraplaCol_mLB_r2_2_FD_184280 | JGI IMG/M metagenome (GOLD analysis project Ga0209675, IMG submission 184280) | Arabidopsis root microbial communities from North Carolina, USA - plate scrape MF_Col_mLB_r2 (SPAdes) (version 3) | ecosystem: Host-associated > Plants > Roots > Endosphere | place...
CGATTGAGAAAGTTCTATATTGACTGCTGCAATATTTTCCTCCAGATATTTGATTCTTTTTGTACCGGGAATCGGAATAATATCATCTCCCTGATTCAACACCCACGCCAGGGCGAGCTGAGTTCCTTTTACTCCTTTGGAAGCGGCAAGTTCATTGATCTCGTTCGCAAGTTTGGTGTTATTTTCAAGATATTCCTGCTGATAACGCGGTAATGATTTTCTAAAGTCATCGTCACCCAGGTTCTTTACATCATAGATATTGGTGAAAAGCCCTCTTGCTAACGGAGAATATGGAACCAAGGAAATTCCAAGCTCTCTGATGGTTGGTAAAATCTCTTTTTCAACATCTTTGGTAAGGATGGAATATTCTGACTGTAATGCTGCAATAGGATGAATTTTATTGGCTTTTCTGATTGATTCTGCTGAAGCTTCAGACAATCCGATATATTTCACTTTTCCCGCTTTCACCAGCTCTGCCATAGCTCCTACTGTTTCTTCTACAGGAACATTTGGATCTACTCTGTGAGCATAATACAGGTCAATAGTATCGATCTTTAATCTTTGAAGGCTTAAGTCTACAGCCTGTCTGATCCATTCCGGAGAACCATCGAAATAGGTTCCCGGCGCTCCGCTGTGACTTGCTTTGCCATCTTTAAACCTGAATCCGAATTTGGTCGCAATAAAAATCTTATCCCTGTTGGGTACTAAAACTTTAGAAATTAGTTTTTCGTTTTCTCCATTGGCATACATATCTGCTGTATCCCAAAAGTTAACCCCTAAATCTAATGCTCTGTGCAGGGTATTGATACTTTCCTGCTCATCGGTAGGACCATAGGCAAAACTCATTCCCATACATCCTAAACCGATTGCTGATAACTGTTCTTCTGTGTTTCCTAATTTTTTAAATTTCATGATAGGTATGATTTAATTTTACATGACAAAATTAGAGCATCCGGAAGCTAACCCCGATATAGAATTCAAACTAAGAATTATAAAATTCAAACAACATCCATTCTTAAAGCATTGGGAGTAATTCCGGTTTGTTTTTTAAAGTAATTGGTAAAATAAGCAGGTTCTTCAAAACCTAGTCCATAGGCAATCTCAGAAATATTCCAATCTGTATGTTTCAATAAGGCATTGGCTTCCTGAATAATTCTTCCGGTAATCTGCTGGCTGGTTGTTTTTCCTGTAATCTCTTTTACAGAACGGTTTAAAGAATTCACATGAATAGAGAGGCTCTGAGCATAATCATTAGGAGTTTTTAATTTTAAAAAGGCCTCAGGGCTGTCGATAGGAAACTGTCTTTCCAACAGTTCCATAAATAAAGAGGCCACTCTTTGTGAAGCATTCTGATAAGGTTCAAAACTTTCTGCCGGCTGCATTCTCATGGTTTCATGAATCATCAGATGAAGATACGCTCTCAGCATATCATATTTGTGAATATAATCTGATTGGATTTCCGTCATCATTTTGGTATAGATCTCAGAAAGTATGCTCTGCTGTTCTTCATCTACAAAGAAAACGGGAGTTCCTCCAATCTTGAACAGCGGAGAATCCTGAAGATTCCCTATACGGCTTCCGTTATGCAGAAACTGATCGGTAAAGAGGCAGAACCAACCCTTCTGATCCTCATCATCAGCTTCCCAGGAATAAGGAATAATAGGATTGGAAAACAATAATGCGGGACGGTCTACTTTGATCCATTTATCGGCATAATGTAATTTTCCTTTTCCTATGATGAGTGAAATCTTATAATAATCTCTTCTGCTGTAAGGGGTAAGAGGAGAACAGTATTCCCGCGAAAACACATTGAAGTGCCCCATTTTATGGACTCCATTACATTGTGATGCCAGGTTGGGAGCATTCCTTTCATAAAAACCTTTGAGTGATTCGTGTGATTCCATAGATCAAAGTTATAAAAATCAAACAAATTACATAACAATACCATCACATATTGAAAAAATAAATGACTGACAAAAAATGCCAGTCATTTAAGTTGATCATGGGTTAATCCCAATCATCATCACGTCCGTGACCATGATGTTTATTTTGTTTTTTGTAGTACTTTTCCTGATTTTTGTAATACTTCTCCTGTTGTTTACGGTATTTTTTATAATCGTTTTTGTTTCTTCCATAAACAATTACAGGGTTTTGACCTCTGTAGTATTTCTTTTTAAAGATGATATACTTTTCTCTGCCCAGAATTCTTTCCAGCTCCGAATAACGGTCATTTCTCCATCTTCCCGGTTCTACAACATATACTCTGTTCCAGGTATCATAATCATGGTATCTGTCATTCAACACATAGATCTGATTAGCCTGTGTTGATGAAAGAACAAGGTCGGTAATCACCCTTTGCCAGTTGATATCCGAGATACTCCTTCTATAATCATTATAATAATCTGATTGGGCATAACTCAAACTGAAGGTCCCAACCAATAATGCGGTTAATATTAACTTTTTCATTTCATTCCACTTTAAAAATAATTATCAAGGGATAGTCAATTAAAGTGCCAATTATTAATTACCAATACTAATATTTGTTAAAAAAAATCATAAACAACTGATTATCTTTGAATTATTTTCTGTATTTTTTATTAAATTCTTAAACATTAATGATTCTAAAGCTATGATTAGATCCAAGAATTATTATACAACAACCCTATTATAAATTAATAATCAACACATTGCAGATTTATAAAAAACACATATATTTAAGTTTCGGCTAAAGCCGCAAGAGAAATTATGTATTGTATGGCGGGCTAAAGCCCACCTCTATTGATCCTTACATACGGATATTTAATGGTAATATCTTTTATCTTTTATCTTTTATCTTTTATCTTTTATCTTTTATCTTTTATCTTTTATCTTTTATCTTTTATCTTTTATCTTTTAACCTATCATTACACCATTTATGTTATAAAATTCGTTAAGATTCTTAAAAACTATTATTTCATATGATATAATTTTGTAATTTTAATGGAGAGAATGTTTTTAACGCAATATTCTCAAATTATTTTAATCAACCAAATCTTACATTGTTATGGAAAATATAAAGTTTCAGGTATCTCAATATCAGGATGAGTTGCAGCTACTTATAGATGGGAAAAAGGCAGGTTATATGTCCATAGAGGTTGACGGAAGGCTGCTTATTGTATTTTATACGAAACTTGACGAAGAGCGTGAAGGAAAAGGATACGCCAAACTATTGCTGGACGAGCTGGTACGTTACGCAGAAGAAAAAGATTTGCTTGTAGACCCGGAATGTGATTTTGTAAGACAGCAGTTTGAAAATCATCCTGCAAGGTATAAAGAAATCTGGCATGCCTGATCAGCTTTCCCACCAGGCTGTAAATTCCTGTTCTGACTGATTCAGATCTACTACCTCGCCGATCATCGGAGTGAGGATATTCAGTTTTTTTTCTTTTCCAAGAGCCGTTATCTTTTGTAAAGGCTCATTCCACGGGTGAAGTGCCAATGCAAATTTGGCAGCATGAACCGGAATGATACGTTGTGCTCTAAGGTCAATAGCCGCCTGAATGACATCTTCAGGTAATTTGTGAATATATCTCCATGCCTCTCCATACTGTCCGTTTTCGAGAACAGCATAATCGAAAGGTCCATATTGCTCACCGATTGTTTTAAAATGAGAATCATAGCCACTGTCCCCTCCTAAGAAAATTTTCCTGGTAGGTGTTATCAGAACATAAGAACTCCAAAGTGTATCATTTTGCCTTACTCTTCTGCCGGAAAAATGTCTGGCAGGAGTAAAAACAATTTTTATATTATTTTTCAGGGTAATTTGTGTTCCCCATTCTTCTTCAATCAGCTTATTTTCAGCATAGCCCCATCTTTCAAGGTGGACTCCTACTCCCAAAGGTATAATGGCCATTTTCGTCCTTCCCTCAATAGATTTTACAGTTGGGTAATCCAGATGATCGAAATGATCATGGGTAATGATAAGATAATCTATACCCGGGATGTCTTCAGGCTTAAAAATATCTGAACCTTTGAAGGCTTTATTAAAGTATTTAAAAGGAGAACCATACAGGCTGAGGACAGGATCTATTAAAAAGGAAACTCCGTTGGTCTGCAGATAATAAGAGGAATGCCCCAGCCAGATCAATACATCTTCATTTTTATCAATATTTTTCAGATCGGTATGAAGGGACGGAATAGCTTTTAGGGGTTTCAGCAGCGGATCTTTCTTTCCTAAAAAGAAATCGTAGGTTACTTTCCACATTTTGTAGCCTTCTGTAAGGGAAGGAGTATGGCTGATATTCTGAAACTGTCTCTTCTTGTAGAGTTTCGACTGTCTGATACGCTTCAGTCTTTTCCCTTTTGGGACTCCACCAAACGCTTTCATATTGATCACTATAAAAAAAGTAACCGTCAAAACAGCCACACAGGTAATAATCCAGTAAATCATCGGTACAAAATAAATATCAAATGTATTGACTTTTGCTTTTAAATGAAAGTTTATTCCATTTTACTCTATTTTTTAACTAAATTTATCATGCATTTTTAAAAATTTATTAGTCATTTAGATCAGGATTAATTTTAAACTTTCTATTTTAGCACCCTAAAAAACTCAGATACATTGAAAAATTATTCGGTAATATTTCTTCTCGTTATTTTTTCGTCTTGTGCCTCTATAAAAAAACACAATGAACAGCGAGCCTCATGTATTCCACCGGAGCAACTTAAAGAAGATGTGGATTTTGCGTATTCAAAATTACAGCAAATGCACCCTCAATTATACTGGTATATTCCTAAGAATGAGCTGGAAAGTAATTTTGACAGTCTTAAACAAACCATCACAGAGCCTCTTACTCCTCTTCAGTTTTATTTCAAGCTTCAGCCTGTTATTGCCGGAATTCGTGAAGGACATCTTTCCCTGAGGATTCCCAGAAAGAAATTTACCAAAAGTGAAATAAAAAGACTGGAACATCAGAAAGGAATGTTCAGCCGTTTTGAATATTATATTTCAGGAGATCAGATGTACATTATTCAAAACAAAGATTCTATTGACCATATACAGCCGGGAACTGAAATTTTATCCATCAATAATGTTCCTGTATCCGATTATATCAGGAAGTACAGAAGCCTGATCAGCAGTGATGGTGATAATACTACCTTCCATCCGTATTTTTTAAAAGATCTGTTCTTTAGTTTTTATACTGCCGAAAATGGATTTGAAAGCAGAGCTACTCTTGAAACGCTTTATAATGGAGAAAAAAAGACATATATCTTAACCAGAGAAACAAAATCTGATACTGATCTTGAAAAAGATAAGGAAATGCAGAAAAAGACCCCGGAAAAGAAACTGAATGATTATGTTGCTTCCAGTAATTCTTATAACAGAAGTTTCAGGTTTCTTGATAAAGACAGTACAATCGCTTATATTAAGGTGAAAAGCTTCTCAAGGGATTATTCAGATGAGTTTTATAAAAAGACTTTTGCCAGGATCAGCCATGCAAAATCTCCCTACCTCATCATAGATGTCCGGAATAATTATGGCGGCTCTTTATATGAAATCAATAATCTGTATTCCTATTTAGCTGATGAACCGTTTACGCTGATCAAACCTTCTCAGTTGACGTCAAGAAATGCCCCTCTGCGCACCAATTATTTCAGAAAAAGCAATCCTTTAGAGTATGCTCTTAAAAGTATTGCCTATCCGAGCTATTTTTTTGCACAGACTTTCAGTACCTATAAAAAGGATGGAAAGGTATTCTACAAAATGAAGGCAGACAAACCTACAAAACCTAAAAAGGAGGCCTTTCATGGAAAAGTTTTTGTACTGATCAACGGAGGAAGCTTTTCTGCATCATCTATTATTACTGCTAAGCTTAAAAATGATAAAAGAGCAACGCTTGTGGGAGAAGAAACAGGAGGTGCCAATGACGGAACTGTTGCCGGATTTTATTCCTACCAGAAGCTTCCCAATTCTGAAATCAGATTTCCCATAGGACTGCTTTTGGTACAGCCCAATATCAATTTTTCAGACTCGCGGAAAGGTGTTATTCCTGATGTGACTGTTCCTGAAAACATGCAGGATATTATTAATCAAAAAGATCCACAGCTGGATTGGATAAAAAAAGAAATTGCAAAAGAAAAAGAAAATAAAGGACAATAGTAAATATAGGTTCGGCGGGCTTTCAGCCCGCCGAACTCTTTTTATCTTTTTAATTCTTCCAAAAGATCTTCAATATGTTGGATGTATCTTCCATAGTAGCGCTGATACCAGAACCTTCCAACAATATAAAGCAAAAATAAGCCTATGGTTACTGTACTAATTAGGATCATTGCAATCTTCAGTTCACCCGGAGGATTGGGCCATGGGATAAACTCCAGAACAATAAGGATTTCACACACCAGAAAAGGTGCAAAACTGATGTAGTATGAGAGGTAATACTGTTTGTTAAGATTGAGCTGCATCACGAGATCTTTCAAAGAATCATAAGTTTTAGGTGCAGGATTGCTGATTTCATTGTACAATTTAAAAAACTTACTGAAAAAGAAAACAGTGACAATAAGCATGGAGGCAATCAATACCGTTATGTACAATTGAAGTTTAAATGGTCTGCATACGGAGCACACCAGAAAGGCGAAAATAAAGATCCCGATCATCCACCAGAATTCAACACGCATATTTTTGCGTATCTTTTCAAGAGGAAGATTCAGTTTATTTGTCTGTTCTATGGTTATTTCGGGAGTTTCCTCCACAATATCTTCGTTCCAGGTATTTTTCAATTCATCGATATTCATGGGATTACTGATTTTAATGTTTGTTGGTTTTTATTTGGCTTAAGATATCTTTAAGTTTATTTTTTGCCCGGTTCATTTTCACTCTTGCATTGCCTTCAGAAATTCCTATCTGTTCTGCAATCTGCTTTCCTGAAAAATCTTCCAGATAGTAGAATATAAAAGCTTTATCAATAGGATTAAGTTGATGGATAGCCTGATACATTTCAGCCAGGCGTTCTTCTTTGCGATTATCATAGTCTTCCTGTACAATGATATGATTGGAAAAATCTACGTGAGCGATAAAACTTCTTCTCTTTTCTGATTTCAGGAAAATAATAGCTGTGTTCAAAGCAATTCTGTACAGCCAGGTAGAAAATTCACTTTCACCTCTGAAACCGGGAAATGCTTTCCAGAGCTGATAGGTAATCTCCTGAAAAAGATCATCACGATCATCCTTTTCAGTCATGTACATTTTAGAAATCTTAAACAGGATTCCTTTATGCTGTTCAATTTTACTTATAAACTCTTGTTCTAATGAGGTCATAGCTTGTTACTCTATAGAGTTAGTTTTCGTTTAAAAAAATTGTTACAGATTTTGACAAAAGAAATAAAAAAAACCTGACAGCAAAATAATGTCAGGTCTCATTGTGTGTTTTTTAAGCTTTTTACTATTTCTTCAGAATAGTATGAGTCGAAATAATTTTCTGACTTGATCAGTTAGTAGAAAAAAAGTAAAAATGTTACATTAAAAAAAGCAATAACCTGATATTTTTTTACGTCAGGTTATTTATTTAAAGTATTTAATTCTACTATTATTTAAAATCTAAGAAATCATCTTTTTCCAGATAATGGTTCAGAGCCATAATAAGTTGGGAAGAAGTAACATCAGCCTGCTGCGTGATAGCAAGATCCACCACATCCTGAATATTTTCATCAGAACACATATAATGAAGCTTGTTGTGAAAAACGAAATCAGGTAAGATTTCATTATCATTTCCACCGATATCCAAGGGATCTCCGATAAAAACTTTCATTTCGGATTTAAATTCATCTGTTGAAGAATAGACAGCATAATTAAATTCCGGATCAAACGATGCTTTCCTGTCCTGTTTGCTCTTTACTAACTCCAGAAATTCTTCTATAGAATACACCTGATTTTTAAAATCATCCATGTGATATTTTTTTTACAACTCAATTTTCTAAAGATAGAAATTTTACAGAAGATAGGATTATCTAATTCAGTTTATTTAAAGCTCTCTGCAATGAACCGATATCAAGAAAATCAAGTTTTGCGCCTACTATGATAATGATCAAAAGAACAATTGTCAGAAATAAAATGATAAAAAAATACATGGATACAAACCATATGACGGTATTCAGGACATTTCCTTTAATCCCCATTTTATTCATAAAAAATGTCTGTGAGCGTTCAAACCACGTTTTTCTCTTTTCAGGTTTTGGACTTACTTCAATTCCGTTAAGTTCATCTACCAAACGTACCACATCATCAATATACCTTCCATACATATAATAGATCCAGTATTTGATGATAAAAGCGATCAACAGAAGAGTAATCAGAAGACTGATCCCGAAAATAGCCAGGTTATACTCTCTATCAAAATGAAAATTGATCTGGATCAGAGATAAAAGAAAGCCAAGGGGAATATAAGCAATATAATAGGAAATATAAATTTCTTTCGAGATGAGAAGCTGCGTCTTAAGATTAAACAAGTCGTAATTTGTATTCGTACTGTTTTTTCTAAGCAGCTTATACAATTTCAGGAAGCGGGAATAAAAATAAACGATAATGGCCACGGTCAGTATGGTGACAAATGCTGAAATCGTTTTAATATTAGAATCAGCAGAAGCTGATGGAACACCTGTTAAAAGCAAAGGCAATGTTATAATCATCAGCCAGAATTCAGTTTCCATATTCACTTTCAGCATCTCCAGCGGAGAATGTATTTCCTTCTGTTTATCCAGAGAAATTTCAGGGGATTCCTGCCCTGTATCTTTATTCCAAAGTTCTTTAAAGTTTTCTAAATCCATAGTGTTATTTTTAATAGGAACCTGTACCCTGTCTGGTAATGATCTCTTTCAGCTTTTCTTTTGCCCTCTTCAGCTTTACGCGTGTATTCACTTCAGTAATTCCCAGCTGTACAGCGATCTCTTTTCCCGAAAAGCCTTCTAAAAAGAAAAATATTAGGGCTTTATCAATGGGGCTTAACTGATGGATGGCTTCATACATCCGCTTCATATTCATATCATCCGTATCATTATAAGGTTCCTGCCGGGCACTCAGCCCGTCAATATTCTGATTTTGGATAAAACTACGTTTTTTTTCACTTCGCAAAAAAACAATTGCTGTGTTAAGCGCAGTTCTGTACAGCCATGTGGAGAAATCACTTCTCTTTTGAAAATCAGCGTATGATTTCCAGGCCTGGTAAATGATCTCCTGGTAGAGGTCATTCTGATCGTCCTTATTATCCATATACATTTTAGAGATCTTGAAAACAACACCTTTGTGTTTTTCAATTTTCTCTAAAAATTCTTTTTCTGGTGAAGACATGATTTACACACTGATCCTTAGATAATATTTCCAAAAAATATCATCTTATTATAACACAAAACTTTAATTTCCGGCATTAAGTTAAAAAAATCCTCAACAAACCAAGGCGTTTATTGAGGATTTTTATTTTATGTTAAATACAATATCAGTCAGAATCAGAAAATATAATCTGTACTTAAAAAGTTAGAATCATGTTCTCTGACAATCGTATTCAGCAACTCTTTGTTGGAATCCGTCAGTTTTGCAGCCACCAGAGACCGTATGGAGAATGAGCGGAGCGCATCAAACACGGAAAGTGTTCCTTCTGCACTGTCTTTTCTTCCGGTGAAAGGAAAAACATCAGGACCTCTCTGTGCCTGGCAGTTGATATTGACACGGCTTACAAGATTTACAAACGGATCAATCAGTCTTGCTACTTCCTGCGGATCTTCACTGAAAATACTTACCTGCATCCCATGGGAAGCATTCACCTGATATTCTATAGGCTCCTCTATATCTTCGAACGGAACAACAGGAATCACCGGACCAAACTGCTCTTCATGGTAAAGCTTCATATCACTGTTTACAGGATACACTACGGCCGGAAAAACAAAAGATTCATCTGTATAGCCCCCATCTTCATTCAGCACTGCAGCTCCTTTCTGTAAGGCATCATCAATACATTCTTTCAGATAAGCAGGTTTGTTGACTTCCGGAAGTGGTGTTACTTTTACATCTTTTTCCCATGGCAGCCCGGCCTTCAGCGAAGAAACTGCAGCACTCAATTTTTCTGTAAACTCCAGAGCCACTTCTTTCTGAACAAATATCAGTTTCAATGCTGTACAACGCTGTCCGTTGAAAGAAAGTGCTCCCAAAATACACTCACTTACCGCTACATCAAGATTCGCATTTTTAGTAACGATGGCTGCATTTTTAGCATCCAGACTTAGGATCGCTCTTAAACGGTTTACCTTCGGGTGCAGTTTTTTCAATCCGTTAGCTACTTTACTTGAACCGATAAAAGCCAGAACATTCACTTTTCCGCTTTCCATAATCGGTGTGATAATTTCTGATCCTTTTCCATATAATGTATTCACCGTTCCTTTCGGGAATGCTTCTTTAAAGGCGTTTAACAAAGGATAATGAGCCAGAACACCGTGCTTTGGAAGTTTAAACAGGATGGTATTTCCCATGATCAAAGCAGGAATCAATGTGGTAAAAATCTCATTCAGAGGGTAATTGAATGGCCCCATACTTAAGACCACGCCCAGCGGTGCTCTTCTGATCTGCGCAATGGTTCCTTCTGCCTGTTGAAAGCGGGAAGATTCTCTGTCAAGATCCTTAAGAGCATCAATGGTCTGATTGATATAATCTACAGTACGGTCAAATTCTTTGGTAGAATCAGCAAGTGTTTTTCCGATTTCCCACATCAGCAGTTTGATAACCAGATCTCGCTGCTGGATCATCAGATAGACGAATTTCTGCATGCATTTGATTCGTCCTTCCACCGACATGGTAGGCCATTCACCAAGTCCGTTATCATAAGCTTTTACACAGGCTTCAAGAACTTCCATAGCCTCATTCGGACCAATATTCGGGATGCTTCCCAGAAGTTTTCTTTCCAGTCCGTGTTCTGTCGGGATGCATACCGGAGAATAAATTTCAGTGACGTCGCCGTTCCACTCTACCAGTTTCCCATTCAAAAGATAAGTTCTCTGATGGATAACCGGAACTTTATATTCTTCCGGAATTTCGTTTTCTCCTTTAAAAATGTTGTGATGAAATGATGCTGTATTTTCTGAACTCATAAATCTTTCTATTTTTTTATGTGATAAGATTGAGATTGTCTCAAAATTTAAATTATTTGACTTTTGTCATTCTGACGAAGGAAGAATCTTTATTGATTTTTATATGAGATTCTTCATTACATTCTATTTCATTCAGAATGACACCTTTGAAACTACTACATTTTATAACATAAAGGTAGAGGTAAAATATTTTAGAAGAAACAATCTGACAATAGATTCGATCTATTTGAATTAAAATTAATCTCAGCTCCTAAAAAAAGAATAATTTAGCTTAAAAATAAATTTCATGTTTTCAAAATTAGTTTGCAGCACACTGCTATTCTTCTCTGCAGTGGGGTTTGCCCAAAAATCTAAAGCGATCAATACTGTTTTAATGGGAGGAAAAGAAGTTCACACGTACGCCAAATTACCAGCACTAAACAAGCCGGCTCCCAAATTTACCCTTACAGATGTTAATATGAATGATCAGACACTGGATTCCTTCAAGGGAAGATATGTTATTCTGAATATCTTCCCGAGTGTAGACACTGGTGTTTGTTCTGCTTCTGTACATCATTTCAACGAAGAGGCAGGAAACCTTCCCAATACCGTAGTACTTTGTATTTCTAAAGATCTTCCGTTTGCCCAGAAAAGATTCTGTGGGGCGGAAGGAATTAAAAATGTAGTAATGCTTTCAGATTTCCGTTCCGATTTTGGATGGAACTATGGGGTGGAACTGGTAGATTCTCCAATGAAAGGGCTTCTGAGCAGAGCCGTTGTGGTAATAGATCCTTCAGGAAATATCATCTATGAAGAACAGGTGCCGGATATTTCTCAGGAACCGAACTATGAAGCGGCTATTGCGGCTGTGAAATAATAAATACATTAAACCATTAAGTAGATTTAAAAAGTTAAGAGTATTAAGATGAAGCACAACGCTTAAAAACATCTTGATGTTTCCCTTAACTTATCTTAACAACTTCAATGCTCTTAATGGTTCAAAAAAACTCAGCAAATTGCTGAGTTTTTTTATTGTTGTTGGAAAGGCTAAGGCGCAAAATGATATTTAAAAAGACTGTTGTAAGGCGCAAGGATTTTATCTCTGATAAAATTTCACGATACCACACTGTCATTGCGAACCGAAGGGGAAGCAATCTCAATGTTCTCTCGCAGATTAGGCGGATTAAGCAGATAAATAGGAAAAGATCTATGAGATCTGTGGAAAAAAAAATAACTTAATACTTACTGAAAGCCTCACATTAAGCAAAAACGAAATGTTCTTGCTCCTTAAAATAACAAATGAAGTATAAAAACTTTATGCCCTTGCGATTCTCCAACAAAAATTTTGCATATTTGTAGAAAATACGGGTCATGCAAAAAGAAAAACTACGCAACGTAAGAAAAAGAAAAGGCTTCACACAACAGCAAGTCGCTGAATATATTGCTACAGATGTATCTAACTACAGCAGAAAAGAAAGCGGAGATGTAAAGATTTTTAATGATGAATGGGAAAAAATTGCCCGTTTTCTTGAAGTTCCCGTAGAGGAAATCTTTGAAGAAGAGGAAGCAAAGCAGATCAATCATTTTGATAATATTAGTGGAAGTAGTGGTTTTGGAAATAACATAAATGGTAATCTTTATTGTAACGTTCCAGAGTTCCTTCTTGAAAGCCAAAGAGATTATATAGAAATCTTGAAAAAAGAAAACCAGAGATTACAAGAGGAGCTAAATGCTCTTAAGAAAAAATAATAAAACTCAGCTATATGCTGAGTTTTTTTGTATTGTAGTTGGGATCAACGCAATGGCGCAAAATGATATTAAAAATTTCTGTTTTAAGGCGCAAGGATTTTATCTCCGATAAAATTTCACACCACTGTCATTGCGAACCGAAGGGGAAGCAATCTCAATGTTCTCTCGCAGATTAGGCGGATTAAGCAGATAAATAGGAAAAGATCTATGAGATCTGTGGGAAAATAATCACGTATTACCTGCTGAAAATCTCATTTTGAGCGAAGTCGAAATATTCTTGCGCCTAAAAAAATACTTAAGCTTAAAAAACTTGCGTCTTCGCGGTTCTCCAACAAAAAATCAAACAACCTATTTCTGTGGAGTTTCACCATATTTACAACAAACCTCCCAAGGTCTTGGAAGCTTTCCCCCAACTTGCAGGAGACTTTCCAAGAGCTTGGGAAGTTTCAAACATGCTTGTTTTTAATAAACGGAGGACTTGGGAGGAGTGTTTTGCTCTTGTTTTGGAGTTCTGGAGGGGTTGGGTGGTTGTAAATGGGATGTTTTGAGGTTGGGTATTTTGTTTTACGGGAAACCGTATAAAAAAATTAGTATATAAAAGTATTTTTGGAAAAAACTTATTAAATAAATATTTAAAAACTAATAATGGAAGTAGAATTAAAATTTGTTCTTAGATACACTGGAGGGAAAGCAAATGATAATGTTTTAGATTTATATGATGCAGCAACCTCAATGCAGGGTTTAGCTAAAGCATTAGCAATAACTTCTTACGCATTAGTAAATAAAGGAAAAGTAAGGAGAAAAGGAGATAGCATTCCAAACGTTGATTTTTATCTTGAACCTTCAAAAAAAGGAAGCTTTATTGAATTAGTAACAATAGTATTTCAACAACCAGCTGTTCAAGTCTTAGGAAGTTCTGTATTAGCAGCTGCATTTTGGGACTTTATAAGCTTTACATGGAATGAAGCTACAGGAAGAGAGTCTGAACCAACAGAATATAAGACTAAAAGATTATTGGAGCATAACGAAACATTGAGTGAAGAGATTAGCCACGCATTGGAAAGCCCTTTACAACAATTACACAAACCAATCCAAAAAGATAGAAATATTCAAATAGAAATTAGACGACCACGATTAACAACACCTATATTAAAATTCGATCGAAATACTTTGGATTATGTGATGTCTGAAGGAGAACCAGAGGAATTAGAAAATATTATAGGTAATGTCACAAAATATAATATAATAAGTGGTATTGGACGTTTTTACGATGATCGATTAGGAAAAACTGTTTCATTCCATTCTTCGTCAGAATTAGATGAGGAAGGAAAGAATACACTGTCTTGGTCATTACATCATTCCAATCAAACAAGAACAGGTAAGATATCACTTATTGCTGATGCAATCAAAAGTAATTCTGGACATTTAAAAAGATATATTATTAGAAATGCAAACAGATAAAATCATCATTAATAAAAATTTCTTTATTATAGTTAAAAATTTTTTATATAATCCAATTACGGCTCTTGCATTTACACTATTAACAGGAATATATTTTTATCTTGTCCCATTATCCCAAAAAGAACCAAGTTATTTTTATTCAAAACCACAATTAATAGCTGAGAAAGCTGATGACAATTTAAAATTTTTTTATAACAATGATGAAGTTAAAAATGTTTATTTAACAAATTTAGTTTTATGGAATAATGGAAAAGAATATATTGATAACAATGACTTTATTAAATCTAAACCTATAAAATTTTATTCTAAAGAAAATATAAAGCTTCTTTCGGCAACCATAAATAAAAAAAGTAGAAAAGATTTAATTTTTGATAATAAAATTATTAATGATACGCTAGTGATTTCACTAAATAGTGACGAAGCTATTGAACAAGGGGACGGTGTTAATTTTCATATTTTATTTACAACTTATTCTACCCTTTCAGATAATGTCTTTAGTATTTCTTCTCGCATTAAAGGAACAAAAGAAGGGTTTAAATATCAAAATGTAAACAACTTCAATAAAACAAATATCAAAACTATTTATATCTTATGGGGAGCAATTGTATTTCTTTTATTATTAAGAATAATCACGCTTTCTATATATAAAAAAGATATCATTTTTAGAACTAGAGAACTGGTTTTTTTTACAGTATTAATACTCCTAACAATTTATTTAACAATTGAACAGATATATTTTACAGTTAATATTGATTGGCTTTAATTTAAAATTAACCAAATTTTTTGAGTTGAAGATAACTTAAATTAAAGACACTATAATTTCATAAATATTACTATATTTAATATACAAATTGACCTAATATGATTTGTGAGTCCCAATACTTATAAAAAATGTTAAATTAAATGAATGATATAATTTCTCCAAAATTTCAAATGAAACTTGTTCAGGAAGTGCATGATAAAATTTGGAAAGAATTTTCATCCTATAAAGATGTATTATTTTATATCAATAAATGGCATAAACGAGAATTTTACGATGCCTTTAATCATTGGCAAAATTTTATTATTGTGTTGGACAATAAAGAAAATATTGATCTGAAATCGACTCTTCATAATATGAAAGGTGATGATTTAATTAGAATCGCTATTGATTTAGGACTTGAAACCCCGGATTTTATACCTGCTATTCCAACTTTTAAAAATGCTATTAAAGACGAATATGAAAATATTTATGACACTTTTAATAAAGCAATTAAAAATATAGAAGAAGAACCAGATTTGGCAATTGGTCTGGCAAATTCTGCCTTCGAAAGTTTAATAAAAGAAATTTTAAAAGATGAAAGAATTTTCGCAAAACTTAAGGGTGGAGAAACATTATTTAAGTTAACTCAAATAATTCTAAAAGAATTTAATTTTTCTAATGAAAACTTTCCAATCGAAGTAAAAACAATTTCTTCTTCGTTACTTGCAATTAGTCAATCAATAGAAAAATTAAGAAGCGAGAAAACAAATTTCCACGGAAAAACAAAAGAAGATATTATTATTCAAGATTCAATATATGTCTATTTAATTGTAAATTCAATTACAACTATTGGTATTTTTTTAAACTCATTTTATAAGAAAAAATTTCCAAAACCAGAAGTAGAATTAAAAAACCAATTTGATGACGATGATGATGATTTACCATTCTAGGTAAAAACTATATTTAAAATAAGTTAGCTAATGTAAGCTTTTATAAAACTACAACCCGATTTACAAAAGCTTTTTACTTGAATATTAAATATAATGAAACTTTTTTTATCCCAAGTATCATTTAATTGTAAAATACTTCTCCATCTTTTAAAATTAAATATTCCTGTCCTACTTCCTCAGAAATATTTTTCAAATCTTGATCATCAAACACCTGAGGGATGTAGCATTTCTCATGCGCAAACAATCCGTAATGGATGGGTACCAGCTTTTTGGCATGCAGAAGATGAGCTGCTGCAAAAGCTTCTTTCAGATTAAGGGAAGCGGGAACGGGGCTGTATTGTAAGCCGATGATCTCAAAGTTGACTACTACTCCGTTTACGGGTAAGAAAGCGTAATTTATATTGGGATTTTCTTTTCCAAGCTTCCAGAACTGGTTGTGCCAGATGGTATCGCCACCATGAAAAATTTTGGTAGTTCCGTCATCTACAATCCAGGAAGACTGTATTTCTCCTACTCCATCCATAGCAAATACGGGTTTGAAGGTGATATTGTTTTCTGTGAAGATTTCATTAAGATCCAGGGCGATTATTTCTACATCATCTAGTATTTTTTCTACAATAGATTCCAATCCTTTGTAAACGATTAATTTTCCGCCTTTCTTTAAACATTTTCGGATCACTCCTTTATCAAAATGATCGAGATGCATATGCGTAAACAGGATATAATCTGCCTGTATATGGTCTGAAAATTCTAAAAGATTCTTCACAGCATCTCCCAAAATGGGTTTATAATAAGAGAAATCTTCTACTGCATCTATTAAGATGGTTTTGTTGTGAGAAGTGATGCGAATGCCTGCCCAGTTTAGTTTTTGTATTTCCATATTCTTTTTTTCAGCAAAGGAAAAGACTTCCGGAGGGCCAGTCAATAAACAAAAGATAATTAATGCCCGTGTGTGGAAGTTAAAACGCAAGGAGCACTAAGAATTTAATAATGAAAATATTTTTTCGCTCGCAAGGGCATTTCATTCAGCAAAGAATATAACCATTGCGCCTTTGCGGACATAAAAATAAAATTAAATTCTTTGTGAACATTGCGTTAAAAAACAATGCTAATGAATACGCTTTCTGATTCGGCTTAAAGAGATAGGCGTAATGCCAATGTAAGAGGCGAGATATTTTAAAGGAATATTCTGGATGTAATGAGGTTTGTTCTTCAGAAGGTATTCATACAAATCCTGAGGTGTATTTTTCAACAGGAGCATTTCCCTTTTCATAGCAGCATTAAGCTTTCTGCTGAGATAATAATTCTGAACGAAACGGCAATGTGGATTTAAAACAAACATATCTTTCACCTCATCAAGGGTGATTTCCCATGCTAGTCCGCTGTTAATAGATTCATAAAAAGCATCGGATTCTTTTTCGTCAACGGTAAAAATATCTCCGGGAAAGTAAAATTCTGCACAGATTTCAGTATCGATATCTGTTGTGCTGCTGATATAATATTTACGAACAAGCCCATCTTCTAAAAGATAGGCTTTATTGTTCGTAAACATAGTTTTTTTTGAAAATTCAACCTCAGCAAATTTCTCCCATACAGGATCACAATCCTCTACGTTCAGATGTGAAAACAATTTTTTGTTGATGGTTGCCAATGCTGAATTTTTATATTATAGTAGATTTTCGTCTACAAGGTTCGGAAGCGTTACTTTCAGATTAGGTTCTGCTTCCATCGCTCTTTTAATAGCGAAAACAGCACCTTCGTTTCTTGCCCAGCTTCTTCTTGAGATTCCGTTGTTTACGTCCCAGAAAAGCATAGACTTCAGTCTTCTGTCGGCATCATCGCTTCCGTCCAACAGCATTCCGAAACCACCGTTGATCACTTCGCCCCAGCCTACTCCACCACCATTGTGAATAGACACCCATGTAGCTCCACGGAAACTGTCTCCAATCACGTTGTGAATGGCCATATCTGCCGTAAATCTTGATCCGTCATAGATATTGGAAGTCTCTCTGTAAGGAGAATCTGTCCCTGAAACATCGTGGTGATCTCTACCTAATACTACAGGTCCGATTTCTCCGTTTTTAATAGCTTTATTGAAGGCTTCTGCAATTTTCATTCTTCCTTCTGCATCTGCATAAAGGATTCTGGCCTGGGAACCTACCACCAGTTTATTTTCCTGTGCTCCTTTGATCCACTGGATGTTGTCTTTCATCTGCTGCTGAATCTCTTCCGGAGAATTTTTAACCATTTCCTCCAATACTGCACATGCGATATCATCCGTTTTCTGCAGATCTTCCGGATTTCCACTGGAACATACCCAACGGAATGGTCCGAAACCATAATCGAAACACATAGGCCCCATAATATCCTGTACATAACTCGGATATCTGAATTCTCTTCCTAATGTCGGATTTTCTGCCATTACATCAGCACCGGCTCTGGAAGCTTCCAGTAAAAAGGCATTTCCGTAGTCGAAGAAATAGGTTCCTTTTGCGGTATGTTTATTGATCGCTGCAGCATGTCTTCTCAATGTTTCCTGAACTTTTTCTTTGAATAATTCAGGATTTTCAGCCATCATGGTATTAGATTCTTCAAAACTTTGTCCGGCAGGATAGTAACCACCCGCCCAAGGATTGTGAAGTGAAGTCTGATCTGATCCGATGTCAATTCTTACATCTTCCTGATCAAATTTTTCCCAAACTTCAACAATATTTCCAAGGTAAGCCAAAGACACAGTTTCTTTGTTAGCCTGTGCTTCTCTTACTCTTTTAACCAATTCATCAAGATCTTCATGGATTTCATTCACCCATTTCTGATCGTGGCGGATTTTTGTGATCTTAGGGTTCACTTCTGCACATACCGTAACACAGCCTGCTATATTTCCTGCTTTTGGCTGAGCTCCACTCATTCCACCTAATCCTGAAGTTACAAAAAGTCCTCCTTTAGGCTCTTTTTTGATTTTTCTGAAAGCATTTAGCACCGTAATCGTTGTTCCGTGAACAATCCCCTGAGGGCCGATATACATATAACTTCCTGCAGTCATCTGTCCATATTGGGTAACCCCTAATGCATTGAATTTCTCCCAATCATCCGGTTTTGAATAGTTAGGGATCATCATACCATTCGTTACAACCACTCTTGGTGCATCTTTATGAGACGGGAACAATCCCATCGGATGTCCTGAATACATCACCAATGTCTGATCATTATTCATTTCCGACAGATATCTCATTGTCAACAGATACTGTGCCCAGTTTGAGAAAACCGCTCCGTTTCCACCATAGGTAATCAGTTCGTGAGGGTGCTGTGCTACGGCATAATCCAGGTTATTCTGAATCATCAGCATAATGGCTTTGGCCTGCTCAGACTTTCCAGGATAATCTGTGATAGGCCTTGCCTTCATTTCATAATCCGGACGGAAACGGTACATATAAATCCTTCCATAATCTTCCAGTTCCTGTTTAAATTCAGGAATCAGCTCTGCATGAAACTGAGGATCAAAATAACGTAAAGCATTCTTCAATGCCAGTTTTTTCTCTTCTTCTCCTAAAATTTCTTTACGCTTCGGAGCATGGTTGATATTCGTCTCGTATGGTTTGGGTTGCGGCAGTTGATTAGGAATCCCCTGCTGGATCTGTTCTTGAAATGTCATATTACTATTTAAAGGTCTATGTTTTAAACAATGTTTGAAGTTTTAAAGATATTCAAAATAGGAAATATAGGCAAGAGGGGAAAAGAAGAATGGTTTAAGGTTTAAGGTTTAAGGTTTAAGGTTTAAGGTTTAAGGTTTAAGGTTTAAGGTTTAAGGTTTAAGCAAAATTATTGAATCCGGATATCTCACAATTTGATATTAATACTATATTTGAATAAATACACCTCAATTCCCCTCCGCCGGAGGGGTGGATTTCAAAGTTGATAACTTTGAAAGACGGGGTGGTCAAAAAACACAACAATGAAAGAAACCCTCACCGTCATCAACGGAATTCCAATCTATAGGAATTTCGTTGAAAACCTACCCTACAATCCTAATTTAAAAGCATTATTAAAAGAAAAACGCAAGGCTCGGATTCTGGGAGAAGTGATATTCTGGAAGAAAGTACGCGCAAAAACTTTCCATGAAATAGATTTTGACAGACAAAGGATTATTGGAAACTATATTGTTGATTTTTATGTCAAAAGATTAGGTCTCATCATTGAAATAGATGGATCAAGCCATGATGAAAAGCAGGTTTATGACAGCATAAGGCAGAAATATCTGGAGTCATTGGGATTATTGGTTTTCAGAATCAGTGATTTTGATGTAAGGAATAATCTGAGTCTGGTGATTAGGGAGTTGGAGGATTTTATTGTGCTGCATTATGGAACCACCCCGTCTTCAAAAATTCTTTAATTTTTGAATCCACCCCTCCGATGGAGGGGAATTGTTCTTACGGATATGAGTTGATATTCAACATAAAAAAACCTTACTGAAATTCAATAAGGTTGGTATTTGTATCGTTAAAATTTAGGTTAAAACATCATCATTTTCTTCTTCATGGTCATCTTCATTATCGCTGAGACTCCAGTAGTTGTTTTCTTCATCTTCCTCTCCTATTTCTTCCATTTCATCATCGTCCTCAGATCCGGGAATGTCTAGCCCTTTATCAATTTTATCATCGTCAAATTCTTCGTCCAGAATAGGATTTCCATCGCCATCGAGCGAAATATGTTTTTCTCTCTTAAATATATCTTCACTGGGGTTATAATCCATCTGTTCTAACCTCTTGTTTTGTTCATTAATATTTTTCTCTGGTGCCATACTATTTAAGATTTTAGGTTTATATCATCAGAACAAAAATAATTCCAAGTTATGATGATTGATGAGAATAAACGTCAGGATTTGCACAATTTGACATTTTCTCATTTTTTGAAAAGGCGATAATATTTCCTGCAGCCAGTCTGGCCATTCCGTTTCGTGCTTCAACAGTCGCAGAGCCGATGTGTGGCAGAATACAAACACTGGAAAGCCCAAGAATAGGGTCATCCGCAGACATTGGTTCCGGATTGGTAACATCCAGACCAGCTCCCCAGATTTTCTTATCTACAAGTGCCTGATACAGATCTTTTTGGTTGTGAAAACCTCCTCTTGCTGTATTGATGAAAATAGCGTTTGGTTTCATCTGCTCAAATATGGACTGATTGAATAATTCTTTCTGTTCAGGTGTAAAATTGGCATGTACACTCAATACATCTGAACTTTTGATCAGTTCTTCGAAAGAAACATAAGTTGCTCCCAACTCCTTTTCTGCTTCTTCATTTTGATGGCGGTTATGGTAGATAATATTCATTCCAAAAGCCTTTCGTGATTTTTCAGCCATCTCATAACCGATACGTCCCAATCCAAAAATCCCCAGTGTTTTCCCATACAATTCCTGTCCCAAAGCATGTAAAGGGTCGAACGTACCCCAATTGTCATCTTTTACTTTTTGAAAATTATAGCTTGCCCGCCTTGCCACAGACTGCATCAGTAAAAAAGCGACATCTGAAGTGGCTCTGCTCAAAACATCCGGAGTATTTCCCACCGGAATGTTTCTTTGGGTAGCTTCTTTAATGTCAACGTGATCAAATCCTACAGAATATAAAGCAATGGCTTTGATATTCGGGGCAGACATCAAAAAAATTCTTATCATATTTGAAATCTCCACCTACATTGAGAATGGTATCTGTATTTTTACAGTAGCCAAGCCGTTCTTCGTAAGAAAGATTTTCTTTTTCCGGGAATATAAGTTCCAGACCTGCTTCTTTCAGCATATCAATTCCTGTTTCTGGAATTCTTTTATTGATAAAAACTTTCATTGTACTGTTGTTTAATGATTTTAAATAAAAAAACCTCACTCGCAAAAAGTAAGGTTATTGAACTTTAATATTAAAAAAATTATCTCTTTTCATCTGAATGCTTTATTCAAGATCTATTTTATTTTCTGTGATGGTGATTGTATACTGAGGATTTTAATTCTATCAATTTTCATTCCGAAATGAAGTTAAAAAATTTTAAATTTGATTAAATCCAAATGAATTTTATTAATAAAAAAGGTTCTCTAAAAGTCAAATTATCTAGATTTTGCTGTTCTGAATGAAAAATAATCTCATTGACGAAACTGTATGAGATTCTTCACTGCATTGTATTTTATTCGGAATGACACACTTTTAGATATAAGTTGCTATTGATTTGTATTACCAAGCATCGGAACAAATTTATAAGCTCCAAATTCTTCCTTTTCAAATTCTGTTGGGCTTACTTTTGTAAATCTGTATAATACCTGTTCGTCTGTTGGGCCTAATGGAATCACCATTATTCCTCCGACATTCAGTTGTTTTAAAAGTTCTGTAGGCAGTGTGGAAGCGCCGCAGGTTACGATGATTTTGTCGAAAGGAGCAAAAGTAGGAAGCCCTGCAAAACCGTCTCCAAAACTCTGAAATTTAGGAAACAGATGAAGTTCTCTGAGTTTCTTTTTAGAAAAATCAAACAGATCTTTCTGCCTTTCCACCGTATAGACATGGGCTTTCATCGCCATTAAAACTGCGGTCTGGTATCCACATCCTGTTCCAATCTCCAGCACTTTTTCACCTGGTTTTACCTTCAACAATTCAGACTGTTCTGCTACCGTAGAAGGATGGGAAATGGTCTGATGAGCGAGAATGGGAAATGCTCTGTCTTCATAGGCAAAATCTTCAAAAATACTCTCAATAAAAAGGTGTCTTGGAACTTCACTCATTGCCGAAAGTACATTTTCGTCTGAAATTCCAATTCTGTTTCGAAGATACTCGACTAAAATCTTTCTTTTTCCTTTATGTACAAACGAATCCTGCATTTCACAAAAGTAAGAAATTAGATATTAGATTTCAAAAAATCGGAGTAAAGATTTATCCACAAAAATAAAACAATCAAAAAATGACTGCTTTATTATTATTTCTTAATTCCACTTGATCGGATAAGGTCCGTAAAAATCACTGAAGGTATTATCAGCGCATTTTTTTCTCACAAAAAAATTATAAGTCACTGTTTTACTTAGCCCTGCATAGATGGCTTTTTGACCTGCAAATACCAGATCTCCGCTTGCAGGAGGAGCAGAACTGGTGGTCAACACAGTTTCGTATGCAGAAACTCCATCATTTTCCCAGGACACTGTAGCATCAAAAATAGAAGAATTTGCAGAAGAAGTTGTTTTTGAATAGGTTGCATATTCTGGTTTTACGCAGGTGGTTGTAGTACTGGCCAAAATGGTAACAGGTCCCGCCCAGTTGCTCCGGCCACCAGCTATTCCGCAATTTTTTCTCACATAAAGGTCGTATTTATGATCTTTATAGAGAGGAAGGTTATAAAAATACTTGTTGGTGGCCACTGTAGTTCCCTTTCCCAAAGAGAAACCCTGTTCCCCATACTGTACTTCAAAATATCCTTCTCCCTGACTTATAAAGCTCCAGGAAAGCTTGTTATTTCCCTTGTCAAATATCAGATTTGTTGGAGTTCCGCATTGCGCCTGCGGATCATATGGGCTATCTCCGATACATCCTGCAGCAGATAATCCAAAGATGAATAAAATCGAAATTATTCTTTTCATAGTTATTTTTCTGACTGTGAATTTACTGTAATTTCTCCAATGAATAAAGGGGTTCCATCTTGAATATCTCCAAGTGAAAAGTCATGTATTTTATAAATGTACATTCACTATCTTTACAAAAATTTAATACAGCTATGTTAAAAGCAGGTTTGGTAGGTGCCGGACACTTGGGAAAAATACATTTAAAACTTCTTAATCAGTCAGATCGATATGAATTTGTAGGTTTCCATGATAAAGATGTTGAAAACGGAAAGAAATTAGAGGCCGAATTCGGATATAAATATTTTGAAAATTTTGATGAATTGCTTGAACAGATTGACATGCTTGACATCGTCACTCCTACAGTTTATCATTATGATTATGCTTTAAAAGCGATTGAAAAAGGCCTTCATTTCTTTATTGAAAAACCGGTAACCCAGACTCTTGAGCAGGCAGAAGAAATTCTTCGTTTGTGCCAGGAAAAAGGAATCAAAGCACAGGTAGGACACGTTGAGCGATACAACCCTGCATTTATTGCTACCAAGGAATACATCAGTACTCCAATGTTTATTGAAATTCACAGACTGGCAGAATTTAATCCACGTGGTACGGATGTTTCTGTAGTACTGGATCTTATGATTCACGATCTTGATATTTTATTAAGCATTGCTAAATCTAAGGTGAAAAACATCCATGCAAGCGGTGTTTGTGTAGTAAGCAAAACTCCGGATATTGCCAATGCAAGAATTGAGTTTGAAAACGGATGTGTAGCTAACCTTACGACTTCCAGAATTTCTATGAAGGCGATGAGAAAAAGCAGATTCTTCCAGAAAGATGCTTATATTTCTGTTGATTTCCTTGAGAAAAAAGCTGAAGTGATCAGAATGAAGGATGCTCCTGAAAACCCTACCCCATTTGATATGATCATTGAAAATGCAGAGGGAGAAAAGAACCAGATTCTGTTTGAATATCCGAATATCCAGCCTAACAATGCTATTCTGGATGAATTAAACTCTTTCGCTGATGCGATTACTGGCGACAAAAATGTAGAAGTTTCTCTTGAAGACGGAACTGAAGCGTTGAAAGTGGCTTTAGAGATTATGAAACTGATCAGTTAAAAATTCGCTGTCTTATTAAGCAGCAATAGATATAATGCTATCTTATAAGGGATTATGAGGTAGCATTTTAATTTCTAATGTTATTACTGTAAACGCAAAGTTTCCATCTTTAGCTATGTATTATTTTAAGCGAGCAAAGCTTGAATCGATTAAAAATCGATTCAATGAAGCTATATTACTCATTCTGTTAATTACTGCTTTGTATTCTTTAAAACCTGTAATGAAATAAAAATTTTTCATTTATAAGTATTGATTTATCAATAAAAAATCCATTTCAAAACAAAAAAACAATATATTTGAAGAATAATTCAATAAAGCATTGAAAGATTTTGTTTTACATATATGGATATCCGACATACTCAATGATCTGAATATAGATTCATCTGGGACGGTTATTATTCATTATAATTTCTAATATTTCCCTATTATTTAAACCATTGAAACTACTATGAAAAGAGCCATTCTATTATCCGCACTTTTATTGTCTCAATTTGGGACATCACAATTACTGAAGACATCAGGACAGAAAATCGTCAATGATAAAGGTGAAAACATTCAATTGAAAGGTCTTGGACTTGGCGGTTGGATGCTGCAGGAAGGATACATGCTGAAAACTGCAGATTTTGCAGGACCTCAGTATAAGATTAAGGAGAAAATTGCAGAATTAATTGGCGAAGACGGAATGAATGAGTTCTACAAAGCCTACCTGAAAAACGGAATCACAAAGCAGGATATCGACTTTTTAGCCAAAGCCGGATTCAATTCTATAAGATTACCGATGCATTACAATCTTTATACGTTACCGATTGAAAAGGAGGCTGTCAAAGGAAAAGATACGTGGCTGGAGGAAGGTTTTAAAATGACAGATGATCTTCTTCAATGGTGTACAGATAACAAAATATACCTGATTCTGGATCTTCATGCCGCTCCGGGAGGTCAGGGAAATGATGCAAATATTTCTGATAATGATAAATCCAAGCCTTCACTTTGGGCCAATGAAGAAAACCAGAGAAAAACAGTAGCGCTATGGAAAAAACTGGCTGAACGGTATAAAGATAATCCATGGATTGGTGGGTATGATCTGATTAACGAGCCCAATATTAATTTCACAGGTAAAAACCCAAATGGAACAGATGAAATGTCCAATGCTCCTCTTTGGAAGCTTCAGAAAGACATTACGGCAGCCATCAGAGAGATTGACAAAAAGCATATTATTTTCATTGAAGGAAACGGCTGGGGAAACAATTATAACGGACTTCCGGCTATCTGGGACAATAATATGGCTTTCAGTTTTCATAAATACTGGAATTACAATGATGATCAGACTATTCAGTTTGCACTGGATCTCAGAGAGAAGCACAATGTGCCGATCTGGCTTGGTGAAACGGGTGAAAATTCCAATGTATGGTTTACTGAGCTGATTCAGCTTTTGGGTAAGCATAACATCGGATATGCTTTCTGGCCGATGAAAAAGATTGATAATATTGCGGGAATTACCAATGTAAAAACTACTCCTGAATATGAAAAACTACTGGATTATTGGAAAAACGGAGGTGAAAAGCCTTCCAAAGAGTATGCAAGAAAAGCTTTACTACAGATTGCCGACAATTATAAGCTGAACAACACAGAGATCAAGAGAGATGTCATTGATGCGATGTTCAGACAGATTACGGATGCTTCTACAAAGCCATTCAGAAACCATCAGGCTCCTGGAAGGATATTCGCCTCGGAATATGATCTGGGAAGAATGGGTTCTGCCTATCTGGATAAAGATTTCATTAATCTTTGGGTGAGTGATCCGGCTAAAAGATCAGAATGGAACTCCGGACAGCAGATGAGAAATGATGGGGTGGATATTTATAAATGTAATGATAAGGTTACCAATCAGTATTATGTAGGAAAAACAGAAACTGGAGAATGGCTTCAGTATACAATTCAGTCAAAAGAAAACAAAAATTATACGTTTGCCATCCGGTATGCATCAGCCAATGATTCTAAAATAAGAATTGAAACGGCTTCCGGAAAAGTTTTAGCGTCGGTTTCGCTTGCATCAACAGGAGGAAATGAAAACTGGAAAACGGTTTCAGCCAAAAATATCACCTTACAGAAAGGAGAAAACAAAATCAGGATCATCTTTGAAAATGATGGAGTTAATCTGAACTATTTTGAATTAAAATAATAATAATTGTCTTAAATTGCAGCTCTCTTCCGGTCTTCGGAAGAGGGCTTTTTTAATGATCATACTATGAAAAAAACAGCACTATTTTTCCTTCTGATTTCAGCATTTGCCTTTGCTCAGACATCTTTATTAGAACAAAAAATAAATTCAATTCTTAAGAACAAAAAAGCGACATTAGGCGTTTCTGTGCTAGGTTTTGAAAATGGTTTTACATACGATAAAAATGCAGATAAAAAGCTTCCCATGCAAAGTGTATTCAAGTTTCACATTGCTGCAGCTGTTTTGGATGCTGTAGATAAGGGAAAGCTTTCTCTGGATCAGAAAATCAAATTGGATTCATCAAACCTTCTTCAGAATACATGGTCGCCACTTCGTGATCAATACGCAGGAAAAAATGCAGAAGTTCCGTTAAGTGAAGTGATTGAATATACCGTTGCCAAAAGCGACAATAACGGCTGTGACATTCTTTTAAGGTTATTGGGAGGCACACAGACTGTTCAGAAATTTATGGATTCCCAGGATGTAAAAGGTTTTCAAATCAAATATAATGAAGAGGAAATGCATAAAGACTGGAATGTTCAGTATCAAAATTATAGTACAACGAAATCTGCGGTTGATGTCCTTAAAAAGTTTTATGACGGAAAATTATTATCAAAGAAATCTACAGATTATCTGATGAAAGTACTATGGTCTACCTCAACGGGAATGAATAAAATGATTGAACAGCTTCCAAAAAATACGCCTGTGGCAAGAAAAACGGGATCGTCGGGAAAGAATAAAGCAGGTTTAACGGGTGCAGAAAATGAAATAGGAATCATTACTTTACCTAATGGAAAACATTATGCATTAGCTGTATTTGTCAGTAATTCAACGGAAACGGATGCGGTGAACTGCAAAGTGATTTCGGATATTTCCAGGGAGGTTTGGGAATATTTTAATAAGTAAAATTTTAAGCTTATTTTTAAAGCGATTTAACATGAAAAAAATAATACTAACAACGGCTCTATTTGCTTTTACATTCTTTTATTCACAGAAGAATCAGAATTATTTAGAGATCAGCTACGGAAGTGTATGCTGTGGTCCTCCATCTGATAAGCCTGTGATGAGTTTTCTGAAAGAATTTAAGAATAAAAGCCAGATAAAAAGCCTGGAAGTCCTGATTCAAAAGGGGCTGGGAAGAGAAGGCGAATATACATTATATGTTGGCACAGACTTTCTTACAAAGAATCAAAAAAAACGACTGATAAGGGGATTAACAGCTACTGTTTCCAACCAGAACAATAATAAGAAAAGTCAAAGTATAGGAAATGTTTCCTTTGATTCAACAGCTGTTGTCACACCATCTGATCTTGCAGACATAAAAAATTTAACTATCTATAAAAAATAAAGGAAAAATGATCAAAAACATTGTAGTTATCGGAGCGGGAACCATGGGGAATGGTATTGCACATACTTTCGCACAGAGCGGTTTTAAAGTAAATCTTGTAGACGTATCCCAGGAAGCTTTGGACAGAGGTTTAAAAACCATTACTACCAATCTTGACAGAATCATTGCAAAAGGAAACCTTACAGAAGAACAAAAAGCTGAAACTTTAGGCAATATTACTACTTTCACAGCATTGAACGATGCTGCAGGATCTGCTGATCTTATTGTAGAAGCTGCTACTGAAAACCTTGATCTTAAATTGAAGATTTTTGGTCAGATGGATGAACTGGCTCCTGCCAACTGTATCCTTGCAACCAATACTTCATCGATATCTATCACCAAAATTGCTGCTGCTACCAAAAGAGCTGATAAAGTAATCGGTATGCACTTCATGAACCCGGTTCCTATTATGAAACTGGTAGAAATCATCAAAGGATATTCTACTTCCAAAGAGACTTTTGATGCGGTTTATGAGATGAGTAAAACTTTGGGTAAAGTTCCTGTAGAGGTGAATGACTACCCTGGTTTTGTAGCGAACAGAATTTTAATGCCAATGATCAATGAGTCTATTGAAACACTTTACAACGGAGTGGCTGGTGTAGAAGAAATTGATACGGTAATGAAATTGGGTATGGCTCATCCGATGGGTCCGCTTCAGCTGGCAGACTTTATTGGTCTTGATGTATGTCTTGCTATTCTGAACGTAATGTATGACGGCTTCAAAAATCCTAAGTACGCTCCAAATCCATTGCTTGTGAATATGGTGACAGCCGGAAAACTGGGTGTAAAATCAGGAGAAGGGTTCTACGATTATTCTGAAAGCAAAAAAGCTGAAAAAGTTTCAAAAATGTTTTTGAAGTAATCTTAAATCAATAATTTTAATTATCTTTGAGAAAGTTAAAACATTAAAAAAATGAAATTACCAAAGTTTTTATTAGCAGATAATTCGGAATTTCCAGAGGATCTATTCGTGGTTCATACAGAATATCCAAGATTTATCTTAAACGTTGAGGAAGAAGAAGTTGAGTGGTTAGATGATCTTGAAGGTGATGATGAAGAAACGATGGCAGACGAGGCTACTAAAGTAGTAGAAGCAGCGTTCAAATGGTGCGACGAAGAGTTGGCTAAGTACGACGAAGAAGAGGAAGATTAATAACACTCTAAACATAAAAAAGGAACTCAATTGAGTTCCTTTTGTTTTTTTATTCTGATTTTGTGAATTTCAATAGTAAAAGATTGTCTTTATACAATTCTAAAGTATTTCCGGAAACCACATATTTGTTAGCTTTTCCCATCATATCCATAAAGTTCTGCTCTACCCCGATGTTGCTGCACATCATTTTTGTAGATCCCATCTGTCCGGCAGTAAAACTTCCTGTAGACGGATCTATGGTAGCCGTTCCGAAATAGTTGTTACATCCTGCATTTCCAGTGATCTTTTCTCCTTCAATATTCAATGTCGGAACTTTACCTTTCACCGTTTCAGCCAATGTCCATTTTGTGCTGGCAAGAGCAGGCTGAGCTTTTCCTACTTTAGAGGCAGACGGGCTTGTCATAGATCCACATGAAGCCAGGACTGCAGCTGTACATATACTTAAAAAAAGATTTTTCATTTTTTTCTTTTTGAATTAACCCAAATTTACGGAAATTATATTATTTAAACGGGCTGGCGTGAATTTTATTATTCTTTAACACTTGTTATTTTGAATATTTTTCTGGTTGTTTTGTAGTAAAAAATGCCCTTGGAAGGATTCTTTTAAACACGAATAACACTAATATTTTCACTAATATCACTATGCAATTCAATAGGAACGGGCTATAATCCTGAACTTAGTTGAAGGAAGCCCGTTTGTTTAAAATACAAACATATCAATGGTTTTATCCCAAGCCTAACAGCAACGCAATACAACAAAAAACGGACTTAAAAAAGTCCGTTTCTATTTATTTATGAAATGTATTTTCAAATATTAAGATCTCAACTCAGCGTTGAATTCTTTCTGGAAAGCTTTGATCAGAGAATCCATTACTTCTGTAATCTCTTTTTCTTCCAGTGTTTTCTCTTCGTTTAGCAACTCGAAGCTCATGGCATAAGACTTCTTCCCTTCCGGAAGGTTTTTACCTTCATATACATCGAACAGATTGATGTTCTTAATGAATGGAGATTTGTTCTTCTTAGCCGTCTGATATAAATCCTGATAGTTAACTGTTTTATCAATCAATAAGGCTAAATCTCTTCTGATTTTGTTGAATTTCGGGATGTCCTTGAATTTCAATTCATTTTTAGAACGCAACTCCTGAGCGTATTCCAATTCAATTTCAGCATAGAAACATTCCTGATCAATATCAAAGTCTTTCAACAAAGCAGGTGCTACCTTTCCTATTCTCACCAATGCTTTACCGTTAGCTTCATATACCAATGCATCAGAGAATCTATCATCAGTGAGAGCTACTTCTTTATAATCTACAGCCAATCTTTCCAATAAAACTTTTACATAAGCTTTAAGGTTATAGAAGCTTACCGCAGACTTTGGCTGAAGCCAGTTTTCGGAAACATCTCTTCCTGAAACTAATAATGCCAATTGTTTTCTTTCTTCGTATTTATCTTTTTTGTGATAAATTTTTCCTAATTCGAAGAATTTAATATCCTGGTTCTTTCTGTTGATATTGTATACTGTATTCTGAAGAAGTCCTTCCAATAAAGACTTTCTCATGAATGCCAGATCACCGCTTAAAGGGTTCAATAGTTTTACAGCATCTGTTTCGTCTTTTACAGAGGTTAATGAGTTGTTCATTACTTCATTGAAACCAAGGCCTTGTAATGTTCTTGCCCAGCTGTTTTCCAGTTCATCCTGATCGTTCGCACTCAGCTTAACAGGAGTAAACGAAATCTTCTGTGGAGCGTCAATTTTATTGTATCCGTAGATTCTTAAGATCTCTTCAATTACGTCAATTTCTCTTGTTACATCTGCTCTGTATGCAGGAACGGAAATTTCGAAACCATTTGGAATTTCATTTAAAACCTGAATTTCCAGCGCTTTTAAAATTTCTTTTACTTTTTCTCTGTGAATTTTTGTCCCTAAAATCTGTTCAATTTTAGAGAATCTGATAATAACATAATTATCTTCTATTTTCTTAGGATATTCTTCCAGTAACTCACCTACTAATTTACCTTCAGCAATTTCCTGAATCATTTTGATAGCATGAGTGATCGCTGTTCTTGTAAGGTTCGGGTCTACTCCTCTCTCAAATCTGAAAGAAGCATCTGTATTCAAGCTGTGTGCTTTAGCACCTTTTCTCACAGCAATCGGGTTGAAATAAGCACTTTCAAGGAATATTGTTTTAGTTGCTTCAGATACTCCTGAGTTCTCACCACCAAATACTCCGGCAATACACATCGGCTTATCTTTACCGTCTTTGATCATGATTTCAGAACCGTTCAATGTTCTTTCAACACCATCTAAAGTCGTAAATTTTGTTCCCGGTTTCACCACTCCCACTTTCACTTTTTTATCTGCAATTTTATCTGCATCAAATGCATGAAGCGGCTGTCCGTATCCGTGAAGAATATAGTTGGTAATATCTACAACATTGTTAATCGGGCTTAGTCCGATTGCTTTCAGTCTGTCTTTCAACCAGGATGGTGATTCTGCTATTTTTACGTTTTCAATAACAGCTCCGATGTATCTTGGACATAATTCTGCGTCTTCAATTTCCAGTTTGAAATCATGAGTTCCCTCACCATTCAACACTTCGGAAGCTACTTTATTAAACTGCGACTTCAATTGGTTGGTAGAAAGATAGGCGTGTAAATCTCTGGCAACACCATAATGAGACATAGCATCTGTTCTGTTCGGTGTTAATCCGATTTCAAATACCTCATCACTGGTCAGCTCAAAATAGTCTGCAAAGTTTTTTCCTACTTCATATTTTGTTTCATCCAGCACCATAATTCCTCCGTGATCTTCGCTAAGACCTAATTCGTCTTCAGCACAGATCATTCCCTGAGAAACCTCTCCTCTGATTTTAGCTTCTTTAATTTCAAAAAAGTTTCCGGTTTTGTCATAGATTTTTGTTCCAACAACGGCTACAGGAACAGTTTGTCCTGCTTCAACATTAGGAGCTCCGCAAACAATGTTCAGCACTTTTCCGTTTCCTACATCTACTGTTGTCTTCTTCAGTTTATCAGCATTAGGATGTTTTTCGCAAGTAAGTACTTTACCTACAACAATTCCTTCCAGGCTGCCTCTTACACTTTCAAATTTATCTATCCCTTCAACCTCAAGACCTATATCTGTAAGGAATTCACCGATTCTTTCAGTTTTTGATTCCGTTTTTACAAAGTCCTTCAGCCAGTTGTTTGATATTTTCATTTGTTAATCTATCTACTTATTTAATTCGTCAGATGAGTCCTAAGGTTTCATCTGCTCTATTTTGAAACTTTTATTTGGAATACCACACCTTTTCCGGTATGATTTTTCGAGCTACAAATGTCGTGTTTTTTTGAGAAATAGAGAAATTTCGAAGCGATTTTAAGATAATAAATTTTCGTTAATCTTTCTGCTGCTGATTATGGAAACTATTGGTCCGATGGTCTTACCAGCTTCTTCAGGCTATCAGAAAATAACACCAACCCTCCGGCCATCATGATAATATCTTTCAATACCAGACGTCCTGCTGCGGACAGATAAGGAAAACCATACTGAGGTGTAGCATAATCTCCACCCAGATTGGGTACATATACTTCAGGAGTGGTGATCAGAAATGACAGGGTAACCAACGACATTAAAAATGTTAAAGCACCTCCAATTGTTCCAATTTTAGGAAACCAAATCCCCAGTAATACCATAACTCCTATTACAACGATCATTATCCCTAAACCGTAGGAAAAGGTATATGTTCCGTTTTCCTGATGCCAGTCAATGTTTTTCTGAATCACTTTTCCTTCAGGATTTTTATACAAAGTGTATTCTGCAACCAGTTTTTTATCTTCATTAATAACTTTATGATCTGCATTTTTGTAGAAAAAACTCATCAAAGGGCTGTTGGCAACGAAAGGAACAATTCCATCAGCTTCGTAATGAAAGGCTTTCAAGCCTCCAATCCATGCCATAACGATGAAAATTGAAATTCTGAGAAAATTTAAAAAGTAAGCATCCCATTGTAATAGTTGGTCGTAAAGTCTGTTATTTTTCATGTGATTATTTTTTTAACAAAGGTATTCACATGCATACAGCGCCAACATAGACATTTCAGGACATTACATGGACATTTTCGCCACCACAGAGATCCCTACTTTCTCTCTGTAATTTTTAGGTGAGCAGCCCATAGATTTTTTGAAATACCTGCTGAAATAAAATTCATCTTCAAATCCCAGCTCTGAAGCAATTTCCTTGACAGACCTGTAGGTTAAATGCAACAGTTTTTTAGATTCCAGGATAATTCTCTCATTGATAAGCTGAGTAGGTGTTTTGGCAAATTCTTTCTTTACCGCTTTGCTTAATGTGTTATTGGTAATATTCAGTTTGTCACTGTAAAATGACAGTTCTTTTTCATTTTTAAAATGTGTTTCCAAAAGTTTCTGAAATTCTGCAGCATTTTTATTGGGAAGCTTTTCGTTAGCAATCACACTTTTTTCAATACTGCTTTTCTGTTTGCTTCCAATGGCAAGGATAAGCTGTATATAAGTTTTGATAATGGATTCAGAAAATGGATGTTTTTCAGATTCTTCTTTTTTGATGTGACTGAAAAGTTCCAGAATATAATGGTAGTTTTCCTCTGACAATTCAACCCCCGGATTCAGGTAAATATTATTGAAAAGAAGCCCATTACAAGCTACTTCTTCTTTGTGATATTCTATACAGTAATAATCTCCATGGAAGAAAAGCACATCGATATTTTCATCAGATTCCGAAGCCAGTTTCAGTTTTTGATAAGGGGAAAGAAACAGAATATTGTATCCGCTGTAAGAATAATTAATATCGTCCACAGAAAAAACACCTGAACCTTTCCATAAAACCACACTATAGTTTTCAGTAGTGAATTCTGAAGGAAAATCTGAAGTGTGGTAAGATTGTATTTTTATCTTCATGATGAGTCAATTTAAACACTAATGACGCTAATGATTCACAAATAACACTATCTTTTCAGTACTCTTTTAAATATGTTTTTTTCTCTGTAAGATATTCGGTTTTACTTCCGTTACCGGTTCTGAAAAGGGTTTTGAGTGTATTCTTTTGTTTAGGCTTTGAAGGATCGGGAAGAAAACATTGGAAATGTAAATGCGGGCCATTTGTCCAGCCTGTATTACCGCTCAATCCTATTAAATCACCTTTTTTAACTTCATCTCCTATTTTAACTTTAACCCCATTTTGTTTCAGGTGAAAATACTGCGCAATGGTTCCATCCGAATGTAAAATTGAAATATAATTAGCCTGATTAGCACAACTTGATGTAGGACATCCTGTATTATTATTCTGAACTGCATCAATCACTTTACCTTCTCTTGCCGCTGTAATTTCGGTTCCTTCAGGCATTACAAAATCTAAAGAGTTTTCATTCTGATGAGAAAATATTCCATTGTAACCCTGATAAACATTAAAAGATTTCCCTTTTTGAAAAGGAAGATCATAAGTATAGTCAGCATCATAGGTTTTTATCGTTGCATCTCCGGCTAATGTATAGTAAGCAGGCATTTTCTTGATTTTCCACCCTTTTTTATTATCGTTGACAACAAAATAAGCAATTCTGTTTTTCATTGATTTGGGAGGCAGTACTCTGATCATTTTAAATGCTTCGGGACTCTTCAGATCTTCTGTTTCAGGCTGTTCGGAGAACGTTATTGAAATTGGATAGATTTCAATATTATCAGCATAGTAAGTGATCATATCTTTCGTATGCTCATAGTACATTTTCGCACTCTTCTGCGAAAAAGCCCATAGAGAGCAAATAAGTGATCCGAGAATTGCTGTTTTTTTCATGTTTATTAAATTGTTTTTACTTTACTTTTACCTTGAAGCAAAAATATACAAAAGGTAAAGACAGGATCATCCGCTAAAAATTTGAATGTCTTCCTAAACTTTACAAACTTACATGGATAATCCGGTTCTGCTTCTTTTCAATATTTTATCCTATACTTAAACAGTGGAAATTTTTTAACAGATTACATTGAAATTTTCATGACACTCCTAATTCCCTTATTTCTAATTCGATTCCCATCATTACAACTATGAGTCGGAGTTCAGGATTACAAAAAAAGCCGGAAAATTCCGGCTTTCTATTATTTGTTATCTTACTATTACAATCCGATTACCGGCATTGATAACATTAAGATATTTTCATTTTCTTCAAGACCGTCAAGAGGTTCAATGATACCTGGTCTGTTAGGTTGAGACATTTTCATAGTGATATCGTCAGATCCCAGGATTGTCAGCATTTCAGTTAAGAATTTTGAACTGAATCCGATATTGATATCTTCTCCGTTGTAGTCGCAAGGAATCTGCATATCAGCTTTGTTTGCATATTCAGTATCTTCTGCATGAAGGTGAAGAATATTTCCGGAAAGCTTAAATCTCACCTGATTGGTAGATTTGTTGGACATGATAGATGCTCTTTTGATCGCTCCTAACAACAGGTTTCTGTTGATTGTCAACACATTTGGGTTTTCCTTTGGAATTACCGCTGTATAGTTCGGATATTTTCCGTCAATCAGTCTACAGATCCAGATATGCTTACCAAAAGTAAATTTAGCCATATTCTCATTGAAGTCGATCGTAACGTCTTCATTGGAACTTGCCAGGATATTTTTGAAAATGTTAAGAGGCTTTTTAGGCATGATAAACTCCATCGGCTCAGCATTCATAAGGTCTGCTCTTTTGTACACCACCAATCTGTGGGAGTCTGTAGAAACGAAATTGGTTTCATTTTCTCCAAACTGGAAAAGAACTCCTGTCATTACCGGACGAAGAGAGTCGTTACTTGTAGCGAATAGTGTGTTTGTCAATGCTTCAGACAAAACTCCTGCCGGCATCGTTACACTTTGGGAAGCGTCGAATTCCGGTAATTCAGGATAATCATCAGCATTGTCTAATGCTACTGCGAAATTATCTTTTTCATCTAAAATCTCAAGCTGGCTTCCAGTACCTTCGGCATTGTCTTTTACAACAAATGTCAGAGGCTGTTCACCGTATGTCTTGATAAAATCCTGAAAAATTTTAGCAGGAACAGCAAATTTACCTGTATCATCAGACTTTACTTCCAGAGAAGTAACAAGAGTTGTCTCGCCGTCAGATGCTGTAATGGTAACATTATTTCCGTCTAATTCAAAAAGATAGTTTTCTAAAATCGGTCTCGATTGAGAGCTTGATATTACGCCACTTACAGTTTGCAAAGCCTTCTGCAGTTCACCACTTGAAATAATAAATTTCATAGATTTATAAAATAAGTTTCTACAAATATAATAAATAGATACAACAAAGAAAAGAATAATATGGAGGAGTTTTTAACAAACATCCTTAATTTGTTTTGAGCCTTGACATTATGCTTATATTTCTTCGGTGAACCCAATTTTATCAAAATACAAAGACTATCTTTGTCTTAAAAGTTCAGAATTATGCAAAAAACTCCTATCCATAAAAGTTTTCTCAATGCTTTCAGGGGTGTTTTTATGATGATAAAAACGGAAAGAAATTTCCAGATTGAACTCTTTGCATTTTTTGCCAACCTCTTTCTTATTTTTTATTTCAACCTGAACAATACAGACACAGCTTTGGTTATGATCGCGTCATTTGCTGTTTTAAGTGCTGAAATTTTCAATACTGCTATTGAAAAGATCTGTGATATCATCCAGCCAGATTTTGACAAAAGAATCGGCTTTATCAAAGATATTGCTGCAGGAGCTGTTGTTCTGACAGCCATTGCCTCGGTGATTGTTGGGGTTCTGGTGTATTGGAAATATATTTTCGGGTAGAGAAATCTGAAATATTGCTGGCAAATATTTAAGTTACATGCTTAACCACCCGTCAAAAATTCTTTGAATTTTTGACACCCCTCCGAGGGAGGGGAATATCACGTCTTCAGTTGAAAAAGGTTGTTAAGGCAAGAACTCTTTTTTTCTTATTTGACAGCGATGAAGATGTCTACTTCGGCATCGGAAGGATTTTGTGCTTTTTTTCCATACACTTCAAAATCGGCAGTAAATGTCCTTCCTAACTCCATATTCCAGATTTTTATCCATTCATTAATTACTAAGTCTTTTGAGATATCCCCATTGACTGTAAATTTTAAATATTCTCCACCATCAAAGGAATATCCCACCATTCCTTCCGGAATTGTGTCCAGATTTTCTACCTGACAACCAAGAACTGTTGTATAGGGCTTTGTATGGTCTTTTTCATAATCTGTGTAGATGGAATAGATAGTATTGTCTATCTTATTCGGAATTGAATTGAGAATATCCTCATTAATCATTTTCCCCCATAATACCGGAATATCTTTTCCTGCCTGTCCATTTTCATTGGTTGTTCTCACCGCAATACCAATTACCTTAAAAGGGGCTACTTTTACATTATTCATTTCTTGATTTTTTGTTGTGTTACAAAGATAAGAACTGGTTGTGACAAGGGTATGTCAGGAGTTTTTTAAAGTTTTGGCTAAAGCCTGTGGATTTGTGTTTATAAAATGAGTGGCTCCCTTCGACTGAGCTCAGGATAATAACCCACCTCTATTGAACTATTTTAGTTCTGAATGTAAGTGAGATTGCTTCGCTTCGCTCGCAATGACTATTTTCCGACATAGATAAATCCTTTTTTCCCGGATTTAAAGGCTGTTTCTATTCTTTTATAATCATCGACTTCATATTCATCTGCCTGAAGGATTTCTGCATCTGTTACGTCAAAAAGTACACCTTTCACCTTATCATTATTATTTCCTGAAAACTCCAGGACAGGATGGTATTTCTGACCACTTTTCCGAAGTACTTCAGGATCTGTGATTTCAAGCATACTTAATTTATAGCCTGATAAGATATCATTTTCACCTTGTAAAAGTCTTCCAAAAGTTTCCATTTGAACCTGCTCTTTCTGTAAGGTTCCGTAAGAAAATAAATTAGGCATTATAGATATTTTTCAATGATTGGGATTGCTATTTCGGCCATCATTCCATAGCCTTTTTCATTAGGATGTACGCCGTCTTCAGAAAGCAGAACCTCTTTATCAGCAAGGAAAGCCGAATAGAAATCAATATATCCCAGCGACTCTTCAGCGGCAATATTTTTCAGAATCTGATTATAAACTACTACATCTTCGTTGATTCTTTTCTTCCCCGAACTTACCACTACTCCATCTATTTTTTGAGAAAAAGGGAGAATGCTTACAAGATAAATGGTATTGGAAAACCGTCTGGCATGTGAAATCGCTTCTTTAATATTGCTTTTAAACTTTTCAGGATCTACAATTTGTATTTCATCTTTTACAGCCAGATCATTGGCACCATAGCTTAGGAAAACAATATTTCCGTCAGCAGAATTTCTTGCTGTCAATTCATGAGGAATCCTTTTTAATAGTCCTTCTGTGGTTTCTCCTCCTATTCCAAGATTGAACAGGATCAGTTCATCTCCATTTCCTTCATGAAATTTCTGCAGGGCGTATCTTTTCAAAATATCTACCCAACCTCCAAAAACTCCGTCATATTCCCCGTAGGTAATGCTGTCACCGAAGAACAGCCCGTAAATAATTTTCTTCATTCAACTTTATTGTTTCCTGTTTTGTTGAAGTAAAAATAGTGAGAAAAATTCTTAATATCTTTCAAATTGCAAAGTTTTTAACGCAAAAGACGCAAAGTTTTTATATTATTTTTTTCGTTCGCAAGGGCGTTTCACTTAGCTATAGATCGATTTGTACCCTGGTTGAATAAACTTATTTGAACCATTAAGATTTTATAAGAAGTGAAGAATTATTAAGGTAACAGCTGATGCTATTATTAAGCAGACCGCTTTATTTATTCATCTTAGATGAATCTTAACTTTCCTTAAAAACTTTACTATTCTTAATGGTTATGTTTTTTTAACACAAACACCTCATTATCAACACATTGATCCAAGGAAGAAAAGAGAGAATCAACAAGTTGATGTAATAACTTTAATCATAAAATTATTTGAACCATTAAGGTTTTGTAAGAGGTGAAGAAATATTAAGGTAACAGCTGATGCTATTATTAAGCAGACCGCTTTATTTATTCATCTTAGATAATCTTAACTTTCCTTAAAAACTTTACTATTCTTAATGGTTAAATATTATATATATTTTTTTGACGCAAAGATTTTATTGGTATTATTTTGATTCCAGGAGGCAAAGAAGGAATCAACAAGTTGATTGGATGAAGCTAGCTGGAAAATGTCAATATTTCAAAATTTCCACTCATTACTCATTACTCATTACTCATTACTCATTACTTATTACTCATCATTCAAGTCTCAGTGTAATATTGGTATGTGATTCTATAATTTCAATCAGGATTTCAAAAAGGGTCTGTCCTTTTTCTTCCTCCAATTCATTTAATTTTTGCTGAATTAATTCTGTATTGAATGGTTTTCCCTGTCTGATTTTGTTTTCGTAGAATTCACAAGTAGCAGCAAAACCTAATTCTTCTTTTGATTTCTGTGATTCTTTCCAGATGATTTCAATTTCTTCTTTGTTTTCAAATACTCCGAAACCACCGTAGAGAATGTCATCAAATCCATCTAATGTTCCTACCTTCCAATCTGCATCTTTCATCAGGACACTGGAAGCTTCTTCGTAGAAACCTCCTAAAGACGAAAAATGACCGCCATGGATGACGATCATTTTTCTTGTATTGTTATTTGAAGTATTCAACACCGTTTTTGAATATGTTGTGATAATTCGCGGTTGGTATATTTTTCATGAGACCTTCAGCAAAACGTTCCGGGTGTCCCATTCTTCCATAGATCTTTCCACATGGGCTGGTAACCCCCTCAATTCCGAATAATGAATTATTAGGGTTGAAAGGCATCCCGTGGGCAATGTTTCCATCAAGATCAATGTATTGGGTTGCAATCTGTCCGTTTTCGTATAATTTCTTGATTTCTTCTTCTGAAGCCATGAAACGTCCTTCTCCGTGAGAAATAGGAATAGTGAAAGTTTGTCCTTTCATTCCTTTTAACCAAGGACTTTCGTCATTCACCACTTGTACCGTAACCATCTGAGAGATGTGTCTTCTGATCGCGTTGTGAGCTAACGTCGGAGAGTTTTCATCAAGATCTTTGATTCTTCCGTACGGCAGCAATCCAGATTTCACAAGCGCCTGGAATCCGTTACAGATCCCTATGATCATCCCATCTCTGTCTAATAATTCGTGTACTGCATTTTTCATTTTCTCGTTTTTCAGAACGTTTACAATGAATTTTGCAGAACCATCCGGCTCATCACCAGCAGAGAAACCTCCTGAGAATGCCAGAATCTGGGAAGTTCTGATCTCTTCTACCCATGCATCAATACTTTCATCCAGTAACTGGTGATTGATATTGATCAAAGGTAAGCTGCTTACTACAGCACCTTCTTTCTGGAATGCATTCAGCGTATCATACTCACAGTTGGTTCCCGGGAATACCGGAGCGAATACTTTTGGCTGAGCAATTCCGTGTTTTTTAATGATGGTATTTCTTGGATTGACAGAGTTGTGTTTAGCATCAATTTCAACCGTGATCTTTTCTTTTTCTACTGTTGGGAAAAGATTTTCGAATGTATTCGTGTTGGCTGCTACAAGGTCTGTAATATTTGATTCAAGGCCATTGATTTTTAAAGTCCCTGAATCTTTTACTTCTCCAATAAACTGAAGAGCTGCTGAGCTTAATTCTTCTTTTGCTTCAATAATTAAGCTTCCGATATTTTTAGCCAATAAAACATTTTCATCAGCATTGATGTCAGCTCCTAATCTGTTTCCGAAGCTCATTTTTGCTAAAGCTACGGCAAGACCTCCTTCTTTTACTGTTTTCACAGAAACGATTTTTCCTGCTTTGATGTTTTCGAAAATGAATTCAAAAACTTCTTTTAAAGCATTATAATTTGGAAGTCCGCTTTCCTGAGCAATGTGATTAAAGAAATATAGTTTGTTTCCTGCATTTTTCAATTCAGGAGAGATGATATTTTCTTTATCTCCGTTGGCACATGCAAAAGAAATCAAGGTTGGCGGAACATTCAGATCCTGATAGGTTCCACTCATGGAATCTTTACCTCCGATGGCTGCAAGACCTAAATTGATCTGCGCATCGTAAGCTCCTAAAAGTGAAGCTAAAGGTTTACCCCATTTTTCAGGATTCTGCCCTAATTTCTCGAAGTATTCCTGGAAGCTTAGTCTGATATTTTTATAATCACCTCCCATTGCTACAATCTTTGCCACACTTTCTACTACGGCGTAAGATGATCCTAACAGGGAGTTTTGTTTTGAAATTTCAGCATCGAATCCCCAGCTTGCCAAAGAAACGGTTTTAATATCTTTTGCTCCTAAAATTGGCAGGGTCTGCACACTTCCTTCCATCAGGGTCTGCTGATATTTTCCTCCTAAAGGCATTGCAACTGTCGTTGCTCCGATTGAAGAGTCGAACATTTCAAGCAATCCTTTCTGGGAAGCCACGTTTTTATCTTTTAGGATGTTCAGGAAGTTTTCTGCTGTGAAAGCTTTTGTTTCTTCTTTTACTTCTTCAAGGTGAGTGATCTTCACTTCCTGAGATTTTGAACATCCGTTGGTATCTAAGAAAGCTCTTGAAAGGTCTACAATTTTGTCTCCTTTCCAGAACATCTGCATTCTTCCGGAATCTGTCACTTTTGCTACTTCTACAGCAACAATGTTTTCAGCTTCACAGAATCTGATGAATTTTTCTTTATCCTGAGGATCTACAACTACCGCCATTCTTTCCTGAGATTCAGAAATCGCCAGCTCGGTACCGTTTAATCCTTCATATTTTAATGGTAATACATCAAGGTTTACTTCTAAAGAGTCTGCAATCTCACCAATTGCCACAGAAACTCCTCCTGCTCCGAAGTCATTTGATTTTTTAATCAGCTTCGTTACTTCAGGATTTCTGAATAGCCTTTGAATTTTACGCTCTTCTACCGCATTTCCTTTCTGAACTTCTGAACTCATGGTGTGGATGGAAGTTTCGTCCTGTTCTTTTGAACTTCCGCTTGCACCTCCTACTCCGTCACGGCCAGTTGCACCACCTAAAATAATGATTGAATCACCATTTTCAGGCTTCTCACGTCTTACCCAATCTACAGGAACAGCTCCGGTAACAAAACCGACTTCCATTCTCTTGGCTTTGTAGCCTTCGTCATAGATTTCTGAAACCATTGTAGTCGCAAGGCCTATCTGGTTACCGTAAGATGAATATCCGTTGGCAGCCTGTTTTGTAATGGTTTTCTGAGGAAGTTTTCCTGGTAATGTTTTATCAACGGGCTCCAAAACATCTGCAGCTCCTGTTAATCTCATTGCCTGGAATACAAAAGATCTTCCGGATAATGGGTCTCTGATAGCACCTCCCAAACAAGTGGATGCTCCTCCAAAAGGTTCAATTTCTGTTGGGTGATTATGCGTTTCGTTTTTGAATAATAAGTACCAAGGTTCTTTTTTACCGTCGTATTCTGCTTCGATCTGGATGGTACAAGCATTGATCTCGTCAGAAATTACCAAGTTATCAAGGTTCCCTGTTTTGTGGAAATATTTTCCGCATACTGTTGCAAGATCCATTAGGGAAATTGGCTTCAATTCGCGGCCTAAGAATTTTCTTTTTTCGATATAATCATTGAAAATAGTTTCCAATGTGTGTTTGAACTGACCTTCAAACTGAATGTCTGACAACTGAGTTTCGAAAGTCGTGTGACGACAGTGGTCGCTCCAATAGGTGTCTAATACTTTTAATTCTGTTTCCGTAGGATTTCTTTCTTCAGTTTTGAAGTATTCCTGAATGAATTTCAGGTCATCCAATCCTAATGCAAAACCGTGATTGTTATAGAAGTTCTCCAGCTCCGCATCATTGAAATTGATGAAATTTTCGTGGATGATTACTTTTGATGGTGTCTCATCTGCTGGAATGTCCAGGATAGATAAGTCTTTTTCCTGAGATTCCACTTTGTTGATCAGAAGATCTTTGATTTTAATCAAATCAGCTTCAGAAACTCCTTCAAATTCGATTAATTTTCCACTTCTTACTTTTGATTTTTCATTTTCTGTAAGCAAAGCGATACACTGCTGTGCAGAATCTGCTCTCTGATCATACTGACCTGGCAAAAATTCCATTCCGAAATGAATAGCTTTTGCAGGGTTTTCGGTATGTAAAATATCAGTAACAGGGTCTACAAAAGTGTTGTTTACCACTTTTTCAAATTCTCCGTCATTCAGGTTGAAAATATCATAAACGTTGTATACTTTCACGCTTTGAACTGCCGGAACCACCGCTTTTACTTCATCAAAAATTTTTGGACTTTCAACATCGAAAATTCCTCTTTTTTCTACGAAAATTCTTTTGTTATTAGACATTAGATGTCAGATTTTTAATATTAGATTTATTTTTCTTTTTACTTTTTCTGAGTTAAAGTTTCTTTCTTTAAACCCATCTATATTGGAAATTTTGGAAAGAGATATTCCCTCCAACTATTATTCTGTACAAATTTAAAGGAATAAGTCATATGTTCTTCAAATTTGAACTGCCGAATTTCCAATTTTATATTATTTATTGATAAATTTATTCGGATTGTCCTTATGTTCTTTCTGAAAATCCTCAGCATTTTTTATTTCTTCTTTCAGCCAGTTTTCAAAAGGAACTTTCTTTTCATTAAAACCCTCAATGGCATAAAATGTTTTTCCATCTTCTGAAACCAGAAACTTGAAGCGGTAAAGCATATCTAAATCTTTCTTCCTATCATTATAAGTATTAACCTGATAATAGGGAAAATTTTCTTTTGGCCTTTCTACGATTTCAAAAAACAGATTCTTTTCTTTTTCAGATAATTTGTCATAAAAATTTACATAATAAAGATCTGACAGTTTTTTCTTCTGCTTTTCAAAGAACTGAAGGATATTCTTCTCCTTTTCAGTATAATGAAAAGGATTAGGATAGTATTTACCATTTATTTCAACATCCTGATCTGTTGGTTTTGCTAATGGCTGAACCGTTTCTCCTTTGACATTCATCACGCCCCATTTTCCGCCTACAATAGATCTGTGTTCATCATTTGTTTTTTCCCAATCACAGCCATCACAAAATGCAGCATAACCGTAATTAAAAGGAAATGCAAAGTCATGCTCAGCTTCAATAACAGTGTTCCCATTACGGTCTGCAAATCCTACTTTACCATTTTTAACCAATCTTCTCAATCCTTCAGAGAAATAATCTGCTCCATTGTCAAAAAGGAAAGGCTGATACAGGAATTTCCCATTTCTGTCGTACACATAGCCCCATGCATTTTTCTCTGGTTCTTCACCTTCTTTACTTCCGTCAAAAAGAATGGTTTCTCCTTCTACAGGGTCTCTATCTTTAATAAATGAAAAGACTTTGAACTGTGCCGGAACAATTATTTTTCCGGCCTTATCTTTTACTCCCACTAAAGAATCTTTGGATTTGAAATAATGCAAATCTTCTTTAGTCTGAGAAAAAGAAATGATTGGTATCAGTATGATGGTTAAAAGAATTTTTTTCATTGAATTGGAAGTGGTTTCAAAGCTTAATTTACTCGTCTTTAGTGAGATCTGTTTTCTTACGCGAATTTACAATAATATAATACTTATTAGCAACATCATAGTCTATAGAATTGTTTAGCTTCCACTTCTGATAACCTTCATAATCAAACTGATGATTTTCTGGAGGACTTAATAAATAGTTATACTGCTCCATTAAATATTCGTCTATAAAGCCATCATTTCGAAGTTTTGTGAAGAACGAAATCAATTTATCTACTGTGAAATTACCTTCTTTAATTGATGTAGAATTTTTTTTCGTTTTGTAATCTATAAAACCATTTATTCCTGCAATGTGAAAATCTAAAAGGATTCCAGGAATTCCTGAAGCTCTTTCATATTTATCAATATTCTCATATATCCATTTCATCTTATTTGTAGCACTGCTCATTGTAATTCTTAATAATACAGTGTCACGAGCAGCAACAGGTGCATAAATAATATTCGAATATCTTGTTAAAGGATTATTTTGTACAATTTTTGCTGGTTGTAAATTCTTTAAAAATTCTTCATGCATTTTATCCAGAAGTAAAGTGTCATTTCCTTTTTGGCTTATTTCTGAAATAAAAACCCAAAATCCCGCATCATAAACTCTTACATTAATCAGTCTGTTAAGATGGTTAAAATAGCTACTGATTCCGTGAAGCTTGAACTTTCCTTCTTTAAAAGTTACTCCTTTATTTACTTTTTCACTTTCTTTAGGAATATATTTTCTTTCAGTTAAATCTTTATAATAATGATTTAAAAGCCTTTCCTCATCAAGGAAAGCCGGAATAATTTTGAATTTAAATAAGGCATCATTACTCTTATTTTCATACTCTGCAGCAAAAACGCTGTCATTTTTAGAGTTTGTAAACAATCCCATTCTGGAAAAGTCACCCAAACTAAAAGGAGCGGTCATCCCTGAAACTATATGGCTAAAATCGGCATCGGATCTGATTTTTTTATTCGGTTTTAAATCCTGGGAAAATATCATCACAGGAAATAAAAACAAAATATAAAACAGGTAAATCTTCATACGAATTAAATAAAATATGCAGCCCAAAAGACTGCATATTGTTTTATACTTTAAGATCAGCTTCCAATCCTATTAAGTCTTTGTTTTGGTCTATAATTGGCTGCACTTCATTTTTGATGAATTCCTCCGTCTGGATAGGCGCGAAACCAATAAAGTTTTTAGGATCTAAAACTTCTTTCAGTTTTGATTTGTCTAGTTTTAATGAATCATCATTTAAGATTCTCTCGATAAGGTCGTTTTCTTTTCCTTCTTCTTTCACTTTCTTGGAAGCTTCCATAGAGTGAACTCTGATCACTTCGTGGATTTCCTGACGGTCACCACCAGCTTTTACTTCTTCCATGATAATGTATTCTGTTGCCATGAAAGGAAGTTCTTCCATAATATGTTTGTTGATTCTGTTCGGATAAACAACGATTCCGTTCATGATGTTATTCCAGATTAATAGAATAGCATCAACCGCTAAAAACGCCTGAGGAATTGTCAATCTTTTATTTGCAGAGTCATCCAATGTTCTTTCAAACCATTGCGTAGAAGCTACCATTGCAGAACTTGTTGTCAGAGACATTACATATTTTGCCAATGCTCCGATTCTCTCACTTCTCATTGGGTTACGCTTGTAAGCCATTGCTGATGAACCGATCTGGTTTTTCTCGAATGGTTCCTCAATTTCCTTAAGGTTCTGAAGTAAACGTAAATCGTTTGTGAATTTATGGGCAGATTGTGCAATATTTCCTAGTAAAGCCACTACTTTTGCATCAATTTTTCTATCGTAAGTCTGTCCGGAAACTCCGAAAACTTTTTCGAAACCGAATCTTTTTGAAAGTTCTTTATCTAAGTGTTTTACTTTAGAATAATCACCGTTGAACAGTTCAAGGAAACTTGCAGCAGTTCCTGTAGTTCCTTTTACTCCTCTGAAACGAAGGGTCTCAAGGAAGAAATCCAATTCTTCGATGTCAAGAACCAAACTCTGTAACCAAAGGGTAGCTCTTTTACCAACTGTTGTTAACTGAGCCGGCTGGAAGTGTGTGAATCCTAAAGTAGGAAGGTCTTTGTACTGAATTGCAAAATCCGAAAGATTTTTCATCACGTTCACCAACTTTTTCTTTAAGATTAAAAGTCCGTCACGGATTTGAATTAAGTCTGTATTGTCTCCTACAAAAGCCGAAGTTGCTCCGAGGTGGATAATTCCTTTTGCTGATGGCGCCACATCACCATAGGCGTGAACGTGAGCCATTACATCATGACGGAATTTTTTCTCATACTCTGCTGCTTTTACGTAATCGATATTTTCAGCATTAGCTTTTAACTCAGCGATCTGCTCGTCTGTAATTTCAAGTCCAAGGTCTTTTTCGATTTCAGCAAGAGCTATCCAAAGCTTTCTCCAATTCTGGAATTTGTTATTGTGTGAGAAGTTAAATAACATTTCTTCACTGGAGTAGCGCTCTTCCAATGGATTTTTGTAGGAATTCATTCGTTCTTTTACTTTTTAGATGTACAAAAATACGGTTTTTCAGTGAGAGATGAAAATCCAGCTTTGATGATTTTCATTCGTGATTTATACTTATACTTTTGCCTTGAAACAAAAGTATACAAAAGTTCAAGACGGGAATCATCCGCTAAAAATTTAAATGTACTCCTAAAATTTTTAGCGGATTACATTGAAATTTTCTTAACGCTACTGATTCCTAAGTCGGACATTAATAAGTACATACTATTTTTAAATGACTGTTGGCTAAAATACACAGATTACAAAAGAAATAAAATAATTTGTAAAATATTTAATATGATTTCATTTATACTTTTGTCTTGAAACAAAAGTATGCAAAAGTTCAAGACTGGAATCATCCGCTAAAAATTTAAATGTACTCCTAAAATTTCCAAACTCGCATGGATCCTTCGGTTCTGCTTCGGTTCTGAGTAAGTCCCATGCTCAGACAGTGGAAATTTTTTAACGGATTACATTGAAATTTTCTTTACGCTACTGATTCCTAAGTCGCATATTAACGCAATAATCTACCTTTAGCATTGAATTGTCATTAGCAGAAAAGCCAGAAAAGTTCCTAAAAACAGCTACAACCATTCCTAATATGTTCAGTGCTAACATTATAAATTTACTTCTTAAGGTTTTGAAAAATGTTGCAACTGCAGGAAAGATAAAAACATTTGAAATCATTAACACGATAGAAAAATTTAAGCCTCCTTCAAAGGGACGAAAACCATTTCTTATTATGTATATATTTACAAGTAATATTATGACATTGAGAAAAATGGTACAAACAGCAAGAATATAATTTGTTCTGGACCGCACGAAAGTTTTATAATTAAGACTGCAAAATAACATTTTTCATATATACTTTTGCCTTGAAGCCAAAGTATGCAAAAGTTCAAGACTGGAATCATCCGCTAAAAATGTAAATGTAATCCTAAAATTTCCAAACTCGCATGGATCATCCGGTTCCGCTTCGGTTCTGAGTAAGTCCCATGCTCAGACAGTGGAAATTTTTTAACGGATTACATTAAAATTTTCTTAACGCTACTGATTCCTAAGTCGATTGGTGGAGAGTGTATAAAATAGGCTGTCCCATTTCTGAAACAGCCTGTTTTTACTATTTTTAATTAATTAATCGATAATAAGTCCGCAAGGTGATCCTACCGGAATACATTTTCTTTCCAATGAACACCAGAAGTATCCTGCAAGACACATTGGGATACCTCCCTGAACTGTTTTCAATTCTCTTTTTGAAAGTTTTCTTAAATTTTTCATAGTAACGTTTTTTTGATTTTTCTCCTACTCTATATGCTTTTCGGATTACGCTTAATTTGGTAATACCAATATACATATTTTTGGGATAAAAAATATAACTTATTCATTTTATTCAACTTACAACGGCAAGTCATTTAATATTTCAGATTATTATTATTGTATATTAATATAGTCTCTTAAAACAAGGAAGATAAAACCCTCTGCTGTTGCAGAGGGTTTGTTTTATTTGCTGGCATGAGCGAGACGCCCTCGCCAGCGGGGAGGGAACAAAAATATCTACCCACAACGACAAAACTTGTCGCATTAAAATCCAATTGAATTCATTGATTTCAAGCCACAAAAAAACCACTCTTCCGAGTGGCTTTATATTTTTAAAGTTTTATTTTACTGATAAATGACTTCATCATTCTTCTTGATCTGGTAGCTTTTTTTATGTGGAGTTAAGACATAGCTGTCTTTAATATAAGATCCGCTTTTCCAGATTTTCCCTTTTCCCTCTTTATTTAGGATAATACTTTTTGCAGCTCCATCGGGAATAAATACTTCAGCTTTAGTCATACTTTTATTGAAAATAACTGCCGTCATTGAAGTGTAGCTTTTATCTGAATTTACTTCTTTGAGTTTTATTTTCTGATTGAAAGTCTGTATACAATTATTTCTTAATTGTGAATAGGTATATCCCGCAGAGCCGATACAACCGTGAACATCTCTGTCGCCTCCGAGAACAGGAGTACTTTTTTGTGCAAAAACGAATGAACCAAGGAACATGGTACTGAGTAAAATTATTTTTTTCATAGGTAAAATATTTGTTTTTTGATTGGATACAATATCCCAAAAATGGGATATTTATTAATTGATCACCAAGGTACAAAAAAAAACCACTCTTGCGAGTGGTTTTTCTTTTTAAAACCGGATCTTATTGATAGATCACGATATTATCTTTTTTAAGCTGATATCCGTGCTTTTTGTAAGGAACCAATACATAGCCATCCTTTTTCCATGCTTTGGCTTTACCTCCTGCTCTGGTAAGGATAATGCTTCTTTCTCCGGCATCTTTCACAAACACCTCAGCTTTTTTCATGTCTTTACTGAAAATAACTGCAGCTATTGAAGTATAGCTGTCTTTCGGAGCTACTTCTGTTAACTTGATTTTCTGTTCAAACGTTCTTATACAGTCTTTCTTAATTTGAGAATAAGTATATCCTGCAGAACCAATACATCCGTGTTCATCTTTGTCACCACCTTTTATTACTCCTTTCTGTGCAAATGCTAAAGAACCAAGGAACATTGTGCTTAATAAAATTGTTTTTTTCATGTCGATTTGTATATAATAATTACTCGTGGTATTATTAAAAATCGTGCCAAAAAAAACATGATAACACAATCCGGTGAGTTACTTTTCAGATATTATTTAGTCCAGTTAATCTTTGAATGCTGAACATTGTCAGAACTGGTTCCGATCATGATATCAAATTCACCTGATTCCCAGTCATATTTCAAATCTCCGTTATAGAACTTCAGGCTTTCAGGAGTAATATCAAAAGTTACTTTTTTAGATTCTCCTTTTTTCAAAAATATTTTCTGGAAACCTTTTAGTTCTTTTACCGGCCTTGTAATACTTCCTACCATATCTCTGATATACAGCTGAACAACCTCAGCTCCATCATAGTTTCCTGCATTGGTTACTGTAACACTTGCCTGAACCGTCTGGTTTCCTTTCGCAGTAGTATTGGAAACTGTCATATCCGAGTAATTGAATTTGGTGTAGCTTAATCCGTATCCGAAAGCATATAAAGGCGTGTTACACTCATCCATATAGTTTGAACGGAATCTTTCATACGTACATTTATCTACTTTATCCTGGCTTAGCGGACGACCTGTATTTTTAGCATTATAATAGATTGGCACCTGTCCAAGGCTTCTTGGGAAAGTCATTGGAAGTTTTCCGGACGGGTTTACTTTTCCGAAAAGAACATCTGCAATAGCGTTACCTGCTTCAGATCCTGCAAACCATGCATTTAAGATAGAATCCGGAGTATCTTTTACATTGGTTAAAGCTAAAGGACGTCCTGTGAAAAGAACCATTGCGATTGGCTTTCCGGTTTTCTTTAATTCGTTGAGTAAGTCGACCTGAGACTGAGGAATGGTAATTTCTGTTCTTGAAGAAGATTCTCCACTCATTTCAGCAGATTCTCCTATAGCCAGAACAATCACATCTGCTTTGCTGGCAACGTCTACCGCTTCTTTTAACAATTCTTCTTTGGAACGGTTATCTCTGTCTGTTTTTTTACCGTGAGCAGCATAGATTTCTTCTAATTTAGCATCATAATCTATATTGGCACCTTTTGCTGATAAAAACTTAACTTCTTTTCCGTAGTTGGACTGCAATCCCTGCATCAAAGAAACTGAAGCTGCGTGTTTTGTAGCAACACTCCATGTTCCGGCCATATTCATTGAGTTATTCACCAATGGTCCAATCACAGCCACTGTTCCTGATTTTTTTAAAGGCAATACCTGATTGTCATTTTTCAATAACACCATGGATTGAGCAGCCGTATTTCTTGCTATATTACGGTTTTCCATATTATAGACTTCTTTTGCTGCTAACTTTGCATCTCCATGTTTGTATGGATTATCAAATAAGCCAAGATCATATTTTGCTTCAAGAATTCTTCTTGCGGCCATATCAATTTCAGCCTGTGTCACTTTTCCTTCTGCCAGAGATTTTTTTAAAGTGGTTAAAAAACCTTCTCCTACCATATCCATATCAACTCCAGCTTTTAAAGCCAGAGCAGATACCTCCTGAAGATCTCCCATACCGTGGTCTACCATTTCATTGATACCGGTATAGTCTGTTACTACGAAGCCTTTGAACTTCCATAGATTTCTTAATACTTCAGTCTGAAGCCATCTGTTTCCTGTCGCAGGTACTCCATCCACTTCATTGAAAGAAGCCATTACCGAAGCAACACCCGCATCCACGGCTGCTTTATAAGGAGGGAAATACTCATTGAACATTCTTACATGGCTCATATCAACTGTATTGTAATCTCTTCCGGACTCACCTGCTCCATATAGGGCAAAATGTTTTACGCAAGCTAAGATGTTGGTACCGTTGGCAAGGTCTTTCCCCTGATAGCCATACACCATGTTTTTAGAAATTTCACTTCCTAAATAAGGGTCTTCTCCTGAACCTTCTGATACTCTACCCCATCTTGGTTCTCGGGAAATATCTACCATAGGAGAGAATGTCCAGTTAATCCCATCAGAAGCTGCTTCTCTGGCAGCCACTTTTGCTGACTGCTGGATAAGATTCATGTCCCATGAAGCTGCTAATCCTAAAGGAATCGGGAAAGTAGTTTCATAGCCGTGAATAACATCCATCCCGAAAATCATAGGAATTTTCAAACGGCTTTTTTCTACAGCTACTTTCTGAACAGCTTTGATCTTATCTGCTCCTTTTATATTGAATAATCCTCCTACTAATCCCTGCTCTACTTTCTTTCCGATATCAGAACTCTGTGCCTGTCCTGTCGTGAAATCCCCGGAAGTGGGAAGGTTCAGCTGGCCAATTTTTTCATCCAATGTCATTTTAGACAAAAGATTATCTACAAAAGCTTTCTTTTTAGCCTGATACTGAGCCGTCTGGTAAGACTGAACGGGCTTCGTTACCATTTCCTGTGCGGAAAATACAGGAGCCAATGCTAAAGTGGCAATTACAATTAACTTTTTCATAAATCTATCTTCTTAAATTATTGTTTATATTTTTTGCTTTAATTTGATGGGTTTATTTTTCAATCATTGTGTGTTGGATTACTTTTCTTTCTTTTTTGAGAGCATCCATTCATACAACGCAGGGTTTGAATAGGCAGAATCCCATGAATTATGATTATCATTCGGGAAAATAACCAGTTCTGCCGTTGGATTTACAGGATGTAGTTTTTGATAAAAATTAAAGGCATTGGCTGGCAATACAATATCGTCCATCCCGCCATGAAAAATTTTCATATTCAGATCTTTAAACTGATGAATATTGGCGGTCATTACCTGATCTGTCGGTGCACACACCGAAGCCACAGCAGCAAACATTTCCGGATGTTCCATGGCTAGTTTTAAAGTTCCCCAGCCTCCCATCGAAAGTCCTGTAAGATAAATGCGTGAAGCATCAATTTTATATTTCTTCTGAATTTCTTTGATGAGATTATACACGCTAACGGTATCCCACCATGTTCCTTCCGGACATTGAGGTGCCAGAATAGCTACAGGTTCTTTGATCAGATTTTTATAGGTAAACGGACTGTGGGCTTTTACCAAATCAAGGTTAGTCCCGCGCTCTCCGGAGCCATGTAAAAAAACAATCAAAGGAATATTCCCTTTCGTATTCTTGGGATAATCCAGAATATAGGAGATTTTTTCCTGTCTTTTAATTTCTTTATTGAGTTCCCCTTTTATCTCCTGTGCGCTCATTGGTAATGAAAACGGCAGTAATAAAAGAGGGATATGTTTCAGTTTTAGTTTCATATTGTTATTTAGGTTTTAGCTAAAAGCCAGCGGATTTGATCTTTTTTATTTTAAACGGCTCACTGCGACTAAGCTTTGGATAATAGCCCGTTCCTATTAATTATTTTATTCCATACTTGGTTGACTGGAAGCTTAGTTTTTTCAATCCCTGCTGAATTTCGGGAGCATTCATAAACAGTTTCCAAAGGAATCCCGATCTATAGTTTTCGATCATTGGTGCTATTGTTCCCTGATCTATCGCCAGATATCTTGGGGTAAACCAATTGTTATAATTGATAGAGGTTGCATCATAAGGGCCTGCCGATCCTATAAATTCAGGTTTTTGAGTATAAATGAATCTCAGGAAAGCCATGGACTCTTTTGGGGTATAGGGAAAACTGCTCAATGCAGCGGTAGGAGTGATTACTCCATTATCATTGCCTGGCATGTGAGCGGTGTAACCTGTAGTTCCATCCTCGTTTCTTGTATAGCCGGCTGTCAGTCCCCAATAGTTGGGTCCGTAACCTTTCCATTGTTTTGGATTTTCGACACAGTATTGATAGTCGATAAGGGTTTGATTTTTATTGATGTCAAAGTAATTTTTGACAAGTTTATCGGATAATCCCGTCGGATCAAGCCCGATATATGAATATTGTGCCCAGAAAAGCGGGCCGCCGTATTCTTCGGCATAATTATGTTTTACATACAGGGGTAACCCGTATTTTGTTTTGTCTGTAAGGTAAGTTCCGTTTCTGGTCCATCCTTTATAGTACGTTTCGGCATCAATGGAATAAGTAGGTGAAGATGCTGCCAAGATATACGTGATCAGACATTCATTATATCCTTCAAGAGGAAAATTCATTTCCCATTGGTAATCCGGTGACCAGTGCCAGTAAAGAACTTTCTGACCTCCTTTGGTATACCAGTTCCACTGGATTCCTTTCCATAGTTCGTCACATTTTGCTGCCAGGGCTTTTTCTTCTGCATTTCCGTTTTTAAAGTATTCACGGACCATCAGTATTCCTGAAGTAAGGAATGCGGTTTCTACAAGATCACCGCCATTATCTTTTTTACCAAAAGGAACGGTTTTTCCGGTTTCCCCATTAATCCAATGCGACCAGGCTCCTTTGTGGCGGTCTGCTTTAGCCAGAAAATCCATGATATGAGTAAGTCTTTTCACCGCTTCTTTTCTTGGAACAAATCCTCTTTCCACTCCTACCAGAATAGTTGCCAACCCAAATCCTGAGCCTCCTGTAGTGATCACGTGCTTATCATTATCCGGATAGATATTGTTTTCATGGTAACGCTCTCTTCCCAACAGTGAGTTGGGTTCTGCATAATCCCAGAAATACTTTAAAGCATCTTTCTGTACTCTGTTCATCAGTTGTTCATCTGTGATATTACTTTTTACGGCTTCCGTTTTTCCAGTCTCCTGTTTGGCAACGGGAGCATTTTTACAGGAATACACAAGGAATAATGAAGTAATAGCCATTGATAATACGTTCCTTTTCATGAGCTCTCTTTTTATAGGGTTTATTACTAAAAGAAGAGGAGAACTTTCATTCTCCTCTAATGTTTATGGTTTATTTTTAATAGCCAGGGTTTTGAGCAGACAATCCACCAGCTTCCATTATGAAGTCTTGTGGAAGTGGGAATACTTCATGTTTCCCAACGATGAATTTTTTACCACCATCGGCTGCCATTGCTGCTTGTGCTTGTCCGGTTCTTACCAGATCAAACCATCTGTCATGTTCGAAAGCAAGCTCTAATCTTCTTTGTTTCCAGATATCCAATCTTACGTCTGCCTGAGAAGAAGCAGTAGTGTTTCCGATGTTAGCTCTGTTTCTTACCTGATTCAGGAAAGGAATAGCTGCAGATGTTTGTCCCAATTCGTTCATTGCTTCAGCTCTGATTAGTAATACTTCGGCATATCTCAGATAACGAATGTTTACGTCTGTTGAAGCCTGATCTCTATAATTGGAAGAATAAGCTTTATAATTATAGAATTTATTTTCTGTATTTGGACCTACATAATACCCATCATATAAAGTCATATCTCTGTGGATAATCGTAGCATCTCTTCTAGAATCTGTTGCAGAGTATGCATCATACAGACCTTGGGTAGGAGTAGAGAATCCCCAGCCCCAGCCTGTAGTACCTCTTGCTCCCTGAACCTGGCTATACTGCTGGATTGCTCTTCCTGCTGTTCCTCCTGTTCCGTTGATTTCAAAAACAGATTCAGCATTATTTTCTCCTGAAACTTTATAAATATCTTGGAAATTAGGTGTCAATGAATAACCTGTAACCAAATTAGTCTCATCTACAGCCAGCTGCCATTTCTTCTGATATAAATACACCTTAGCTAAAAGCGCATGAGCAGCACCAACAGATGCTCTCCCTATATTACCTGCCCCATAGGCTGATTTATTAGGAAGAACGGCTATGGCATCCTTAAGATCCTGTTCAATGAATGCATAAATTTCTTCCTTACTTTTCCTAGTTAATGTCATTTGCTTGTCGGCTTCAACTCCTGTTACGGGAACGTGATCTACTAGCGGGACTCCTCCAAAAGATCTTACCAGCGTAAAGTACATAAATGCTCTTAAAAACTTTGCTTCCCCAGCTAATCTTGCGCGTAATTGCGGATCAGCTTTATCTAATTGAGGAAGATATTTCAATGCCTGGTTACATCTGTTAATCCCTTGATAATTGGAGGCGAACAACTCTTTAAATGACGGAGTCGCTGCATTAAAATTCAGAGCATCCAGAACATCCTTATCAGAACCTGAATCACTTGGGCTCGAACCTTTATCAGCATCATCTGAAACGATGGATGTCACTCCAATCCATGCAAAAGTACTCATGTTCCAGTCTAAAAACTTAGCATAAACAGCAGTTACCAAACTATTGGCTCCTTCATTATTATTATATATTTCACCCAAAGCAGCTTCGGGAATTTTTTCTGTAGGAGATACATCAATAAAGTCATTGCTGCAACTCTGGTTAACAGCTCCTAAAATTAAAAATGCAGCTGCTATGATATATTTCTTATTCATTTTTTAAAAATTTAGGTTAACACCAAATACAAAAGACCTCAATGTAGGATAAGCATCCAACTCTATCCCTGCACGTTTGTAGGGATCTCCTTCTGCTGTTGGATCTGCAGGGTTATATCCTGATAATTCTGACGAATACCCTGAATACTTCTGGAATACAATTGGATTAATTGCGCTCACATAAAGCTTGATAGATTTCATATAATCCGTTACATTTTTAAATGTATATCCTACTGAAATATTATTAATTCTGAAATAATCTCCACTTTCCAAATAGAAGTTAGAAGCTACTGGAATACTTGAAGGATTTACAGGGTTTGCAGCATTCGTATTGGATGATGACCAGAAATTATTGGCTACAGATGCTTCAACATTTTCTCCTCCGTTTCTTTGTGCTTTTTTACCATTATAAACTTTAAATCCGAAAGCTCCATATCCGTTAAGTGCAAAGTCCCAATTTTTATAAGACATGGAAATGTTCACCCCTAATGTAGATTTTGGTATATAGGAATCAAAGAAACGTCTGTCTCCACCATCCATAATACCGTTACCGTTTAGGTCTTTAAACTTCAGGTTACCATTGGCATCATAACCATCTGTTTCATACAAATAGAAACTTCCCAAAGCATAACCTATTGCTGAAGCATTAAATAGTTTTGTATCTACTCCGTTGCCTAGATTTCCTCCTATAATCTGAGAAACCGGTTTTGAAGTATCAATTCTGGCAAGTTTATTTTTATTGTAAGAATAATTAGCTCCGACTGAATAGCTGAAATCTTCACCTACTTTATCTGACCAGTTTAAGCTCACCTCAGCCCCCTTATTAACAACACTTCCCATATGTGAATAATTCACATCAGAAATACCTGTTGCAAGATAAGGTACTACTCCTAAAATAAGGTTATTGGTTTTTCTGTTATAAACATCAAAGCTACCGGATAACCTTTTATCTAGGATCGCAAAATCTAATCCCAAAGAAGTTTCTTCTGTCACTTCCCATCCTAAATCCGGGTCATATCCCTGGTTAACCGTTACTCCATTGCTCACAGCTGATGTCCCGAATCCATAATTGTAAGTTGCTCCGGATGAAAGCGGTAAATAGTTTAATGGAACTTTCTGATTACCCAGCTTACCCCAGCCTCCTCTTAATTTTAAAAGATTAAAGAATCCATCCTGCATAAAACTTTCTTCAGAGATTATCCATCCGGCACCAAATGATGGAAATGTCCCCCATCTGTGCCCTTCAGCAAACTGAGATGATCCGTCTCTTCTGATTGTCCCGCTTAGTAAATAACGGTTCATGAATTTATACTGAAGTCTTCCGAAATAAGAAAGTGTTGTATTTCTGTTTCCTTTTATAGATTCAATAGCTTTGGTTGTATTATCACTGTATAATTTACCATAATAATCTTCACCATCCAGATTCCAGTAGTCTTGTGAAACAGGTATATTCTTTCTGTTGATCACTAAAGTTTCAATACCATTCGCTACTGAAGTTTCTGTACCAGCTACAATTTCAATATCATGGTTTCCTACTTTTTTGGTATAGGTTAAATAATTATTAAGTACCCAGTTGTAGTAATTTTGATTTTTATTGGTCAATCTTGTCAGAGGCAGAGAAGCATCATAGCCACTTTCAATTCTCGTTGGATCACTATCTAACCAGAATGCTTTGGAGTTTACAAAGTTGTAATATTTATAATTGTTATACTCTCCACTGAACTGAGAAGTAAATTTCAAATCTTTATAGATATCAATATCCAGTTTTAAACCACCCTGTAATAAGAAATTTTTTCCTCTTTGATTATCATAAGCAAGCTGCATTACCGGGTTTCCAACATTATTAAAACGACCTCCCGTATAGCTTATGTTCCCATTAGCATCGTAAATTGGTTGACCATATTTTCCATTTGGATAATATACAGGAACTAATGGTGATTGTTTGTAAGCATTTGTAAAAGCACCAAATGATTTAGGAGTATCATTTGTAAAGGTAGCACTCAAAGTTTGAGCTAATCTGATTCCTTTAGAAATTCTGAACTCGTTATTTGTTCTTACAGTTGTTCTGTTATAATTGGTACCTTTAAGAATAGATTGTTCATCATAATTTCCTAAGCTTAAGAAATATTTTGCAGCTTCAGAAGATCCTGAAATAGAAATATTATGTTGATTGTAAATACCTGTTCTGGTAATTTCCTTGAACCAGTCTGTATTGTATGGCTGATTAGGGTTCAGATAAGTACTGGTTTTACCGGCATTATTATAAGTTGCAAATTCAGAACCATTTGCCATTTTAACCGTTTTTAAAGGACTTCTAAATCCTACTAGTCCATCATAGGAAACACTTAATTTCCCTTTCCCTGACTTTGTTGTAATAATAATTACCCCATTAGCGGCCCTATTACCATAAATAGCTAAGGCTGCTGCGTCTTTCAATACATCATATGTAAGAATGTCATTGGAATTGATATTATTAATATTATCAGAATATATTCCATCAACAACAAATAAAGGCGTTCGCCCTCCCAACACGGTTCCAAGACCTCTGATCATTACCGTAGGGGTAGATCCGGGTGCATCGGAAGCAGTTACCTGTACTCCGGCAGCTTTTCCCTGAATAGCCTGCGACGCATTCAATACTTTGGTTCTGGTTACTTCCTCCGCACTGATAGAACTGATAGCTGTTGTATTATCAACTTTTTTACGGCTACCATATCCAATCATAACGACTTCGTCGATCTTCTGGACTTTAGCAGAATCCTGCGTAACCTGTGCATTCACGTTCATCCCGAAATATAACACGGCAATGAGACCTGAATACTTTAAATTACTTTGTTTCATATAGTTTCAATTTTATTCAAATAAATTCAAATTTGTACCTGTCTCTAAATAGTGGAGTTATTTAAAATCTCAAAAAAAGACATTAGCCAAAAATATAAAAAATATCCAATACTGTTAAACTATCTTAAATATTTAAAAATTCCTACATTTTATTAAATGAAAAATACTAAAAAATTAAATTTTACAATCCTTTATTTAAAATCAAGATACTTTATTCATCATATCTCTAAATGAAATTTTAAATGTTTTGACACAATATTCACCAAAACATGTACTCAATTTAATATTTTGTTAAATACAGAATAGTAATTACCTTTGGTGCAGTTTTTGACAAAAGCATCTTAGAAATACATAATAAAAAGATCAATGAAAAAATATATCATTGCAGCCGCTCTTCTGATCGGGACTGGTGCTGTTATTACCACCAGTGTACAATCCTGCACTTCACTGGCCACATCAGACATGGGGCTTTCCATTATAAAAAGAATTCTGCTCAATGGTATTGATAAAGGAATGGGTATCTATGGGAATAAAGAAGCGTTCCTGCAGAATAATATGGTTGATAAAGCTCTTCCCAAAGAATTGAGAGATATTAATTCTACTCTGGAAAAAATTGCGCCCTCTCTCGTTGCTAAAGAAAGAGATTATATAGCACAGGCAGCAGCGTACACTGTAAATACTTCAAAACCTATTTTACAGGATGCAGTAAACAGCCTGAATGCACAGGACGTAACCAGAATTATGCAGGGAACCACTGCTACACAAATTCTGAAGGAAAAAACATCCCAACAGCTTATTGCTGCCATTGCTCCAAAAGTGGATGAAAAGCTGAACGAATATGGCATTGTAAAAACAATCAATACAGCGTTATCCGGAAGTAATTTTCTGGGCAGCCTTCTAGGTGGAAATAATAACACTGTCAATTCAGGAGGGCTGAGTAAACTTGCTTCTGAACAGTTGGTAAATGGGTTATTCAACATCATCGAAGATTATGAGCACCAGAACTCCAAGTCGCTGCTGGGACCATTTGGAAAATAGGAAAATTTTCGTTATATTTATATTATATTAACAATTGCAGATGGATATATTACAAGGAAATCAACACGCAAGCCCTGAAGATTTTTATCAGTCTTTGAGGGAGAAACTGGAAGATCATCATGATTTTCCGGAGGATTATTTATTTAAATTTATTATTCCTACAGACCAGGCAAAACTTACTGAAATTTACAGAGTTTTTGATGGTATTAAATTTACACTGGGAAACCGTGAAAGCAAAAATGGAAAATACACAGCCTGCAACATTAATGCATTTGTTTTGGATGCCAATCAGGTAGTGAATATTTATAAAGAAGTAGCAAAAATAGAAGGCGTTATTCTATTGTAAAAACAAAGACCGTTTCATCATACTGAAACGGTTTTTTATTATTTAAATCATAAAAAAAGAACATGATGAACATCCAACTGATCCTGTTTACCATCATTTTAGCAACCTCTGCGACAAGCTGCATGCATAAAAATAACAACGAAAATAATACATCCAATATCCCTTCTGCTGTTCAGCAACAAAAGATTGAACAGATCCGATTAACAGAAAGAACAAGAGGATTCAGCAGAAACATTGTTTTTACCCCTTCCTCAAAAGAATCCAATATCAACGAAGAGATCACGAATACAAAGATCTCCAGTGCCGAATGGACAGCAATCTCTAAGTTGGCTCAGAACATTGACCTACCGAAGATATCTGAACTTAAAGCTCCTACTACAGGCAGACATTCTGACCAGGCGATGATAGCATCTATTATTATTACTGCTGGCGGAAAAGAGTACACTTCTTCAGACTTTGATTCCGGGCGCCCTCCAAAAGAGCTGGAAGCTTTATATAAGGCAATAAACGGCCCGGGTACAACGAAAACCCCATAACATAAAAGATCCGCTCTTTAGCAGAACGGATCTTTTTATTTATGAAATTTCATTTATTTTTCAATAAAGAACTTTACATTTTCAATGGGTCTTCCCAGCATTGCTACTGAGCCTTTTACCAGAATGGGTCTTTGTATCAAAGATGGATTCTCAGAAAGAATTTTTATCCATTCTTCTTCCGAATAGTTTTTATCTGCATAGTTCTCAATATACAGTTTATCTGTTTTACGGATAATATGAAAAACACTCTGGTTCAGCTTCTTCAGCACCGTTCTTATTTCAAGAGGACTTAAGGGATCTTCAACAATATTAATGATCTCAAAAGACACTCCGTTTTCGTCAAGATACTCCAGTACAGCATTTGACTTTGAACAGTTTCCGTTATGTAAAACTTTAACTACCATGATATAATTTTTCAAGAATTAAACTTGATCTGAACAAATTTAAAAAGATTTACCCTGACTATGTCTTAATGTTCTGATAAAAATATGTTAAAACAATCCGTGCAGCTCCGCTTCTATCTTCTCCAGAATAAATCCGAAATCTTCCGGTTTTTCAACGAAATCCAGATCATCCACTTCCACAATAAGAAGTTTTCCTTCTGTGTAATTGGAAATCCATTTTTCATATTTCTGGTTCAGTTTTGAAAGATATTCAATACTGATGGATGCTTCATATTCACGACCTCTTTTGTAGATTTTTTTTACCAGGTTAGGAACATCTGATTTCAAATAGATTAAAAGATCCGGAGCGGATACAAAAGACTTCATCAGATCAAACACTGATGAATAGTTATTGAAATCCCTGTCTGAAAGAAGATTCATATCATTAAGGTTTTCTGCAAAAATATGGGCATCTTCATAGATGGTACGATCCTGAATAATATTTTTCCCACTTTCTCTGATCTCTTTCACCTGACGGAATCTGCTTCCCAGGAAATATACCTGCAATGCAAAACTCCATTTGCTCATATCTGAATAAAAATCTTCCAGATAAGGATTATGATCTACATCTTCAAATTGTGCATCCCATCCGTAATGCTTGGAAAGCATCGTTGTCAAAGTTGTTTTTCCGGCTCCGATGTTTCCTGTAACTGCAATGTGCATAATATTCTTTTCCTTGTATTTACTGATTAGTTGATAAGTTTTTCGATGGCCTCAGTCTGAACTTTAGAAGTATCTTCGATCAATTTCTGTAAAGTATTGTCTGAAGGCTTCTCTGCTGTATTCTCATCAGGTTTCTCTTCAGTCTTTTCTACTGGTTTTTCTGTAGGTGCCTGCAGAGATTCCGGCTGAGCTTCGAGCTGTTTTTGCTGTTGGGCTTTCTTTACTTTTTCAAGGCTGTAAAGATAGAGTTTGTTCCCTTTGATTGCAAAATAAGAGAGGATGTTTTTATCCACAATTTGCGCTTCCTGATCTTCGAAAACGGTTAACATACCTTTTTCAGGCACATATTGTGATATAAAATTATTGGCAACAACCAGGATTATATCATTCTCTCTTCGAAAACGTTTTCCATTCTCCAAAGGGGCTTCGAATATTTTTTCAAATTTCAGGTTGTAAATCCTGATATGTTTTCTGGTTAAAATATAGACCTTATTTTCATAAACCAGCATATCCATCAGATCTTCAAAGCTGATATCAAAAGGATATGAATTGATGGTTGTATCATTTCTGAAATTATACTGTATCAAACGTTTTGTACTGTCATCCAAAAGCCACAGCTGCTGAAGATCTTCAGCATAAGCCATTCTGATAAAGCCAAATTTCTGTTTAAAATCCAATCTTTGAATCTCATTCATATTCTGGTCTACAAATTTCATTTCCTGAGCATTTTCGGAAAACAAAGGTACATTCAGTGGATTTTGTACCGTCTGAACTTTGTATGGAACAGTAAGCATCATTTTCCCGATCTGCTTTCCTAAAGAATCGTATTTGGTAAAACTGAAATCTTTATTTTTATAGATATACAGATTTCCATAGTCGTCAGCAAGCATATCTTTAGCTTCCTTGAGTTTCAAAGTATCCAAAGGAAGAATATTCTGCGCTGAAGTCGTACAGAAAAGGAAAAAAAATAGTATGTTTAAAAACTTCACTCTGTTTTTTTAATTGGGGTTAATTTACTGAAAAATAACGTTACCCAAAAGATGTTTAAGTTTGATAGAATCTTCTTTGATGTTAATCAAAACTGAGACCATCCTGTTGCTGAAAAAAAGCTGTTCTACAAAAGATATAATGAGTTTATTTAAAAGTAACTTCATAAATTTTCTCCCAGTTTTTTCCTGTCACCAGCATATGATCACCTTTAAAAGCAATTCCGTTTAAGACATGCTCGCTGTCTCCCTTATCATTTTCTTTGGTCAATTGTGAAAAATCAAATTTTCCAATAACTTCTCCATTTACAGGATTAATTTTTAGAATTACAGGTTCATGCCAAACATTAGCATAGATAAGTCCGTTGTGATATTCAAGTTCGTTGAGCTGATTATAAATCGTAGAATTTCCGCCAACTGCCATAGTTTTCACTACTTTTGAAGGATTATTGACATCCAGAAAATAAAGATTCTTTGAACCATCTGTTGCGATCAGGTTTTTTCCGTCATACGTCAGTCCCCAGCCCTCTCCAATTACACCAGGCAATGGAAATTCAGAGATTTTTTTCAAAGTGTTTTTATCATAAATAAAACCAATTTTATTCTGATATGTCAGTTGATACACCTTATCTCCCACAATGGCACAACCTTCAGAGAAAATCTCAGCAGACTGCTTTGCAACAATCCTGGGAACATCTGATCCTAATGTATATTTTATAAGCTGTGAAGCTCCTTTCATTCCGTCACTTTCATACACTGTATTTCCTTCCACTACAAAGCCTTCAATAAAATTCTTAGGATCATGGGGATAATCAGCTACTATTGTATAAGGAATGTTCTGCTCAGGTGTTTTTGTGAAAACATTGATAGTAGCATCCTGATTGAGCACTTCACCTCCTTTTGTTTTAATATTAAAGGTAACAGCATTATCTCCTAATGTGAAAAATTTAGGATCAATTGTTAAATCTGTTGTTTCTTTATCTCCAAAGCTGATCGTTACGCTTTCTGCATTTTCCGTCACCTCTTTTGGAAGGTCAAGCTTATCTCCGAAATGATATCCTTTTGCTTCCTTTGCATTGTTATAGTCTGCCAGAGAATCAAGCATTTTTTCTTTGTTACTACAGGAAACTAAGAATAGAACTGCAGCAAAACCCATCGTAATGTTTTGCTTCATAAAGGTTTTAATCATTTGCCAAAAGTACTAAAATTTAATCCTCAAAACGAAAATAACGCTCCCAAGGGAACGCTATTTTTATTTTTATCCATAAAATCAGATTATTTGATCTGAACTTCATAAATCTTTGGCCAGTTCTTTCCTGTTACCAGCATATTATCTCCTTTGAAAGCAATTCCGTTCAGTACATCATCACTTCCTTTGGTATTTTGTTTTGCGATTTCTGTAAAATCAAAAGTTCCCACTACTTCTCCATTGGCAGGATTGATTTTTAAAATGATGGGCTTCTGCCATACGTTGGCATAAATAAATCCGTTGTGGTATTCCAGTTCATTCAACTGATCATATGCCTGGGAACTTCCTGCAACAGCAATATATTTAATCAGTTTTGAAGGATCGTTTACATCAAGGAAATATAAAAGCTTACTTCCGTCAGAAGCAATCAGGCTTTTTCCATCATAGGTTAATCCCCAACCTTCACCCAGTACATTGGGATAAGCAAATTCTGAAAGCAGTTTTAAAGAATTTTTATCATAAACATATCCTTTTTTGCTCTGCCATGTCAACTGGTACACTTTATCGCCAACGATGGTGCTTCCTTCAGAAAAATCTTCCTGAGCCTGTTTCGTAGAAGCAAGCGGAGTTGTTGTTCCCAGTGTATATTTTAAAATCTGTGAAGATCCGTTTTGTCCGTCACTTTCATAAATGGTATTTCCTTCAATCTGGAAACCCTGTACAAAATTTTTGGGATCGTGGGGATATTCCGCTACAATCTGATAAGGAATATTTTTTTCAGGATTTTTTGCAAATACATTGATCGTAGCATCCTGATTCAGGACTTCACCTCCTTTTGTTTTAATATTAAAGGTAACAGCATTATCACCTAATGTAAAAAATTTAGGGTCAATTGTTAAATCTTTTGTTTCTTTATCTCCAAAGCTGATCGTTACGCTTTCTGCATTTTCCGTTACCTCTTTCGGAAGCTCAAGCTTATCTCCAAAATGGTATCCCTTCGCCTCCATTGAAGTATTATAAGTGTTTAATGTATTAAGAATCTCTTTATCCTTATTACAAGACGCCAATAATAAAATCGCTGCGAAACCCGCTATTATACTTTTTTTCATTGAATTTCTAAATATTTCTCCAAAAATAGCAAATTTTATTCCGTATTGCCAATATTATCTGCGGGTTCACCAAATTGTAATATGTATCCATTGTTGTCATAGATAGCAAATTCTCTCATTCCCCATTCAAAAGTTTCAATTTCATAGCAGACTTTGGCTTTTGTTTTAAGGTCTTCCCAAAGATCATCCACTTTATTTACATTGAAATAAAAAGAACCTGAAAACCCGATTGAAGTATTATTTTCGTGTTCATTAGGCTGAGAGAGCATAATGTACACTTCATCTTTTCGAAGAGAGGCCCACTGCCAGTCATCATTTCTGCCCATCAGTGTAAATCCAAGAACGTTCATATAAAATGCGATGGTTTCATCAAGGTTTTCTGTCCATAAAACAGGACGAAGTGTGGTAAATTGTATCATAATTCCTGTAATTCAAAGGTATCTTTATGGATCTTCATATTCAGGGAAACCCATGTTTCCTGATCAATTCTGGCTTCGCTCTTAACATCCGGATCAAAAGCAAACCCTACTTTCCGGTAACATTCAATAGCTCCTGTATTCCAGTCGTACACATTCAGTTCAGCAGTTTCTTTATCAAAATGACTGAATCCATATTTCAGAAGCTCCTGCATTACCTTCTTTCCATAGCCTTTTCCTCTATTGTTTTCATCCCAGATCAGAACTCTTCCCAACAGGAATGTTTTCTCTTTTAGAAATATCTGTGCGTGCCCGATTGTATTTCCCGACTGATCTGTAATTTTAAACAGGGTTCTCTTTTCATCAGATAAGTCTGCATCAAGTTGTTCTTCTGTGAGAGGAAAATGGTATGCGGGGCCGGCAAACTGAAGAAGCATCCTTTCATCTTTTATTTTTGAAATCAGTTTTGGGGCATCTTCTATTGTAAAAAGGTGTAATGTGATCATTATTTATTTTCTAAATATTCTTTTAAACTCTGTCCTAAAATCGTGTTCCAACCTTCTGTAAAGTTTTCTCTTGAAAAGCCTTCCCCTAAGTCTTTAAAGTTTTCAATATCTTCGTGTGTTAACTTTACCACCGTGTGTTCATTTTCTGGCTGTAATTCCCACGTTACAACGGTCTTCAGGTCTGAAAAATCAGGATAGGACCATGTGTGCTTTAATTTTTGGTTAGGTATTATTTCTAAAATCTGTGCGTGGTGATGGTATTTATTCTCACCTCCGGGTTCATAGAAATTAAATTCCTTACCTGTTTCCAATACAAAATCCTGGATATCAAAATACCAGGATTTCATTTCTTTTTTATCGGTTAATGCTTTCCAGACTTTTTCAGCCGGAGCGTTTATTGTGTACTGAACTGTTATGGGTGTGCTCATATTATAGATTTAATCTGTTTAAATGTACACATTTGTCCGTAATAATTACCCATGTGAAAAACCAGTAATCTTGGCTTCATCAAAATCCAGCTGCATTTCAATGGTTCTCATCACATGATCATCGAATATCTTTTCTCTTTTCATTCTGTGCAATTCGTTTCTCTGTGCCTGAATGATCTGTCGAAGAACATCTTTATTTTCATTGATAGCGGTTACATAATCTCCTGTGGAAGCCATGCATTGGGCTTTATCTGCCATCAGCATCATTTCATTTTCCAACTTGTGCTTTTGATGACGTACAAGGCTGTTGGTTACAGCTAATTCAGAAAAGTCATTATCCAGTTTGTGTAATGCTGTTTCCTTTAGTTTGCGCATAAGGATTACTTCCTGTTTTTCTTCCGGCAGTTCACTTCCGGCATCCTGAATATTCAATAATTTCAAGATTGGACTCAGCAATAATCCTTGCCCTACCAGGGTAATCAATATAATAACGAAAGTTACAAATAAAATAATATTCCTATGCGGAAACGCTTCTCCGTTGGGTAAAAATGCAGGAATTGACAATGCGGCAGCCAGTGAAACGACTCCTCTCATTGCTGCAAAACTGATGATAAAAGGCTCTCTCCAATCCGGTTTGGGAACTTTTAATCTTAATTCTTTAGAGCAGATTCTTGGAAAATACATTAATGCATAACTATACAAAATTCTTGTTCCGATAATCGCTCCGCCAATCACTACACTGTAGAAAATACCTTCTGAAATGGTGTATTCTTGCATTCCCTCCACTACAATAGGAAGTTCAAGACCAATCAGGATAAAGATAATGGTATTCATCAGGAATATCAGTACGCTCCATACATTCCCGGACTGGATTCTGGAGGTATGGCTTAAATAGCAATGTGAGTTATAAGACATCAGCAAACCTCCGGCAACCACTGCCAGTACTCCTGAAAAATGGAAATGCTCTGCTCCTACATACATAATGTAAGGTACGATAAGAGTAATAATGGTATCGATATTGGAATTGGTAGGAATAATCTTAAGCAATGCTCCAAAAAGAGATCCTACCGCCACTCCTACAGCAATTCCACCGATAGCCATTGTAAAGAAAGCCTGAACGGCATCCCTCCAGATAAACTGTCCTGAAATAACGGCTGCCAGAGCAAATTTAAATACAATCAAACTGGATGCATCATTGATAAGGCTCTCGCCTTCCAGAATATTGGTAATTTTCTTAGGAATTTTCATATGCTTCAATACCGAAGTAGCAGCTACCGCATCCGGCGGAGAATTCACTCCTCCCAGCAGGAAGCCCATTGCCACGGTAAGTCCGGGAATAATAGAAGATGAAAGATAAGCAACGACTATGGACGTTAAGAATACCAATCCGAAAGCCATAGAAAAAATCTGTTTTCTCCATTTATGAAAATCCTGCCATGAGGTAAACCAGGCTGCCTCAAACAAAATAGGCGGCAGGAAAATAAGAAAAACAAGGTCAGGCTCTATTTCAATGCGCGGCATTCCCGGTACGAAGCTTATCAGTAATCCTGCAATTACAAGAAAAATAGGGTAAGCTACTTTTAATTTCTGCCCGATCATTACCAATATCATCACAGACAGCAGGACTGCAATGGATATTATAACATAGCTGTGAATCATTTTAAGTTAGTTTTTTTAAGTTTTATTTTTTTATTTTGGGATATCAAATATTTATAGGTTTTAGAAACCTATAAGGTTTAATTTAATCCAACGTTTAGACTTTGTCTTTACAACCGGAAAGAATTAAAGCACGATATTATTCTTCGGAGTAATGGCTGACGGAAGATCGGACTCATCCAGCATATCTCTCATATCGATTTCAATGGTACGGCTGATCTGGGTGATTGGCACATCGTTAGGACTTCCTTCAAATGGATTGACGGAAGCTTCTCCTACATTGTCTAGCGTATGGAAACACCAGGTTACCAGTAAAGAAAATGGAATATTAAACCATAGTGTCCAGCCTTCTACCATTGTTCCTTCTCCTAATTTGTCAAACTCCTTCAATAATCCAAAAGGCACAAAAACAATAAAGAGAAGCAGAAGATAGGTGGTAATGGAAGAGAAATTTCTTGGATATGGAAAATTTTTAATTCTTTCTGCTTTTCCCTGATCGTCGGTAAACTTCACCAGTTGCTGATTGATCTGTGTCCATTGGAAATCATTCAGTTCTCCTTTTTCATAAGCTTCGGACAAAGCTTTACTTTGCATTGCTATCAGTTGGGTCGCTCTGTTTTTTTTGCTTACAATGTACTGACGTTCAGATTCAGAAAGATATTTTTTCAATTCTTCGTCCAGTTGGGTCAGTCTCTCGGGAATGTCATATTTTTTAGCATATTCATCAAACTGATCTGATCCCATGTTTTCCCATGCCCTTGGCTCACGAAGCTGAAATCGCAATGCGGTAAGCCATGCATAATGACGAAGAAACATTTCTTTTACTTTATCTGGGTCTTTTGAGAGTAATGCATCTCTGAGAATATATCCAAAGCTACGGCTGTCATTAATAATTGCTCCGTAGATCTGTCTGGCTTCCCACAGTCTGCTGTAGCTGGCATTGTTTTTAAATCCAACGATAAAGGCAACTGCTGTTCCCATAATCGCAATCGGCTGCCATGGAACTGAGAGAAATTTCCAGCCCATAAAATACAGAACTGTAGGGATCGCAGATAATACGACCAGTGCGTAAATACTCCGTCTGGTCCAGATAATGAACTCCCGGGCTCCGAATCTTTTTCCTGAATGCATAAGTGTTTATTTTATTGTGTTTATTATAATTTATTTTCAGATAATGGTTTACCTAAGAGCATTCAGTAACTGTTTTATTAGTTTTTGGTGAATGGGATATTATTATAAAAACCAATCTGAATCTGTCCGCGGTTTCTGTTCTCCTGAATCTGGTTCATATACCCGGCTTCAATTCTCATATTTTTGTTGATGACATATCCTAAGGCTCCGTAGACTCTGTTTCTATCGAAAACCGGATTATTGAAGTGAAGGAAAATCTCATTATATACTGATGCGTAAAGAGTCTTCGGCAGCATTTCCTTTTGAGTAATCGGAATATTTACTCCCAGCATATAACGGAATCTCATTCTGAAATCATCCTGAAGGAAACGTTCTTCCAAACGATAGCGGTGCTGAAGATAGAAACGTCCAAATTTTTGCTTGGTAATGTACTGTTGGAAAATCCGGTGTTCAATATTTTCTTTTTTTTCACCGTTTACATAAGGTTGGCTGAGAATAAATCCGTATCCCAATAGGACATTGTTATTATTCTCTGTAAGATCATATCCGATTCCTGTACGGATCAGTAACTGTTCCAGATCTCCTACTGCATCGAAATTACGGTACTGAATTTCATTGTGCCAGTTCAGCTTCCTGCTGATTTTGTTATTTCCAAAATACATATACCATGCTCCCAGATCGTTTTTTTGAGCAAATGTCAAAATGGATCCCAAACCTAAAACGGTGAACGCCAACTTCGTAAAAACCTTTCTCATGCTTGTCAATTACTATTATCTATCGTTTTTAACAAAATTAATATTTTAAATCAATAATAGCAAACTATATTTTATAAGTTAATATAAAGAAGTACGGATGCAATGGTCTGCATCCGTTTTTTGTAAAAGATTATCCTGGAACCTGTTCTGCCAGAACATCACTTTCGTTCCGGTCAAAATAAGTACAGGTCATTGCATGAAGATCCATTGTCCATCCATTGATTCCGTTTTCTGCACAGTCTTTACAGAAAGTCATATAATCTGTTCCTCCCTGCTGGTGAAGCTTCAGTCTTATTTTAAAATTATCAACGTTTAAATCATCGGAGATGGAAAGAAAATCATATTTGCTTCCTGTTTGTACAGATTGGCTTTCATGATTAAAGTACTCTGTATTTCCATCTGACACGTATGTTTTGTAGTGAGAAACACCCAATGTTTTCAGGGCTTGAATATATTGAGGGAAATCAGCTCCGCTTTTTACTTTTTGATGTTCTGCTTTAATGTTTTCAATGGTAAATTTCATTCTTTTGTATTTCCTGATTTTATTATTTAAGGTTATAAAATTATTGCATTTTTAATAAACAAATTATCTGCATCTGCTTATAAAACAACAACTAATTTAGTCAGAAAATATAATTTTATTAATTTTTTAATGAAAACAACGGTATGGACATTTATTCGAATCTGTCTTTTAAATAATTCATATCGGCAATTTTACTTTCTATGGCATATACTACCAAGCCAGCCGTATTTTTGGCTCCTGTTTTCAGCAGTAAGCTGTTGCGGTGGCCTTCGACGGTTCTGGAGCTTATAAAAAGCTGATCGGCAATTTCAGAGGTGTTGTATTGTTTACAGATTAATTCCAATACTTCTTTTTCTCTTTTGGAAATATGATTGGCATCAAAAATACTGGAAATTTTCTTTTTAGGCTCTGTAAGGTTTTGATGGAGGGCTTCCATGACCTCATTGTTATAAAAGAAACCTTTGCTGTGTACTTCCCGGATTGCCGTGAGCAATTCTGCAGGACTTGAGTTTTTTTTAAGAAAAGAGCATGCCCCGGACTGTATCATATTGACAATAAATGCTTTTGTGTTATAGCTCGTTAATGCAATAATTCTGATCTGAGGATATTTGATATGGATCTGTTTGGTAGCTTCTACTCCGTTAATTTCCGGCATATTAAGATCCATCAGGATAATATCAGGCAGTTCTTCCAGGGTTACAAGCTCATCCAGCAGCTCTTTCCCATTGCTGAAATCCCTTACCAGTTCAATATCTTTTTCTCTCTGTATCAACAATGAAATTCCCTGACGAAAGAGTGCTTCATCGTCTACAATTATTACACGAATTATGTCCTTTTCCATCTTATAATGATTTAAAATGTAAATTCTACAGTGATTCCTTTATTGTTTTCACTTTCAATCTTTAGTGTTCCATTGATCAGTTCTACCCGGCTTCTGATATTTCTCAAGCCTAATCCTTCTTTCAAAGTATTTTCATTCAGATTAAATCCTTTACCATCGTCTTTATAGATACAGGTATTTTTTCCGTTTTTTCCTAAAAATTCTATATCAATATGCGTACTTTCCCCGTGTTTAATGGAATTGTTAATGAGCTCCTGAAGTATTCTAAAGATATGCAAATTTTTCTCTTCTTCTGCTTTTGCAAAGTACAGACTATTAGAATAAGTCACCTGCAGGGTTTTGGACAGGTTAATTTCTGAGCATAATGCATCTATTGCAGCATGAAGTCCAAACTTTTCTAAAATCGGAGGAAGGAGATCATGTGAGATTTGTCTGGCACTTTCCGCAGTTTTGTTGACAAGATGTATTATTTTATTTTTCAGATCATTATATTCTTCTCTGGTCAAATTATCAAAATCCAAAAGATGAATATTTAAAGAAACCACACTGAGTTTTGAACTGATATCATCATGCAGATCCTGGGCTATTCTCAGTCTCTCTTTTTCCTGGGCACTGATAATGGCATGGGTAAGATCTTTCTCGTATCTGACCTCCAGCTCCTTTTTCTGAATAAGATTTCTTGTTATTTTCTTATTTGAAAAGTAATAAAATATGATCAGGGTAACAGCCAGTAAGGTAAAGGCCAGAAAGGTATAAACGATGGTGGAAATAATTGTATTCTCATTCATTTTGTAAAATCATAACAGTAATTACACATTTTTTTTACGGGTAGACAGATATTCTATCAGAATAAAGATCTGGTACACAATAAACATGACAACATTGAATACCCAAATCTCTTTATGCAGTTTTCTGTTCATCACCGTATACAGATTCCCGGACAAAAATATTACGGTACTGCTTATCAGATAAAGTAAAAGTCCCAGGCTTATATAATTGTATTTCTTTTTGGTATCCAGTATATTATACAAATGAAATAATGCCAGAATTATAATAGAATAAGACGTGACAAAAATTTCAAAAAGATTAAAAACATAATACTTTTCCGGATATATTATATACTGTATAACAAGAACAACAGGAATGATAATTAAAAGTGTACGTGCTGTTTTTTTCTGGTAATTTTCCGTTATAATCTCATGGAAGAATAATCCCAGTAATAAAAACTGGCCTATCAGATAATAATGTGAGAAAAACAGATTATTAATCTTCTGTGAATTCAATACATAGAAAACAATTTCACATACTAATATCCAGGCCAAATAGCCGATGAAGAATGTATAGGCTTTTCCTCTTCCGGAAAAGCCTATACAGTATACTGCCAGATTAATCAGCAGAATGCCTTTTCCAATTAACGACAATATTTCAATCCAGTGATCCAATGATCTCCAGTTTTCAGATTACAGGTTCCACCATTTTGCAGTGGAGCATACGCTTGGACAAGGTGTGGTCATGTCATACACATAATCTCCTTTATCATAGTCTACAATATCATTGTTATCTGCATCTACGCCTACCAGAAGAAATTTAAATTCGCCTTCATCGGTAATTGCATTATAACCCCGGTATCTCGCAAATCCTTTGTCGTCAATAAAAATATCATGAACATCCTTTGCCGGAATAAGGTGAGCCCGGATAGAGGTTCCATCGATAATTTTTGTATTCTGCCAATTACTGATCCATTTTTTAGCATCATCTAATAAGACTGCATGTTTAGGTAGTTCCATAGTTTTTCTCGTTTTAAATTATATAATAGGTTTAGAATAAAGTTACTGTAGCTACACATTACAAGTTATGAAAAAAAACTAACCATACTGTGAAATACATTCATTTTAATTAACATAATATTGCTTTTTCAAAATTATAATAATAAAAACCAATGAAATTGCGTATTTCTACGTGTTTTTCAATTCGGTCTTTAATACGCTGTTGCCACTTTGCATTTCTAAGTTACTTTGTGGTATCCTTTACAGAAAAGTCTCGTGAGCATTTCAACAATACAGGAAGCTTATGGTCTTCTGCAAACATTAAAAATCTGTATCATGAAAAAAATTATCTTTTTTGTACTTTTTGCTTTATTAAGCAATATGGCAGCGCTCAATGCACAGATAACCACGGTAACTTTTGAAACGTCATCCGGCGGCAGCACAAGCTTTACCAGCAATGGATATACATTTAATATCGTATCACAGGCCGGAACTTTCAGAATTCAAAGTAATTATCCAAACACCGGCTGGAACGGAACAGCTAATGACAATGTCTACATCGACAACACAGGAACTACCAATATCAATGCTCCTTCTTTTAGTGTTAAAAGCAATTCTGCATTCACGGTGTCAAAATTTTGGGTATTCTTAAGCAATACTTCTTTAAATCAGTCAGCCTCATCAGGAACACTGATCATTACAGGAAAAGCAGGAGGAGTTACAAAGTTTACTACCACAAAAACATCAGGATTTAACACAACATTCAATGCGACAGTGGGAACAACAGGTATTAACAACGGATTTACCCTGATTGATCTTGCTACTTTAAACAATCAAAACAATAGCAATACTATCATTGATGAACTTCAGCTGCAATCCACCGGAGGATACGTTTATATGTGTCTTGATGCATTGACATGGACAAAAATTTCCACATTGGGAACTTCAGAAAATTCCCTTAAGGGCAAAGTGAATATTTATCCAAATCCAACTACTGGTATCTTCTATATGGATGACCTGAAGAAAAATGAAAAAATTTCCTTATACGACCAGTCTGGAAAACTTATGAAATCTGCAGCAGCTGAAAAAGGGAAAAACAGATTCGACATTAGTGAACTTCCTGACGGAATTTATCTCATCACAACAGAATCAGTAAGCTACAAAATCATTAAAAAGAAATAAAAACATTGAAACTTACAATATATAAAAAACCGACAGAAATTTGTCGGTTTTTAAGTATTTTGAATTCAAATATAAATCTTATGGGTGTTGCTGCATTTTAGCGGGATCATCATAGTTTACCATCCAGTTGATTCCGAATTTATCACTAAACATTCCGAAATAAGCTCCCCAGAAAGTATCTGCCATAGGCATTGTTACCTGCCCACCTGCAGAAAGACCACCAAATAATTTGTCTGCTTCTTCTTTAGATTCAGCGTTCACAGAAATAGAGAAATTATTTCCTGCCTTGAAGTTGGAAGACCATTCTCCTCCTGTATCACTTCCCATCAAAATTGTTTCTTTAGAGATCGGAAGTGCAACGTGCATGATTTTGTTTTTGTCTTCTTCAGGCATTTCTTTTCCTTCCATTGGAGGCATTTCTCCGAATGTTCCGATGTAAGGATATTCTCCTCCGAAAACAGATTTATAAAAATCGAATGCTTCTTTGCAGTTTCCGTTGAATGTCAGGTAAACGTTTACTGTTGCCATAATTGTTTTGTTTTTTTAAGTTTAGTTTATTTTTATTGAGGTTTTTCAGATAGTGCTTTCAATCTTGAAAGCCCCTTCTGGTAATCTTTTCCAATGGCATTCTCCATGTTCATAAACAACTTCATCAAAGTAAACGGATAAGGAATCTGTGATGTAAATCCCCATGTTGCCTTACTTCCGCTTCCTTCCGGAACTACTGTTACATAAGCATTTGCTTCACTTTCATAAGGGGTGAGAAATCTGATTTTCGTATCTATTCTTCTTCCTGCTTCATCCACTTTTTTCAGTTCCTGACAACCTTTTCCTGCACTTTTATTTTTACTGTCCCAGCAAACTTTCTCTCCAGGCTGTCCGGTTATTCCAGTCCAGTCTTTTTTCATCCGTGGATCAAGATCATTCCACGGGCTCCATTGATCCATAGCTTTGAGGGTATTGGTGTTTTGCCATACTTTTTCTACCGGTGCGTTGATAGAAACCGACTTTTCATATTTGCAGTCTCCTGAAACAAAAGCAGCCCAAACCAACAAAATGATTAGTAATGTAGCTAAAAGTAAAATAATTCTTTTAAATGTTCTCATCATAAATGTGTTTTAATTATTATCTGTTATCTGTGCTGATCTATAAGAATCATATTTCCATCAGGATCTTTCAGATAAATATGCTCGGGTCCTGAAGTAGTTTCATCGGCTTCTTTTCCGATTTCTACTCCATTTTCTTTTAATCTTCTCTGAATTTCACGCACATCATCAAAAGACTCCAGATTCTGTGCATTTTCATCCCATCCCGGATTGAAAGTAAGCATATTTCCATCAAACATCGCTTGAAAAAGGCCTATCAGAGTAGAACCGTTTTTCATGATCAGATAATTTTGTGCTTCCGTTCCTGCCATGGTGGTGAACCCAAGTTTCTCGTAGAAGTCTTTGGATTTTTGAAGATCTTTTACACTTAAGCTGATTGAAAAAGCTCCTAATTTCATATTTTAATTGTTTTTAAAGCGAGTTGATGTCCTACGAAAACCAGTCCCCAAACGAAAATTCCCAGAATCCAGAACCAGATTGGAGAAGGCAAGGAAATCATCATGTAAATAGTCATCAACAGGAAAATAACTCCACAGATTACGGCAGATGTACTTTTCCCGTTATTTGAAATTTTTGAAGCCGTAAATCCTGAAACTATTGCTGCCAGAGCATACGCAATGATGACAAAAAACAGAGCCATAAAAGGGGCTTGATCCACATACTCTTTCAAAGCCTCCATATCTCCGGCTGCAGCTTCTGCCGGAGGTGGATAGAGTGCGTGTCCTATTTTTTCCACTACAGTAATACAAATCGATCCTACGATAAGACCAGCCAACACGGCCAATATTCTTCTCAGCATGGCTACTGGTTTTTTAATTGGGTTTTAAATGCTATACTTCCGTCATAGCTTTTCCAGTCACCTGTAAGTTCAATGTACTGCTCTTCAATTTTCTCTGTTTTCCTATTCCATTTGAAATGATAGATAAACTTTCCTGTAAAAAGTCCGGAATGTTTTCCTTTATTTTCTTCCGCCAGTTCATATTCGCCGTAGACTGTTCCCTGTTTTTTGGAATCTTTATATTTTGAAATGGTAATTTTTCCTTCAAATTTCGCATAATTGGTATCCACAAGAGAGTATCCTGAAACGAAATATTCCTGGTCATTCTTTTTATTCTGTTCAGAAATATTGATCTTCAGTTTCAGTTCCTGCCCTTTGTTTCCAATAGTCCCTATATAAGGTTTACTGTTGTTCAGCCAGGTATTTGAGATATCCGGCATCTGCCCTAATGCAAAATTGGCGGTCAGAATGAGGAGAAGTAAAAATTTTTTCATATTGTGTGATTTTTTAGACGCCAAATTGTGCCAGATGGTGGTTCAAATGTTTGGCAAACATATTATTCCATTCCTGAGAATTCAGTTTTCCGAAAGAAAAAGATTCTTTACCATCAAAAGCATCTGCACCCAACTGCTGTGTTTTTTGAATAAACCCGATCAGTCTTGTTTTTTCTTCATGAAAATTCTTTCTGGTCGTAATCAAAAACTGTGGAGCGGTAGGTGAATCTCTCGGATATGCTTTTTCTCCCACCACTTTAGGTTTTACAAAAGTTTTCAGTATAAATTTTGCAATCGCTCCCGGCTTTTTGTGTTTTTCCGGCTCGTAGATCATTTCATAAGTAATGCAGCAGTGTGCCAGCATCTGGTCTACTGTCATTTTTCCCCACAAACCGTGGGTATCCTCCACTAAGTTGTTGATCCTATCTATATAGTTTTGAGCATCTTTTGCATCAAATACATTTTCCATATAATTTCTATTTAACTATGGACAAATATATCAGTTTTTTTGTTTTATTTTATCGTTGGCTGAAAAAATTGAGCGTGGATAGTTTCGGGATTCGAGTTACGGGGTTACGAGTTGGTAATGGTGAGTTTGTGATAGGTAGAGCCCAGGTAAAAGAGAATGATTTCTGCACTACTATTTTAAATTGTTTAGAACAAATGCTGAAATCAATAACCAATATAACATCAATAGGCCACTGGCAAACAAATTAACCATTCATTACAAACTACTCGCTATCCTCCGGAGAAGTATTCTCTACCGCAATTTCCTGTGGTGCAGATTTTTTGAATATAAACCAAAGTTTGATCTTTAAAGCAATCCATCCTATAATCGCATATATTACTAAAAGGATGCTCAGGTGCTTCAGGTAAGGGAATGTAAGTTCCACGGAACCTTTTTGAATCAATAAAATTTTGAAAGCCTGTAAAAAAGGGGTTAACGGAATAATATTCGCGATAAACTGAACGAAAGCAGGCATTGCATTTAAAGGCCATGTAAAACCACTGATAATAAAAGCCGGTGAAGCAATAACCATAAGAATCTGTGTCGCTTTCAAAGCATCCGGAATCAGAATACTGATGAATACTCCCAGAAACGAAACCGATCCTACAAATACGGCTGTCAGCAATATAAAATTGAGTATTCCTTCAGGCATCGGAACATGGAAAATCATGTGCATAAAGTAGTAAATACCGACAATGAGAATAGAAAACACCCAGATTGGAATGACTTTTATAAGCATGGTTGGGAAAGCCCACTTTTTCATTTTAAGATATTCTTTCACAAAAGATCCTCTTTCGAATTCGGCAGCAAAACTTACTGCCATTGCCAAGAGAATGACTTGCTGTAAAACCACTGCCAGCATGGCGGGCCACATGAAGATCAGATAATTTCCGGTAGTGTTAAAGAGGGTAATATAATTGGCTTTGAAAGGTTCATACTGTGTGGCAGCTTTTACAGCAGGCATTCCAGCTTTCTGAAGGGCTTTAATGGAAGCTCCTGCAGAAAATGTCCCTATGGTCAGCTGAAGTGCTTTGGAAGCAAAATTGGCCGTTAACACATTTCCTGTATTGATATACACATTCAGTTCAGGATATTTTTTCTGCAGCATATCTCCTTCAAATCTTGAGGGAATAATGACCACAGCAGCTGCCTCATGCCTGATCACCTCATCTTTGATGCTGAGAGGCTCCTGCAGATATCTGATAATTTTAATGCTTTTATTATCATCCAGCATTTCCGTCAATTGGTTGGATAAAGGGGTATTGTCTCTGTCAACAACCAAAACAGGGGTATTTTCAACTTTTCCGCTTTTATAGACAAACCCCAGCAAGGTGGCATAGAAGACCGGTGCCAAAAAGAACACTGTCCTTAAGGTGGAATTGCCGATAAAAAGTTTGAACTCACGTTTTAAAAGACGGAAAAATTCTTTCATCTGTATATTTTTATAGGTGGAAGAACGAAATGAAATTCAATAGAAGATCTATATGTTCTTTTTCAATTTATTTCAGGATTACATTGGCATTGACTAAAATATTTTTAGCCTTATTCATGTCTTTAGGTTTTACTTTGATCTCGTAGATTGCATCCTGTAACTGATAATCCGGGTAGGCTGTCGTGATATCTGCATATTTTGTAAGCTGTTTGATGTACACGATATTTCCTGTCAGAGTTTCTTTGTTATAAACTACCTGCATGGTCACCTCCTGCCCTTTTTTATATTTTGAAATAGCACTTTCAGGAATGGTAAATCTGAAATAAGTACTTTCCGGAATATATCCGTTAAACAGAGCAAAACCTGCTGTTGCCAGTTCGCCTGTATTGAGGCTGATGGTTTCGATCTCCATATCGTTGGTAGCGATAATATATCTTTCGGAATAAGCGACATTGGCTTCCTGCAAAGCTCCTTTGGCCTGTGAAGCCTGCCCTGCTGCCATCTCTACTTTCTCGAATCGGGTACCTCTGTTTACATCATCCAGTTCTGCCACTACCGCATCATATTGTGCCTTCGCTCCCTGTAATTTCGCATAAATTTCGTCATGAGCCTGTGGCGACATTAAACTGTCACGAAACATATTATTGGCTCTTTTATAAGATTTCTGAGCAAATTCATACTGTTCCTTAAGTCCTTTATACTTAGCCTGAAGCTGTCTCAGCTGGTCGGCTGTAGCTCCGTTTTTTGCCATTTGTTCCTGAGCCGTAGCAGCATTTACGGCACCTTGTGCCTGTGCTATTTTTGCGGACACTTCCGGAACATCAAGCTGAGCCAGCGTATCTCCTTTCTTCACAGTCTGGCCCTCGGAAACATATATTTTCAGAATCCTTCCGGTAACTTTAGGGGCAAAAGAGATAACATCCTTTTTGGTTTTTCCTTCCGGTTCTTTGATTTTTTCATTTTTTTTGTCACAGCTCCCCAATAAAAACAGAGCAGCGAAGAGTATAGATATATTTTTATGCATCATTTAAATTTTTAAGGGATTAAATAAAATTTGGTGATATCCAGTTCCTGGGTAGACCTCATCAGTTCTATTCCCGCTCTTCTCTGGTTGAAAATGGCATTCTGATATTCCAGTTCTGAAACTTCAAGATCATTTTCGGCATCAATAAGCTGTGAAGATTTGCTCATTCCGTATCTGAATTCTTTTTCTGCCTGTACGAGTGCATTTTTAGCCAGCTCTTTTTCTTTGGCTTTCAGGGTAATCTGTGCAGAAGCGATATCATAATTCGTTTGATTATTGGCAAGATTCAATGTCAGCTTTTTCAAAGCATCTTCTTTCTGATTCTGTAATACTTCTTTTCCTACTTTGGCGGTTTCTTCTGCATGCTTGCCTTCTTTCCCGTCAAAAATTTCCCATTTAAAACCAACTCCTGCAGTAATCAATGGAAATACATTGATATTATTGGGCCTCCAGTCCAGCTTTTTTCCTTCATATCCCAGTATAGGAACAGCTGGAATGACATTTTCTGAGGATTTTATCCTGTTTCCGTACAATCCGATATAATAGGCAGAGGCCATCAGCTGTACTTTAGGAATCATCCATGTCCTTTCAGCTTTTATTTTATAATCTGCAGCACTGATTCCATGTTCCAGAGCACGGATTTCAGCTCTTTGCTCTATCCCCTTTTCTGCAGCCAGCAATTCCACCGGAGATAATACCGGATCAATCATTCTGAGCCTTTCTCTATTGATCCCGGTTAAAATATAAAGCTGGGTAAGAAGCAATTCTTTTTTCCCTTCATATTCTACCATTTTCGCATCTAAAGTAGCCTGAGCGAGTTCGATCTTCTTATGATCATAAGGAGTAATCAAACCATAGCCAAGGGCTTTATCGGCTGTTTTTCTGTTGATATCCAATCTTTTTTTACTTTCGTCCAGCACCTTTTTGGACTGATGAATCAATGCTAACTGATCATAGGCTTTGGAAATGGTGGCAATCACCTCATCTTTTGTTTTTTCCAAAAGGATATCTTCAGACTTTTTCTTTTCTTCCACCGCTTTTTTCATGTATTTAACCTTTCCTCCTGAATACAGAAGCATTTTGGCATCTGCCTTGGCAATACCTGAAAATCCGGATACGTTGAAATTATTGTTGAAAGTCCCTTCGGGAATATTGATAAAGGGCGCGAGATTGAATTCGGGAGACGTCAGTCTTGCTGTTCCATTGAGATAGCCGGCTTTACCACTCAATTCCAATGTTGGAAGAAAGATGTCTTTCAGTTTGTGTTCATCAAGATCGGTAAGCTTATTTTGGGTAATCTGCATTTTAAGGTTCGAATCCCGAACCATAGCACTATCCAGAAGTTCTTTAAAATCCGGCGCAGACTGTGCCCAGCCAAAAGCAGGGAAAGCAAAAAAACTAAACGTAAAAATCAATAAATTGTTTTTCATGGTTTATGTTTATAACAAATATAATGCAAAAATTGTTAAAATCCTTAAAGATAATTCTACAATACGGTGAATTTAAATTCAGTTTAAAATATGTTTAATTTTAAAACCCTGCAAAATAAAGTTTTGGGCAAAGTGTTTAAATGTTAATTAAAAGCCAAAAAAAATTGAAAAGGTAATTAACTCTACCTTTTTAATAGAGTTTTTCACTGCATATTTCTTAGGAAATAAAGAGGATAAAACAATGTTTTATTTGAAAAACTAAGTTTGAATTTTGGAAGATTATTCCCGTGGAACGACAAACGGATTGGATAAACTTTGAAAAAACGATCTTTACTGCGAGAGATCATATTCAATAGGAACGGGCTTTATCCGTTTGATAAAAGGTTAAATTTCAAACGGCTTAGCCAAAACCTATAATACAACACAATGTTCGCAAAAGCATTATGAATTGTTTTTTCGTTCGCAAGGGCGTTTCACTCAGCGAAAATAATGACGAAATATTTACTTGAAATCATTCAATAAAAATTGGTTTTTAAATAAAATTTATGGTTAATGAAAACAGGATTAATAATAAGTTGATTCTGAATTTTAGAGCGTATATTCCTGTGGAATGACAAACGGAGTGGATAAACTTTGAAAAAACGATCTTTACTGCGAGAGATCATATTAAATAGGAACGGACTTTAGTCCGTTTGGAAAAAAATAAAATTCAATTGGCTTTAGCCGAAACCTAAAGTACGACGCAGTGTTCGCAAAAGTATTGTCGATAGCTTTGAATTCGTTCCCAAGGGCGTTTCACTTAGCAAAGAACATGACGAATTATCTTATCCTGAAAAAAAAACGAAAACTCCCCACATCGCTGTGAGGAGTTTTCTGTATTATTATAATAAGCTGATTTATTTTTGAACTGCTTTTTTCATGCCAGCATCAGGGCGTAGAATTCTGTAACGAACTTCGATATCTTTTGGTACATAGAATACCAATGGAAGTTTACTGTTGTATCTTACAATTTCAGGTTTTAGCGTCACGAATTTTTTTGTCAGTTTTTTATCCAGACAAGCCATCAGGGTTCCTCCTGTTTCTCCTTTGGATTCTACTTCATAATAGTTGTATCCCCATCCCTGAAGATCCTGAGTTTTCATTTCTCCCATTAAGAAATAGTTGTTACAGTCTAACATTTTTTCAGCCCCTACAAAAACCTCCACTTTTAAGTCGTTTTCGTTTTTTGCTACAGGAAGCTGAATATATACTTGTTTATATCCTTCTTTTGCTTTTGGGAACATTTCAATCTGCAGTTTTTCAAACTTTTCTGCTTTCTTTTGTGCGAAAGCATTTATTCCAGCCATTAATACCAATCCTGTGATTAAAGTTTTAGAAAATTTCATCTTTTAATAATTTTTTTAATTGCTACTATCTTAATTCCAAAAACCATTCCAAAATTAAACAATTGTTTGATTTTTCGATTTAATTCTATTTTCATTGAAAATCCGGAAAAAAAAAACTGCAGTAAAAAATTACTACAGTTTTCTATATTGACTAATTACTCTGAAATTGTTACGTTACTTCCTTTTGTGTGAGCATTCATCTGTGGTGCATAATAATTCTGCATGGTGGTAATTCCATTGGAGAATTTTCCGGATGCATTGGCTACAACATCATATTCAAATACATATTTTCCTTTCGGCATATACTGAATATAGAAGTTCGTAGAAGCATCTTTGGTTGACTGATAATATCCAAGATTATTTTTCCACTGATATCCGGACAATACATCTATGGGCTCAAATCCTGCCGCACGCATATCTTTAATATGAATAAACTCCATCGCTCTGTCTGTGTTCAGAATCATTCTAACGGTAATTTTATCTCCCACTTTCAATGGGGTTTCTGTTGAAATTTTCTGAAGCTCTTCTCCGTTTACCGTTTTCACTTTTTTATAAAGTTCTTTCGTTACAGCAATATAGTTTTCAGAAGATTTAATTTTATCAAGATCTTCATAATACTGCCAGAACAATCCTCCCTGAACAATACCAGGACCAGGTTTTGTAACGGTTACGGTGGCTAAATTTTTATCTATCGCTTCTGTTTTCACTGTTGATTTCACATAGCCAGTTGCCTGAGTCTGCGGTGCAACTTCTTTACCGCCCCAAAGGATTGTTGCTTTATCACTTTCTGCTCCAGTCCATGATTTTCCTGAATTCAAAATGGTAAAGATCACCTCAGCAGTTCCTCTTGAGCTTCCCCACGAGTTGACTTCTTTTTGGGTTACGAGCCAGATTTTCATATCCTCAATAAAAGACTGATCATTAGCTTTCAATTTGTTAAAAGCTTCCAATGCTCCGGCATGGTTCACCACTTTGGAACCAAACCATCCCCAATCATTCAGGTTTTGCTTCCAGTAAACACCTTGTGTTTTGGTATCTGTAGAAGTTTCTTTAAGATAGGTCATCAATTTGGCAGACACCTCTTTCAGACCATAATTGTCCATTAATAATGCGGCACGGTGAAGTCCGAAGAATGTAAAATCAGTAATTTTAGCTGTTTGGGCTTTTTGTTTTACCAATGTTTTCAGGGTAGCACCTTTTCCTTTCACAGGATATTGCTGCTCCCAATAGTTTCTCGTATCCAGATAATCCATTGCCCAGTTGTTCCATACATTATCTTTTTTCACATCATAGTATTTGGCAACCTCATTGTCTACATACTGAATCAATTTTGCTACAAGCACTTTCTCATCAGCACTTTGATAATCTTTCACATTGTCTTTTAACCAGGAATTGATTTTTCCTAAGTTTTTAAGGATATACAATGAGGTTCCGTAAGAACTTGGGTAGCCAGGGTACCATGAGAATCCACCATCAGGATTCTGCAGTTTTTTGAAATCATCCCAATCCTGATTGATAGAGTTTTTCATCGTATTGACATCAAACAATAATGCCAGCTTCTGCATCTGCTCGCCCTCATTTTTACTTTCCAGCACCCAAGGACTTTCTTCAAGCAACAGTTGTTTCAGCTCCTGATTTTTTTCAAGGTTTGATTGTAATAATCCTTTGTTCTGATACTCTTCAAAAACCGTTTTCATTTTCGGATTCGCTTTGAATATTTCTGAAGCTAAAACATCAGCAAACCATTTATTAAAGATTACATCCGCAGAATTATTCTGATCATTTTTCAGACTTGGAAGCGCAAACATAATCTCCCAGATCGGATTGGTTGTCAGCTCTAACGTATTCGAAACATTAGAAGCTGTTGTGGAAGTATTATTTTTAAGGTTGTCTAACACAAATGTTTTGGTTTCGCCTTCTTTCACAAAAACCGGAACGGCATCAGTCACAAGCATTCTGTTCGGCAATACAGCAATGGCCTGCTGTTCTCCGTCAGAAAAAGCGCCAGCTTTAGCCACCACTTTGAAAATAACAGAAGAAACATTATCCGGAACCTTTACTTTCCATGTCAATGCATTGCTTCCATTTTCATTCAGGCTGAAGCTTTGTACACCTGAAGTAATTCCGAATTTCGAGGAGATATTTTCATTGGTAAAAGCATCCAGAATCTGTAACTCTGCAGAGCCGTTGAGTTTTTTACCGGTAAGATTAGATAATTTCGACTGTAAATTCAACTCATCTCCTTCCCTCAGGAATCTAGGATAGTTTGGCGTTACAGAGAATTCTTTCTGAGTTACCACTTCTTTTTCCAGAGTAGCTGCTCTTGCATCTTTTGTATGGGCAAGGAACATCAGTTTCCACTTGGTCAATGCTTCAGGAGATGTGAACTCAAAGCTTACATTCCCTTCTGCATCGGTTTTCAGATCCGGATAGAAGAAGGCAGTTTCGTTCAGATTTTGACGTACAGCTACTTTATCTAGTTCTTTTGCTGTACCATCCAATACTCCGCCTGCATTACCAGCTACTGCATCCATTACTATAGCTTCTTCCTTCGCTATAGGAGCAGCCGGAAGAGCAACCTTCGCACTCCTCATAGATCTGTAGCTTGTAACTTCTGAAGCATTTACACTCTTAGGTTTAGGACAACCATTATATTGAGTAGATCCGGGAACAGTGGGACAGGCATCATCTTTATCAGTAATACCATCGCCATCGGAATCCCATCCTATACCAAACCTTCCATCAAACCAGTTAAACTGAGGAACCTGTACATATTTGTCTTCAAAGTATCTCAGTCTTTTCTGATAGTTTTGCTGTTGCAGGTAATTTCTGATCCCATAAGAAGTCACCATTACAAATGGAGTATATAATTTTCTCCAGCTGTACGTGTTTGCTGCAAACTGATCCAGAGACATATCATACATATTGGCCAATACTTCAGCATTAATCTTTTCATTATCATTTCCGGTTACTTTTACCGTCCATTTTTCTTTAACGTTAGGTTCCAGTTTATCTCTGAAAGTAACGGTTTCAATTTTCAAAGGTTTTTCTGTGTCCTTTATTTTTAAAGAAACAGATTGTGTATTCACATCATTAAATGCCACCAGCTGAAACTGAAGGTTAAGATCCGAGACACTTTTATCTTTAGGAATTTCAGCGGTATATTCTAATATTCCCTTTTTCATCTGACGAACTTCGGAAACCGTTTTCCCGGATCCATCCTGCACAAAAATATTCACTAATGCATCAGGAACCGATGAGAAAACATAAACTTTCGCCTTTTCTCCTCTTGATAATTCTTCTTTCGGAGCAATAACCGTTAGGAAAGTTTTTTGAGTGGGTTTTAAAGCTGTTTTATCCCAGACACTGAAATACTGTGAAGTTTTGATTGTATCTTTTCCTTCGATATTGAAAAGTTCCAGCTGATAATCTCCTGCTTCCAGTTTTCCTAAGTCAAGACTTACTGCTGCCTGAGAATTATCAGCGGTTGGCTGCTGCTGTCTTTCAATCAGTATTTTTTCGGTTTTCCAGTTTTTGATCTCATCATTTTCATCAAAAAGATCATGTGGAAATTTGCTGATGAACTCTTCTTTTGAATATTTCGGAAGATTCTGCACATCAGATTTGAAATTATCTCTGAAAATTCTGTCAGGAGCAGTCAGTTTTGATAGCTTAACCTGATAAGTTTTTTTAAGATTCTGATCGTTATAATTTTTGGTTTCCACCTTTACTTTTACATTTTCGTCTGTAAAAGTATTGCTGACGTTTTCCGCCTGAATGTAATGAGAAACTGATGCTACTTTCAATTGAGTATTGGCAGTCTGTGTTTCCCCATTAATGTCTGTAACGGATGCATTGATGGCATAGTTATCAATCTGTATGCCTTCCAGCTTTTCATCTTTTTTAAGTTCCAAACGAATCGTAAATTCTCCTTTTTCATTAGTGTTCGCTTCACCCAGAATTGAATTTTCATTGTCATCATTCTGCGGGTACCAGCTGAAATACCTCCATCTGATATTCTGTTTCTTTATTTCATAATTGACGGTCGTATTACTCAGCGGAACACCAGAAAACATGATTGCTTTTCCTTTCAGTTCTATCGTCTGACCATATTTGTACTCTTCTTTAACAGGGTCAAAGGTTACTTCAAATTTTGGTCTTTTGTACTCTTCTACCCTGAAATTTTTATATCCTGTGCTTTCCCCTTCTATTCTCAGGTAAAAATTACCGTTCAGTTTTCCTTTTGGAAGAATGAAGCTTCCATGATAAGAACCGAATTCATTGGTAGTAAAATCCTGTGAAGAAACTTCTTCACTGTTGGTATTCAATAAGGTAATTTTTTGTTTCAACCCTGAAATAACAGCTTCGACTTCCTTATTCATTCTGGTATTAACTACCTTGAAATAAACAGTCTGTCCTGGGCGGTAAATTCCCCGATCTATAAAAATCTGAGCGGTGGAACGCGTTTGTTTATTTGGATTATAATCGTCAACATTTCCTCTGTTTCCGTACACCTGCATGATCTGGAAATCATTGGTTTTAGGCTGTTGGATCAGGAAAGTTCTGTAATATTCTTTGCTGTCAGTAGCAGGAAACTTAAATACCCCGTTGGCATTGGTTGTTCCCTCAATTTTAGTTAATGTTTTATTGGAAACAAATTCATAAAATCGAAGCCCTTCATTGGCTAAAGGCTTACCATTTTCACTATTAACCAATTTCAGCTCATCGGAAAGAGGGTTTCTGTCCGTTTTAGACTGATAAATAATTTTGTTTGCGGAAACCAGAAAATACAAATTCTGTCTGGAGTCTGTATCTTTCATATCTGCTCCTGCAACCGTAAATTCTGCAACATACACCCCTGAAGGAAGCGGTTTCACTTCCAAAGAAGTTTTATGACTCTGATAATCTTTAGGATCCGGAAGCTGGAATGTTTCCTTCCGAACCAGATTCTTCTTTAATTTGTTAAAAGTATCGGAATAAGAGTCCTGAACATACCGAATTAACGAAGTAAAATCATCTTTTACTTCATAAATATTCAGGGTAAATTCTGATACATTCTGATACTGTGCAACAAAATGAATTGGCAGATTATTCTGCGTCTGTGCTTCATATTTTAAAGTCAGATATGGATTTACAATCTGAGCTTCTTTGCTTTTAATATTCTCCAGAAAAATGGATTTCGGATATTCACTTTTAGCCTGTGCCGCTAATGTAAGAGCTTCTTTTGGCTTCTTCTGATTAGTAAGTTCATCCATGATGTCTCCCATGATCATCACTTTATAATCCCCTTCTACATCAGATTTCAAAAGATTCTGAAGCTGCTGAAGTTTATCCTTACAATGAGTGAAGTTACAGTTTTCCGTAAGCTTTTCTTTCATAAAGTACAACTTTGGATTTCCTGTGTTCTGTTCGATCAGTTCATCATAAATTGTATTGATTGCTGTACGATTTTCTGTAAGTTCATTTTTGGTAAAAATATTGTTTTCAGATAAAAACGCTATTTTCTTCACTGCATACCAATCCGACAATGTCGGGAAATAAACAAGGTCTCCTGTTTCTGAAAAGATATTTTTATACTTTTCCAGAGCGATTTTTTTAATTTCGGCTTTCTCCTTATCGAGTTCCTGAAAGCTTGTCGTCAGATAATTTTTAAAATCAAGCTTACTCCAGGTTTCAATCTGTGAAACATCCTGCGAATTGACATTGGTTCTCCCATTTATTTTCCATGAATTCTGTTGATAATAATCCATAAAAAAACCATTCAACAGAACTTTGTACACCAATTTCCCTTCTCCGTTCACTTTTCCTTCCGCATCTTTAAGCTTTTTGAAAAATTGAGAGGCGGAATCATTCTGATCATCGTCCGTTGTTTGGTTTACAATACTGAATTCCGCTTTCAGAGAACGGATCAGTTCGAAGGCATTATTTTCTTTCATGGCTTGTTTTTGTATGTCTAAAATAATGGGAAGATTAGATTTATACGCTCCTTTTACACTGTTATCAGCCACTTTTTTCCATTGGGTATCGTAATATTTCTGTGCGGATACCGTTGAAAAGCTCAGCATTATAAGCAAAAGCAGAAAAATCTTGGAAAATCTTTTCATATATATTAATTTTGATAAATGAACATTTTAAAAATACTGAAAAAAACGGTCATAGACAGCCAGCTTTATGTCTCGCTTGTGGGAACGCTTTTTGCAGTATTTTTCATGAAAGAGCAAAACACATTCCGTTTCCCTACCTTTGCATTAATTTTCATTACTTATTTCAGTGGTTATCTGTATACTAAATACCAATACACGAGACACTTTTTAAAAATAGTAATTCTCAATGCCATTGCTGGAATTGTCTGTGCTCTTTTAATCATTCATAATCATAATGAAATAAGACTTCTGAAATGGTTTATTATTGTAGTACTGGGATTACTTTACAATAGTTTTTTTCTTGATGTTTACATCCGGAAAATCCCTTTACTGAAAGTTTTCTACGTAGGATTAGTGTGGGCACTGGTCAACTGCTGGCTTACGCTTCCGGAATTTAGTATTCCTATTTTTCTGATCAGCTTTTTCTTTATTACTGCCCTTGTGCTTCCTTTTGATATCCGGGATATGAACAGTGATACCGTAAAGACTTTCCCAATGCTGATAGGTGTGGAAAATACTAAATATATTGCCTACGCCCTGGTTTTCATCAGTACTATCATTGGAGTTTTCTATCTTGAATTACAATATGCCATGGCATTTTTTATGGCAAGCATCGCAACTTATATTCTCATCTATTTCTCTGATAATAAAAGAGATGACGCTTATTACTCGTTCGGGGTAGAAACTTGTTCGGCACTTCCTTTTTTATTTTTAGTAATAATGGAGTATTTTTGACGAATGATTATCAAGAAGCTTTCCCTCTACAATTTCAAAAACCACTCTGAGAAAAAATTTGAATTTTCCCCGCAAATCAACTGTTTTGTGGGGAACAACGGTGTGGGAAAGACTAATATTCTGGATGCTTTGCATTATTTATCAGTAGGAAAAAGCTTTTTAGGAAATACTGATCTCAACAATATTAAACAGGAGGAAGATTTTTTTACCATTGATGCTGAAATTCAGAATGAAGACAGCGAAGATATTATCAGAATTACCCAGCCTAAGGAAGCTAAAAAGGTCATCAGGAAGAATGATAAAAGCTATGACAGGCTTGCAGATCATATCGGATATTTACCAAGTGTTATGATTTCTCCTTATGATTCTAATCTTATTTCGGATTCCGGGGAAAGCAGGCGTAAGTTTCTGGATGCAATGATTTCTCAGACGGATTCAGAATACCTTTTTGATCTTATTCAATATCAGAAAACGATTCAGCAGCGAAATGCCTTACTGAAATATTTTGCAAAAAACAGAACCTGGGATAAAGATTCTCTGGAAATCTATGATGATCCGATTACCAGATCCGGAACGAAAATATTTAAGAAAAGAAAGGAGTTTGTAGAACAGCTCAATCCAATTGTTCAGAACTTCTATCAGATTATTTCAGGGGGAAAAGAAACGGTATCTGTTATTTATGAATCTCATTTACTGGAAGATTCTTTTGAAAACCTTTTAAAAGAAAGCCTTGAGAGAGACCGTATGCTTACTTACACTTCAAAAGGAATTCATAAAGATGATCTTCTTTTTGAAATGGACCATGTTTTAATCAAGAAAATCGGTTCTCAGGGACAGCAGAAGTCATTCCTGATTTCTTTAAAACTTGCTCAGATGAGTCTTGTAAAGGAACTCACCAAAAAGACTCCTATCCTGTTGCTTGATGATATTTTTGATAAGCTTGATGACACCAGAGTTTCACAATTGATTGAACTTGTCAATAAGGAAAGCTTTGGACAGATTTTTATCACAGATACCCATAGAGAGCGTACGGAAAGTGTAGTGAAGAAAATTAATGAGGAAAGTATCATCTTTGAGGTTTAATAAAAAGATATTTAAACCTATTTCTCAATATTATAGTATTTTTTATCTTAACTTATCATTCTAAACTCCATCCTGAATCTTGAAACGCAAAACCCGAATCACGCAATCCCGAAACCCCGACTATGAAGAAGAAAAAACGTGAATATCAATCCTCTGAACTGGTAAAATCTTTTGCCAGAATTTATGGTTTTGAACATAAACTTGTTGCTTTTGATATTAAAGATTTCCTTGAAGAGTATCTTGATGAAAGCCTGTTCAATGAAATCAGAAGTGTTAATATCGAAAAAGAATGTATTATTATTAAAATTGATTCTCCCCTGTTGAAACACGATTTTAAAATGCGGAAAAGCTTTTATCTTAAGAAGTTTCAGGATAAATTTGGGGCAGATAAATTTAATGACCTTCAGATATTATAGGAATACAGAGCAAATCCTTCAAATAATTCACCAATGTTGAAATTATTTTATTGTATGCAATTTAATACGTATTTTTAGGGTAAATTAAAACTATTTTTATCATGAAAAAATCAATTGCATCAAAAAAACTGACAAGAAACACTTTAAAAACAATACAGGGAGGAGGAGTTGGACAGATCTGCTGTGCTGTAAGCTGCGCTAATGAAAACGAATGTGCTTATTGGACAACATTACCTACAAAATGCCCGTTACTTCCTATTTGTCTTTAAAAGTAACTTATAATGATAGAAAAATGCTACCGTATGGGTAGCATTTTTTGTTATATTAATGTTCTTCTGATTTATTGGAAATGGTACTGCTCATCAGGTCATCTGCCTTCTTATCCAGGCCAGAGCTTAATGGCAGGAAGAATTTCAGCGGATGTTTTGTAAAGTATCTGAAAATTTCTTTATAGATTTCACTTACCTGGCCAAAGTTCATCTTTCTTGATCTGAAGGCCAGAAACATTGATAAACTGAAACTTACCAGGAAGTTGAAGAAACCAATTAAAAAGACCGTAAAAAAAGACATCCAGAATGTATATGAATCTACGGAGAAATCTTTTCCGTACAATCCTAAAGCAAAGTTACCAGCGGCAAAGGTAATGTGCCTGATATCCAGATCCAGCCCGAAAAACATTCCGACAGGTGCTGTGGCTCCAAGGAAAACCCCAAACCAGAAATTGGAAATGATTCCCGGCCAGTTTTTAGCATAATATTTTGAAAGTCCTTTTGCGAATTTCTTTCCGAAAAAGCTCCTGATGGAAAGATTTTTGGCAATTCTTTCCGGGATCTGGTAAAACACAGAGTTGTTCCCGATATTCCCCGAAATAATTCCTGAAATGAAAAGGTAAAATCCGGCGATACTTGCATGCAGAATAGCTTTTGATTTAAAAGGATCGAGATCTTTTAACAGTTTATCAGAACGCTCCACAGCAAGGTTTTGTGAGAAAAATACATCCAATCCGTAAATGATGGCAAGTGCCACCGGAAAAGCCAGCAAAACATTCCCCACAAAGGCAATGAACTGACTTCTGAATAATTTAGATACCAGATGGGCAAATTCTGTATTGTTTCTTTGGGCATTTCCTTCTTCGGATAATACTTTTGTCATCGTAGCGGCTGTCATGGCCGGCTGTTTTGTAGCCAGCGTAAAACCCATCAGATAAATCATCACAAATCCCATCGCGTAGTTCATGGAGTACAGGAAAGCGTGTGAAAAATCGCTTCCGGGGATATACCCGTAGAGCATTTTCAATACACAGAGCGCTCCTACGATAATTCCACCACCACTCGCTTTGTAAAACATGGTCATATATTCCTTACGGGTAGAGGTAATATAATGAGTTCCTGTTTCAGCGGTGTGATTGGTAATAAGGTGTGAAATCAGTCTTGTACTGTCATTGATCAGGTCTGAAATATTATTTTTGTGAGATTTATAACTCAGAATATTAAAAATCAGCTGCTTGGATTTGATCTGAATATCTTCATCGGTATCAATAATCAATAACTGAACAATCTCATAAATTCTTTCTGTCTGTTGGCGGATTTTCAGAAGAGACTGATTAATTTTTCCTGAAATACCATATTTGGCAGAATTTTTAAAAGCAATATTTACAAATTCCTGGCACTGTTCTGCATAGATTTTTATCTGCTTATATCTGCTGTCTTTTGAATGCAGCTGTAATTCAGGATCTTTTACGAGATCATCCGCTAATGTCTCCAGCTCATTCTGAAGAGCAAGGAACGGATTGTCTAAATTTCTGTATTGAGGTGCCATTCTCACCACTTCCACTTCCATTGCCATTCCTGTTACCCTCCAGGAGAGAATGTTCATAGAGAAAATAAGTTCTTTTTTAACATTAGGACGGATAATAAAATCCGAAGCTCCCAACATATTTAAAAACTCATTGATTTCATTTTCAGGAAGGTTATGGAGATATTTCAAATCTCTTTTCGGCCTCATACTGACATTATCGATCATGTACCACACCGTATTTTCGTTTTCAACGGGCGGCAGAACCTTGTTCAGTATTCTTTTTTTAAGTTCCGGGAAAAAGGCATTTTCTGAAAGAATATTCGCTTCTGTCAGGGAAAGGTTGAAAGGTCTTCCTCTAAAAATATTGTGAATGTAATATTTAAAGTTTTCAGCAAAATTAGGATTGCTTCTGAAGAAATTGAGCACATCAGTGAAGTCCGCCTCTTTTATGGTCTCAAGAAACTCTGCAAAAGGTTCTAAAGAAAGGGTTTCGTTCTTAAAAGAAAAGTATTTTTTAAGAACTGACTCAAAATTTGTGCTGGAATTAAAGAATTTCATTAGTACAAAGATACTATTTCAAACTCACATTCCTCATCTGTCTCATAATCCAATTATGTTTCTTTCTCAGATACGGGGATGGATTTTTAGGATCATACTTCTTTGGATTAGGCAATACAGCAGCAATCCAGGCTGCATCTGAGGTACTTAAATCTTTGGATGATTTTCCAAAATAATATTGTGCTGCCGCTTCCACTCCAAATACTCCCTGTCCCATTTCTATGGAATTCAGGTATCTTTCAAGGATGATATCTTTAGTCCATACTTTTTCAATAATGAAAGTATACACCGCTTCCAGTCCTTTTCTTACCCAGCTTCTGCCCTGCCAAAGAAATACGTTCTTTGCAGTTTGCTGGGAAATAGTACTTCCTCCTCTTATTTTTTTGCCTTTCTCATTATATTTCATTGCCTTTTCAATGGCTGTATAATCAAAACCGTCATGAACAAAAAATTTCTGGTCTTCTGAGGCAATTACGGCTTTTTTCACATTGCTTCCCATTTCATCATAGGAAATATAATCTCTGTGCAGTTTTCCATATTCAAAAAGTCCTCCTATCTGGGTAAGAGTGATGGGAGGATTAAAAAATCTACCCCAGATGATAAAAACTACATTCAGAACAAGAATGATGAAGATAAGCTGTTTAATTTTTTTCCACATAACTTGATAAAAAGGAAAGGCAAAAATAAGCAAATAGTACGAGTTACTGCAATTCTTTCATATAAGTAAGCTGATAATCCGGTAAAAGTTCAGGATGAAAGATCTTAATATAATCCTTAAGGACAAGATCTGCTCTTACCACGCCGCTTTCGAAGAAATCATTGGCTTTCAGTTTTTCTTTTCCGGCAATGGTATAAATTTTCCCTTTATTGAATACATCCAGCTTTCCATAGAAAGGATTCATTCCCAGCATTTCTTTTTTTGAAGTGTGGCTTCCTGCATTTACCCAGTACTGAACGGTTCCTGATTTGGCATATACTTCTTCAAAGCTCATTGTCAATGCTTTTTCGTCTTTATTATCCTTCATGATATAATTCGCATTAGCATCAGAAATATAATGAGCTACGGAAGTATTTCCTCCCGGAAGATACCAAAGGTCTCCATACATCTCATTGGCAAGTACAACCGGTCTTTCTTTTGCTTTTGACGCAAGCTGCTTCAGATCACTGTAGTTTTTTTCAACTTCCTGATATTTAGCTTCTGCTTCTTTTTCTTTTCCTAAAAATTCTCCAAAAAGTTTGATATAAGCTGTTTTTTCCAGAGGTTTCTGCTCCATGTACTCATCCAGAAATATCACCTGAATACCATTATTCTTTAAAAGCTCATACGTATTGTCAAAACTGGCAATGTGATTGGTAAAAATAGCATCCGGTTTCATAGAGATGATCTTTTCTACGTCATATTTCTGTTCACTTCCTACATTCTGGATTTTTCTTTCTTTAATAAGATTCAGAATTTTTTCAGAATAAATATACTCCGGGCTGGAAACTCCTATGATCAGATTTTCAGCTCCAAGCTCCGAAATATATCCGGCCATACTTGCATTCAGCAGGATTATTTTCCTGAATGGAGTTTGATTTTGCTTAAAGTTATAAGTAAAATTCCCGGATTTTAGCTCAAGGACACCATCTTGTTCCTTAAATTGGGTACGGTTTGAGATATTTGTCCAATCTGAGGACGAAATTTTTGATTCTCTTTTACAGGCAATTAGCGAGATGACCGTAAATAAAAGTAAAATTTTCTGTTTCATGTTTCAAAGAACGGAAAAAAGTGGTATATTTGCAACCGTTAAACAACAAGATAACAAAAGGCCTCGTGGCGCAACTGAATAGCGCATCTGATTACGGCTCAGAAGGTTACAGGTTTGAATCCTGTCGAGGTCACTTAAGGAGACAACTATTTGATAGTTGTCTCTCTTTTTTTATGCATAAAAATCTCTATATCAAACTTTTACAGCATGCTATTTTATGTCTTAATTCTTGACTGAACTTTTTATTGTTTTGAACTGTATTCAAAAGTTGTATAATATTACTGTCTAAGCATTCCATTTTAATAATAAAAGATAAACATAAATTTAACCAGTAACCTTGATGGCTATCAATAATACCTTTCAAGATCAGTTCTATAGGAAAAAGATCGGAAAGTAATCTATTATTTTTATTGATTAGCATTGTTAACTGTTTACTCACCGTTTCTACATGTTCAAAAATTATATAAAATGGATGACCATAGAAATTATTCATATTAATATTTGTGGTTTTACCTTCGTAAACTATTTTCCAGCAATTACCGCAAAAAATAACATTCATAATTAATCTCTGATATATATATTATTCTTATTTCCCTATTCATCTCGTCAATATACGGAAATTCAATATTATGAGCCAGAATGTTAAAACTGGTTTCCCTCCATGCATCGATAAAAGTGTTTGAAGATACGCTCGTCTTGGCCACAAGACCGACATTTGAAGATTTCACTCTTTGATGTCGTTTTTTATTTCCTAATGCGTTGTTATACTGATAAAACTGTTTCCAGGTATTTCCGTTTTCGAAAACTCCTGCTTCAGCAGAGTACTCGTTACAAGAGCTGTTTTCTATTTCAACAGCTTTCCAGCGATGCCTGATTCTGATTTCCTGAAGGATAATAAAGATGAAAAAGCAAAAACCTTAAGTTTAAATTAAGAAATCAATCTCCCATCCGGTAGACAAGTAATTGGGTAGAATATGCGGTCAGGCTCATCCCTGCTCCTGCACAGTTGCCCGATTGGCCTCTTCCAAGAGTTATAGTCCATGTTCTGTTAGCAGGAACCGTGGTAGCATAGGTTATGGTACTTCCGTGATTGGAAACAACTCCTTCAATGTGTGAAGCTGTACTATGAATTCTGGTACTGCCTGTATTAAGAGGAAAATCTACAAAGTATGAGCTGATAGTACATCCTGTCGCATTATGTAATGCTTCATATACAAAGGTCATCTGATAAGTCCCTGCCGGAAAAGTAATGGTACTGGTTGCTGCATTAAAGCTCATTCCGGGAATGGTATTTTTAACCAAAGACATAGGAACCACCTGTCTTTCACCTATAGTTTGTGTCTGCAAGAAATTTAATTGTGGAGTTTCCAGCCTGAAAATTGCAGCGCTTGGAATCATAGATAAGGAACCCAATGTACCAATTCTTTTAACAACGCCAGTAGCATCAACAACCATCAGGGAATCTGTAGAGGTATTTCCCGCAGAAAGCCCTTGTAATCTTAATGGATTGGTTCCGTTGACATGAAGTTTATGGGTAGGAGCAGATGTTCCTATTCCGACTCTGCCTGAATTACTACTCGTAAGGAACATAAGTTCATTAAGTTCATTTCCTACACTAAATGATAAATACTTTCCGGAGCCTGCTGTTGTTACATTATTATCTCCAAAATTAATCCTCGCAACCGGGCCTGTACCAACGGTTGATTTGGAAGCGATATTAATCCCAAAATTATCGGTCCTGTTACCATAACTATACCCGTTCTGGCCAATATTAATATCAAGTGCATTTTTTGTTGAACTGACCGTCCTTGCAGCATTGAGAATAGAACTACCCTCTACATGCAGTTTTACTTCAGGCGCCGTTGTTCCTACCCCCAATCTGTCATTGGCAGCATCTACTGATAAGGTAGATCCATCTACAGAAAAAGCATTTACTGTATTTCCGGTAAAGGCTAGTGTATTCGCTCCCTGGGTGACAGTACGATTGGCTTCTAAACTTCCATCCGCTGTATAAATGCTTTTATCCACAAATTTGCTGGTATCTGCGCTTAATTTTATCCAAACACTTCCATTAAAGTAATAATAACCTACTTTGTCGATATTTACTGCATTACCGGACTGGCTTCCGGTGCTGACTTCATTTACATAGATCATCGTAGAAAGAGCAACTCCGGTCATCGACTGTGCTCTCTCCCTGTTTACCTGAGGGATCAGAAGACCCTCAGGAGATGTTGTAGTACCTGTAGGAATTTTTGCACTGATATCCAGCGTTGCCTTTGGAGAAGAAGTGTTAATCCCTAGCTGAGAAAAGGTGATTCCGGAAATCAATAATGCTGATACAATTGTTATTTTTTTTTTCATTTTGCTTTGTTTTGAATCGTATTTGGATATTATTTTGCTAAATCCTTTCTCCATTTAGACAGCGTATTCCTACTCATTTTAAAGTGTTTGGATGTTTGGCTGAGGTTAAGATTATTTCTGTTCTGATATTCTATGATATACTCTACTGTTTCCTTATCGTAAGATCTGAACTTACTATTCTTTTTATGGGGAGAAGGCTGTTCATTTCCAAATATCATCGTATTGAGGAGAATAACCTCTCTGGTCGTCAGTTTATGCTTCTGAAGAAGATTTTTACATTTTTCTTCCTTTTCAGGATATTTTATCTTGATGATATCCTGGTAAATTGCTATATAGTTAGGCGATATTTCATTTTTCATATACGTAATTTCTGTTACTAATTATTTTATCCGAAGTGGATTACTGTATAGATTCCTGAGATCTCACTTAGGGTTGTATTTACTGAGCCATTTGTAAAGAGTTGTTTTAGGGATTCTATATCTGCTCATGACCTCACTTTTATTCATTGCTCCTGTATTGATCTGATCTATCACAAAAGAAATAAGCTCTTTTGTATAAATATGCTTTCTGAACATGGGTAGTGAAGTGGATACTTGTTCATTTTTTTTCTCACCTCCTTCCGGTGGCGAATACAATATAAGATGTTGCGTGTATAACCTGAAAAAATCATAACTTAACAGTTTACTCCATTTAAGAAGTAATTCTGTACATAAATCCTGCTTCTTATACATTTCCTCAACTTCTTCCTGAGAACATCTGAAAAAGTTACATATCCGTACATTATCCATATCACATTCCTGTACTCTTTTTGCTATAAACTCTCCAATACGGATATCTTTAAAATCTGTTTTCATAAGGTATATTTAAATCTCAGTTTCATGCTTAGCTAGAAATAGAGGTATTATTTCTTTGGTTTTCCCATATGAATATCTGTTATAATTTTATCGGAAGAATAAAGGTAAAAATCAGTATATCAGATATCCTTATTACTAAAGACAAAGGTATAGTGATCCTGCAGAAACTATACAGAAATACCTTTTACAATTCGTGAATACTAACAGTATAAAACCATCTTCAAACAACTGATTTAAAACAACATAACATCAAAATTTGATTTACACTAAATGTATTTTAATAGGGATAAAAATGAAGGATATTTTTAAATTTCAGAGTCTATTTTTGGACCAAAAAACCAATACATAATAAAAGTGACGCCTTATTATTTGGTGATTAAAAAAAACCTATCAGAATTTCGAAAGTCTGACAGGTTAAATAAATTTTAATTCGTAATAGTAAATAAAGCACTATTTTCAATACTTAAAACTTGTTTTCTGCTCTGTTTTGTAACTGTGCAATAAACTCTGATGGAGAAATATTCATCTGCCTTTTGAATATATCAGCAAATCTGCTATGGGATGAGTAACCACATATTTCCGCTAAGTAGCTTATCTTATAGTTACGGTATTCGGGTTCCTTGTATAACTTTTTTGTTATATAATTGATTCTGTTATGATTGATATATTCGCTAAAATCTAACTTTTTATACTTTTTAATAATATAAGAGAGGTACTTTGTATTCGTATTAAGCAGTGAGGCCATTTTAGGCCTGGAAATTTTCTTATCCAGATACAAATGCCGGTGCTCAAAATCTTTCATGCGTTTTACCAGCTCCTCCTCTTTTTCCACACTTATATAAAATGAGGAAGCTACTTCTGTCTCCGTATCCGTTTTTGTACCTTTATCTGAATCGTCTTTTATAAAGTGATTTCTTACAGGTTCTGTATCAGCCACTATTTCAGCACACTCATTCTCCAACGGAGCATTTAAACCGTTAATAATTTTCTCAAACGGCAGTCTATTCTTTCTTTTTTGCTTTTTATAATAAAAATAAAGACCAACCATTACCAGAAATAAGAATGCAGATACGTAGATTAAAATATGAAAATACCCGGCAAATTTATTTTTCTTTGCTGCTTCTTCCTTGAAATCCTGATCTGCCAAAGCCACCAGCTCATTTTTTTTCAGAAGGTCAATGGAGTCTTTTATTGGACTGATTTCAAGAAGCCTTTCGTGATTATGAGTGAGTCTGTAAAGCTTTCTAAGATCGTTAATGACAAAATCACTTTCCTTTTTATTTTTTTGGACAAAAGCAATATTTTTCGCTTTTAGCAAAAATGCCTCCGCCTCATCATACTTTTTCCGTTTTAAAGCAATATTACCCAATCCTCTGTAGTAAGTGGCATTGGTAACTGCATCAGATTTAATCTTTGAGTCCCGCAGCTTTTTATCAGCAAGATGAAAGTAGTTATTTGCGGAATCCAGACTGTTCTTTTGAACATATACTTCACCTAGTTTAAGATAAGATTTACCCAAAAGAAAGTCAGTGACTTCATTTTTTTGTATTTTTTCTAGATAAGCCTGATTATTTTTAATCTTTTTGATAAAGTTTACTGTATCTTTTTCTTCCAGATTCTGCAGGGCCTCTGTTTCCAGTAACATTGCATAGATATATCTTCCTTCAATAGAGTTTGATAATGATTTTCCAGCTGCTTTTGCTCTATTTAAAAACTGTTTGCTGGCATCAAGCAGATTGAGCTTTAAATATTCCGAAGCAAGCCTTTCATTGGCAAGTGCTTCCCAGTCAGAAAGACTCGATTTTTTTGCCATTGAATCTATTTTTTTCCAGCTTTTGATAGATTTGCTTGCATTAAGCTGACGTGAGTAGGCGGTGCCCATAATAACCAGTGATCTTATCTTATGGTCTTCATTATCTGAAGTTTGATAAATAGAATCACCAATTCTCAGCATTTTATCAACCCGTTCTTCCTTAAATGTATGGTAATAAATCTTTATAAAATCCTGATCATTTTTTGTCTGAGACTTTACCGATAGACTTGTCAGTAAGATTGAAATGAGAATATAAAAAGATTTGCGAACCATATTTTAAGAAAATTATATTTAACGAATTTAATACTGAAAAAAACAAACACATACCCATCATTATATGCATTATACACCTGTAGATATTATGTAAAACCATTACTTAAATTAAAAAATCAACATTAAGTTGCAAAAGACAGTCCACAATTTCCAGAACTTTTAAATGACTTGATAAGTGGGAGAATGTAATGATAAAAAAGTCTTTCTTTCGAATGACCCTTTGATGCTACTGAACAAAATCTCTCGTAAGAATACCTTGATTCCGGTTTCTTAATATCTTCAACAGTGAAAATCTGATCCTGTTGTGGGCAGCCAATCCGGCAGTAATAAAGATAATGATGCTTAAAATGAAGAAATAGAGATGAAAATAAAATCTTGGGAGAAAGTCATAAAGACTGAGGGAACTCTCCAAAAAATTTATAAATCCGCAAGTGGATTCCATCATTATTTGTGGCAGCAAATTAAATACAATGTCCGTAGCTTGCAATCAACTGGCTGCCACTATTCGAGAATAATGATACACAAAATAGTTTATAAAATAGTCCGAAACACTTTTCTATACCTAAACTGAGCATTTTCTGAACTTTTATATACAGTACGATTAATATTTCCCGAAGAACAAACAATTCTTACGGAACAGAAAAGGAAACAGAAAAGTAACTTAATCTCATTCAATTAAAATGAAATTTTTTGTGATAGAATATCTACTGATTATACAGTCTGAGGATTTCCACCAATTCGGGTATGGATCGTATTTTCAGCTTCTCAAACAACCTGATTTTGTAAGTACTGATCGTGGATGAATGGAGATTCAGCTGATTAGATCTCTTTGAGGGGAAGACCTTCTGCAAGTTTATTGGCAATTTGCAATTCGCGGTCTGACAGCGCTTCAAAGGGAGAACTTTTGGGTGTGCCATTTAGTGATTCTAAAAAAATAGCTTCTTTTATATTATCACTGATATATCGGCCTTTAGTGAGCATCGCCGTTAAAGCAGTCTCAATGACTTCCGTGGAGCTTAGCTTGCTGAGATAGCCGCCAGCACCCATTTTCAGATAACGCATCCCATACAATTCTTCATCCTGCGAAGAAAATATAAGAGTTTTTAATGCAGGCTGGTGAATTTTTATGTAATCTATTGCTTCCTGAACAGTACCATTAGGCATATTAACGTCCATAATGGCCAGATCAAACTCTTCGTTCAGAATTAATTTATAAAGCGATTTATAATCCTCTACTTCTGAAATGATGGCATCGGGTCTGAATCGTTTAATTGTCTGTATCAAACCCATCCGGACGATACCATGATCGTCTGCTACAACAATGCGAATGTTTACTTTTAAACCCATTATTCTATAAATTTATGTAAAAAAAGGGAAACCGTAGTGCCTTTATTTTCAGCGGAAGTGATTTGGATGTTTCCATACAGCAAGGATATAAAATTTTTTACAATTTTCAAACTTAATCCCACGCCTTTCTCACCCGCAGTTCCCAGGAATACGGGATTATCATAATTGTAGATCGTAGATAAATACTTTTCATGTATTCCTGTTCCGGAATCAATTACAGAAAGCACAACCTGATCACCTTCTGTAATCGCCTGTAAATAAACATCCTGACCCTCAAATGAATATTTTACTGCATTGTTAAAAATTTTGTCTAAAACATATTCCAGCAGCAGGCGATCACTTGTAAGAGATGCATTGTGATCTCCTTTAAAATAAAAGTTAATATTTTTTTCCTTTAATTTAGCAGCGTATTTTTCTTCCAGATAGTGAAAAAGATCTATCACCATTATTTTAACAGGTTTGATCTGAAATTCCCCGTATTGTGTTTTTAGCCAGGCAACGCTATCCTGAATAGTTTGCAGATTCTTTTGGGTATCACGTTTTACCTGTGGCAATAACTTAAAAAAATCTTCCTCACTTAAAGTCTTTTGCTCCAGCTCTTCTGTAAGCCAAAGAAAGGTTCCAAACAATTCTTTTGAGTCATGAGACAATATTGAAATCAGTCCGTTCTTGAAATTGATTTCATTTTCCAGTTTTTCGATTTTTAATTGGAGCTCGTTGATAAGATCATTCATAAATTAAGTATCACGGTTTAGAAGCTGTTTGAATTATTTTTTTTGAAAGAAAGCAGAAGGGTTATATTGTTTAAATGTGAATAAAAACATCCGTTTCAGGCCTTTCTTCAGGAACTGGCAAGTTAAAAAAAATATCATATTAGTTAAAAAAAAAGAATGGGATTTACTTGAAATAGTAAATCCCATATTTTATCTTACTAAAATCCACATTGCACAAACGGCAAAGTTGAAATTCATGAAAAGCGCTGAATTGTTGAGAAAGTTATCTGCCGGACTCTTAATACCAGAAGACATTCTAAAGATTATGAAAGAAAAAACGAAAATGACAATGTTTATATTCTTGTACCAAATATCAGAAGATTAACTAATAAAATTTTAATTCAAACAGCTTGAATTTTTCTCATGCAGTTAATTTGATAATATCGTGCTGATCAGTCGATTGATTATTGCTATTAAAATGATCTATAAGGAAGAGCATTGTTAAATTGCCGTAAAGCTATAATAAACATTGATGGAGTAAGTAGTATTTTCCTTACCAACCAAACTTTGGCCACTCTCAGGTGATATAGTATATCTTATATTCAGTCCCCGGTCCAAAACCGGTGCTCCGTTAAAGAGTATTTTTTGAGGCGTTTTGGATAAGGGTGCACTTACAGAACTTCCATCCACACCAATTTGTAATATGTTGGAATTGATGCTGGTCTGCAGCCCCCCTTTCTTGAAATAATTTTCATCCGATTTTACATAGAGCTCAAAATTTTCATTATTGGACAACATAATCTGGTTGGGAATCATTTGTGACTGACCTTCGGTGTACTGGGCAGCGGTATTAAAATTAAAGTTGACGTTGCGTCCGGAACTGGGAATGGTGATCTCAGACAGAGGAAGCACCTTTACCTGAACGGCTGTATTTTGCAAACTGTTAATTGAATTATCTGTACTTCTGGCATTGAAGTTCAATTCAAAAGTATATGTACCGGCTTCAAAAAAGAAGTTTTTAAAATCTTCCGCAGACACATAAAGCTGAGGAATGAAGCTGTTTCTGTTTCCCGCTGCAACACTGAAATTAGCAGCGGAAAAACTCTGAAAATCGGAAGATAAGGCTTTGGTGGTGAGTGCCGACCCGTTACTGCCTAATTTAATGCTTGCTATATTTCTGGTTCCCGGAACACCTTTAGAGGAGGTAAACTGAATGTTTGTGCCAGCAGCTTTCGCCCAAAAATTAAAATCAACCGTATTTGCGATTTCCGTGTTTCCCAAATCCCACACCCGCGTGCTTGTACTGCGGTAATCATTCAGAGAAGATATTTCTATGTATTTTGTTAAGGAGTTTGCGACCCATCGTATAGATGAAGGAATAACTAAAATTGTTTTAAAATTATGTGGTGTGAAATCATTATAATTCTGAGTGATATCCATGGAGTAATTTCCGGCCCGGAAGGCATTGGCAGTAAATTGTGAGGCAGGAATTTTAAATGTAAAATTGATATTTCCGCGGTTAAATCCTCCCGCGAGACTGATTGATGGCGGTTCAAACCATTTTATAGCGCTTGTACTGAACGACTGAAACCCTGGCAAATAACCTGAAAGTCCGGTATATGGCAGCTGTCCGCCCATACTTTCCAACTGCCACAGAAGAGTGGAACCGGGTAAAGTAAGTGAGGAAGAAGAGTGAGTAAAATTTGGTCCGGAAACAGAGGTAAAGGTAGGAGCTGTTGGGAGTAATCCCAAAAAGGCATAATCCCAGTTGGTTCTGTTGGCGTTCGTCATTACTCTTGTAGGCACTGAAGTAAATTCGGTCCTGTTAAAAATATTATTATCAGGAACTGACAGGTAGATATCCTGAGCTTGCGTAGCTGCAGCCCCGCAGAACACGGTAAAAATTCCTACTAGAAAAACCCTCATCTTTTTCATACTTTTAAATTTAAAACTTTTTCACCTTAATGGTGGTGTCTTTCTTCTTGTATTCAAAAACCACGGTTTTGGAATACCCTTCTTTTGTCACCTGAATCGTTTGGGTAGGTTGTGTATAGCTATATTTGTCATTTTCAATATAGAGGTTGTATTTCCCATCTTTCAGGAAAAACTCAAATTCATTTTTTTGGTTAACCACAGCAGTATAGATCGCACCATCTTCGCCTTTTGCATACACTACTATTCCGGTTACATCTGTTTCCAAAACATCGTAGGCCTGTTTGATCTCTGTTAATTTTCCACTTACTCTGATATTTTTTACCAGGCCTACTTTACGGTTAATATTGTTATGTACCATAATCACAGGATCCATCATCAACCGGGCACCCGCACTTTCGTTCACTTTCAGGGTGTATGTACCTTCAGGCACATTCTGAAAAACTACTTTTCCATTCTTATCCGTCATTGCTACATAATTGTCCAGCTTTACGATTTCATTAGCAAGTACCGGTTCACCGGATTCCAAAAGTCCATTGAAATTTTTATCTTCAAAGAACTGGAAAGCCACTTTATGATTTCCGAGAGCCGTAGCTGTGGTAAAATATTTTTTAATTCCCACTCTGTACTGGTAATAGCTGCCACTGGTTGAATATTCAGCCGTAGATTTATAACCGGAAAGATTAAAATAACCTGTGGTGGACCAGGAAGACGAGATCTTATATTCCAGATTACCGGTGATATTGCTGTTTAAATTCTTATAAAGTTCTGAATAGAAGGTTCCGGCTGAAAAAGATCCGGTCAGATTATGATTAAGCATCTGGAAATTATACGAAGCGTATACATTATAGTTGGCGAAATCACGGTTTACATCATAATAAGAATTTAAATCAAAAACACTGGTTGCGTTCCATTGCGCTGTTCCGTTGAGGGAGAATGACTTATATCTGTAAGACAGGGTTGTTTTCAAACTGTTGAACCAGTCCGGTTTATTGTTCTCTTTTGAATAAGAATATTCCGCCGTAAGGTTCAATCCATGGGCACCTAATGTAGTGCTGATATTGGCTTCCAACCTATATGAAAAAAGTTCCTGTGAGGTGTAAAAATTAGCTGTTTTCTGCTTTTCAACCTTGGGAGACAGGAGAAAATTCCACTTTTTTAAAGAAAACTGGTAACCTAATCCCAAAGCTTCTGTACTGTTGAAATAATAACGCAAATTTGAAGTGTTCCCAGGTTGAATTGGCTCACTCTGGAAACTCAGGAATTCAGGTTCTACCTGCGAATTCTGATATTGTATAAAAGCGCGCTGAGCACCAGAAAACTGGCGGCCGATCCTCTGATTTGAGAAAAAGGATCCCCGTTTGATCCCTGCATAGCTTTTGGTGGCAAAAGAGTTAACAGATTGTATATCCCATTTCCCTATTTTCCCCTCGTAATTAGCTCCCATTGAAGCTCCTGCGTTTTCATCTCTGTTCACAAGGCCTTTTTCATGGCTCAGGCCAACCTCCGTGCGAATTGCATGTTTATCACTGATTAACAATGATGTTACAGCGTTCGCTACCTGCGTATCTACGTTAAAGCGTGGATCATGGTCGAATAGATAGGACACTTTCCCATTGAAAGATTTAGCATTTCCAAAAGCATATTTTCCACCCGCTATGGTAGATCCTTCTGTTTGCTGGAAATAAGTACCGTACAGATTATAATTATTTTCCAGTGCAAGAATTTCAATCTGATTATTTTCACCAAATTTGGTAGAAACTTTCCCTCCTCTTCCGAAAACCGGGTAATCGTAATCGCTGCTGTTAACATTTCCCAAGCGTAAAACCGTATTTTTTCTCTCCAGTTCCAGCCAGGTATCATACAGGTTATAACGGCCGTCTTCAACATAGTAATCTGCTCCGATATTGAAGCGCGATTTCAAATTCTCAGACACCCGAAATGCTGTATTTCCCCTTAATTGAAGATAATTGAAACCTGAACTGTTTTCGTTATAGCTCATTTCCGCAAAATTACTTCCGCTCACCGCTTCGTTTCCTCTGGCCATTTGTCTGTTATGCGATAAAATGACTAAGTAGAGCGTGTTGCTTCCCACAATTTTATTATCAAGCAGATCTGTGACGATGGCATTAATATTAAATTCCGGATAAAGTGTATTCTGTTTTCTGACTGCAATTTTGATCTCAACCGTTTGTTTTTCTAAACCTTCCAGAGATAAAGTTTGCTGCTTTGGTAAAATTTCCAGGCCATCAGGAATAGATTGCAAATCAATCCTGACAGTTCGTTTACTATAGCCCTGGTTTTCTACAGTCAGCAGAATTGAGGATTGAGGCAAAGCGGGGTTAATGAAATTTTCGTAGTTGGCCGTATAAATTGCGATGTTTTTGTTCTCGCCTTTAGCAACTAAGAATGAGGCGCTTTCAGTTCTGGTAACTGTCGGGGTGGCGTACAAAACCTGGAATTTGATCTCATTGGATCTCAGTTTCATAAAATCCACGTTGGCAATCAGCTTCACAGGAAGATTTTTAGACTGACCCGCACTTAAGGTAAAGTCATTTTTGGGATAGAAAAGCAATCCCGGATATTTTTCCTGAGGTATGATATTCTGAATGATAATCTCTTCAGAACTTTTGTTCTCAATGACCAGGAAATTAGTAAAAGTAGAACCTTTCTCAACAGCAACACTGTCGTTTTCAAAATGGATCTGAATATCCTTCCTTTCCTGTGCAAAAGCCCACGAAAATTGCAGAAGAACAAGTACAAAACATAAGATTGTTCTTCTTAGCACTGATATCGATATTCCATTCTGTGGTTTCAAAGCTTAATTTTAAAATTTAAAGTTTTTTTCTCCTACACGTAAATCATTGGATTCTGCCATTTTGATAATAACTACACCAAGGAAGTTCCCTGAAATGTTCTCTGGTAAAGAAAACTGAACAACCTGATTGGTATCCGGAAGCATAGAGATGGAAATGGCGGGTAATTTTATTTCCTTACCACTGTCTGTATTGGTAAGTTCAAACTCAACGGTGGCATCATTGATGGTGTTTCCATCATTATGGATACTTACTGCCACTTTTCTGTTCGCTGCATTCTCACTTTTCACTTCTGAAATATTGGTAATATCCAGACTTTTCACATGGTTTCCCGGTGGAGTATAAAAGATGTGAAGCCCTACCTCAAATAAGGTGATAATACCAATACCATTCTGAATACGTGCCTTATCTGCCTGCTGAGGAAGTTGGGTGAAAAACAACATGCTGTTCGTAACGGCAGATGGTGATGCATTTGCCGGAATCTGCATGGTTACTACAATCTCTTTTGTACTTTTTGCAGGAACTGTTACAGCGTTTTCTAAGGTGGATACCCAGGAAGCGTTGGAAGTTTTTGAACTGCCTGCTTCAAGATAAACCTTATTTCCGTCTTCTTCTCTAACCCAGTCTTTGTAATTGAGATTAAAAACATAATCCTTATCCGAGCTGTTTTGAAGCGTGACTGTCTTTGTTACTTTTTCTCCCGGATTACCTGTAAAAAACAAGCGCGTAGGCGACATGGAGATACTTTGTGCCAGAAGTGAAGAAGATCCTGTGAGGATAAAGAAAATGAAAAGGTGAATAAACTTGTGCATGGTGTAAATAGTTTAATGATAAAGATTCCCAAAACTACTGAAAACATAGCAAAAGGAACCTTTACAAACTAAAATTTTTATTATAAAGCAGTCGCAGTATACGTTACTGTTTGAGTATAAGTTCCGGCCGGTTTACCTAAAATATCAGAAGATGAGGATTTTGCCGCTGGAATAGTGTAGTCCAGGTTCAATGTTAATGCACTTCCAAGAGGAGCATTGGATACCAAAGTCTGATCCGTTGCAGATAAAACTACTGCGCTTTTTGTTCCGCCCATGGTTCCGGCAGCGGTAGCGGCTTTGATCGTCAGAACATTGACAGGGATTAAGTTGGTTCCATTCATAAAATTAGCACCTCCTGCTTTTACTTTAACATTAAAGTTCTTTGTAGAAGTAACTTTCAAAGAGTTGGCTTTGGTAATCGTCTGATCAGAGTTGTAGTCTGCTGCAGTAACATAGTTAAAATCTACCGTATTACCAATAGCTGTACTTCCTGCATCGATAGAGATCACATCGTTAAGGGTGATGTTTACCGTTGTAGTTGCGGTTGTATTTTGAGCTTGAACATTGTTAGTTCCAAATATGATTGCTCCAAAAGTTAAGGCTGTGATTACGATTTGTTTTTTCATGATGATAATATTTTATTGTTATTTTTTACTTAATTGTTCTCTTTTGTATACTGCAAATTTATAGTGGTGGCAAAAGTTTCTTTGTAGTGGAAAAAGGAAGTTCATGTAGTAAAATCACTACACTGCTTATTCATTTGATAAATAGAAAAACCCTCAGCACTTCCAGGTACTGAGGGCAGATATATTGATGTGTTTTTTTTATTATAAAGCAGTTGCAGTATAAGTAACTGTTTGGGTATAAGTTCCGGCTGGTTTACCTAAAATATCAGATGATGATGATTTTGCCGCTGGAATGGTGTAATCCAGATTCAGTGTTAATGCACTTCCAAGAGGAGCATTGGATACTAAGGTTCTTTCTCCTGGAGATAAAACCACTTCGTTTTTGATTCCGCCCATATTTCCGGGAGCTTCTGCAGCTTTGATTATCAAAACATCTACAGGAATTGAGTTTGAACCATTGACGAAATGCGGTCCTCCTGCTTTTACCCTTACATTAAAATTCTTCGTTGAGGTAACTTTTAAAGAGTTGGCTTTGGTAATTGTCTGATCAGAGTTATAGTCTGCTGCAGTAACATAGTTAAAGGCAACTATCCCCCCAATTGCTGTACTTCCTGCATCGATAGAGATCACATCGTTCAGGGTAATGTTAACAGCTGTGGTTGCGGCTGTATTTTGAGCTTGAACATTATTAGTTCCCAATATAACTACCCAAAAAGTTAAGGCTGTGATGGCGACTTGTTTTGTCATGGCAGTAAGATTTAATTATTATTCTTGTTTAATGGTTCTCTTTTGAACATTACAAATCTACAGCTGCTACAAAGCTGTTGCAGTATAAGTTACTGTTTGAGTATAAGTTCCGGCAGGCTTACCTAAAATATCAGAAGATGAAGATTTTGCTGCTGGAATAGTGTAGTCCAGGTTCAATGTTAATGCACTTCCAAGAGGAGCATTGGATACTAAAGTCTGATCCGTTGCAGATAAAACTACTGCGCTTTTTGTTCCACCCATTGTTCCGGCAGCGGTAGCGGCTTTAATCGTCAGAACATTGACAGGAATTAAGTTCGTTCCATTCATAAAATTAGCACCTCCTGCTTTTACTTTAACATTAAAGTTCTTTGTAGAAGTAACTTTCAAAGAGTTGGCTTTAGTAATCGTCTGATCAGAGTTGTAGTCTGCTGCAGTAGCATAATTAAAATCTACCGTATTACCAATAGCTGTACTTCCTGCGTCGATAGAGATCACATCATTCAGGGTGATGTTTACCGTTGTAGTTGCGGTTGTATTTTGAGCCTGAACATTGTTAGTTCCAAATATGATTGCTCCAAAAGTTAAGGCTGTGATTACGATTTGTTTTGTCATGGCAGTAATATTTTATTGTTATTTTTTATTTAATTGTTCTCTTTTGTATACTGCAAATTTATAGTGGTGCTAAAATTTTCTTTGTAGTGGAAAAAGGAAGTTCATGTAGTAAAATCACTACACGGTTTATCATTTTGACTTAAATAATAAAACCCTCAGCACTTTCTAAGTATGAGGGTAAATTCTACCTTACAGCTGACAGATATTTATTCCCGGATTTTAAATTTTTATCTATATCGGTACAATACATACAAAATCAAAGGCTTCCCTGAGGAAGCCTTCGAAACACCAAATCACAAAATATTAATATGAAAAAAGTTAACTTATAAAGCTGTTGCAGTATAAGTTACTGTTTGAGTATAAGTTCCGGCTGGTTTACCTAAAATATCGGAAGATGAAGATTTTGCTGCTGGAATAGTGTAGTCCAGGTTCAATGTTAATGCACTTCCAAGAGGAGCATTGGATACCAAAGTCTGATCCGTTGCAGATAAAACTACTGCGCTTTTTGTTCCACCCATTGTTCCGGCAGCGGTAGCGGCTTTAATCGTCAGAACATTGACAGGGATTAAGTTCGTTCCATTCATAAAATTAGCACCTCCTGCTTTTACTTTAACATTAAAGTTCTTTGTAGAAGTAACTTTCAAAGAGTTGGCTTTAGTAATCGTCTGATCAGAGTTATAGTCTGCTGCAGTAACATAATTAAAATCAACCGTATTACCAATAGCTGTACTTCCTGCGTCGATAGAGATCACATCATTCAGGGTGATGTTTACCGTTGTGGTTGCGGTTGTATTTTGAGCTTGAACATTGTTAGTTCCAAATATGATTGCTCCAAAAGTTAAGGCTGAGATTAAAATTTGTTTTGTCATGGCAGTAATATTTTATTGTTATTTTTATTTAATTGTTATCTTTTGTATACTGCAAATTTATAGTGGTGCTAAAATTTTCTTTGTAGTGGAAAAAGGAAGTTCATGTAGTAAAATCACTACACGGTTTATTCATATGATAAAAAAAAGCCCTCAATACTTTTATGGTATCAAGGGCTTTTCTATTTTAAAATTGGTATTTACTTACAATGCAGTGGCAGTATAAGTTATTTTCTGTGTGTAGGTTCCCTGGGGTTTTCCCAGAAGTACCTTGGATGCATTTTCAGCCGAAATAGAGTAAGCAATATTTAAAGACTGTTTGGTGCCTAAGCTTGCATTACTCACCAGCACCTGATCATTTGTAGATAAAGTGACTTCATTCAGGGTTCCCACCAGATTTCCTCCTGGTATTGCTTTAACCTGTAATATATCTACAGGAATTAAGTTGGCCCCACTTACAAAGTGTGCTCCTTCAGAT
>Ga0209675_1000134_pt1 | contig 100372 bp, 92 predicted proteins | sample AraplaCol_mLB_r2_2_FD_184280 | JGI IMG/M metagenome (GOLD analysis project Ga0209675, IMG submission 184280) | Arabidopsis root microbial communities from North Carolina, USA - plate scrape MF_Col_mLB_r2 (SPAdes) (version 3) | ecosystem: Host-associated > Plants > Roots > Endosphere | place...
ACCGTTGTCAGCTCTTTTCCACCTTGTGCCTTAACGATTTTAAAATCGATGTTTTGTCCTTGCATAGACATTGAAGCATTGGTAGTATATGAAGTAATTTTAGCCAGATTAGCTTTTCCTCCGATAGCATTGATGTATTTATCTGCGATAGAAGCAACCGTTACGCTTGCATCTACTTTTTGTACAGTTGGTTTTGCAACAGGGTTGGCGTCCTTATCAAAATATTTTACAGGGTAACCTAATTTTTCCAGTCCTTCAGAAATATCAGATGCTTTACCAGCGATGAAAATTCTGCTTTGGTTTGGTAAAATGGTGGTCTTTACAGCATTTGCAACATCTGCTGCAGTTACTTTATCGATAGATTTCAGGTAATTGGTGTAGAAATCAGCCGGTAAATCCTGCACTTTTTGGTTTAATGCAAATCTCGCAATATTAGCTGGCTGCTCTAAAGACATGATGAAAGCTCCTTTCAGTTTTGCTTTTGCATTTGCCAATTCCTCCGGTTTTACAGTAGAGATCGCGTTAAGTTCATTCATGAATTCTTTAACAGCTTTGTCTGTAACCTCGTTTCTTACGCTTGCACTTGCAGAGAATTGTGGAGAATACTTGCTGGCAATCATTTCTGAATAAGCCCCATAGGTAAATCCGTTTTTCTCACGAAGGTTCATGAAAAGTCTCGCTTCACCGCCACCACCAAGAATATAGTTGGCGATTGTTGCAGGGAAGTAGTTCGCATCTTTCATTTTCAAAGTGTTCAGGTTGTTTAAAGAAACAACAGACTGTACTGCTGAAGGAACATCTACTACGTTAATCTCTGTTTTAGCAACATTGGAAGCTGGTTCTAACTGTGCGATAGGAGTGTTTGCTTTTTTCCAGCCGCTGAAAGCCTTTTCAATCAAAGGTTTTACCTGGTCAAATTTTACGTCTCCCACGATTACTAAGTAAGCATTATCCGGAGCGTAGTATTTTTTGTAAATATTTTGTACGTCAGCTAACTGAATTTTGTTGATAGATTCAACAGTTTCAAATTCTCCTCTTGAAGTATTTTTTCCATACATCAAAGCGTTAGAAACTCTTTCAGCAATAGAAGATGCATTTTTTTCTTCAGACTTTAATCCCTCTACAGCTCTTTCTTTAGAGTTTTGAATTTCTTCAGCAGAGAATTTAGGATTAATGATTGCATCCGCCATCAAACCTAAAACTTCAGGGAAATATTTTGAAAGTGAATTGGCAGAAGCACCTCCTGAAGAGAAATTAAGATTCGCTCCCAGGTAATCTACTTTTTTGTTGAAATCATCTTTGCTGATGTTGGTTGTACCGTTTTCGAACTGTTCAGCCATAATCTGGCTTACTCCGGTTACTGCCCCTTCGTTGTATGGAGGTCTGTCCATAGAAAGGCTGGCACTTACTCTTGGTAATTTGTTGTTTTCAACAACCATTACTGTAAGACCGTTGCTTAGCTGGAAAGTTTTTGGCTTGGCAATGTTAATGGCAGGAGTAGGTCCTGGTTTCGGCATTGCATTAAGATCTATTTTTTGTGCTGAAACCATTCCTGTAAAGAAAAACGCTGCAGCTATATATGTTAATTGCTTTTTCATTTGTAAAAATTTAATTTTTAATAATCATATGGTATCCTGAGAAGTTGAATGATTACTTTTTCTCAGGTACGTAATTGATGATTATTCTTTGGTTGGAATTAAGATACTTTTTAGCCGCATTTTGAAGATCCTGTCTGGTGATAGATCTGTAAATGTCGATTTCTTTGTTGATCAAATTAGTGTCTCCCATCAATACGTGGTTGGTTGCCAATGAAGCAGCAATTCCCTGAATGCTTGAGTTAGCATTTACAAACTGGTTTTCGTATTGGTTTTGAAGTTTTTGGTAATCTTCTTCAGAAATTAAAGTCGTCTGAAGTTTTTTGATTTCAGCATCGATATCAGTCTGTAAAGCCTGCTTTGTAGTCTGTCCCATCGGAATTGCGAAGAATGCGAAAATACTGTAGTCTTCAAGTCCCTGGTTGAAAGCGGCTACCTGAAGCGCTTTTTTATCCTGATCTACTAATTTTTTATATAAAACTGAAGACTTACCGCTGCTTAAATAAGAAGAAAGCATATCTAAAACATAAGCATCTTTCTCCTTGTTAGCCGGAGTTCTGTATGCGAATACATAAGCCGGAAGCTGGATGTTCGGGTCAGTAGCAGTGACTTCTTTTTCCTGTGTGATTGGAGTTTCTTTCGGGAAATCTTTTGGATAAAGTGTTCCTTTTGGAATTCCTCCATAGTAGGTTTCGATCCATTTTTTTGTCTGCTCAGGTTTGATATCTCCTGCAACCACTAAAGTAGCATTATTAGGAACGTAATACTTTTTGTAGAACGCCTGGAACTCTTCTAATTTTGCAGAATTCAGATCTTCCATAGAACCAATTGTTGGCCAGTTGTATGGGTGATTGGTAAATAAATTTTTCTGAATAGTAGTGAAAAGGTTTCCATAAGGCTGGTTATCCATTCTTAATCTTTTCTCTTCTTTTACAACCTCTCTCTGTGTATCCACACCAATCTGGTTGATTACAGCGTGGCGCATTCTTTCAGCCTCCATCCAAAGTCCAAGCTGTTCGTTATTGGAAGGGAACGTTTCGTAATAATAAGTTCTGTCATTGGTGGTGTTGGCGTTGTTCTGCCCTCCGTTTGAAGAAACGATTTTAAACCAGTCTCCTCTTTTGATGTTAGGAGTTCCTTCGAATAAAAGGTGTTCAAAGAAGTGAGCAAAACCTGTTCTGCCTTTTACTTCATCTTTTGCACCTACGTGGTACATTACACCTGTTGTTACAACCGGCGCCGAGTTATCCTGATGAAGAATTACGTGAAGACCATTGGGAAGGTCATACTCTTCGAATTTGATTTGCTGTGCATTCAGCATTAGCCCGAAGAAAGCTACGGCAGCAGCAGAAAGAAGTCGCTTTTTCATAAAATTTAGAAATTGTTTACCAATTAGTATGAAAAGTGAATTAAATGTTACAGAGTTTATAGAAAAATATGATCACTTGGGGAAATTTCCAGAAATTAAAAGTGAAAATATAGGAGATCGATATTGAAAAATTATCAATTCATATTTTAACGCAAGGTTCGCTAAGAAATTTTTTTATTTTCAGGTACGATCGCAATGGCGTTTCACTCAGCCATAGTTAAAATTTGATATCCGGGCTGAACGAAGTGCCTTTGCGAACAAAAGATATTGTATAAAATTAATCATTAGCCTTGCTAACATTCGCGTTTAATGTAGAATTATAGTTAGTATATATGTGCTTAAGACTCAATACCGGATACTTCAAATCGCTAACTTCTCTATGAAAGTTTGAATTCTGCTCTGAATACCTTAATTTTGTGTTCCCAAAATTTTTTGCTGTATGGACTATCTGAAAGGACTCAATGAATCACAATATGAAGCCGTTACCTCTTTACAGGGACCTTTGATGGTGCTTGCAGGAGCAGGTTCCGGGAAAACGCGTGTATTAACCATGCGTATTGCCCATTTAATACATAACGGAATAGACCCTTTCAATATCCTGGCGCTTACCTTTACCAATAAGGCGGCACGCGAGATGAAAGAACGTATCGCTAAAGTAGTAGGAGACAGCAACGCGAGAAGCCTTTGGATGGGAACATTTCACTCTGTTTTTGCAAGAATTCTGAGAATTGAGGCCCATTATCTCGGATATCCTTCCAATTTTACCATCTATGATCAGCAGGATGCTCTGAACGTGATTAAAAAAGTTCTGAAGGATATGAATATCGATGCTGATCTTTATAAGCCTAAAAAAGTTCAGGCAAGAATTTCAACCTATAAGAATAATCTGATTACGGTAAAAGCTTACTTCAACAATCCGGAACTGATGGAAGCAGATGAGAAAGCGAATATGAAATTCATTGGGCAGATTTATCAGAAATATGTGGATCAGTGTTTCAGAAACGGATCTATGGATTTTGATGACCTGTTGTTAAAAACCAATGAATTGCTGACCCGTTTTCCTGAAGTGCTGGCAAAATACCAGGACAGATTCAGATACATCATGGTAGATGAGTACCAGGATACCAACCACTCTCAGTACCTTATTGTAAAAGCATTAGCTTCAAAATTTGAGAATATCTGTGTGGTAGGGGATGATGCTCAGTCTATCTACTCTTTCCGTGGAGCGAATATCTACAATATCTTAAACTTTAAAAAAGATTATCCGGATGCTATAACAGTATCTCTGGAGCAGAATTACCGTTCTACACAGAATATTGTAAATGCGGCTAACGTAGTGATTGCAAAAAACCTGCAGCAGTTTAAGAAAAATGTATTCAGTGATAATGAAGAAGGGGACAAGATCAAAATATACAGATCTCTTTCCGATGCAGATGAAGCCAATTTCGTGGCAGGAAATATCTGGGAACTTCGTAACCGTGACCAGAGAAAGTACAGCGATTTTGCTATTTTATACAGAACCAACTCTCAGACGCGTGCTTTTGAAGATGCACTGAGACGTAAAAATATTCCGTACAAAGTATATGGAGGTCTTTCTTTCTATCAAAGAAAGGAGGTAAAAGACCTTATTGGATATCTGCGTTTACTGATCAATGAAAATGATTCGGAAGCATTGATGAGGATTATCAACTATCCTGCAAGAGGAATTGGAGAAACAACACAGAATAAGCTGATCGTATTTGCAGATGCCCACAATATTGCGGTTTCAAAAGTATTGGAGAATCTTCCGATGTATGCACCTCAATTAGGTCTGAACAACGGGGTTTTAAACAAACTGAACGATTTCTGGTCAATGATCAAAGCTTTTCAGGTATTACTGAAAACAGAAACGGCGTACAGCGTGGCTATGGAAGTGGCAAAGCGAAGCGGTTTAATCAAATTTTTGAAGGATGATCAAACGCCTGAAGGAATTTCCAGAGTAGAAAACGTACAGGAATTGATGAACTCTATGCAGGGATTCATTGAAGAGCAGATGCAGCTTGAAGATGGTGATCCGAGTCTTTCCAATTTCCTTGAAAATATTGCACTTTCTGCAGATACTCAGGATAAAGAGCTGGAAGATGATATGGTTTCTTTAATGACCATTCACCTTTCAAAAGGATTGGAATTCCCGGTGGTTCACTTAGTAGGGCTTGAAGAAAACCTGTTCCCAAGCTTTATGAGCTCAGCAACCAGAGAAGATCTTGAAGAGGAAAGAAGATTATTCTACGTAGCATTGACAAGAGCGGAAAAACAAGCCTTCTTCTCCTATGCTGTGTCCCGTTTCCAGTGGGGAAAAATTACTGATGCGGAACCTTCAAGATTCTTAAGTGAAATTGATGATGAATATATCGAATTCCTGAATCCTGCTTTGGAAAAAAGGTTTATCAATAATTCAGGAGTGAAGTCCAATATCTTTGATGAGCATCCTTCCGAAATGAAATCTTTCAAAAAGGTTGAAAAGAAAACTATTGACAGAGGTGATACTTCGAAACCTGCTCCTGAAGTCAGAAAACTGAAACCGGTAAGCACGGCTAAAATTATCAATCCAAGCGGAGCTTCTTCTCAGGATATTGAAGTAGGAGATAAAGTAAGACACGACCGTTTTGGAATTGGGGAAGTTACTTTCCTGGATGGAACAGACCCTCAGAATATCAAAGCAAAAGTAGTTTTCATGCATGAAGGAGAGAAAAATCTGATCCTGAAATATGCTAAACTGACTAAGATTTAATTTCATCGTAAAATATAAAAGAAACGGATTCATTTTTTGGATCCGTTTTTTGTTTTAACCGCTAAGCTCGCAATGTGACTATCATGCTGTGTATATTTTTCGATCGCTAAGGCGTTCCACTTAGCTAGTAAATTCTCTGCTGAACGAAGTGCCGCTGCGATCGGAAGAATAATCAATTTATTTCTTTGCGAGCGTAGCGTTTCTATAAAAATCTTTTTAACGGGAAGTTCGCAATGTGACTCTCATACTGTTTATATTTTTCGATCGCGAAGGCGTTCCACTTAGCTACGACAAATCCTCTGCTGAACGAAGTGCCGTTGCGATCGAAAGAATAATCAATTTATTTCTTTGCGAGCGTAGCGTTTATTAAATTCATTTTAACGGGAAGCTCGCAATGTGACTATCATGCTGTGTATATTTTTCGATCGCTAAGGCGTTCCACTTAGCTAGTGTAAATTCTCTGCTGAACGAAGTGCCGCTGCGATCGGAAGACTAATCAATAATCAATTTATTTCTTTGCGAGCGTAGCGTTTTTATAAAAATCTTTTTAGCGGGAAGCTCGCAATGTGACTCTCATACTGTTTATATTTTTCGATCGCTAAGGCGTTCCACTTAGCTACGACAAATCCTCTGCTGAACGAAGTGCCGTTGCGATCGGAAGAATAATCAATTTATTTCTTTGCGAGCGTAGCGTTTATTAAATTCATTTTAACGGGAAGCTCGCAATGTGATTATCATGCTGTGTATATTTTTCGATCGCTAAGGCGTTCCACTTAGCTAGTAAATTCTCTGCTGAACGAAGTGCCTTTGCGAGCGGAAGACTAATCAATAGTAATAGATTTCTTTGCGTACGTAGCGTTTTAACTATTTATTTTGAAGTTAACCTGCTATAAAACAATGTTTTTTATGGGAATATTCTTAAATTATCATAACTTTAGATGAGGGATAGAAAGAAACGATAACTGTTTTTTATAAAAACAAAGTCTATTATTTTTGTGGACTAATAAATATATTCTACATTTGCACCTTGTAAAAAACATAAATGTTAATCAAATTCTAACCTATGAAAAATAAGAAAACTATTCTTTCGGCCTCTGTTTTATTTTTCCTCGGCGTATTCACTTACGGACAGGAAAAAGACAGCATAAAAGCAAATAAGGACACTATAAAGACCAATAATGTAGAAGAAGTAGTAGTACTTGGTTCTAGAGCCGGCGCAAGATCTAAAGTGGACAGCCCGGTTCCTGTAGATGTATTCAACGTAAAAGAATCTTCAATTATCCTTCCACAAACCAATATCGGACAAATCCTGAATGCGGTTGCCCCCTCATTTACTTCTACAATTCAAACGAATTCTGATGGGACAGACCATTTGGATCCCGCTCAGCTGAGGGGTTTAGGGCCAGATCAGGTTTTGGTTTTGGTGAATGGTAAAAGAAGGCATACTTCAGCATTAGTCAATGTAAACGGAACACCCGGAAGAGGTACCGTAGGAACCGATTTGAATGCCATTCCGTCTTTCGCTTTGAACAGGATTGAAGTCTTAAGAGACGGAGCTGCCGCACAATACGGATCCGATGCCATTGCCGGGGTGATCAATCTTGATCTGAAAAGAGACACAGGAAAACTGGCAGGGCAGATCAGCTATGGTGGAAACCTTACGCCAACGGCTAATGACCATACCGGAGATTTTGACGGCCAGAATATTCAGCTGGATTTGAACTATGGAAATAAAATCGGGACCAAAGGTGGTTTCTTTAATATTACCTGGTCTTCACAATTCAGAAATCCAACGTACAGAGCGGGAACAGAAAGTGGTCCGATTTATAACGCTTATAATGCTATTGAACAACGTGCCTTGAATGACGGAGTGAACCTTTCTTCTCTTTTCACGAATATCAACAATACCCCCAATTCACAACAGATTGTAAATTATATCCATCAGTATGCTCAGAATGTAAGCTATTTTTCTCAGGATTTGCAAAATTCAATTCAGGGAGCCAATACCATTTCTGCGTTACAAAGTATTTTGAAGCCTGGAAATTTTACCAGAGATCAGCTTAATTACTTTACGGATCAGGAATTGGCTTACAGAGGACAGGAAAGGAAGGATTTTAATATGCAGGTAGGTCAGTCTAAACTTAACAATCATCAGCTGTTTGTGAATGCTGAGATCCCTGTAAGTGACAACTGGAAAGTGTATACTTTTGGTGGTTACAGCATAAGACACGGAACTTCCGGAGGATTCTACAGAAGACCAACTGAAAACAGAACCTTTACAGGATTATATCCAAATGGTTACCTTCCGCAGATTGGGACCGATATTCAGGATATCTCATTAGCTGCCGGAATCAAAGGAAACTGGGATGGTTGGAATATTGATTTCAGTAATACATACGGACAGAATTCATTTACCTACAATATTCAGAATACAGGAAATACCTCTTTACGTTTTGCTTCACCAAGGGAATTTAATGCTGGAGGACTAAGATTTTCTCAAAATACCATCAATTTAGATTTTTCTAAAAAATATGATGTATGGGAAGGAATCAACGTAGCATTTGGAGCGGAACACCGCTATGAAAATTTTAAAATTACTCAGGGAGAAGAAGCTTCTTATGCAACCTATGATGTTTCAGGAAATGTGTGGAACGGAAATTCTGTAAGACCTACAGATTTCTTCGGAGCATCACTTCCGGGAGGATCACAGGTATTCAACGGATTTAAACCAGGAAATGCTGTGGATAAAAACAGACAGTCGGTAGCTGCCTATGCAGATGTTGAATTTAACTTTACCAACTGGTTATTGGTAGATGCCGCAGCGAGATATGAAAACTATTCGGATTTCGGGTCAACATTCAATTATAAATTGGCTTCAAGAATCAAGGTAGCACCAAATTTCAATGTGAGATTTGCAGGATCTACAGGATTCAGAGCGCCATCTATTCACCAGATTTATTATAATGTAACCTCTACATTGTTTACGAATAATCAACTGTTGGAAGTAGGAACTTTCAGTAATGATTCTCAGCTGGCAGGATTGCTGGATATGCCTAAACTGAAGCAGGAAACTTCCAAATCAGCAAGTGTAGGATTTACTTACAGAATTCCTTCGGTAGGACTTAGTTTTACTGCGGACGGATATTTCACGAGAATTGATAACCGTATTATTCTTACCGATCAGTTCCTGAAAGCAAGCGTTCCTCAAAAAGCTCAGGAGGCTTACGACCAGTTAGGAATCAATGCTGCGCAGTTCTTTACTAATGCTATTGATACGGAAACAAAAGGCCTGGATCTAGTGATTTCACATAATGCAAGATTCTCAGGATTTAAACTGGATAATAACTTTGCCATTAACCTTAATAAAACAAAACAGGTTGGTGATATTCATTCTGCAGGACTTTTACAGTCGCCACAACTGGAGAAAATATATTTCTCTGAAAAATCGAGAGTATATCTTGAAGAAGCTGTCCCTAGAGTGAAAGCCAGTCTTTCTCATACGCTTTCCTGGAAGGGGGCAAGTTTATATCTGAGAAACACCTATTTCGGAAAAGTGACAGGTGCTGATATCATTGATGTGAACGGAGATGGAATTATTGATTTTAATGAACACCAGCAGATCGGAGACAAGATCATTACCGATCTATCTGCAGCCTATCAGTTTACCAAAAATGTAGGATTGACTTTAGGCGTAAACAATTTGTTTGATATTTACCCAACGAAAAACCTTACTGCTTCTACCAATAACGACCAGTTCATCTATTCAAGATCGACTTCACAGTTTGGGCAGAACGGAAGATATGTTTTTGCAAGATTGAATTTCAATTTTTAAATAAACAAAAGATAATGCTATAAAAAACAGTTCAGGATTCCTGAACTGTTTTTTCTTTATATAATATGAATTAAACTTTTATTTTTGAACCATTAAGATATAATAAGAGTTTAAGATAAGTTTTGTTTTAAGCTTAAGAATCTGAATGATTCATCTTAACGTTCCTTATTTCTTAAATCTTTCTTAATGGTTTTTAGTTTGTAAATCTTATCTTTCCACGAGTTCCTTTACAGGTTCCCCATAATGATCAATCTCTGTTGTGTTGATCTGAAGAAGCTGATACCACTTTCTGAAAGCTCCAATAAATACAATAAGCATCAGAACCATTGCTGTCACCGCTAAAGCAGCCAGTAAATACTGTCCCTTAGGAATATAAATGGCAGTCACCTGAATATAACCGGCCCAGAAGGTAATTCCAGCCATAAAAACACCCGGAATAGCTGAGCATAAAGCATATTTTCCCCTGTTCATTCTGATCAGCATTGTTGTACAGACGATAAGTCCGCAGGCTGCCAGCAGCTGATTACTAATTCCGAATAATGGCCAGATACTGTTTACATTTCCAGTGTACACCAGATATCCCCAGGCAAAGGTGAAAAGAAGACTGCTGATAATAATCCCCGGAATCCAGTTTTTATCATTGAATTTTGGAACAACAGACCCCAGCATTTCCTGTAAGAAGAAACGTCCAACCCTCGTTCCGGCATCAATGGCAGTAAGAATAAATACCGCTTCAAACATAATAGCGAAATTATACCAGTAAGCCGTAAGCTGATCCATATATGGAATTTTATTAAAGATATGGGCCATTCCCACCGCCAGAGATACTGCGCCTCCCGTTCTCCCATAAAGATCAATCCCGATTTTCTGTGAATAATAATCAATATCTACTCCGTGCAAAGACGGATGTGCCGCCAGAAATGAATCATAAGCTTCTTTGGGAGTGTTGATCGCAAAATAATCACCAGGCATCAGGGTACAGGCAGCGATAAGAGCCATCAGTGCAACAAAACCTTCCACAAGCATTGCTCCGTAACCTACAAAAAGAATTTCTCTTTCTTTATTCAACATTTTGGGTGTTGTCCCTGTAGCAATCACCGCATGGAATCCGGAAATCGCTCCACATGCAATCACAATAAAGATAAAAGGAAGTACCGGACCGCCAATAATAGGACCGCCGCCATTCACAAAAGCTGTGATAGCAGGCATTTGTATCGTAGGATGGATGACAATTACCCCGATAGCCAGCATAATAATCGTTCCTATCTTTAAATATGTAGAAAGATAATCTCTTGGAACCAAAAGAAGCCATACCGGTAATACAGAAGCAATAAAACCATACAGGGGAATCGCAATAGAAATCGTTTTAATATCCCAGGAAAACAGACCATTCATTGTAGGATTCTGCATCAGAGTGTGTCCCCCGATAATCCCTGCCACCAAAAGGATTCCTCCCAAAATACTTGCAAAAAGTACACTGTTCTTTTTATATCGCATAATCAGCCCCATAATGATGGCAATAGGCATGGTAATCACAACAGTAAAAAGAGACCATGAAGCTTCATGCATCGCATTGATACAAGCTAAAGACAAACCTGCCAGCGTAAGGATCAAAATGAAGAGGATAGCAAAACCAGCTACCGTACCCGTTGCTTTTCCAATTTCTTTAGAAGCAATAGTTGCAAGACTCTGACCTTTATGCCTCACTGAAGCAAAAAGTACAATCATATCGTGTACCCCGCCGCCCAGCACGCATCCTATTAATATCCATAAAGCTCCCGGAAGATACCCGAACTGGGCTGCCAAAACAGGTCCTACCAATGGTCCGGCAGCGGCAATAGCCGCAAAATGATGCCCGAAAAGTACATTTTTATTAGTAGCCACATAATCTTTACCGTCTGCAAATTCTACAGCAGGTGTCGTATTTCCGTCATTGAGCCTGAGAACTTTATTGGCAATGAAAATACCATAAAAGCGGTAAGCTATCGCAAAAAGAAGAACAGATACAAAGATAAGCGTAAGTGCGTTGATATTGTTTAAAGATTCCATATTCTTTATTTTTGTTGATGAAAAATTAAATTATTGGTGTTTTTATTGTTAATAATTTAAACAATGACCAAGGTAATTAATTCTCAATGAAAAATATCAATATGTATATCAATCTAGCAAATTTATTGTATCTGTATATGTTATTGTTTTGATTTATAGTTATTTGAATTGTATTTTGATGAGTGTGTATATATTACTTCTTCTGTGAAAGAATGAATTCCACCATCTGATCCGTAAGTTGATCCAGATAAGCTTTATCAGTTGTACCAAAGCCATGCACTCCGCCATCAATGATGATCAGCGAGTTCTGTATTTTAGCCCTGTTTAATTTTCTGTGCAGCTTTTTAGACTGGTTTAAAGGAACCACTTTGTCATTATTTCCCTGAACAATTAATGTAGGAACACCACCTGAAACAAAATATACAGGAGATAGGGTTTTAAGGTAATCAATAGCTCTGTCCTGATCTTTTCTTATATCATATCCCGAAATTCCTTTCACCAGATTTTCCTGTAAACCAACTATTTTTTTGGACATTAAACCAATCATGGCTACCGGTATGGTCCCTAGTTTTGTATGGAAAAGTTTGTTGAGGTCTGCTGGACCATAATGGTCAATTACATAATTTACTTTAGCAGAATAAGACGAAAGCTCAGGATTACCTGAATAAGTATTGTCTGGTGTGTAAGCTGCCATCAGGGATAGGTGAGCTCCGGCAGAAGCTCCGAACAACCCAATATTATTTGTGTCGAAATGATACTGCTCTGCATTTTTTCTTACCCATCTTACAGCATCTTTGGTATCTTCCAGAGGCAATGGAAAATGAGTGCTGTCATTTAAAAGGGTATAATTAATACTGATTACCGCATATTGCTTGGCCATGAGCTTTGCAATGGTTGTTTCAACATAATTATCTGAGTGAATTATTTTATCACCTTCTATCCATCCACCTCCGTGAACATAGATCAGCACAGGAAGGAGCTTGTCTGCAGCAACATTTTTAGGCGTGAAAACGTCAAGTTGAACAGGATTCCCTTTCCTGTTGGTTTTATATACAATATCCTCAGATAAATTGGCTATTTCGGGAAGTAATGTGCTTTTTACAGGAGGAGTCTTAACCTGTACCTGCGAGAAATTCTGTGAAAAAGATAAATTAGAAAGACTTATGAATAAAACAAAAAACAGGTTTGTGAAAAACCTGTAGATTGATATTTTGTTTGTCGATAAATTCATAATAAATTTTTTAAGGAGGTGTTACTTTACTAACTCCTCAAAAAGCTTACCAAAAGTAGCATTCAGGTCTTTGGATTTTCCCGGATGAGGTCTTGAGGTTTGTACAACAGAACTTCTTACTGCTGTCAGCCATCGGAAACGCTCCGGAATATCCAGAAAAGCAATAGGACCGCCATCTTTCTCACCATTCGCAATTTTCTGGAAGCTTTCCAGATTATGGATGATATCTTCGTAATCAAGCTTGCTGTGCATCAGTTTAAACTTATCCGGACACAAATAGAATTCCACTCTGATGAATTTCTCCTTCTTGGAAAACATCACCAGCCCGATATTGAAAAACTCTTCTCTTTCAACCTTAGGTACCAGGCGTATTACCGCATATTCATATATTTTATCCTCTTGCATTTTTCGCTTCGTTTACAAAGATTTGAGAATTTTCTAATCTGGTTTTCATAAACTGAAAATAGATCTCACGGATTTCTTCCGGCGTTTCGTCAGCATCATTCCAGTGTAACCAGTCTTCAGGAATCATATTGACAATGTCTCTGAAAAGAGTATCATTCAAAACTTCATGGGCAAACTGATCCGCTTCATCAAGCATTTTTGCTTTTGGCAGCAGTACATGGTCTTTCACATATTTGAAAGGTGTTTTGGCAGCTGCATCAAAATTCTGCCAGGAGTGGTGGAAGTAGAATGAAGCACCATTATCGATGATCCAAAGTTCTTTATGCCACATCAGCATATTGGTATTTTTAAAAGTACGGTCTATGTTGGTAATGAATGCATCCAGCCATACTATTTTTGAAGCCAGCAGCGGATCTACACTTACTCCCGGATCATAGGTAATAGAACCGGAAAGATAATGTAACCCGAGATTCAGACCTTCAGAAAACTTCAGAAGATCCTGTATTTCCTCATCGGCTTCCGTTCTTCCGAAATCAGCATCAAGATTGATGAAAACAAGTTCAGGAATTTTAAGTCCCAAAGCTTCCGTAATCTTTCCGCCCAACAGTTCGGAGATCAGCATTTTTACTCCATGGCCTGCACCACGGAATTTTAATACATATTTGAAATCATCATCAGCTTCTGCCAGAGCCGGAAGAGATCCTCCTTCTCTCAGGGGCAGAATGTAACGCATCACGGTTACAGTTCTTAAATTCTGCATACAGCAAAAATAAGCTTATTTTTTAATAATTTTTTTAGTGAATTCCTTTTCACCTGTTTTATATTTCAGGAAGTAAACTCCGCTCGTCAAATGTTGAAGTGAGATACTGTAGCCATTCTCCGTGTTATTCAAATGATAAGGAATGATTTTTCCTGAGGCTTCTGTCAGTGAAATGACTTCAAATTTCTTTTTAGAAATAATGTTAATAAGGTTTTGAACCGGATTTGGATATATTTGAATTTCGTTTTCTATAGTTGTTTCCGCAGTATTTAATGTATTTACAACCACCAGCTTTGTTTTGGTAGTTGTTGCTCCACAGGCATCAGTTGTCAGTTTAACATTATAATTTCCTCCTGCAGTATAAGTATGCGCCGGATTTTCCAAAGTAGATGTTGTACCATCACCAAAATCCCATAAATAAGAAGCTGCATTCTGTGTGGTATTCGTAAACTGAACGGCTCCTGCACCGGTAAGCTGATACGTGAATCTGCTGTGAACATCATTGTTGGTTACATACCATTTACCAGGCTGGTTATATACTTCTGTTTTCACTATTTCTTTGATCAGCTGAGCCTGTGACGGAGTAAGATTTCCATTAAAAGGAATCTGGGTAGGATCTTTTTTGAATATAATCGTATAAAATGTATACGCAGCCGCCATAGAACCAATATAGCTGGGATGTGATTCATCCTGATCATACAATTCAATGGCTGGGTTTTGTTCTCTGATCGTCCTCCAGACTTTGCCTACGGGAGAGACAATACCTTCATTGTTCATTGCCATTTCCATGTAACGGTTATAAATCTGAGTATCCATTCCCTGATAGGTACAGACAGCAGGAAGCCCTGGACAGTTCGTTGCATCTCCGTTTTTACGGCCCCAGGTCATATAAAAAATAACATTTCCACAGGGATTTGATGTTTTAATTAAATTAGAAAGCTGAAGTGCATAAGGATACACCTGGTTTTGAACCTGTGAATCCGGGAATGACGGAAGCTGGCTTTGTTCCTGCAATACTACATAATCCCAGTTTCCCTGATTGATGTCCGAAATAACATTCGGGTTATTGGAGTGATCCTGCAGCGTAGCACCTCCCGGAGTTTGGCTGTGATGCTCGAAGACATCGCCATTAGCTGTGGCAATACTTTGAATAAGACCGGGTAAATTATTAACGTAAGTGTAGCTGTTCCCGATGAAGAAGACTCTTTTGGTCGTCTGGCTTAAGGCAAAAGAAAAAGTAATTAAAAATAAAAAAAGTAGAGTTTTTTTCATAAATTTCAGTTTGAATTAATCCCATAAATATAAATAATATTAAATAAAACCCGTTTATTTTATGAATTTGATTATCGAAAAGAATATATATGTAGAAAATAAAGAAACAAAAGGTTTTCTTGCTGATATTTTCTATCCCGATACTGAAAAAAAACTTCCCCTCGTCATATTTGTTCACGGATATAAAGGGTATAAAGATTGGGGTGCCTGGAATCTGATGGCCGAAAAGTTTGCAGAAGCAGGCTTTTTCTTTGTTAAGTTTAATTTTTCACATAACGGAACTACAACGGATGATCCGTTTAACTTCGGAGATCTTGAAGCTTTTGGCCGGAATAATTATTCTAAAGAACTTTCTGATCTTGGAGTGGTCATTGATCACTTCAGTAAAGATTCACATGTGGACGATGAAAAAATTGTTCTGATCGGTCACAGCAGGGGAGGAGGAATTTCTATTATTAAAACTTTTGAAGACGAAAGAATCAATGGATTTATTACTTTGGCCAGTGTAGATACCCTGGATCGTTTTCCAAAAGGAGAAGCTTTTGAGAACTGGAAAAATAATGGAGTATATTATGCACTGAACGGCCGTACCAAACAGGAAATGCCTCATTATTATCAGTTTTATGAGGATTATGAGAAGGACATTCATCGCTTTGATGTTGAAAGAGCTACAGAAATGGCCAAAGCTCATATGTTGATTATTCATGGAACAGAAGATGAAGCAGTAGAGGTAAAGCAGGCTGAACATCTCCATATTCTTCATCCTAATTCTGAGCTGTTTCTGATTGAAAATGCCAACCATACTTTCGGAGCAAAAGAGCCATGGACAGAAAATGATTTACCAAAAGATCTGCATACTGTCACCGAAAAATGTATTGATTTTATAAAAGAAAAATTGAAATAAAACACTTAAAACTACGTTATTAGAAATTAACCACCATATCAGTATAATTATGAAAAAAATTATTGCAGGCGCATTTGCGCTTTCATTATGTGTTGTTTCCTGTAAAAAGGAAACAAAAACAGAATCTTCTGTAAGCAGTGATACTTTAGCTACGGTAATGCCTAAAGATTCCGTAACCACCCCAAAAACAGATTCAACCACAACGGCAGCAGCTCCTTCCGCTCCTGCTCCAGAGAATATTATCACGAAGAATGTAGGTAAATATCCACATGATATTAAATTCTTTGAGGATAAAGGTATTTCAGAAAGACTGAAAAAACTTACCGGTGCCCAGTATGATGAGATGGTAAAGAATTTCAATGTAGAAAGTCCTGTTACTTCAGAAAATGGAATCTATAAACTGACAGGATGTAAGCAGCACGACTGCCCGGGATATGCTACAAGCATTTTCTACGATGCTAAAAATGATAATCTGAACGTTTCTATAGATAAAAACGGTAAAGCAACTGAATTTGCTGAAAAAGGAAAAATTACTGTTTCAGAGTCGCTTAAATCCAAATAATAAAAAAGGAGTGAAACTTTCACTCCTTTTTTTATTGATGATCAATAGATGTGTTCAATGAGTTGGTTGTAACCGCATTCTTTTTTACTGCCTTTAAAAGGCTTCTGAAGTTTTTCATGGTCATCATTTCTGTTGAAGGATCGAAGATGGTTACCTTTTGATCTTTTTCCACCGAAACTTCAGAATATGCTTTAAGAGAATACATTTTCTTCATCGTACCAATATCATAAACGTCCATTATTGCAAAAGTTTCATTTTTTTTATATTCATACTGAGTTCCAAGTGAATTGTCTAAACCGTTTCGCACTTTCATGGTGTAGATGTTTACCAGAAAATTAAAATCAGAGTTGTTTTTTAATACCTCAAGATCTTCAGTTTCCGGTTCAAAAGGAATACTGTTTTGAATGATGTTTTCTGCTTTTGCCGTTTTCAAGTCAAAGGCATTGCCGTTGCTTAGATCCTGGAATAGTTGAAGTGCTTCTTTACTCATCATTTCCCGGTGGTGCGAATCTACATCTGTTTTGATGTTGTTAATCAGCCACTTTTTGTCCTTCGAAAACACCAATGATCTACTGTAAATCCCGTAATCTTTTTTTACAGGATAATAGCAGGACTGTAATATGATTAGGAGAAAAAGGAAGAAGAAATATTTTTTCATCAATACATTCGGATTATTTAATTAAAACCTTCCACGCTTCTTCAATTTTACTCTCCAGAAGTAATTTCTGGGCATCAAGATGGATGTTTTCATCGGCATGAAATTCTCCGGCAGGTAATACTTCCGTATTGGCAAGCATTCCAAGGTCATTTCCTGTAAAAATTTTACTGTATTTAATGGAATCTGGGAGCAGATCGAAACCGATTCCTTTTGTTACCAAAGGTTTTGGCACTTCAAAAAGACTGTTTTCGTTGCTTCTGGAATACCAGTTGCTGCCTAAACGGGCTACCATATCCAGTTTTTTCTGATCGAGATTTCCTGCTTCGTTCAGATATTCTTCTCTGATATGGATTTTCTGAACCTCACAAATTACCAGATTTCCTGCTCCACCCTGGTCGCCTAATGATTTTACCTCTAAAACTTTGCATTCAAAGTTAACGGGGCATTCTTCAATCAGCTTAGGCTGTACAAGATCTGCCTCTTTCATGGTAAGACCGGATTTGATAAATTCATTCACTCCGGTTTCATATTCTGTAGATGCCAGAGAGATCTGTTGCACAATCGGAAAATTGACTGTTCCGATTACTACTTCAGGGACTTCAAGAACATTTTCCAGCGTATGTTTGGTGGTGTTGTCACGCACTCTTCTTGATGGCGAAAAGATCAGAATCGGAGGAACCGTACTGAACATATTAAAAAAACTGAACGGAGATAAGTTATTATTACCGTCTTTATCTACTGTGGAAGCCAATGCGATGGGGCGTGGTGAAACGGCCGTCTGCATAATGGTCTGTAGTTGTACGGAAGTTATCTCGGAGGGGATTACTGTTTTCATGTTTAAGTTAACTGTAAAAATGATAAAACCACAAAAGTCACAAAAGTTTTAGATGAATAGCTTTAAGCTTTAAAGATCAAAAAAGCATGTCGTAATACTTATTGACGAAAGTTTCCTGTCCGTCATGATAAAGATTTTTTACGTTAAAATTCACTAAAATACCTTTAGGTTTCTTCATTAAGTTTATATAGTTGAGAAGTTGTGCTCTATGAATATCATTTAATTGAGTAACTGATTTGAGCTCAATCACAATTAAATCCTCCACTAAAAAATCACAAAAGAAATCACAATCCATTTCTTTTCCTTTATAATTGACAAGAATCTTCAGTTCAGATTTAAAACTAATATTTCTTAATCTGAATTCTTCTTCCAGACATTTATGGTATACGCTTTCCAATAAGCCAGGCCCTAAAATTTTGTGAACTTCTATACAAGCACCATTTATTTTATAGGTAAGATCTGTTAAATATGACTGCGTAATCATCAATTCTTTTGTGACTTTTGTGGTAAAAGAAATTAAAGTGCTGGAATAATTTTACCGGAAACTTCACCGAAACCTACTCTTACACCATCTTTTTCTGCCCATGCTTTCATGGTTACTGTATCATTGTCTTCGATGAATTTTCTTTCTTCGCCGTTGGTTAATGATAAAGGATTTTGTCCTCTCCATGTCAGTTCAAGCATAGAACCGAAAGATTTCGGGTCACTTCCGGAAATGGTTCCACTGGCGTACATATCACCAACTTCTACGTTGCAACCGTTTACGGTGTGGTGTGCCAGTTGCTGGGTCATATTCCAGTACATGTGTTTGTAGTTGCTTTCACAGATCAGGTTCTGATCTCCATTTTCAGGCTGGATATATACTTCAAGGTTGATATCGTAGTTTTTATCACCTTCAAATTTTAAATAATCTAACACTTCAGGATCCTGAGTTGGAGAAGCAGTTCTGAATGGTTCCAAAGCTTCAAGCGTAACTACCCATGGAGAAATAGAAGAACCAAAGTTTTTCGCAAGGAATGGCCCTAGCGGAACATATTCCCAGGATTGAATATCTCTTGCAGACCAGTCATTGAAAACGACCATTCCGAAGATAGCATCTTCTGCATCTTTAGTAGAGATGCTTTCTCCCATCTCCGTATTTTTGTTGATGATGAACGCCATTTCCAGTTCAAAATCCAGTTGTTTGGATGGTCCGAAAACCGGTTTATCTGCATCTGCAGGTTTTGTTTGCCCTTTAGGACGATTGATCTCTGTTCCTGAAACTACGATAGAGGATGCTCTTCCGTGGTAACCTACCGGTAAATGTTTCCAGTTGGGTAATAAAGCATTTGCAGGATCACGGAACATTTTTCCTACGTTGGTAGCATGTTCGATGCTGCTGTAGAAGTCCGTGTAGTTCGGGATATGTACAGGCATCATCATTTTTACTTTATCCAGATCATAGAAAGCTTCTTCAATAGTTTTCTGATCTTTTGATAAAATTGATCCTTCCTGTAATAAAGTTTGGATTTTAGTACGAACAGCGTTGGTAACCGGTTTTCCCAGTTCGATAAATTCGTTGATGGTATACGCTTCAAAAACATTGTCGTCTAATCCTTCAATATCTTCAAAATAACCAAGATCGTACAACGTAGCAAGATCAATGACCTGATCTCCGATTCTTGTACAGCATCCGATATATTCTTTGTTAAAAACTGCGACTCCGAAAGGAATATTGTGTATAGAAAAATCCGAATTTGAGGAATAGTCTACAAATGATTTCATAAGTTTAGATTTTAGTTAGATTCAATATCATCCGGAGAATTCCCCGGAACATTTACTTTGTCTTTTTTGAGTAAGATGCTTCATCAATCCATCTGTCTCTGGTATTGACATCAATAAGGTACAGAATATCGTCCTGTTTTGTCAGCAATAAAGTTTTCGTGACAGGCATTGGAATTTTTTTATTTTCAAGCATATCTGCTCTTAAAGAAATAATATTTTTTTTCCTGATGATATCACCGGTGAAAACATTAGAACTGCTTTCCCCTGTGGCTTTATCATCGAAAACTTCTACATAAGTGGCATTATTCCCTTTGATAATAATAAAATCCCGCTCCGTATGATCGGCTTCATCCTTGATGAAAACAAACTTTTTGTTATCAATATTCACATTTTCAAGATGCTGATTGATACCTTTTCTTTGTTCAAGTCGGTTAAGGATTTCATTCAAAGTTCCATACTGAGCTTTAAGCCCTAAGGTTCCCAGAAGGAAAGTCCCGATTAAAAGTTTTCTCATATACTGTGTTTTATAAAAAAGTTTTGCCAGAATGCTGTATCCTGACAAAACTTATATTTTTTAATGTAAAATTAAAGATTACCTCTTCTTTCCTGTTCTCTTTCTAATGCTTCGAACAAAGCTTTGAAGTTTCCGGCACCAAAACTTTGTGCACCATGTCTTTCAATAATTTCGAAGAACAGAGTAGGACGGTCTTCTACAGGCTTCGTAAAGATCTGTAATAAGTACCCTTCTTCATCATGATCAATAAGTATACCTAACTCCTGAAGTTTTTTAAGATCTTCATCAATATGGCCTACTCTTTCAGGAACCATATCGTAATAAGCTTCCGGTGGAGCAGAAAGGAACTCTACACCACGTTTCTTCAGTTCAGTTACAGTGTGGATAATATCCTTTGTTGCCACAGCAATGTGCTGTACTCCTTCACCTTCATAGAAATCAAGGTATTCTTCTACCTGAGATTTCTTTTTACCTTCCGCAGGTTCATTGATCGGGAATTTTGCGTAGCCGTTTCCGTTTGACATTACTTTAGACATCAATGCAGAATATTCTGTGTTGATTTGTTTGTCGTCAAAAGAAAGGATGTTTACAAATCCCATTACTTTTTCATACCATTCCACAGTTGGGATCATTCTGTTCCAGTCAACATTTCCTACACAGTGGTCTACATATAATAAACCTGCTTCTTCAGGCTTATAATCGCTTTCCCACTTTTCATAACCAGGCATAAAAGCTCCGTTATAATTTTTTCTTTCAATAAACATGTGAACGGTTTCCCCATACGTGTAGATACCGGACATTCTTACCTCACCATGCTCATCAGTTAACGTAACGGGCTCTAAATAAGGTTTTCCGCCTCTTTTAGTTGTTTCTTCGAAAGCTGCATAAGCGTCATCTACCCAAAGTGCCAAAATTTTTACTCCGTCACCATGTTTTTTTACGTGCTCACTGATAAGAGAATCAGACTTAAGTCCTGTTGTTAATACCAATCTGATTTTTCCTTGTTGAAGCACATAAGATGCACGGTCTCTTACTCCTGTTTCAGGACCCGCATAAGCTACAGACTGAAAACCGAAAGCGGTTTTGTAATAATGGGCAGCCTGTTTTGCATTTCCTACATAAAACTCAATATAATCTGTACCATTAATTGGTAAGAAATTTTCTGCTTGAGCTATTTTCTCGGCAAATGTAAGTGTTGACATATTTTCTCTTTTACTTTTATTTTATTGGTATGCAAATTACAAAATTCTTAGACATTGCGAAAATATTCCCTTGGATTCATTGAATATATTTAACATAACGTTAAAGAAGAGTTTACTTAAGTATATTTAAGTTTCATCAGTTTAAAATCGTCTGCCTACATTTGTTATACAAAAGACAAGTGAAAAAAAAATATTTCGAAACATGAAAGCCGCAGATACTCTCTGCGGCTTTCTTATTTAGGTGGTTTCAATTTTTCTGTTGAGCATTCCTGCATCGGGATTATAGTTATCCCATATCTTCCAGGTGTTATTTATTTTTTTGATAAAATAGATCTGAGTACTTAATTGATTGACAAAATGTTCCTCTCCGGTTTCTCCTACTTTGAAAAGAAGATTCCAGAACTCCTGAGATTCCAGGATTTTTTTCTCCGGATCATCAGTGACCATCTGAATGTCAAAAACTTCATAATTTGATCTGTTGTTTTTAGTAACCAGCTGGAAATCTTTGTCACACAATTCTTTACTGAACAGTGAGACCCTTTCCAGGAATGGAGAATCATCAAAAACCAGGTCTTTAAAAAGCTTGGTATTATGATTGGGAAACTGTTTACAAAACTCAAAAGCCGTTGCACAGTATTCATAAACCATATGGGTAAGATAAGACTGATCATCGGTTTCATCATCATCTTGGTTCTTGTATCTTATGCTGAGGATATAGTCATTTAGGTCTTTATATCCTAAGAAAATACAGATTTTATCAAGTGTTTTCAGAAACCTGAGATCACTGTGGGTTTTATCCTGATAATCGTTTTCAAAAAAGCGTTGCAGGGTAACATGGGAAATGGTATTTCCGATTTCAAATTTTTTCCCTCCCTTCAGTTCTTCAGCTTCAGAGAGTTCATCTTTGATGATTTCGGAAAGAATAATATAATGGCTTCTCTTCCATTCATTCACATTCCCCAAAACAGAATTCCTTACCTTGGAATGTTTTACAACTTCGTCTCGTATCGAATTATATATAGTTTTCAATTTCCTTGTTTTTGAATGAATTTTATCAAATATACTGCCAAAATATTAATATTTTCGTATGATTTAATGATGTTCAATTCAAAATTTGTTTTAAATTTTCACTTTAAAAAACAGTTTTGAAAACTTTATGGTTTGATTATCAATGTTTAAATCTTTCAAAAGCAGCTCTTTCCAGCATTTCCCTGTCATCAGGATGGGCAATGCTGATCAGCTCCTGTGCTCTCTGGCGAAGGTTTTTCCCATAGAGATAGGCCGTTCCGTACTCGGTAACCACATAGTGAATATGGCCTCTGGTGGTGACTACACCAGCGCCCTGCTTAAGAAAAGGAACAATTCTGGAAACTCCCTTTTTTGTTCTTGAGGTAATTGCTATGATAGGTTTTCCGTCATCACTTAAAGCTGCACCGCGCATAAAGTCCATTTGCCCTCCGATTCCGCTGTACTGCATCGTTCCGATAGAGTCGGCACATACCTGTCCTGTAAGATCTATTTCAATGGCAGAGTTGATGGCTACCATTTTCTTATTTCTCATGATATTGATCGGGAAATTGACTTCACTTACATCCCTGAAAGCAAACACCGTGTTATCATCTACATAATCGTAGAGTTTTCTGGTTCCGAAACAGAAGCTTGTAATGGTTTTATTGTCGTTGTAGCCCTTGTATTTATTATTGATGACATCATCCTGAATCAGATCGATAACACCGTCGCTCAGCATTTCTGTATGAATTCCCAGGTCTTTATGGTTGGTAAGGCATTTCAAAACCGCATCAGGAATCGTCCCGATACCCATCTGGAGGGTGGATCTGTCTTCAATAAGCTCAGCCACATTTTTTCCAACGAGCATTTCTTCAGGTCCAACTTTGGAACCATAGTCTATGGTAGGAAGTTCTTCTTCATGCCAAACCAGTTTATGAATTCTGCTGATGTGGATCATCCCGTCTCCATGGGTTCTTGGCATTCTGGGATTAACAATAGCAACAATGATTTTTGCCGTATCTACAGCAGCTCTGGCAATGTCCACAGAAGTTCCCAATGTACAAAAACCATGCTGGTCCGGTGGAGAAACGGTGACAATAGCTACATCCAGCGGCAGGATATTTTTTCTGAATAAAATAGGAATTTCACTTAAGAAAACGGGAACAAAGTCTCCGCGGTCAGAATTCACAGCATCACGCACAGGAGTGGAAACAAATAGAGAGTTGATGAAAAAGCTTTCTTTGTATTGTGGTTTTGCAATTTCCACATTTCCCTGCTGGGTAATGGAAACCATTTCCACATTTTGCAAACGAGCAGACTGTCTTGCCAGCTCATCAATAAGGTAATTGGGAGTACAGGCACTACCGTGAAAAAAGACGCGGTTTCCACTTTTTATTGTATAGATTGCTTCTTCTGCGCTGATGTAATTATTCATATTTTGTCTTTTAAAAGGGTGTTAAGAATATTTTTATAACTCATAAAAATACTGCTCTTCTTTCAAAGATAATCTTTATAATTTTATATTCATACAAATATTTTGAGGATATTGAACAGACTTTTGTCATGTAAATTAACCGGATATGATAAACGGGAAAAAGGACCAAATGCATTGGCATTCAGTCCTTTTTGTTTTATTTGTTCTTTGATGATAATTTTAATTAGCGGCTTCTACAGCTGTTTTCTGTTTCATACTTCCGGTTTCTGCAAATCGTAAATGCCAGCTGAAGGCTTCCTGTAATAAATGAGGAGTATGGCCACCTTTTTCACAAGCTCTATTGAAGTAAGATTGCAATTCTTCTTTGTAATCAGGATGAACACAATTGTCAATGATTTTCTGTGCTCTTTCTCTTGGTGCCAATCCTCTTAGATCGGCCAATCCTATATCTGTTACCAGAATGTCTACATCATGTTCCGTATGATCCGTGTGAGAAACCATGGGAAGAACATGGGAGATATTATTGCCTTTTGATGCGGCCTGGGTCACAAAAATACTTAAGTAAGCATTTCTTGCGAAGTCTCCGGAACCTCCGATTCCGTTCATGATTTTTGTTCCTCCGATATGAGTAGAGTTTACGTTTCCATAGATATCAAATTCAATAGCCGTATTGATGGCGATAACTCCTAATCTTCTGATTAATCCCGGAGTATTGGAAATATTCTGAGGTCTTAAAACGAATTTGTCTTTATATTTTGAAAGATTTCCTAAGACTCTTTCATAGCATTCCTGAGAAACCGTGATGGATGATGCTGAAGCGAAGCTCAGTTTACCAGAATCTATCAGATCAAATGTACTGTCCTGAAGCACTTCTGAAAACATGGTAAGGTCATAAAAATTACTGTCTTTGAATCCGGTTAGAACTGCATTAGCCACTTTACCGATACCTGCCTGAAGGGGAAGTAATCTGTCTGTAAGACGCCCTAACTGAACTTCATTTTCAAAAAATGCAAGAAGATGTTTGGCGATGGCTGTTGTCTTTTCGTCCGGTTCTGCAATATCTGCCGGGCTGTCTTTACGGTTGGTAAAAACTATGGCTTCAATTTTTTCAGGATCTACGGGAATACTTTTTCTTCCGATTTTGTTCCATGGCGCTACGATAGGAATAACATTTCTGTAAGGATAGTCTTCTGCCTGGTAAATATCATGGATTCCATAGACTTCTTCGGGAACTTCTGTATTGATTTCGATGATCACTTTTTTAGCTAAAGCAGCGAAGGTTACTGAATTACCCACAGAAGTGGTAGGGACAATGCTTCCGTCTCTTTCAATATAAGCTGCTTCAATAATGGCTACGTCTATGCTCTGAAGATTTTTGGTGTGGAGAAGTTCGGCACTTTCACTCAAATGTTGGTCGATAAAGAGAATTTCACCGTTATTGATTTTGTTTCTTAAAATAGGATCCACCTGGAAGGGCATTCTTTTCTTTAAAACATTAGCTTCTGCCAGTTTTCCGTCGGTACCGTGCCCAAGTGAAGCTCCGGTCATTAAGGTAACTTTAAGGTCTTCTGCTTTTCCTCTTTCTGCGAGTGCGGGCAAAATGGCTTTGCTGTCACCTGCTTTTGTAAAGCCGCTGGACCCGATGGTCATACCGTCTTTAATGATTTTTACAGCATTTTCCGCTGTAGTAACTTTTTCGCGTAAACTTTCTAATCTGATTCTTTCTAACATGTAATATTGATTTTGTTTTAAACCACCATTACTTAGGATGCGTTATGAAAAATAATGATGGTTAAATATGTTAACCATACCTTACAAATTTACGAAAAAAGACGCTTTAAATAAAGGATTTAAAGCGTCTTTTATATGTATTCAGCAATACTTTTTTGATAATTTTACTGTTTTATTCCAGCCATGAAGTTTTATAGGAAGGATCTTCTACTTTTAAAGCTTCTTCTGTGATTTTTAATGGACGGAAAGGGTCTACCATTACAGCATATTCTTCCGTGAATTTTTTACCGATACTTCTTTCCATAGCGCCAGGGTGAGGTCCGTGTACAATTCCTCCCGGGTGAAGGGTAAAGTCCATCAAATCAATATGATTACGGCTCATAAAATCACCTTCCGTGTAGAACAATACCTCATCAGAATCAATATTGGAGTGGTTGTAAGGAGCAGGAATTGCCTGTGGATGATAATCATACATTCTTGCGCAGAATGAGCATACCACGAAATTGTGTCCTTCAAAATTCTGGTGAACCGGTGGCGGTTGGTGGATTCTTCCGGTAATCGGTTCGAAGTTTTTAATATTGAATTTATAAGGATAGAAATATCCGTCCCAGCCTACCACATCAAACGGGTGCGTTGCATAGATGAAATCTGTAATCTGGTTTTCTTTTTTTACTTTGATCAGGAATTCTCCTTTTTCATCTACAGGTTCTTTGTAAGCAGGGGCAATCATATCCCTCTCGCAGAATGGAGAGTGTTCCAAAAGCTGCCCGAATTCATTTCTGTATCTTTTCGGAGTATAAATGGGAGAGTGGCTTTCCAATACAAAAAATACCGTATCATCAGACTTCAGTTCCACCTGATAAATAGTTCCTCTCGGAATAATAAGATAATCTCCGGTTACGAATTCAAGGTCTCCTACAAATGTTTTCAAAATTCCGGTTCCGTTATGAACGTATAAAAGCTCATCACATTCTGCATTTTTGTAGAAATAATCCATCGATTTTCTTGGCTTGGCTAATCCCATTTTCAGATCATTGTTCATCAAAAGGATTTTTCGGCTGTCCATGAAATCGTCTTCAGGAGTTACATTCATTCCCTTAAACATTCTTGGAGCAATATTTTTTTCCACAGCGATTTTTGGAGTGACATCTTTCGGCTCGCCGATAGATTTGATCTGCGTAGGGCGGTGGATATGATATAACAGAGAAGAAATACCATGGAAGCCTTCTGTACCGAAAAGCTGCTCATAGTAAAATTTATCTTCAGGAGACTTAAAGATCGTGTGTCTTTTTGGTGGGATATTTCCCGATTGATGATATCTCATTTTACTTTGATATGTAGTTTCTCAAATTTAATCATTTTTCATGAATTGGCTCAACCTATATTTTTTGCATTAAGTTTTGTATTTAAAAAATAATTGTTAGATTTGTCTAACAATTTTAATTTCATGAAGCGAATATTATTTTCTATTACCTTTTTATCAACCTATTGTTTTGCGCAGGAGACTGATAGTTTGAGTTTGCAGCAGACTAAGAATCAGGATTCTGCAAAAATTACGAAGAGGGAATTCAAGACCAGTACCATTGAGGATGTAGTGGTTACTGGAACCATAAAACCTATGAGCAGGTCGAAAAGTCCTGTAGCCGTTGAGATCTACAGTCAGAAATTTTTTCAGAAAAATCCTACTCCAAGTATTTTTGAAGCTATTGCTATGGTGAACGGAGTGAAACCTCAGCTGAACTGTTCCGTATGTAACACAGGTGATATCCATATTAACGGATTGGAAGGACCTTATACGATGATTCTGATTGACGGAATGCCGATTGTAAGTTCACTTTCCACTGTTTATGGATTAAGTGGAATCCCGAATAGTCTGGTGGATAGGATAGAAGTGGTAAAAGGTCCTGCATCATCCATCTATGGTTCTGAAGCGATGGGAGGCGTGATTAATATTATCACTAAAAATGCTTTGACTGCACCTAAATTGAGTGTTGATATGATGACGAGCACATGGAGTGAAAATAATCTGGATCTTTCCACCAAATTTAATGTAGGAAAGAGTGCCGCTTCATTATTAAGTTTAAATTATTTCAGCTTTCAGGAAAGAATAGATCAGAATAAAGATAATTTTACAGATGCCACTCTACAGAGCAGAATTTCAGTTTTTAACAAATGGAATTTTAAAAGAAAAGAAAACAGACAGGCAAGTTTTGCGATGAGATACCTGTATGAAGACCGCTTTGGAGGAGAAATGCAGTGGAATAAATCTTTCCGTGGTAGTAATGAAGTATATGGAGAAAGTATTTATACCAACAGGGCAGAGGTTTTCGGATTGTACGAATGGCCGATGAAGGAACATATCGTGACTCAGTTTTCTTACAATTATCATGACCAGAATTCCTTTTATGGATCCAATCCGTTCAATGCGACACAAAAGGTAGCTTTTGTACAGACGTATTGGGACAGAAGTTTCGGGAAACATGATATTACTGCCGGACTTACTTTTAAAAGGACTTTTTATGATGACAATACACCGGGAACATTAGCTGCAGACGGTATCACGAATGCTCCGATGAAATCTCCGATCTGGGGAGCTTTTGTCCAGGATCAGTGGGAGATTAATGATAAAAATACTTTGTTACTGGGATACCGGTATGATTATGATAAAATACATCATTCTGTACACTCACCAAGGTTTGCATGGAAATTCAATCCTAATCCGTATCATACTTTACGTTTCAATTTTGGTACTGGCTTCAGAGTGGTTAATCTATTTACGGAAGATCACGCTGCATTAACAGGTTCAAGAGAAGTGGTGGTAAAATCTGACCTGAAACCGGAAAGATCTGTCAATGGAAACCTGAATTATATCTGGAAAATTCCTGTGGGTAACAGAATGGTAAATCTTGATGCTTCCGCATTTTATACTTATTTCAGTAATAAAATTGTGGGAGATTTTGATTCCGATCCCAATAAAATTATTTATGACAATCTTCACGGATACGGAATTTCAAGAGGAGCTTCTTTGAATGTGGATTTTAGCTTTCAGTTTCCTTTGAGTGTCAATCTGGGAGTTACTTATCTGGATGTATACCAGAAATTTGACAATGAAAATCAAAAAACACAACAGCTGCATGCTCCAAAGTGGAGTGGAACGTATAACCTGACCTATAAGTTTGCCAATAATCTGACCATCGATTTTACAGGACAGTTCTACGGACCAATGCGACTTCCTGTTTTAGTGAACGACTACCGCCCCGAATATTCACCGTTTTATTCTCTGGCCAATATTCAGGTGTCCAAGAGTTTCAAATCCGGATTTGAAGTGTATTGTGGAATGAAAAACTTATTTAATTTCAGACCCAAAGATCCTTTGATGAGACCGTTTGACCCATTTGATAAGCATGTTGATGATCCAATCAACAACCCCAATCATTATACTTTTGATACAGCATACGGTTATGCGCCAATGCAAGGGATCAGAGGTTTCCTGGGAGTAAAATATACTTTAAAATGAAAAAAATAGCTTTATTTTTAATGTTAGTGCCCTGTTTTTATCTGTCTCAGATGAAGACAGGCACTTTTTCTGATCTTGAGGTACAGCAGAAAGAAAATCCGAAGCCTATTGTTATTCACCTTTATACGGACTGGTGTGCGGTCTGTAAAATTGAATCTTACCGTTTGAGTAAAGATAAAGAGCTGGTTAATTTGATTAATGACGATTTTTATTTCATCAATTTTGAGGCAGAGAAAACGAAGGATAAAATTCATTTCCAGAATCAGGAATTTGAATACCTGCAGAATGGAAGTTCAGGAATTCATGAATTGGCGCTTGCTTTGTCAAAGAATAAAAATCAGCCTGTTTATCCTTTATGGGTATTTCTTGATAAGAATCAGAATCTGGTGTATTATCAGGAAGGGCAGATGACGCCTGAAAAAATGAAGGAGAAACTGTTGGAAATTTCTGCTTTGTAAGTTGGGAGGTTTTGTTGTAAACGCAAAGGCGCAAGTTTTTTCTTTGGTGATATTTTTAAGTCGCAAGGATTTTATCTGCGATAAAATTGTATAATTCTAATACTATATGCATTAATCCTTGCTGAAATCTTTGATTTTCTTGCGCCTTAAAACAGCATCATATTTATTTTTCTTTGCGCCTCTGCGTTTATCCAATCTTAAAAGTCTTTTTTATTTCCCACAGATCGCACAGATGACGCAGATGTTTGAGTAAAAAAAACTGCAAAATTTGCTTTATCTGCTTGAGTTTTTTAATGTTTCTGTGTTTTGTTGGAAAACGCAAAGGCGCAAGTTTTTTCATTGGTGATATTTTTAAGTCGCAAGGATTTTATCTACGATAAAATTGTATAATTCTAATACTATATGCATTAATCCTTGCTGAAATCTTTGATTTTCTTGCGTCTTAAAACAGTATCATATTTGTTTTTCTTTGCGCCTTTGCGTTTATCCAACTTTAAAGGTCTTCTTTTTATTTCCCGCAGATCATACAGAACACACAGATTTTTTTTTGTTGAACTTTTAAAATCTGTGAGAACTATCCAATCTTTAAATAATTAAATCTTTAATTTTTCCCTTCCGCATCTATCAAAACCGCCAGCTGAATACACGGCTCATCAGAACGGTTGCTCCACGCATGATTGGTTCCCCGCTGAATGATAATATCTCCCGGTTTCAGAAGCGTTTCTCCTTCTTCCATGATCAGATAGAGTTCACCGGAAAGGATAATGATATAGTCAAGTGTCGGAGTTTGATGCATCATCGGATGAGGTTCATTCTTTTTCCATTCAACTCCTAAATCTTTATCAGGCGGAACCACTACATACCGGAAATAAGTGCCATTTTTGGGAGTTTGCGGAAATCCGGTGTTAGGAATTCTGGTTTCAAATTCCAGACTTGCTGGCATTGTCTGCGTATTCCACACGTCCGAAATGATCAGTCCAGGAAAATGTTCCACAGCATTTTCTACCTGTTGGTCTTCTACAATGATCGATTTCCCGTTTTTAATTCCTGTTACGATCCGTCTTGGTATTTTGTTCATAAGTTAGTGCTTCATGATAAGTTTATGGCCTTGTGTCTTATTGTTTTTTAATAGAGAATGCGCCTGCAGAACAGTGTCCAGAGAAAGATTTCCTACGAGTTTATGCTGTGGAGGAAGAATCGTTTCATTCTCAATGAGTTTTTTTATTTCAAATAAGCTGTTCTTGTAATACTCATATTTTTTGATCATTCCGTAAGTATAATTGGAGATATTCATAATCAAACTTCCTTTGTTGAACAATGCTTCATGAGCATCTTTAGTAACTAAAGCTGTTACGTCAACGTAAGTTCCATTAATTTTTAAAACTTTAGCAGTCACTTCTGACATATAATTTCCTACGAGATCGATTCCATATTCAAAAGGTTGATCATTATTGGCTTTTAAAATATTTTCAATAAGATTTTCATCCCTGTAATTAACGATCTGATGACTTTTTAATCCTAAATTAAGAAGCATCTGCCGGTTTTCTTCACTGCCAACGGTTGCTGTGATCTGCCGGATATTATGGGCCAGTAAAAGTTTGATCAAAAATGAACCAACGCCTCCGGCTGCACCTGTTACAAGAACTGTATTTTCCGGATTTAACTTCAGACGGTTAAAGATCTGTAAAGAGGTAAGTCCTGCGGAAGGAATGGAAGCCGCCTGTTCAAACGAGATATTTTTTGGTTTAAAAGATACAATAGCTTCAGGTACGGCAATATATTCTGCGTAAGTACCATTGCTTCCCATAGAGCCGCTGCCGCAATAGACCTCATCACCAATATTGAACTGTGTAACTTCGGAGCCTTTGTCAACAATGATTCCTGATAGTTCTCTCCCTAAAATGGGTGAACTGATCAGTTTACGTTCAAGTTCATTTTCCAGCATCTGGTAATCGATAGGATTGAAACCGCTGGCTTTAATCTGGATTAAAACCTCATGATCCTTAGGTTTTGGCTGTTCGGTAAAACCGTCTTCCAGCTTTCCGTTTTTATTTAAAATAACTGCTTTCATTATTGTTAATTTGATACACAAATGTAAAGAGGGAATAGTTTATATTTGCTACTAGTTAACTAATGGTAACTAGTTACCTTCATGAAACTATTATGGCAAAAATTATTGAAAACGGCATCGAAAGAGAAGCCAGCTGTACGGAAGAACTGTTTGCAATGCGGGACAGTCTGGATGTTTTGGGAGGAAAATGGAAACTGATGATTTTACGATATCTGACGAACAGACCGGATCAAATGATCCATTTTAAAAAGCTGGAGCGAAGTATTGAAGGAATATCCGCCAAAATGCTGAGCAAAGAATTAAAAGAACTGGAAACCAATCTTCTGATCACCAGAACCATTCAGGATACGAAACCTATCACGGTAACGTATGCAGTAACCGAATATGGGAAGTCTGTATTTCCGGTAACCGAAACATTGGTAAATTGGGGAATACTTCATCGGGAGAAGATCAAAGAATCAATGAGTTCTTCCGAATAATAGATCAAAAAATCCTCAGACCTGAATCAGGTTGAGGATTTTAATACTATCAAATTGTATCGTACTGTTAATTTTTATCTAGCCAGGACTGTACAAGTTCAGAATGATCTTTCACCCATTCTTTGGCAGTAGCTTCTTTATTTTTACTCTGTTCCATTTTCATTAAAAGATCAGACATGTTTTCATCATCAAAATGAAGTTTAGAAAAGAATTTTGCCAATTCCGGATGATCTTTAGCAAAGCTTTTTCTGGAATAGGTTTTAATCTGTTCTGCCTCTCCAAATATCTTTTTAGGATCATTGAGAAACTTAAGCTTCATCTTTCCAAACATCCAGTGAGGCTGCCATCCGGTTACCATAATCCATTCTTTTCGTTGTATGGCATTCTGTAATTCGGTGATCATGGCAATGGTAGAGGAGTTGATCTGTTGATAATCCAGTTTATAATCAATAATTGCTTTGTCAGTTCCGGTGGTTAATCCCGCTCCTTTTTCAATTCCTATAATTCTGTGATTGAATTGATCTTTATGTTGATTAAGTTCTTCAATGGAGTTCACAGGAACATATTCCGGAACTACCAATCCTATACGGCCGTTGTCATAATTGGTTCCGAGATGAGCCAGTCCCGGAAATTTAGCAAGCTTTTTCGCATGGGTGTAAGGAAGCCAGACTCCCATGAAAAGGTCTGTGTCTTCGTTATTCATCGAAGCCAGAATCATATCCGTTGAGGCTTTTTGAATAATAACGTGATATCCTTGCTCATCCAGAATAGCTTTTGTAACGTGCGTCATTGCCACATCTTCTGCCCAGCCGTCTACCATTCCGATGGTAATATATTTAGAGTTTTTTATGTTTTCACACGAACTTAATGCTGTAAATAGTAACATTAACACGGGAAAAAACAGATATTTTAATTGTTTCATCTTATTGCTTTTTCTTTACAAATCCCTGGGTAATACGGTCCAGGATAATCGCTAAAATCACAACGGATAATCCGCTTTCAAATCCTAATCCGATATCCAGGTTATTAATTCCTTCCAGTACTTTTTCACCTAAACCGCCTGCAGCAATCATTCCTGCGATCACCACCATGGATAAGGATAACAGTATGGTTTGATTGATTCCTGTTAAGATCGTTTTCATTGCTAAAGGAAGCTCTACTTTAAACAAAATCTGTCGGTTGGTTGCTCCAAAAGCTCTGGCTGCTTCCACAATGTCTTTCGGAACGGCTTCAATTCCCAACGCTGTTAATCGTACCGCGGGCGGCATGGCAAAAATGATGGTTGCAAAAGCACCGGGCACTTTACCAATACTGAAAAACAGTACAGCAGGAATCAGGTAGACAAATGCGGGCATGGTCTGCATCAAATCCAGTAAAGGGCGAATGATTTTGTCGGCTATTTTGCTTTTAGCTGCTAAAATTCCCAGAGGAATAGAAAGGATAAGGGCAGTAATGGTGGACACAATAATAAGTGCCAGCGTTTCCATCGTTTCTTTCCATAATCCCATTAAAAATATTAAGCTTAATCCGGCTGCGGTTACCACAGCAATACCTTTTCCGGCTTTCCATAATGCCAAAAGGGTAAAAAAGAGAATGATTACATAAAAAGGAGTGTTTGTTAATACCCATTCAATCCCCATGATAGAGGAGTTTCCTACATGTTTTATAACATCAAATACAGGTTTTCCATTTTCTGTGAGCCAATTGATTGCAGTTTCTACATATTGACCTATATCTATAGTTTTATTCATCTTATTGGTTGTTTGCGATTTCTTTTAATTCAATAATTTCTTCTTCATTAAACTTGGTCGCTTCTATGACCAGAGATAACTGGGTAACAAGACCTAAAAATTTGTTGTCTTCATCAATAACAGCAATGGAAGATTTATTTTCGGAGATCAATGGCAGCATTTCCTCTACCGTCACTTCAGGATACACTGAAGGAACATTACTGTTAATAATGGATTCTACTGTAGGTTCTTTCTTTCTGGCTATGCGTACAACATCATTAAGGGTTACAAAGCCCAGAAATTTATTTTGAAAATCTACCACCGGCAGGTTTTCTAATCCTGTTGCTCTCATTTTTCTTAAAGCTCCTTCCGGACCATCTTTTCTGAAACGTACTACCGTAGCTTTGTCGAACATCAGAGATCTGGCAGTAATAATTGTTTTACGATCTACTTTCTCCACGAATGCTTTCACATAGTCGCTGGCAGGATTGGTTAAAATATCTTCTGCTGTTCCTATCTGTTCTATGACACCATCTTTCATAATGACGATACGGTCTCCGATTTTAATGGCCTCGTCCAGATCGTGCGTAATAAAGACAATGGTTTTTTGTAAAGTATTCTGCAGTTCAAGCATCTGATCCTGCATTTCAGATTTTATCAAAGGGTCCAGTGCGGAGAAAGCTTCATCCATAAGCAATACTTCAGGATCGTTGGCCAAAGCTCTTGCTAATCCGACTCTCTGCTGCATTCCTCCTGAAAGTTGGGAAGGATACTGATTTTCGAAACCGTTTAAACCAACAATATCTAATGCTTTCTGTGCTTTTTCATCGCGGGAAGCTTTACTTTCACCTCTGATTTCCAATCCAAAACCTGCATTATCTAAAATGGTATGATGGGGAAGTAATCCGAACTTCTGGAATACCATACTCATTTCCGTTCTTCTCACTTCCAGCAACTCTTTATTATTTTTACCGGTAATATCATCATCATTGATGTATACTTTTCCTGAGGTTGGCTCATTCAGTCGGTTCAGACAGCGCAGTAATGTGGATTTTCCACTTCCGGACAGTCCCATGATCACAAAGAATTCCCCTTCATAGATTTCAAAACTGGCCTTATTGATTCCTATGGTACAGCCTGTTTTTTCAAGAATTTCCTTTTTGGAAAAACCTTTGTCTAAAAGTTCCTGTGCTTTTTCTTTGTTTTTACCAAAGATGATGGTCAGGTCTTCAACCTTAAGTTTTACTTTTCGAGTGTTTTCATTTTTTTCCATATTCAGAATTTTTCAATTAATACATGATATAAGAAATTGTACACCAATTCTTTATATACTTTTAGTTTTTGTTGTTCTGCTGATGACAATAGGATAAAATAATTTGCTAAGCTTTTAATAATAAAAGCTTTAACAAAAAAATAATGCATAAGAACCATGAGGTCTTATGTTTATTTAAATATTTCAATAGATTATACTCTAGAAAAAGAGTGTATTATGTAAAAAGAAATTAATCTCTTACATAGATTCTACAATTAAATTACTGATGAGGTAATTACAGATATGTGTACTGAACAACTTGAATGGCTACATTTCATCAAAATGCTTGCCAGCATCAAAAACTGTATAACAATTTTTTATTGACGGTGCAAATTTACGAATTTTATATTAAATGGATTTTTGCGTCTGTAATGTGTTGATTTTCAATAGTGTTTTTGGATTGGGATTTCATGAGAATTTTCTCTTATCAATAAAGCTAAGAGAAGATTGACATGGCGAGTATGATGTGGTACATTACTTCAGTAAGACTGCAATGATTGCCAGTATGGCAGGCAGTGCCTGTACGAAGAATATTTTTTTAGTGGCTGAAATGGCACCGTAGATTCCCGCTACAGCTACACATCCTAAAAAGAATAAAGCTACATTGGTCTGCCATTGCGGATCTTTAATCAAAAAAGACCAGATGAGTCCGGCAGCAAGGAAACCATTGTAAAGCCCCTGATTGGCAGCGAGTCCTTTGGTAGGTTTAAACATTTCGGCAGGCAGTGCCGCTTTAAAAACTTCCTTGCCTTTGGTTTCCCATGCAAACATTTCCATCCAAAGGATATAAAGGTGTTCCAGTGCCACAACAGCGATCAGAATTTTAGCAACGATTTCCATAATAAATATTTTCTCATTGTAAAACTAAAAAAATAAAGTTAAGTTTGAGTATTAATTCGTACAATGGATCCATTCAAAGCACATTTACATAAATTTATTACCATAACTGATGAAGAATATACATCTATTGTATCATTTTTTGAGGTATTGGATGTAAAAAAGAAACAAAATCTGGTGCTGGAAGGAGAGGTCTGCCGGACCATGTATTTTGTAGTGAAAGGATGTCTCAGAAAGTTCTTTATCAATGAAAAGGGTGTAGAGCAAACTACAGAATTTGCCATTGAAAACTGGTGGATTACCGATACATTCGCTTATGAAAGACAGATATCAACAGATTTTTCCATACAGGCAGTGGAACATTCTTCTATTCTGGTAATTGATCTTGAGCGCCAGGAAGAATTGTTGAAAAAACATCCCGTAATGGAACGGTATTTCCGTATGGTCTATCAAAGAGCTTATGCCGCTTCAGAGCGTAGAATCCGTTATTTGTATGAAATGTCCAGAGAAGAACTTTATATGCATTTCAGTACATTGTATCCATGGTTTATCCAAAGAATTCCTCAATATCTTATTGCTTCCTTTTTGAATCTTACGCCTGAATATCTGAGTGAAATCAGGGCGAAGTTACGATCTTAAACCAGTTTAAGATTTTTACGGATCATAAACCGGAAATTTGTCATGTTATTAAAAGCCAATACAATGACAGATATCAAAAATCAATTTCCGCAGCTATTTTTAAGACTTGCTCTTGCTGTAACCATGCTTTCTGCAGTGGCAGACCGATTTGGATTTTGGAGCAAAGAAAATTCATCATGGGGAAACATGGAGCGTTTTAAAGAATATACAAGACAGCTAACCTATTTCCTTCCGGAATCTTTGAGTACATTCTCAGCGTATGCCGCAACCTTTTTAGAAATTCTTTTTCCTTTGATGTTGATCTTTGGATTTAAAACAAAGTTTGCAGCCTATGGAAGCAGTATTCTGCTGTTGATTTTTGCCATATCCATGACCATTGCTTCAGGGCCTAAAGCTCCACTCAACTATTCTGTATGGGTGGGAAGTGCTGCCGCACTTTTACTGGCGGTTCAGCAGCATTATTCTTTAAGTATAGATCAATTAACCAAAAAATAATACATATTATGAGCGCAAGATTAAATATTGCAACAGTAGATTCAGCAGCTTACAAAGCGATGATGGGATTAGAAGCATACTTACAGACTATTTCTTTAACTCACATTCAGAAGGAATTAATTAAAATCAGAGCTTCACAGATTAATAAATGTGCTTTCTGCCTTGATATGCACACCAAAGATGCCATCAAATATGGTGAAACACCTCAGAGAATTTTTATTCTGAACGGATGGACGGAAGCAAAAGAATTCTTTACAGAAGAAGAGCAGGTACTTTTGGCAATGACAGAGGAAATTACGCTGATCAGCCAAAACGGATTAACTGAAGAGACCTTTCAAAAGGCAAAAAAATTCTTCGATGATAACCAGATCGCTCAGATCATTATGGCTATTGTAACCATCAATGCATGGAACAGAATAGCAATAAGTACTCATCTTCCGATTGCAAAATAGTGAAGTAAGGAAGCGGGTTGTTGGAAGATGGAAGTTGATGAAGCCTGCATAATTTACGGATGTTTACTTTTTATAAAAATGGCCTTTCAGTTTTTGAAAGGCCGTTTTAATGTAAAATATAAAGTGACAATGTAACATAGTCGATATTAATTCTAAAAATAAATTCTTTGGTTCATTTTATTTTTTTAACTGGAATTACATTGTCTCTCCGAAATAAAAGTTGTTTGAATTTTACCCAACCACAAAAGTCACAAAAGGTTTCATTTTAATACACTCACTTAAGTAAGTTCAAAATGAGACCGCAGGAAAGTTCACACAAGATGAAAATCAAAGATTTTCACAAAACTTAGGTGTACTTATTACGCATAAGACCCGGTTCTGAAAAAAGTTAAGTGTTTAAAACTTTTGTGCCTTTTGTGGTTAAAATAATGAATATAAAAGTTTAAACAACCTCATACTGTAAGCATTTAATTTAATAAATCGCCACAGGATTTACATTCACCTGCGTAGAACCTACATATAATGGCTGTCCCAGTACGAATAGAAATTCCCATACTTTTTGTTTCACCAAAGGGCGGCTGTCAATCAGTTCCAGGTTATAAATTCCCTTTTTCGCCAGCATAAACTGATTGATGGGGAATTCTTCTTTACTTTTCGGGTTAGGATAGACTTCAGAAGCCCATGTATCACCGCCAAATGCTACAATTCCCTGATCGGCAAGCCATTTTGCAGCATCCATTCCGATGCCCGGTTCTGTTTCTAAAAATTGCTTGTTATCTTTACCTGCCAATTCCAGCCATCCGGTATTGAAAAGAATGATATCTCCTTTTCTTAGGGTAAGTCCCTGCTTCTTTAAAACAGATTTGATATCTTCTACCGTAAACTCTGTTCCGCCGGGTACTATTGATTTTCCATAATGAGCAGTCATATCAAGGACTACACCTCGGGTTACAAAAGGAGGTACTTTTTCTACACCCAGTTTTTTAACGCCTTCTACGGTTACAAAATCAGTCGCTTTATTTCCGTTGTAGTAAGTATTATCAATACCAATGTGCCCGATACCGTTGAGCTGTGTACCCACTCCGGTCCATCCGTTTACCAGTTCGTCATTGAAGGTAAATTTGTTCGGACCAATACTTTTTCCACCCTGTTCTCCGGGCTGAATATTATATAAATTAAAACTTCTGTGTCTGAAAGCCGGAAGGTTTTTATCAATAGGAACTGCAAGAGCTAAGGTTTTACCTTGTTTCACAAGTCCTAATGCCTGTTTTACAACTTCAGGAGTCAATAAATTAGCGGCCCCGATTTCATCCTTTGCTCCGTAAGCAGAAGGATACCATGATTGGTCTTCGGGATTAACAAGGGTTTGAGCATTTAATGAAACGCTGTTTATAGTCAATAATGTGGCTAACCCGAACATTTTGATCAGATTATTTTTCATTTTTTTATGATGTTTGAGGTTAAAGAAAGGAAGCTGGAAGAGGGGAGAGGGAAGTTGTTGTTGTCCGAGAATCAATGGATTGGGATGTTGTCATTCCGACGAAGGAGGAATCTCTTTGTTACATGTAGCGTAGTGCAATAGAAGCTTCCTAATTATCAATATACTAATAGAACTTCCATCTTCCAGCCTCCTTCTTCCAGCTTTATATTATATTTCGCTTAAAGCCGAATTGATGAAGTTCAATTCTTCCTGAGAAAGGTCAATAGACATAGCTTTTGCATTTTCGATGGCTTGCTGGGCATTTCTTGCTCCTGCCAATACTACTGTAATTGCTGGCTGCAGCGTAGTCCATCTTAGTACCAGTTGAGAAAGGCTGGCTCCTTTTTCCTGCGCAATAGGTTCAATTTTTTCTAAGAAAGTTTTCACTTTATTCAAATCAAACTGTGAGAAATATCCATTTCTGTGGTCGTTATCTTTTAATTGGGTTTCTTTGAAATATTTACCGGTTAAAAGACCTCTTTCCATAGGACTGTATACGATAATTCCAGAATTGTTTTCCAAAGAATAAGGAACTAGGTCGCTTTCAATGGCACGGTTCAGCATACTGTAAGAAACCTGATTGCTGGCAAGTTGTAAAGTTCTGTTCGCCTCTTCCATTTGAGCCACGCTATAATTACTTACCCCTGCAGCACGGATTTTTCCCTGTTGGATCAACAGTTCCATAGCTTCCATAGTTTCACAGATAGGAGTGGTGCTGTCTGGCCAGTGAAGTTGCAAAAGATCGATATAATCTGTCCCTAATCTTTGTAAGCTTTCTTCAACTTCTTTGATGATGTTTTCTTTGGAAGCCAGTTTATAAACAGGAAGAGTCTTTCCTTCGTCTTCTGCATCAAAGAAAAATTCTCCTTTTCCGTTATTGCTTCCGTCCCATACCAATCCGAATTTTGTCAAAAGCTGGATTTTTGAACGGTCTTTTCCTTTGATAGCTTCACCAATCATTTCTTCACTTAGTCCGAAACCATAAAAAGGTGCCGTGTCGATAGAAGTTACTCCGTGATCTAATGATGCATGAATAGAGTTGATAGAATCCTGCTTTTCATTACCTCCCCACATATTTCCTCCGATAGCAAAGGCTCCGTGTGTGATTGTTGATAATTCTAAATCTGTATTTCCTAATTTTCTGTATTCCATTTTGTTTTAAAATTGTTATGTGTAAACCACCCCGTCAAAAATTCTTTGAATTTTCGCCACCCCTCCAGTGGAGGGGAATTCCCGTCATTTCAATGGTGAGACTTTTAAGAGCTTTTCTGATTGTAAAGAACTTAAAATCTTTTGTGACTTTTGTGGTTAAAAATGATTTGTTATTTATTTAATTCTTTTAAAATAGCTTCTCCAACGCTCTTTGCAGATTGTGGATTCTGTCCTGTGATCACTCTCTGATCTGTAACTACGTGGTTCTGCCAAAGGCCTGATTTTTCAAATTGTGCTCCTCTTTCTTTCAGTTTGTTTTCTAATAGGAAAGGAACAACATCTGTTAATTTTACTTCAGCTTCCTCTTCATTGGTAAAAGCATTGATTTTCTTTCCGTCTACAAGATATTTCCCGTTATTCAGCTTGATATTCACCAATCCTGCCGGTCCGTGGCATACTCCTGCTACAATACCTCCGTTTTCGTAGATTTTTGAAGCAATATCAGAAAGTTCTTTATTGTCTGCAAAATCCCACATTGCTCCGTGTCCTCCTGCATAAAAGATGGTTGAATACTCTTTTGGATTCACCTGTGATGGCGTCATAGAATAATCAATCTTGTTCTTGTACTCTTTGTTTTCCCAGAATTCTTTGTTTACCGGATCTTTCAAATCGAAGCCATCTACCGGAGGAGTTCCGCCTTTCGGGCTTACAAAGTCAATTTCATAACCTGCTTTGTGAAGAACTTCCCATGGGTGAGAAACTTCTCCCAAATAATATCCTGTATCTTCACCAGTACTTCCTTTTTTATCGTGGCTGGTTACAACGAATAAGATTTTCTTTTTCATATTTTTTGATTTTTTAGTTTGAGCCTGTACGAATCCTATGGTAAAGACCGCAAGTAGTAAAAACGCTAATTTTTTCATGATTAAATAATATTGGTGATATAAATCTGTGGTTTTTCCTGAAGCTTTTCATCCACCAAAGCTCCGAAAGCCTGGATGTAGGGTTGCTGGTTGTGCTGATCCAGACCTTCTTTACTTTTCCAGATTTCGTAGAAAACAAATTCGTTTTTGTCTTCAATTCCCTGATGAAGGCTGTAAAGCTCACATGCTTCTTCTTTTCTTGTTTCTTTTACCATATTCTGAAGAACTTCCAATACTTCTGCCTGATGTTCTTCTTTGGCTTTTATAATGGCTGTAAGATGAATTTTCATATTAAATAAAATTTTCGATTGAGTTATAAATTGGTTTCCATTCCAGTTCTGTTCTGGCTTTGTCTGCGCTGCATATACTGTTGGATGCAAAACCGAAATAGCCGCCCGCAGGACCGAAATTATCAACGGCATCCTGTATACTTAAAGACTGTGCCGGTTCCAGATTATATTTTTTACTGATGATTTCTGCAATGTTTCTTAAAGATGAAGCACCGTTTTCTGCATAATAGATAGACCCTTCTTTTGCTTTTTCCAATGCGAGTACATACAGGTCTGCCAAATCTTCAATATGTAAATTGGACCAGATGTTTTCACCTTCTCCAAAATAAACACCGTGCCCTTTTTTCTGAGAAAAATTGACCAAGGCCGGAATCTGAATGCTGTCTTTTTTTATTCCCAGACCTTCTCCGTAGACCATGGTAGGAACAATAACGATACTTCTTATATCTTTTTGAACAGACTGAAGAACATAATTGTTGATAAGAACCCTTGATGCCATTTCCAGTCTTGGAGTCAGAGGAAAATCTTCAGTATACACAAAATCACTTCTTTTACCATTTTCTTTACCTCCGAAAATAGCAGATCCGGAAGTAAATATGAATGTCTTGTGGCTTCCTTCCATTGCTTTGATAAAATTATCCACAGCATAAGCATCATCTGCAGAATCAGCATTGTGTATGACTGCATCAACGCCATCAACAGCTGTTTTTATTACATCTTCATTGTGAATATTCCCTACAATGGTTTTTATTCCCAATGATTCTAATTCCTGTACGTGAGCTTCGTTACGAACTAATCCGGTTACTTCATAATTTCTGTCAAGCAGTTTTTTTGCGATAGTTCCGCCTATATAGCCGGTAATACCTGTGATCAGTATTTTTTTCATGATACTAATTCTGGGTTCAATTCTTTTTCAAATACGTTTCTTACATGCGCTCTGTACAATTTCATATCACGCTCTATATTGGCATTTTTTTCCACATCGTGGAAGTGGAAGCTTTCCATTTTTTCTAATGAAACAAAGGCATTCATTCTGTGAAACCCAAATAATGGGCCTTCGTCCACACTTTTCTCACTGAAAAATTCTCCGGGAAGCGTGAAAGCCGTTGCAGGTGCATTCCAGCTTGTGGTCAGCATATATTTTCTTCCGCCAAGCATTCCTCCTGTACCATAGTTGATTTCAGGATTCTCAGCCTTTCTTCCGTCGCTCATATAAATTCCCTTTGCATGACCTGCTGTGAAAACTTCATCAATATATTTTTTCAATCCGTTCGGAAGCTGGAACCACCAGATTGGGGTATGGTAAATAATGTAATCTGCCCAGACAAATTTTTGCACTTCTTCATGTTTATCATAATTTTCACTTACATTGGTGATCTTTACTTCTACATTGTCAAATTCTTTAAGAGCTGCTAATGTATTTTCTGCAATAGTCTGATTATATTTTCCTCCGGAATGTCCGAAATTCTGTCCTCCGTTGATGATTAGTACTTTTTTCATTTTTTTATGATTGTTTAAATTTTACTCTGCAAAGTTAGGATGGATGTTTGTATAATAAAAATAATATAAATTATAGGAAAGTATTATTTAAATTATAGTTTGTCAAATTCGAAGTTTTAGGTTTAAAGTTGGGAGTGAATGGTCAGTTCGCTACGCTTGTGAGTTTTTAAGGTTACGGGATTCGGGTTGCGTGATTCGGGATTATGAACAATTTTTGCTATTTGTAAGTTTTTGACCAGCAGTTAATCCTTCACTACTCACAAGCGTAGCGAAATTCAACCATTCACCATTTCCCTTTTCATGGTAAAATGTCATATCATATCTGACCGGAAATTCCCTTCTGTCGTGTAAATTTGTTTAACAAATTGAAGGACAATGATACAGATAGCCGTTTTTAGTGATGTGCATGGAAATCTTCCTGCCCTGGAAGTAGTGTTGAAGGATATTGAGAAAAGAGGAATCAGTCAGAGATTTTGTTTAGGAGATCTTGTGGACTTTGCACCCTGGGGAAACGAGGTGATTGAGAAGATCAGAAGTCTGAACATTCCTTGTCTGATGGGAAATCACGATGAAAGAATTGCTTTTGATATTCCTGTTGTTCCTTTGTCCAAGCACTCAGAAGAAGAGACAAATGCCAGATTCATAGCGATTGATCATTCTAAAAAACATATTACAGAAGAGAACAAAAAGTTTTTATCAGAGCTGCCTTTTCATTTAAAATTAAACTATAAAGTAGGGGAGAAGCACTGGAATATTCAATTGGTTCATTCCAGTTTATCAAGCAATGAGACCTATTTGTATGAATCAGAAAAGGATGAAATTTTTACTGATATGCTGAAAGATTCTCAATCTAACGTTATTGTGATGGGACATACCCATTTGTCTTTTAAAAAGCAGTTTGAAAATAAGACATGGGCAATTAATTGTGGCTCCGTGGGCCGCTCTAAAGAAGAAAATAGGTTGGCTTCTTATGTCATATTTACTTTAGATGAAGAAAAAATTACTCCGGAAATTATTCAAATATCCTATCCGATTGATGAAACGGCCCGTCAGATAAAGGAAAGCGGGATTCCGGATTATTACGCATCATTTCTTAAAAATGAAAATGTATTAATATTATAATTATTTTGTAACTTTGCATCAGAATATTAATAATTAAATCATGGTCAATTTAGAATGGTATCGTACTTTTAAGGCGATATATAAAACCGGGACATTGACGGGTGCTGCTGATGCTTTATTCATATCACAGCCGGGCGTGAGTCTGCATTTAAGTTCTCTGGAAGCTTATGTAGGATACAAACTATTCGACCGGACCGGTAGAAAAATGATCCCTACAGAACGTGGGAAAGTATTATTTAATGCCGTTGCAGAGCCTATTACCAAACTGGAAGATGTAGAAAAAAACTTCCAGAAATCTACAGAGAAACATACACCTACCATCAGTGTCGGAATGTGTTTTGAAACTTTTCAGACGACGTTGGAGCAATATGTTTCTTCACTGCCTTTTAATCTGATTATCAGTTTTGGAGAATATCCGGAAATGCTGGATCAGCTGGATAAAGGAATTCTGGATCTTATCATCACTCCGAAAAAAGGGTCTTCACCCAATATAGAACATGAAGCTTTCTCTTCTGAACAGATCATTTTGGTGGGTGGAAAAGATGTAGATGCCGCTGCTTTCAATAAAGTGTTGAAAACAAAAGATGCAGAGCAGATTGAGGAATGGCTGAAGAATGAAAAATGGTACGGAACCACCGGAGATATGGAACACCTTTTCCAGTTCTGGACTTTGAACTTTGGTCATAAACCTAATTTCCGTCCGAATTATATCGTTCCTAATCTGAATTCAATCATCCGTTGTCTGAAAGGTGGAACAGGACTAGCCGTCATACCTGATTTTTTATGTAAAAAAGACCTTGAAAGTGGCGAAGTTCAGCTGATCTGGGAAGGAAAAAAGAAGCTGGAAAATACCCTGTATTTCGGATGCCGTAAGAAAACCAATTATCAGACTGAAATAGAGCATATCAAAGGCTTATTCCGTCAGGTGATGGCTTAATACAACCATATCGCGCATTTGTAAACCGTTTTCATAAATGGGTGACGGGTAGTTTTCAATAAAAAAATCTTTCAGTATTCCGGTTTTTATGAATCCGTTTTTCTCATAAAATCTGATCTGTTGGAATCCGGTATCCGACGTTCCAACGGTCAGTGTTTTATAATGATTTTCTTTGGCAATTTCTTTAGCTTTATCTATCAGAATACTTCCGATTCCTTTGCTTCTATAGCTTTCAATGACTGCAATATTTTTAATTTCCAGTTCTGTATTGTTGTTTTTAGACAATGCCATTACTGCAATATTTTCAGTGCCGTCATGTAAAAGATAAATGTCAGAATTGAAAATATATTGATTGATAGCTTCTTTGGTTTCATCCGCCAACAGCAACAAATGATAAGGAATTTCCGTATCCGGATTTAATAAACTGAACGTAAAATTTTCCATTTACAGACTCATATGAATAAGTGGGTAATCCTTTCCTGAGCCATCTTTTTCTGATCTTCCTATCTTTCTGAACCCCATTTTTTCATAAAATCCAATCGCTTGTGGATTCTGTTCATTCACATCCACTTTGGTCAATCCGGTCTTTTCTTTCATAAACTGATAGAGGGTTTTTCCATATCCTTTTCCACGGGCATCATCATGAATGAAGAGCATTTCCAGATTCCCTTCTGCTACGGATGCAAAACCTTTAGCGTCATCGTTTTCTGTAATTAAATAAACTTCCAGATTAGGAAGATAATCTCTTGGAATAGCTTCTTTAAAATAATTAAAATCCTCTTCAGCCAGGAAATCGTGGGTCGCTGTTACTGCTGACTCCCAGATTTCCATAATTCTCGGATAATCTTCTGCTGTAGCCAATCTGATATTTTGTGACATGATTTAAAATTTAAGCAAAAATAGAGAAAATAGCTATGAAATGCCAGCAGGAGTGAAGATTTGAGGATGGAAGATGGGAGTTAGAAGTGTAGAGGGGTGGTTTTATCGGCTATTCATTTCCTTCCCTGAAGGGGTGGATTTTTGCAAAGCAAAAAGACAGGGTAGTTTAAAAAGTAATACAAGAGCAGTCTGTTACATAAAACAGTAAAATTGGTAAGCAGAATTTTCAATTTTTTATTGCAAATTTGTTTATCACTTTATATTAATCATTAAAATAAAGACTTATGCAAAAGAAAACCTATACAGGGCAGCCTGTGGTAACCTTAAATAACGGAGTGGATATTCCTGCTTTAGGCTTTGGAGTATGGCAGATGGAAGATCTGAAGGAATGTGAAAATGCAGTAATCAAAGCTATTCAGACAGGATATAGAATGATTGACACTGCTGCTATTTATCAGAATGAAACAGCAGTAGGAGCAGCCGTAAAAAATAGCGGTGTCAACAGAGATGAACTGTTTATCACATCCAAAGTATGGGTTCAGGATCATGGGTATGAAAAGGCTAAAAGTGCTTTTCAGAGAACCTTAGACAGATTGCAGATGGATTATCTGGATATGTATCTGATTCACTGGCCTTATGGAGATTTCCTGGGAACATGGAAGGCATTGGAAGAATTATACAAGGAGGGAAAGATCAAAGCTATTGGGGTATGTAATTTTACCGTTGAGAAGCTTGAAGAACTTAAAGCAAATTCAACAGTGTTACCGGTGATTAATCAGATTGAGCTGCATCCGGTATTCCAGCAGAAAGAACTGCAGGTATACGACAGAGAAAATAATATTGTAACTCAGCCATGGAGCCCGCTTGGAAACGGTAATGCTAATCTTTTAAGCAATCCTGATCTGAAAGCGATTGCTGATAAATATGGTAAAACCGTAGCTCAGGTAATTTTAAGATGGCACCTTCAGGAAGGATTTGTAGTGATCCCGAAATCGGTGACACCGTCAAGAATTGAAGAAAACTTTAATGTATTTGATTTTGAACTGACAGAAAATGAAATGAATGTCGTTCGTTCTTTGGATACAGGAAAAAGATTATTCTTTGATCCTAAAGATCCGGAATGGGAACAGAAAATGCTCAATTCCGTAGCGGATATTTAATAAAAACAGAAATTAAGAATATTCCCACAGTTTTCACTATTTCACAGATTACAATCTGTGTTTTCTGTGAGATCTGTGGGATTTGTATTTTCATTCGGGGTGAGGAATATCATATCCTGTTGAAAATGAAGTGTTCCTATTTTTCGTACCTTTTTATTTAAAATAATTTCTTATGTTCTGGCCGGATACAATCAGTAAAAAACTAGGGATAGAATATCCTGTAATTCAGGCTCCGATGTTTGGAGTGAGTACGGTACAGATGACTGTTGCTGCTTCAAAAACAGGTTGTCTGGGATCATTGGCACTGGCTGATCTTTCAGCAGATCAGTCTGTTGAATTGATCAGGGAGACAAAAAAACTGACAGATAAACCTTTTGCAGCAAATATATTCGTCCATCAAATTCCTGAAGTGACGGATGGTTTAAAAGAAAAGTATATTAAAACCAAACAGTTTCTTGAGCAGCTGGCCAGAGAAAATGAAATTGATGTAAAGCTTCCGGAACTTGAGAAAATCAGTATCAACGGCTACCATGAACAGGTGGATGCCATCATTGAAGAAAACTGTAAAATCCTGAGTTTTACATTCGGAAATCTTGATGAACAAAGTATTCAGAAATTAAAAGAAAACGGTGTTACCCTCATCGGAACCTGTACATCTGTGAATGAAGCTGTGCAGCTTGAAAAATCTGGTATTGATATTATCTGTGTTCAGGGAATAGAAGCGGGAGGCCACAGAGGAAGTTTTGAGGCGGAGAATATTCCGCAGATCGGAGGGTTGTCTTTGCTGTCACAGGTGTATGATCATGTGAGTGTTCCTCTGATTTATGCAGGAGGAATTTATGGAGCAAGAACATTACAGGCTGTTAAGGATTTGGGAGCACAGGGATTTCAGGTGGGCAATCTTTTACTGGCATCTCAGGAAAGTGCTTTACAGCCTTTTGAAAAGGAAAGACTGAAAAAAGTAAGAGAAGAGGAAATTGTTCTAACGAAGAGCTTTTCCGGACGATATGCCAGAGGAGTGAAAAATCAGTTTATAGAGGCGGTTGAAAATTCAGAATATATTTTACCCTATCCTTATCAGAACAAACTGACCAATGCGTTGCGTAAAGCAGCAAAATCTCTGCAAAATACTGAATTTGTATCTATCTGGCTGGGGCAGTCTATTCACCAGTATAGTGAACTTTCCACAGAAGAAATTTTGAGAAATCTGATCAAAGATTGTGAAAGATAGATCAGGATAGTTTCAATTTGCTGGCAATTTTCTATTTTCGTGAAAGATAAAAACTAAAATCAGCGAAAATAAATGAAATTTTCAGAGGGAATTCAGAGATCACTTCCGTTCGGCTACCTGTTTCTTGTCGTAATGGGAATATTAAAAGAAAGTGTCTTCTATTACCAGATAGGCATTAATATTTTAAAATATTCAACAATTATGGACATCCTGATCAGTCCGATTGCTACCTTAACGGCTCATCCTGTGATATTGATTCTCCTCATTGGGATCATTATATTCTCATTTGCTTTTCCTTCTTTTTTATCAAAACAGGCCAGTAAAAATAAACGTTGGGCATTCCAGATGGCATCTCTCAAAGGACATGAAAATATGAGCAAAGAGGCTATTGAGAATCATTTTACCAATATGTTTGTGAAGTTTCTGGCCATGATGCTGCTGTCTTTCTTTGTAGGAATAGGCCTGGGAGAAGGATTTGGGCTTACCAGAAAGATAAGGGAGAACAAACTTAAATATGACTATAGATTAAACTATGGTGATGATAAGTTTGAACAGGTTCATCTCATAGGATCCAACAGCATGTATTATATTTATCTGGCAAAAGGAAATAAAACAATAAAAATAGCACCTTTGGGCTCCATAAAAAATATTGAACTGACCAATAACAAGAAAATTGAATGATAATAATTTAAACAAAAAGCTTCAGATTATTCTGAAGCTTTTTGTTTATTTTGTTAAATCAAGACCACCGAAGTTTCCGGAACTCATCATGAGATAAACACCATCCGTTTTATCCAATGTATTCCAATAGGCATGAAGGTCTTCAGCATTTGTAAACACCTTTAAATTCTCATTCCTGAATTTTTCTTTGATGAATTCTGGTGATATTGGCTCCATTCTTTTGATCTTCAAAGCATCTTCAGAATAGAAAACTACAGCATCTTCCAGACCGTCCATCGCATGATCATATTGTTCAAGAAAGGTGGGATTTAAGCTGGAATAGGTGTGAAGTTCCAAAAATCCGTGTTTCTTATCATTTTTAAATTGCTCTGCAAATGCTTTTACAGCTGCCTTCACCTTGCTTGGTGCATGGGCAAAATCTTTGTAAAGAATTCCTTTATCTTCTCTTTCTACTTTTTCAAGACGCTTGGATGCTCCTTTGAAGCTCATGATTGCTTCATAGAAATCTTCATCCATAATACCAAGCTGCTGGCAGATATGTCTTGCACCTTCTAGGTTCAGCAGGTTGTGTGCTCCAAAAACAGAAAGTGGAACATCACCCATTTCTGTTTTTAAATAAACTTTACCATTATTGATTTCGTACTCCGGAGTTTTGTAAGGAATCTTTCTGAAATAGTTCTCTGCATTTTCCACTACTTTCACTACTTCAGCATCCTCTTCGTTGTATACAAGAACTCCACCAGCTGTAATGCTTGCTACAAACTTTCTAAACTGATCAATATAATCATCAAATGTTTTGAATACATTGATATGATCCCATGCAATACCACTCATTAAAGCAATATTCGGCTGATACAGTAAAAATTTAGAACGAAGATCAATAGGAGAAGAAAGATATTCGTCACCTTCCAGCACCATGAAGTCATTATCCTGGGTCAGTTTGACCATACAGTCGAAACCTTCAAGCTGAGCTCCTACCATAAAGTCCACGTCTTTTTGGTGGAAATTCAGAACGTGAAGAATCATTGAAGTAATGGTTGTTTTACCATGTGATCCGGCAATAACAACTCTTGTCTTATTTTTAGACTGCTCGTAAAGGAATTCAGGATAAGAATATATTTTCAAGCCCAGTTCTTTTGCTCTTGCCAATTCAGGATTATCCTGATGTGCATGCATTCCAAGAATGACAGCATCAATATCCGGAGTAATCTTTTCCGGGAACCAGCCCATTTCCTGAGGCATAATTCCTTTCTTTTCCAATCGGGACTTTGAAGGCTCAAAAATAGCGTCATCAGAACCTGTCACCTGATATCCTTTGTCTTTTAATGCGATTGCAAGATTATGCATGGCGCTTCCGCCAATGGCAATGAAGTGGGTTTTCAATTGTATTTACTGTTTTTTAACATTAGTATTAATGATCTGCTGGAAAGCTTCAAGAATATTATTCCAGTTGGTCTGGTAGTTCGGGATGATCATACTCGCATCCGATTTACTCCCTTCATTCGGACCTCTCTTGACATTGATAGACGTTGAAATATTGTCGTACAATTTTTTACGGTCTTCCTGTATTCTTCTGAAATTATTCTGAGAAAGAACCTGATCCAGTTTCTTTAAATCTTCATTAGAAATCTTAAAATCCTGTTTGTACTTCTTTCCCTGTCCTTCAAAAGAATAGTGTACAGTATTCCCTTTTATAAGCAGGTTTTCATAAACAGGAGCATAGCCTCCGCTTTTCGAATAGCTGATATCAAAATCCGAATATATCTTTTGGCTGTTGCATGAAACTAATACTATGATTGCGAATAAGATTCCAAGTATTCTGTTCATAATTTTTAATTTACTTTAATTATTTGAGTCCTTTTGTTCTAATTTTTTAGCTTTAAGTTCTTCATCATAACTGTGTAATAGATTGAAATCTTCTGTCTGCTCAATAGCCGTCATAATTTTCAATAAAATTTCCGGTGCTTTTTCATTATCATAATCAATATCCAAAGGAGCTTTGAATTCCATCGTAGGTTTTACACCGGTAACCTTTACGCGGAGTCCTTTTTTATCAAAAGCTCTTCTGAAACCGTTTATTTTGATTGGAATTACAATAGGACGCTGATTCTTTACCAATTTGGCTGTTCCCCGTCGTCCCTGTGCAAAAGCTGACGTAGTTCCTTGAGGGAAAGTAGCTACCCAGCCATTGTCCAACGCTTTCATAATATTATCTACCTCACTCATGTCTACCATTCTGTTGACATTTTTCCCTTCTGCTCTCCATGTCCTTTTTACGGTTACAGCGCCTGCAATTTTGAAAATTTTAGGAAGAATACCTTTATTCATGGTTTCCTCAGCTGCTACATAATAAAAATCAATCTTGGGATTCAGTAGATAGATCGGGTTCTTTATCGTATTTAAGTATCCGTTGTTTACAGCACAGAAGGCATGGTACATTGCTGCCACATCTGCAAAATAGGTCTGATGGTTGGATACAAAAAGTACGTTAGAGTCCGGAAGATCCACAAGGTGTTCTGTACCGGTTATTTTTAACTTATTAAAGCCATTGAATCTTCTGTAAGATACAATTCCCAATATAAAAATAATAAACCTTTTCAAAAAATAAGGAGTTCCGAATGCATCGGTGAAAATATTTTTCTTCGCCATCTCTCAATTAAACACGGTAGTGCAAAGTTACATTTTTTTCAACAACTGACTGAATTCACTTAATATCATCGCTGTAGCACCCCAAATAATGTATCCGTTGAAATTGATCACAGGAACTTCATGTCCGCCTGCACTTGGCAGAGCCATAATTTCCGGGGTGTCTGACAGGTTCAAAAAGGAAGTGATAGGAAATTCTATGGTTTCCACAGCTTCCGTCTGCTGAAGAACGAAGGCCGGATTCTTTTTAGTATAAGAGATATAAGGATATACATAAAAATTGCTTGGCGGAATATAGATAGGAGACATTTCTCTGATGATCCTTACATAATGCTTGTCTATTCCAATTTCTTCTGAGGTTTCACGAACTGCGGTTTCTGCAAAATCTCTGTCCATTTCCTCACGCTTTCCGCCAGGCAGCGATATCTGCCCGCTGTGTCTGTCGTGTTCATTAATCGTTCTTTGAATCAATGGAAAATACCACTCGTTGTTTTTCAGATATAAAACAATATTGACAGCCGCAAATTTGGGATTCTTTGACAATACTTCATCATAAGTAAAAACGGGACGATAGGGAGGTGAAAATACTCCATGGGCGTGTTCACCGGGAAGTTCCACGCTTTTTATTTGTCTCAATAAATCTTTTCCAAAATTTTCCATAGCTCAAATTTAGCAATATATCTTGAAGAAATAAGTGCCTTAACATTAATTAACCTATGAAAAAGCCTGTATTGTAACTGGAAATTTTTACCTATTAATCCCAGTGAAATATCATTGATGATAAAACCCGGTGGATTTCAACTTTCAACCTTGAATTTTTAATTCAAATTGATTTTCTTTGGTGACAATAAATCTGACAGCAGTTTGTAATAAAAGCTTAAAACCCTGAATTGTGATGTTTTGAATATATAAATGATCAGGTTTACTTATACAATATCATAATTAAAAAAAGATTACTATTCACTGTTGGTGGATTTTACTGTAAATCAACATGTTGTGATGGTGTTTTTCCGTAACGGTAAATAATGACTTGCCCAACTGAAAACAGTGATTTTCAAAATTTACACCTTGATGGTGGTTTTTCATTTTGACGGGGAAGCTACCTTTGCCTTACTATTAACCAATTAATTTTTACCAAGATGAAAAATTTACTTACAGGTGTACTTACACTATTCGCAATGAGTTTCGGATTTGCACAATTCAATATTGATGTGACTACTCAAACAGGAAACTTAAATGTTGCTACAGTAGACCAGACCGGTCTTTTGAACATCAATTCTCTTACACAGACAGGGAATCGTAATACTGCAGATATTGACCAGGTAGGGATTTTAAATGTCAATAATGCGCAGAGTATCGGAAACAGAAACTCTGTAGATGTAGATCAGATGGGTATTGGAAACTCCAATGAAGTTTTGCAGATGGGAAATAGAAACTCTGCATCAACCTGGCAGTTAGGAGTACTTAACTCTACAGAACAAACTCAGATTGGAAGAAGAAATGATGCCTCCTCGGTACAGATTGGATTAGGTAATTCAGTTTTCCAATATCAGGACGGAAGAAGAAATGATGCTTCTGCCATTCAGGTAGGTGCTGGTAATGACGCTTATCAGGTTCAGTTGGGAAGAAGAAATGATGCCAGCGGACTTCAGATAGGAGCTAATAATGTTCTTGTTCAGTATCAGGATGGTAATGATAACAGTGCTACTCATATACAAGCTGGTACAGGTAATATTGCAGCCTCAGTTCAGGTAGGAGATGACAACACTTCTGCAGGAGTACAGATAGGTAATGCCAACCAGCTTTATCAGTTCCAGATAGGAGATTCCAACACAGCTATTGATCTTCAGATGGGTAACGGTAACTTTACCTGGGTAGCTCAGAGCGGTCTTGGCCATTTTCATGTAGGAACTCAGATGGGTAATGGAAACTCAATGATTGTGAATCAGTCGAATTAAGCCCTATAACAACATACTGTAAATCTTAGAAATTGTAAAGGAGAAACTGCAGTGTTTCTCCTTTTTTATCTTCAGTTTTCACAGATTTGTTATTCATGTAACTTTAATAAACAGGCTATGTTTAACTTAAGATGGAGTGTTTTGGCGCTTTTCACATGGCTGCCACTACATGCACAGGAAATAGACTGGGATAAGGTAAACAGTAATACAATCTTTAATCTTATAGCCAGACAGCATACAGATCAGAGTTCTTATGGATCCGATATTATTCAGATAGGAGATTATAACAATGCCGAACTTTCCCTTAACGCCCGAACAAATATTGTAGTAAAACAACTTGGAGATTTTAATACCTTATATTTTATCAATTCATTCACAGATAAAGAAGCAAAAGCTGCTATTACTGCTCAGGGAAATAATAATATTATTGATGTTACAGGAAGCAACAGTATTTCGGATGGAATTCAGATTAATGTAAAAGGAGATAATAAAACAGTTTTCATGAGAAACTATTAAAACACAAGTGATGAAAATTTTATATTCCCTAAGCCTGGGTACATTTTTTACCTTCCTGTCTGTATGGGTTTATGGGCAGGAAGATAAGAAAGTAAACGCCAGGATAGAGAGTAGTCTCCTTGAAAACCAGGTAAGATTGAAAGCCGTAGTCATCAATAACACCGCTGTGTATAAAGAACTGAATTACCTTTTGGTTTCTATTAAAAAAGGGAATGGCGGAAATCTCTCAAATAATCAGCAGAATGGGAAATTTTCTGTTAACCCCAATGAAGTAAAGGTATTATCGGAGATCAGTGTGAATCTCGAATCAAAAGATGCTCTCAAAGCCTTCCTTTATATCAGGGATGAAGAAACCCAAAAACTGATTGCTAAAGACAGTCTTGAACTGAACAGCGATCTTTTTAAGAAAAAAACAGCTAAGATTGAGGAAGATGCTGCTTATGAGCTCAGAGGGCTTACTATAGATGAGACAAAAACCAAAGTAGGAAAAGACTTTTATGATATGTTTTACATGCAATACAGTCAGCTTCCCGACAAAAGCAACAGTGTCATTACCATTACAGAACTTCCTCTCCGTGGAACAAGCGGTCAGATTACTATTCAGATGGAAGATAAAATTATTTACAGTTTTATGACCAATCCGGCAGAGGATTATTTAAAAGAACAGCTAGGTTATAGCTTAAAATATATCAAAGAATTTAATGCCAAGAAAAATCTTATAAAAAATGAATTTATCTATTAAAAATGTCCGCCATGAAAACCTTTATCATTATTTTGACATGTATTGTGGGTGTTTTCTACGGAAAAGCTCAGCAGCTCGTCTATAAGCCGGTAAATCCAGCTTTCGGAGGAGATACATTTAATTACCAGTGGCTTTTAAGCTCTGCTAATGCACAAAACCCATTTGATGAAAAAAATGATTTCAGCGACTTGCTGGATCGTGTGAATTCCCTTGATAGTTTTACCCAGAGTCTTAACAGACAGATCCTCAGTGAGCTTTCAAGAAAACTGTTTGATGAACAGTTTGGTGATGGAAACATAAAACCCGGAAATTACCTTTTCGGATCCCTTTATCTGCAAATTACCAATACTAATCAGGGACTTTTAATCAATATTTTGGATACCAGCAATGGCGATCAGTCCGAGATCGTAATTCCGAAATAGGAAATAACTAAAAATAAACTTACCATGACAACCTACACTTATACCAGAATCTTTTTCTGCACTTTCCTGCTATGCATTCTGCAGGCCTGTAGTTCAATCTTTGGTTTACCTTCGGATCCCGAAAAACCAACAATGGGAGAGGTTACTTCTTCCACTGCAGAATTGAAAAATCTTCCGCTTCCCAAAGAGAAGATTGTAATAGGAGTCTACAAATTCAGAGACCAGACCGGCCAGTATAAGCCTTCCGAAAACGGAAACAACTGGAGTACGGCAGTTCCTCAGGGAACTACAACCATTCTCATCAAAGCATTAGAAGACAGCCGCTGGTTTGTTCCTATTGAAAGGGAAAATATAGCGAATCTTCTCAATGAAAGACAAATCATCCGTTCCACAAGACAGGAATACATCAAGGATGCAGACAAAAACAATCAAGCACTTCCTCCTCTTTTATACGCCGGAATTCTTCTTGAAGGCGGCGTTATCTCATATGACAGCAATATTCTGACCGGAGGACTTGGCGCAAGGTATTTCGGAATCGGTGCTTCCACACAATACCGCCAGGACAGAATTACCATCTATCTCCGCGCTGTCTCTACCCTTAACGGAGAAATTCTTAAAACGGTTTATACCTCTAAAACCATTCTTTCAACCAGTGTTAACGGAAGTTTTTTCAGATATATTGATACTGAAAGACTACTGGAAGCTGAGGTGGGTCTTACTCAAAATGAACCTGTTCAGCTCGCCGTGACAGAAGCTATAGAAAAGGCCGTAAAAGCCCTGATTGTTGAAGGAATCAGAGATAAAATATGGGGGAAAGCAATAGATGAGAATGGAGGATATCAAAGTTTAATCAACGAATATAACAGAGAACAGGAGCAAAATAATGACCGGGTGATTGGCGACAGATATCCGCAGGATTACAGACAGAAACTATCTGTTTTTGCGAATGTTGAAGGGCAGAAAGTTAAAGATGACTATGTAGGTTCTAAAATGAATGTTGGTGGAAAAATAGGCCTTAAATATTTCCTTACTCCTTACCTGAATGTGGAACTGAACGCAAGTTATTTTACGCTTGAAAATTCAAATATTGTGAAAAGAAACTACTATGGTCCTGAAGTGAATCTGGAATATATCCTTTTTCCGAAATACAGATTCAGTCCATTTGTGTATGGTGGAGCAGGAGCGTTGTATTCAAAATATAAACCTCAATATAAAGCACAGTTCGGGGGTGGGCTGGAATATATGATCAGCAAGAATTTCTCACTGAGAGCCTCCGCCCAATATGACCTTGGCTTCAAAGACGACTGGGAAGGCCTTGTAAATGGGAAAAGAAAAGATCAGGCTTTGCGCTTTGGAATAGGAATCAACTTTTACTTCGGAAACAAATAAAAACACGAACTATGAAAACTATAATTAAAATATTCAGCATATTCATCTTTGCTTTTTGTCTGTTTTCATGCAATGAAGACCTTGTAGAACAGGCGCAAACAGGAATGTTAAAAGGAAAAGTCGTAAAAAGAGGCAGTAATGTGCCGATTCCTAACGTGAAGATTTTTACCAATCCTACGACACAAACGGTTTTCAGCGGTACAGACGGCTCATTTGAAATCGCTGCCATGCCGGTAGGCAATTACTCTGTAAAAGCAGAACTTTCAGGATATATTACAAGCTTTCAGTCAGTCAATATACAAAATCAAAATCAGGTAGTAACGGTAGTTTTTGAGATGGATGATGATACTTCATTGAATTCTCCTCCCGCTACACCACAGTTGCTAAGTCCGATAGATAACGCAGTAAATCAGCCTTTGAGCGTTGAATTAACCTGGAGCGCAACAGATCCCGATACAGCAGATGTATTACGATACAGCCTGACAATTAAAAATAATCTTGACACTAATGTGATTCAGGTTAATGATTTGACAGCAAACCACTATACGCTTTCAAATCTGAAGTTTGGTGTAAGTTACTTCTGGCAGGTGTCTGTTTCGGACGGCATTCACCAGCCAGTTTTAAGTTCTATCAGTAAATTTACCACCAATACGGTTCCTGCAAACAGGTATCATTACGTTCAGAAACAAAATGGAAACTTTTTGATCATTTCCAGTGATGACCTGGGAAATAATTTCCAGTTTACCAATTCTTCCTACAACAGCTGGCGGCCACGCAAAAATAATAATGCCGGCCTCATTGCATTTCTTCGTACAGAAGGTGGAAGTACCCATCTTTATACTGCCAATCCGGATGGTTCCAATCCTTTTAAAGTAACAACGGTTGCTGTTGCAGGATTTAACAATTATGAAATGGACTTTGCATGGAGTACCAACGGTAAGGAGCTTATTTATTCCAACTTTAATAAGCTTTACAGAATTAATAAGGATGGAAGCGGCCTGAGCTTAGTGTATACAACTCCGGATGGAAGCCTGATCTCAGAATGTGACTGGAGCTACGACGGTAGTAAAATAGCATTGAAAACCAATGATTATAACGGGTATAACACTAAAATTTATGTGATCGATAGTAATGGTGCCGTTCTTAAAACTGTACTTTCAGGTACCGCAGGTGCCAGCGGAGGTTTGAATTTCTCTGTAGACGGACAGCTTCTTCTCTTTACCCGTGATGTTTCCGGATATCTGGATGGAAGCGGAAATTACCGTCAGCTGGATTCACATATCTTTATGTATAACCTTGTCACAGATGCTGTGAGTGATATTTCTGCAGAAAGCGAAAAAGTACTGGGAACAAATGATCTCGATCCCAGGTTCTCACCAAATAATGCTCAGATTATCTTTATGAATACCTCCAATGATAATATTTCTCAAAGGAATGTAATGGTCATTGACCTTAGTAATACGTTGACTGATATGACAAGAGCAACGCTGTTCAGCAATGGAGAAATGCCGGATTATGAGTAAGAAGCGTTTAGTGTTTAAAGTTTAATGTTCAAAGTTTAATGTTTAAAGTCCAAGGTTTTAGTTGTAAAGTGAGGTGTGAGATACTATCTGTACCCATTAGAGATCAATTGAGAAGTAATTAAATACGTTTTTCATTGTTAAGTCTCTTATTTCTCTGCCTCACTTTTTATTCTACAGACTTTGATAGGTAACAATAAAAATTTCCCTGGAGAATTATTGAAATTAAAATCAGGGGAAAAAAAATTCCAGACTTTCTAAAGCCTGGAATTTTGAGTGATTCATGGAAGTCTTTCAGTCGATGATATGATTCTCTATCGCATATTTTACAATTCCGACTGAATTTTTCGCATTGAGTTTCAAAAGAATTCTTTTTCGGTGTGTTTCTACCGTATTGATACTGATAAATAATTTTTCTGATATGTCTTTACTGCTGCATCCGTCACAGATCAGTTTAAGAATTTCCATTTCGCGACGGGTGAGAGGTTCTTTGATGTGAGGATTGGGTTTTCCCTGTTCACTACTGATAAAATTGATCATTCTTTCCTTTGCCTGATCACAGATATAGATCTCATTAAGAAGTAAAACATTGATGGATTTAAGAAACTCATCATAGGTGCAATTTTTATCCAGATAAGCTTTAATACCTTTATTGAAGAGTTTTCGGATGTCAATCACATCATATGAACTCCCAATGATAGTAATCTTGGTATTTTTATGTTTTGCAATAATAGTCTCCACAAGCTTGCAGATTTCTGAAAGCATAAGCATATTGGAACTCATCACAAGCATTTCCGGAGGTTCTTCTTTTAAATGTTTTGAGAGGTTTTCTAGAGAATTACAAATATCAATTGTACCGAAAATTTTACTTTGGGTAAGTAGTCTTGATAATCCTTCTGTATAGAGCATCGGTTCATCAAAAATAGTCAATTTTGGTTTCATCATGGTTTATTTTGTTTATATAAAAATAGGAAAAAAACTTCATATTTTGAATAAAATTGACAAATAATTTCAAATTATTATGTTTTTATTAATGATAAAATATTATTTTTATTGATTTTTTGTTAAATAATTCTCTTTTTGTGGAGTTTTTTGGAGTTATTATTGTTAAAACCTAATGTTGATCATTGTTAATGAATGATAACTCTAATTATTTTAAGATTTAACTAACAGAACGGGGATATGCTTTACCGGAAAATTAACAGAATTGGCAATGAAACAAAATTCATTGGCTTTATGATGGAGCTGTTCTGCTTTTTCTTTCATACATTCTTCCGCAACAGTTACCGTAGGATGCAAAGTTACTTCTGTAAAATGACCGCTCCCACTGGCTGTTTCCCCCATGATACCCGTTGCTTCATCAGTATAATCTGTAACAATAATACCCGCCTCAGAGCAGAAATGAAGATACCAAAGCATATGGCAGGAGGAAAGAGAAGATAAAAACATCTCTTCAGGATTGTATTTTGTTCTGTCACCACGGAATGCAGGATCAGACGAACCTTCAATCACAACTTTGTTTTCTGCTGAAATGGTGTGACTCCTTTCGTAGTCCCTATAGCCGCTGGTTCCTGTTCCCTGGTTGCCTGTCCAGTGGACGATAATTTTGTAATGGTGGTTTTTCATAGATAAAAGATAAAAGATAAAAGATAAAAGATAAAAGATAAAAGATAAAAGATAAAAGATAAAAGATAAAAGATTGTCGTTAAAATTCAATAGGGGTGGGCTTTAGCCCAGCCTGCATAAACAAAAAACATCCATTGGCTTTAGCCGAAACTTATAGCAAGAAAAGATAATAAAAAAAAACCTCCAGTACAACTGAAGGTTTTAAATTTTGTCTTAATTAGAAAATTCTATCAATTCTTCTTTTTTGGAATTGTAAATTTTATATTCTAAATATTTAAAAGAATCCCTTGGAACAATGGTTACCCACTTTTTGTATTTGATAAACCATTTCATCTGGATACTTTTAATGCCTTTTGTAAGGTAGGCTTCCACAAATGGGTGTACATGCAGGTAGATTTTTCCTTTTTCTTTCTGCAGGATGTTTCTTAAAGTTTCACCCATTCTTTCCACGATAACAATAGGAGCTACAATTTCTCCGTCTTTGTTCGGGTTTTCTTCTTTGGTGTCGATCTGTTTTTCCGGACGGTTTCTTTGTCTGGTGATCTGGATCAGACCAAATTTACTTGGAGGAAGGATTTTATGGCGCGCTTTGTCACGCTTCATTTCCTCTTTCAGATGCTCGTAAAGATCTCTTCTGTGATCAGAATTCGGCATATCTATGAAATCGATAACGATGATACCTCCCATATCGCGGAGGCGAAGTTGTCTTGCGATTTCTGTAGCAGCCATTTTGTTCACTTTCAGTGCGTGCTCTTTGTTGACAGCAGTTCCGGTAGTAATATTGTTTCCGGAGTTGACATCTACTACGTGAAGTGCTTCTGTGTGTTCAATAACAAGATAAGCTCCTTTGGAACTCGGAATGTTTACGTGTTTTCCGAAGCTCTGTTTAAGCTGTTTTTCAACATTGTAATATTCCAGAAGTGGAATATGAGAATCATAAAACTGGACAATATTTTTCTTTTCAGGCGCAATTACTTCAATGTAATTTTTCATTTCGTTCACCATTTGCTCGTCGTCGCAGATGATATTCACGAAGTCCTGATTAAAATTGTCTCTTAGAATAGCTGAAGCTTTGTCTTCTTCGCTTAAAACTTTAGACGGAACTTTATTTCTCTGGATGTTTTTGAAAGTGCTTTCCCACTTCTGAACCAGCTGGTTCATGTCATTATGTAGGTCTGCAACTTTTTTTCCTTCTGCTACCGTTCTGATGATCACTCCGAATCCTTCAGGCTTAATGCTGTCGATAAGGGTTCTCAGTCTTTCTTTTTCCTCAGAGCTTCTGATCTTTTTGGAAATAGAAACTTTATTGTCAAAAGGAATTAAAACCAGGAAACGTCCTGTTAAAGAAATCTGTGTAGAGATTCTTGGACCTTTGGTAGAGATAGGCTCTTTGGTAATTTGTAACAGAACTAAATCGTCCTTGGCAATTACTTTGTCTACCGTTCCGTTTTTGTCTATTTCGGGTTGTATCTCGAAATTTTTTAAGCTCGAAGTGCTTTGTTTTTTAGAAATAGTATCTTTTAAAAACTTTCTGTACGTAAGATACTGAGGGCCCAGATCCTGGTAATGCAGAAATGCATCTTTGTCATATCCGATATTGACGAATGCTGCATTCAGATTGGGTGCCAGTTTTTTTACTTTTCCTATAAACAGATCTCCAACTATAAAATCGCTTTTGTCTTCTTGCTCATGAAGTTCACATAGTCTTCCGTCTTCCAGCAGCGCAATCTTTGTAAGATCATCTTCATGCGAAACTATTAGTTCTTTCTTCATTTTTTAATAAGATAAAATTGTTAAGATTATAGGAAGTGGATGTTTTTTATCGATTAATTCATCTATTAAATATAAGGATTCTGAATGAAAATCATTATATGTTTATTAAAATAATATTTGAAACCCTCCGTTTTCCGCGGAATCTTATAGTTGCAAACAAAAATATAGTTAGTGAACTTTAAAAATTTAAATCCACCAACTATATTATTATATTGTAAATCTCGAGAAAAAGAGATTATTTTTTCTTATGTCTGTTTGCTCTTCTTCTTTTCTTTCTTTTGTGAGTCGCAACCTTGTGTCTTTTTCTTTTCTTTCCGCTTGGCATAATTTTAATTTTTTAGTAACTAGTTAATATTCAGTTAATGTTCTTATTTTACTGCAACTTTAGTTTTTACTTTCTCAACAAAAGATTTTGATGGTTTGAAAGCAGGAATGTTATGAGCAGGAATCTCAATTGCAGTGTTTTTAGAAATATTTCTTCCTGTTTTAGCAGCTCTTGTTTTAATGATAAAAGATCCAAAACCTCTTAGATAAACGTTATCCCCATTATACATAGAAGTTCTGATCTCCTGCATAAAAGCTTCTACAACTTTCTGTGTTTCATTCTTTTCTGTTCCCAACTTATTTGAGATGGTGTTTACCAATTCTGCCTTTGTCATTTCCTTATTTTAATTTTAAATTTTAGGTGTGCAAATTTAGTTAAAAAAATTGAATACTAGCAAATTAGTGGCAAAATATTTTTATTCAAAGAGTTGGACTTTTTATGGATACACTAAATTAAGGTCGGGTGATGATAATTTAACAATAAAATAATACAGCCGGATAAAGGTACAAAAAATAGATGAACAAAATTTAATAAATGCTGGTTATAGCTGCCTTTAAAGCACTTTATAATCTTGAGCAGGATATGGTAAGATCCTCTTATCTGCCTTCATTCTTAAACCCGGATTACTTTTTTTTAACCAAAATCAAATTTTTTTACAAACTCGAATTATAATATCCGTTTTCTACACAGAAACGGATAAGATGAAGCTTGGTTTTTAATCCCAGTTTTTCTGTAAGCCTGTTAATATAGGTATCAATAGTCCTGGTGCTCAGATTAAGCTTTTCTGCAATTTCTTTATTGCTGAAACCTTCATAGCAGAATCTCATAAGCTGTATTTCTGATGGTGAAAGCTCTTCCTGTCCTTTCTTCTGCCTGTCCATATATTCCTGTACGGCAAGCGGTTGCTGCTCCCATTCTTTGGAATAAGCCTGGTAATCGAAGTCGTCAGATGCAATACTTCCTTTGATAATATCCTTTATAATAGTGCTTTTTTTCTGACAGTAATAGATATTGGGAATCTTTGAAAGAATTTCAGCCATGTCCTCCTGATAAGTGCCGGAATAGGTGATGATAGGGGTTTCTGTATTGTTTTTTCTGATGTATTTAATGGCTTCAATTCCACTTAATACCGGCATGAAAAGTTCAATAATGAACACATCTTCCTGTCTTCTGTAGATTCTGTTTACCAGTTCATGCCCATTGTTACAATCATTCAGAAGCATATAGAAAGGATTTTCCATAAGTGTTTTGATCATTATTTTTTTAAAATAAAAATCACTGTCAGCAATGGAAAAACGTACGGTATTAGATAATATTTTACTCATTCTTAATATCGATTTGGCGAATGATATTTAAAATTTAGAGGTCTAATTTATGAAAAACTTATCAAAGTGAAAATTAATATTAATTTAATCAGGGTTTTCACGAAACAGGCCTGGGGGAAATTACGTATTGTGCATAAAATTTTTTTTTTATATTTTCACAGGCCAAACAAATCGCAAATTATGTCTTCTAACAGGGAAAAAAAATTAAACAAATCTGACGTCAGAACGGGCATTTGGAAGTTTATTCTGTCATTTGCCGTTTTGTCAGTTGTATCTTTTGCTTGCTTATATCTCTTCTTTAAGAGTTATGATATACAGCGGGAGGGGATCAGCCGTGAAGCTGAAGCCTATAAAGAACTGATGCTTCGAAGTGACGTGCTTAAGGATCACATTGATGATATCTACGACAAAATGAACCAGCTTAGCATTAATAAGGTGGAGAATGAGGTATTTCTCAGAACCAGTATTATGGATAATGTGAGAGATGCTAAAAATATTATGGGTAAAGACAGTGTACAAAGCTTTAAACACTATGCTGTACTGATGAAACAGATTGTACCCATGATGACTTTAAAAGCCAAGATCATTGAAGTGGAGTATCAGAAGAAAACAGTTTTGAGAGATCTTGATGAATGTATGGGCAAGATCAAAGTGACCAATAATGAGCTGAGAAAAGACCCTACAAGAAATTTCACAGGAAGTAAAAGAAGAAGATAAAAAGAAAAGATATGCAAGGACAAATCACATTATCTAAGAAAGAAAGGCATTATCAGTTTTTTTATTTAATACTGATGCTGGTAACTGCAATGTTATTTTTGGGAGTGATCTTTTTAAAAGGATTTGTATCTCCTTTTTCTGATGAAGACGTAAGAGGAATTCAGAATCTTGAGCAGAAAGCAGAATTTGAACAACATCAGAAAGTTGTTCTTCCCATCATGGACAGTACATATACCATGATTACCAAACTTACTGATGACGGACCACAGCCTTTTATCGAAAATAATATCCAGCTGGGTGTTAACGATCTTAACAGCTATTTTAATAGTACAGACGTGGTGGATATCCGTAAAGATGCCTATCCGCAGATTGCAAAATTTTATAAAATGTATTTTGATGACAAAAAAGTCATTTCAACAACCTCTGAAGACATTAAAATTTTCCAGAAACAGGTAGATGAATGCAGAATCGGATTTAAAGATAAGCAAAATAAGCTCTATCAGCGCGAGCAGGATCTGAAAGCAAGAATGCAGTAAGCAAATAAATACTAGGAATTTTAAATAAAACACATCACAATTACTAACTATGAATTATTTTCAAAAGAACAAGAAAAACATTATTATCGGTGTTATTGCAACTTTGCTGATCGCAGCATTGGTTGCTCTGTGGCTGCAGAAAAAGGTAATACATTCAGCCGATGATATTGTTGGGGTGGTTTATCCGTCTTCATTGGCGGTGGGAGACACACTTTTATTCGAAGATAAAACCCAGTTTGCGAAAACCAAAAGATGGAATTTCGGAGATGGGACAACTTCAGATAAAAACAGTGGTATTCACTTCTATAATAAACCAGGATATTATCAGGTAAGTTTGATCGTTGACAACAAGTACACGAAATCTTTCCCTGTAATGGTAGGCGCAAGAAGCGTTCAGAAACCAAAAGATACTGCAACAGCAAAAACAACCATCGAAGCTGTGAGCCAGGCCATGCAAAATGAAAATGTGACTTTCCGTGCCATTTCTGATGCAAAACAGTTTGCATGGAAATTCGGGGAATCCGGAAATACAGATGCTAAGGATAAATTTACCATCTATTCCTATAAAAAACCCGGAGAATATCTGGTAACACTGTATACAGAACAAAGCCAGGATCCTATCTATCACCGTATCAAAATTCTTCCGGCTTATGATGCTCTTGCAGAAGACGAAGTTTCAGTAGAAGACTCTTATGCAAAAGTAGATAATGATTTCAAATATCACCTGCAGCAGATTGCTAACGGAAACAGCTTCAACATGCATTACAATTACCTGTTGAAAACCTATCTGTGTAACAATGAAAATACTGTTGTAAAAGTAAATGACAGCAAAGTAAATAATTTTTACATGTATTGCGCAGGCCTTCAGTTTGACAAAAATACAGTGATCCAGACGGTAAAAGTAAATCTGGATGACACGCAAAACTGTGTAACTAAAGTAGATATAAATCAAAGCAAATAATTTCGTCCGGTCTTACGGATGTGCCAATCATAAAAAGATTAAATAGGATGAAAAATAAATTTCCTCTAGCAGCATATTATATAGGGTTATCAGTATTATTGACGAGTTGCCAGGTAAAACTGCCGTCAAAGAAAACCCCGGAGCCTTCACAATATGGGCAGGTGGATGCTTCCCCTGTCGTTAACGGATACCCAAAAAAGTCAGTTCCATGGATTGTTATTTCAGACAGATCAAGGAATACGGCTTATTTGGATAAAGATGATGAGAAGTCTTACAAAGAAGTGAAATTCCTTGAACCTTTAATGGTTTTAAAACATAGAGACGGAATGGTAAAAGTAGCGGAATATGTTCCGGATGCTTTAATGAAGAAAGTCTCGTCAAAATCTATCAAAACATATGGCTGGATCCAGGAGTCTGATCTCCTTCTTTGGAATAATGCTCTGAAAAGCGAAAAAACAGGGTATCCTGTAAGAGTAGCCGTAGTACCTAATAACAGCGAAGTCATCAGAAATGCTGAAAGGTACTATAAAAATGACTCTATTATGGTGTTTAATTCACCAAGTCTTATTGAGACAGCCAATGTAAAAATTCCTAACGGACAGATTGTATATGTATACAAGATGGCTGAAAATAACAAACGTTTCCTGGTAGGTAAAAAACCGTCTGTGGATATGGACAGTATCAACAAAGGTCTTTACGGATGGGTAAGCTCAAACGTAATTTCCAGCTGGGGAGAACGTTCTGCTATCAAGCTTAAAAATACAACAGGAATTACCGATACAACACTGGGGATTCATGAAGGACATCCAGGCGGATCTGCTTCAGATGCTGATAATAAAACGGCTGTTCTTCTTACGGATGTAAATAAGAGAACGCCGCTGGAAAATATCTTCCCGGTAAATCTTCCTTTAGAAGAAACTCCAACTCCTGATTCAAAGACAAAATACTTCACCAATATTTTAGATTACAGCAAGAACTTTGTTTCCAATGTATTAGGTGAACCTATTTATTTTGACCGTTACCGAGAGATTACGGAAAGAGATAAAAATATCAATATTGTTTTTGCATTAGATGTAAGTGCAGCCAATGCGCCTTATGCACCTATTGTAAAATCACTTTTACAGGATCTTCAGCTTAGATTTGAAAAACCATCGTATTTTAATAATGTTAAATATGGTGTGGTTTTATACAAAAACAATCCATGTGGAGAAAATATCTCTGTGTCTAACTTAAGTACAGATTACAGTAAGATTACCACATTTATTGATCAGAAGACCAATGAAATGAACTGTGCAAGCACTACCGGTTATCAGCCGGTAGGAGAGGCTCTTACAGCAGCAGGAAACCTTCTTTCAAATGTTTCTGATGAAACCAATATTGTGGTGACTGTAGGTACTTCTGCCAACCAAAGCGGAAATATGTACAGTGTCATCAGCTCGTTGACACAGGCTCAGGCAAGGTTAATCATGTTCCAGACCAGTGCAAGATCATCTGATACTTACAATGATTTTGTATTGATGGCTGAAAATGTGGTAACCAATACAGCGAAAAATATTGCTGAACTTAAAAAGCAGAAGATCATTAACCAATATGATGTTTTGACCAAGAACAACTTCAGCCTTGTAGAAGGAGATACCGGATTCTTCTCTTTAGCTTACCCTAAACAGAGTATGTCTCAGGGATTTGTTATCTTCCCTAAAAAAGGAGACATTACCACTCCGGGATACCTGAAAAAATCTGTTGACAGCCTTATTGCCCAAGTGACTTTGGATAATCAGACTGTTGATAAATCTCTTAATGAATATTTCCATTCATCCGTAGGAGCAGGAAGAACAGATGTAGATTTAAAATATAAATATCTGTACCCGGGACTTACCAATCCGGTTTCTGCCGGAATTGCAGCACAGCTGATCAACTATGGAAGCCCATTCCTTGTGAAAGGGTATATTCCAAAAGAGCTGAAAGATTTTACGCCGGGAATAGAAAAGGGAATCCTTATTTCTGAATCGGAATATGACAACTTAAAAGCTTTCTATACGGAAGTTTACAGAAATACTCAGGCCGACCGTGCAGACTTTAATCAGGCAAGAGCAGTGAAAGAGTATGTAAAGTTATTGAAGAAGTATAATCCTACGATAAAATTCTTAGATAAAGGAGCGCTTTATGAGCTGCCAATGTCTTACGCAATCGGAATGAGTACAGGATTTGACCTTTCTGAAGAAGAATTGATGGCCAAATATAAACTGAAAGGTTGGAAAAAATCAAAAGTTGTACCTGGTGAAACAGTAAAAAATTATTTCCAGCACTATAAGAACTTGGCAGACAGAATGCTTGCCAACAGAAATAACCCGGCTGTAAAAATTCAGCAGAACGGACAAACCTTCTACTGGCTTAATGAGTACTTTACCCCATCAAGAATTCCAACAGAACAACCGGAATATACAAAACATTAAGAAATTCATTTTATGATATCAAAAGCAGGAGTATAGACTTCTGCTTTTTTTGTAGTATAAAGACAAATCAACAAACCTTAAATCTTAAATTTTTAAACTTTGAATCCTTATATTTCTCTTTTATGTGTAAAAATATTTTTTATCCAAAAACTGAGATATAATTTAAAACATTGTGTTAATGGATGTTATAGTGTGGTTCGTAAATCCATTGTCGTAGAATTACGACAACAAATCGTAGAACTACTACAAAATCTCAGATTTATAGGGAAAAGTTTTTTTTAGCCGAAAAGAGCCTCTATATTTGCTAACACAATCACCGAATCACAAAATATTACTAACGATTAAATTTACTAATCATGGCCGAAAGAAATTCAAGAGGAATCTTAAAATTCAATAATGGAGAAGGGCAGAAGCTGTTAAAAATGAATTACAGCGTATCAAGATCTACGGACGTTTCAGGACGTGTAGCATCAGATCCTTCTAACGCATTAATCAAGGTTACAGTAGAGGCTACTGAAAAGTCAGACATCCTTGAAAGCTTACTAAACGGTAAATATAAGCCCACAGTAGGAGAAATTACTTTCAATAAGTCTCACGAAGAAGGAACATTGATTACACTGAACTGGCAAAACGGATATGTGATCCAGCATCAGGTAGACTTTGACGCAATTGACAGCAACAGTATGCTGATCAGCTTCGTCATCAGTGCTGAAACAATTGACTACGGTACTTCTCAATACGCTGGGCTATGGCCATCCAGCTAAAATTTACACACATTATCAACATTCATAAGAAAGAAGACTGTCCCTATTTAAGACGGTCTTTTTTTGCCTGAATGAAAAACTATACCTGAGAATTTTATTTTATAACATATTTATATAGTGTCTGTTACATAAATTTTGTTATCTTTAATACCAAACATAAACACAAAGCATATGAAAACCGAGTCAAAGACCAAAGGATCTTCTTTCCGTCCATCTCAGAATGCAGACGGGATATCCGAGAATCATCATGCAGGCATCAACCGGCTTGTCAAATTATCACTGGTTGTAGAAGGTAAAATTATTAAGTACTATAAACATTTCACCCTTAAACAAAAAGCGGGTCACCACCACGAATTTAATCTTATTCTTGCTCACGATGCGTTGGGAGACCGGCAGAGCCATACCCTTGAAGAAGCCAACAAATTTCTGGGAAAACGCCTTACAGCTGTGATTTCCTACAAAGATATTGAGAAAAGTCCGGAAAGAAATTTTGTCGGGGTTATTACCAAAGTAGGATTCAGTCAGGAAAAAATGAGTCTGGGAAATATTGTGCTTTCCGGATACAGCCCCACGATCTTACTGGACGGTGCTCCCCATATTCAGAGCTTTGGCGGCAGCCAGCCTGTTAATATGGGTATCATAGCCAAAGAAGTAATACAACAGGGAATAGATAAAGAACGGTTTGATATAAGAATCGATACCAATGATTATTCCCAGATCATTTACAGCAGCCAGTATAACGAAACCCATTACAATTATCTGTCGAGAATGGCAGAAGCTTATGGGGAACAATTTTATTATGATGGTGAAGTCTTGCATTTTGGAAAACTTCCTCCACAGAATAAACCTATAAAACTATTATATGGAAGCAATGCTGATAACATAAGGGTAGAGCTCAAAGCGGCTCACACAAAACCTCAGTATTATGGCTATAACAGCAGTAAACATGAAAAACTGACTTCCGGGGAAACTCCGGTTGACCATTTAAGTGATTTAGCCCGTACAGCATATACGCATAACGATAAAATATATAAAACCCCGGCACTGCAGGTTGCACCTATCAAAGCAACAACGCACCTGGATGTGGAGCATTCTCAAAGAAGTGCATCAGGAAGTGAAGCGGTTAATGTATTTTCGGTTTCCGGATCTACAACCGTTCCTTTTTTGCATCCCGGATGTATTGCTGATATTCATATGAGAAAACCGGACAGCAGTGAAACATCTTATTTCACGAAGGTGATGGTAACAGAAGCGGTTCATGAAATTGATACGATCGGACATTACACAGGAACTTTCGAATCCATTGCCGCAGACACAGGTTTTCTGCCCAAACCGGAATTTACGGTACCGGCTGCCCAGCCACAGATTGCAACGGTAATTTCCAATACTGATCTGGAAGGGCAGGGAAGAGTTCAGGTAAGATTCGACTGGCAGATGAATGATACTACTCATTTTATCCGGGTAATGAGCCCTGATGCTGGAGGAACCGATCAGATCACACAAAATCGTGGTTATGTTGCTATTCCGGAAATAGGAGATCAGGTAATGGTTAATTTCGTTCATAGCCATCCGGACAGACCCTTCGTGATGGGAGGAATGTTCCATGGTGGAATAGGTCTTGGCGGAGGTGCAGACAACCGGGTAAAATCTATACAAACACGAAGCGGCCACAGAATCGTTTTCACAGAAGATGAAAGTATCATTATTACAGATAAGAGCGGCAATGAGATCCATCTGGATACGACGGGCAGTAATATCAATATCACGGCACCGGAAACCATGACCCTGAACTGTAAGAATATGAACATCAATGTAGGTGAAAATATGACTACGACGGTGGGAATGAATAAAGCAGACAGTATCGGATTAAATAATACTGAGACTGTAGGCGCTATGAAACTTACTTCGGTCATAGGAAATGTAAGTACGTTCATTACGGGTAAACTTACTGAAATTATTGAAGGAGATGTACACAGCGAAACAAAGAAGGAAAGAAATGAAATTTCTGAAAAAGAAATTAACATTACCTCCAATGCTTCCATCAATAAACACGCCCAGCAAGAAGTACAAAACAACAGCGGAGAGAGATCTAAAGCCTATTAATTATGAGCAGAACGAGAATTGTAAAAGGCACCTACAACAAAATCTCTCATGAAAATCATAATATGTATTCTCAGGAGAGTATTATTTCACGTGCCATGAAATGGATTTCTGAAAAGGGTAATGATAAAGGAGTGAGCCATAATACGCCAAGCGATCCTCCTCCTTCTGAAATAAAAGCAAAATGTATTGTTCACTTTCGCAGTAAAAATGGTTGGCAGGGTGAAGATTATGGTTTTGACTGGATGAGATTGGGGGAGACTTCTAATTTTGGTGATGTTGATTATGAAAATATTATAGCAAAGCAATATACGGATGCTACTTATACAACATTGGAAAGAAATATCAATGAATATGATGGGAGTTTTAAAAAGGCACCTGTCTTATATTCTAAACTTAAGCAAATATATGGTGTTTACAGTATTCCGTGGAAGAAAAAAGCAGATGGTACTCTCGAAAATTATTATTGTTCCTGGTTATCACTTTACCCTTCCCAGATCAAGGATAGTAAAACAAATCAGCTTACTGCATCTAATTTTAAAAATACCAAAGCTGTTTTAAGCCTCAATATTGAAGTAGATGAAGAACCGGACACTTTAAAATTTAAAGAAAATAAATTTTTCAAAATTTCTCCTATGGAAATTTCTCCTAAAACCAAAGGGAAACACAATCTTAAAGATTTTGTAACCATAGAATGTTTGGAAGAGTTTTCAAATGATCAGGTTATAGAAGTTATCGCAGTAAAAAAAGACAATGCGGGTATTGAAACTTCTGAAGTCGCGGGGAGATTAAAGGTTTGGGCTAATCATGCTGCCAAAAGGAAAAAAACTAAGTTTTTAATTATTGAATTAAAGACCCCTGAGCTCACACCTGGAGCTATTTCAAAAACTGGTAATTCCGTTGGACAGAAAGAATTGTTTGAAAATTATTTACGCCAGGCGTTGATAGAAGCAGATGTAGAAACGGAAACTGTAGACGTATCTACAGATTCCCATTTTAAAGCAGGTGGTAAGTATGTCATTGGAGGTAAAATTGCTGCTTATTATCAACCATCAGGTAATGCTCCATCGGGGTTTGTTACTCTTCAAAATTATATATATGATAAACTGAAAACGCAGTTGAAAAATAATAAAATTCCTGAAGCAAAATATGATAATCACTACATTGCTATTTATCTCGGAGAAAGTGGAGGATTTGTAGATGCTTCTAATCATGTAATTGCGCTCAATGGATATAGTAATGGCAGGTTTGTGGTATTATTTCCAACAAAAAATAATCAAACAGCAGCTCACGAATTTCTTCATAGCTTTGCATTACCTCACAGTTTTACTAATTCAGAAGCCGATGCAAAAGCACAGTTTACTTATGAATATGCTAAGACAGAAAATATTATGGATTATTCTCATCACATTCCCGAAACACGTTATAATCTTTGGAAATGGCAATGGATGATAGCTAATACAAATACCAAATAATTATGAAAAAAATATTTTTATTATTCTGCTTATTGATACTTTTTTCATGTAAATCTCAAAAAAGAAATATGATAATTCCTACAATAGATAACAAATTTGAAAAGTTTGATATAGACAAATTTAGTAAATCAACAAAAAAAGAAACTGATGTTGTAAGAGAGTTTCTGCCCAATGGAAATTATATTGAAATGAGTATGGCAAACTCTGGCAAATATTATACTGAATCATATAAAGGTTCTTATTTTATGCAGTCTAAATCATATTATCCAAATGGAAATATAAAATATAAGGGTATTATGTTTAATGTACCTTGGGGAGCTCCTTTCCAGAAAGGAATCTGGTATGAGTTTGATGAAAATGGAAAGTTGATTAAAGAGGTTGATTATGATAAGCCTTATAAATTTACATTTGAAGATATTTTAAAATTCTGTGAAAAAGAAGTTATTCCCATTACAAAAGGTCCGGTATTACAAAGTACAGGTTTTCATACTATAATTTCAAGAAGAATAGAAAATGAAAAACCTATTTGGGAAATAGAATGGTTAAAGAAGTCGAATCGTGTTGAAAATATAATTTTGGATGGTATTTCCGGTAAAGTAATTTCAAGAAGAGAGTCAGAATTTATAAACAATTGATTTAAGTTATGAACCAACAGTGGGAATTACATTTTGAATGTCATTAGCATATCACAATGTATTATTGGCAATGAAAAAACAATCAATCTACAAAAAGAATATTATGAATAAAATAATAATATTAGCTGGATTGGGCTTTTTTACTCAATTTCAATCGCAGGAATTACAAGAGACAATGATTCCAAAAATTAGTAATGAATTTGAAAAGATTACTATACAGAATTCTAAGAAAAAAGATGATGACAGATGTATTGAGACTCCGGAAGGAAGAAAAGAAATCTTTTCTGCTTCTAAAGATGGATATAGATTAAGCATTTACTATGAGAATTCTTTTTATAAATCAGATAAATTCTATTATAAAGATGGTTACATAAAAAATAAATCATTGTCATTTAACATGGGCTCTCCCGTAGGAATATTATATCATTTTGATAAATCAGGTAAGCTTATTAAAGAAGAAAATATAGATGAAGGATATAATTTTACTCCTGAAAAGGTAATAATTTATTGCGAAAAGAATAAAATTGAGCTTCCGAAAGGGTATCATGATTCCGGGTTTTATACACGGGTTATAAAAGATGTTCTCAATGGTAAAAAAGTTTGGGTAATCGAATACCTTATTCCGGATGGAGATATTCAAAAAGTTGTTTTAGATGGCCAATCAGGTGCAGAACTGGAGAAAAAAGTGGTTCCGTTTGTGAAAAGTTAATAATAAAATGCTTTGAAAAGAATATTCATTTTTCTATTTTAACCGGAAGGAGATACAGAAAGTAATTTACTACAATATGTCACCATCAGACTAGGATTAAAAACAAAAAAACACCGTTGTTACTTCTCTAATTGAAGAATTAACTATCTTTATATCGTTTAGAATAAATTAATTAATTTTAGCTTCACAAAAAGAACAAATTTTTATGCTTTGGTAAAAAGTGTGAATAATATAGATTAAAACCATCAAATCTGCATAATAAACAGAACGCAAATATATTAATATAAGAAAATTATAAATGGGAGTACTAGTAACCAACGAAACAGTAAAGCAACTATTTCACATTGCTCAGTCGATAGCGAAGGAAAATTATAATGGAACTTATGGAGGCCCGCATATTTTGCAGGCTTTAATGCATAAAGATATTGGACTTAATGAATTCCTGAAAAGTATAGATAAAGACCCGGGCTATTTCTACGAATGGGCAGATGTCCGTATCGAAGAATATCCGAAAACCAACCACCTTCCCGATGAGGTTGGTCAGGATGATGCCATAGATACCCTTATTGAAGAAGCTGATGATATCCGGTTAAAATTAGGGCTGGACGAAATTACTCCAATTTGTATCCTTACCGCCATTGTAAAGCCACAGGTGGTATTCTCACTTCAGCAGCTGAAATCACTTCCGCTGAGAGAACATGAGATATTCAATCTGTACAGAAAGGATACTCCGTTTACCGTTTCAGAAGACGGAAATTTCTCATCACTGTTTTCAAATGGTTCAGCAGATTATTCCGATGCTTCCTTTCCTTCCATTAAAAGCTATTGTGTAGACAGAACAGCACAGGCAAGAAAAGGAGAAATCGAAAATATTATCGGTAGAGATAAAGAACTCAGAATGCTGGTAGAAATCCTTTGCCGTAGAAGCAAACCGAATGTGATCATCATCGGAGAGCCGGGAGTAGGAAAAACAGCTTTGGTAGAAGGTTTTGCAACAGAAATTATTAAAGGAAATGTTCCTGAAATGCTTAAAAACGGTACCCTTTTAGAACTGGACACCGGAGCATTACTGGCAGGAACTTCTTATAAAGGCGAAATTGAAGACCGCCTGAAAAAAGTCATTAATGAATGTAAGAAAATTGAAAAAGCCATTCTCTTCATTGATGAAATTCATACCCTTTTAGACCCGAAAGGAAGCATCGGAAACGTTGCCAATCTTTTGAAACCTGAGCTTGCCAGAGGTGAAATTACCGTAATCGGAGCTACCACTCAGGAAGAATACCGAAAAATTATTGAGCCGGAACAGGCTTTTAACCGCCGCTTTGAAGTGTTAACCGTTCTTGAACCGGATGAGAAAACCTGTGTCAAAATGATAGATGTACTCCTTGAAGGATACAAAAAGCACCACGGTATTGAAGTGGAAAAAACAGCCCTTCCGGAATGTGTACGTCTTGCCAAAAGATATGCAAAAGGTAAAAAATTGCCGGACGCCGCTATTGACTTACTAGACAGAACAATGGCCGCCATCAAAATGCTTGATGAATTATCAGAAAAAGAACTGAACAGCTGGAAAGAAAGCTATGATAATATTTTAAAAGAAGAATATGCAGACAGTAAAGATAAAGCAGATGAACTGATCTGGACTTATAACCTGTTGAGAGATAAGATAAGTCCGATTTTGTGGGGTTCACTGAGTGAGCAGCCATCGATTGACAATTCTATGCCTGTAGATCAGATTCAGAAGATTATTGAAGATACCTACGCAGAACTTTTACAGCATGCCGCCAAAAAAAGAGAAAAAGTAGACCGATTGGAGCTTGCTGCTGTAATGGCTGCCAAAACCAATATCCCGATCGGAAAAATTCAGGCTCAGGAAAAAGAAAAACTTCTGAATATGGAATCTCTTCTGTTGAACAGAGTCGTAGGACAGGATCATGCATTAAAAATCCTTTCTGATGCTATTGTTGAAAACCGAAGCGGATTAAATAAACCGGGACAGCCCATCGGATCATTCTTCCTTCTGGGACCTACCGGAACCGGGAAAACTGAGCTGGCAAAATCAATGGCAGAATTACTTTTCAATGATGAGAAAGCAATGGTACGCTTTGATATGTCAGAATTTAAAGAAGAACATTCCGCAGCTTTGCTATACGGGGCGCCTCCGGGATATGTAGGATACGAAGAAGGAGGTATGCTTGTTAATAAAATCAGACAGCAGCCTTATACCGTTGTATTATTTGATGAAATTGAAAAAGCCCATCATTCAGTTTTTGACGTATTCCTTCAGATTATGGACGAAGGAAAAGTGCATGATAAATTAGGGAAAGAAGGAGATTTCAGCAATGCATTGATCCTGTTTACCTCCAATATCGGAAGTGAAGAAATTGTAAAACAGTTTGAAGAAGGAAAAATTCCGGAATCATCTTCACTGATGCAGATTATGTCAAACTCCGGACGGTTCAGACCTGAGTTCCTGGCAAGAATCACAGAGATTATTCCTTTTGCACCGATCACAGAATCTATTGCGGAAAGAATCTTTAATATTCAGTTGAAATCACTTCATACTTCATTAACAAGATTGGGAATTGCTTTAAAAATTAGCGATGAAGCAGTGAAGAATCTCGCATTGGGAGGATTCAGCAGCAAATATGGAGCGAGACAGATCTCTGGAGTAATCCGTGCACAGCTTGCAAGACCAATCTCTAAAATGATTGTCAGAGAAGAAGTAAAATCCGGCCAGACCATTCATGTAGATTGGAATAAAGACGAAGAAAAATTAAGCTGGAACGTAGAGTAAATATAAAGTAAAAAGGCAAATTTATTACCCGCTTTTGTCTTTTAGCTTATAAATAGAATTACAATGAAAACAATTGTCAGAAATATCTTTACAGGTTTTCTATTATTAGGATCCGTTATCATGATCAACGGACAGTTTCTTGCCGCTTCCGACACCTCGGAAAGCAGTGTGAAAAAGTATAAAGGTATCATTAATGCCAATAAAGATCTTGTAGAATTTATTGAACAATTACTCCTTCAGAAAGGGCTTCCCAAGCATTTGAGAAACCTGGCCCTGATAGAATCCCATTTTGACAGAAATATTACCTCAGGAGCCGGAGCAGTAGGTATCTGGCAGTTTATGACATCACATGCCAACCAGTACGGACTTACAGAGCAGGGACGTACAGATATTTATAAAAGTACTAAAACCGCTACGATTTCTTTAAGTAATCTTTATAAAAAGTACAATAATTGGGTGACTGTGGTGGCTGCCTATAACTGTGGTGAAGGAAATATTGCCAAAGCGATGGAAGCCGCAGGTTCTTCCCAATACCATGTGTTTTATAAATATCTTCCGGGAGAAACCATTAATCATGTGAAGAAATATCTTAATGCATGCTATGCAACAGGAGAGCTTCAGAGTGTATTGAATAACTATAATTCTGCAAGACTCAACAAGATTTTCTTTGAAGGCGACCGTAAAGAGACTGCTGCTGCGCTTTCGGAAACGGAGATCAATGCAGGGTTCAACCTGAACATTGTTGCTGCTGAATTGAACGTTGATGTAGACAAAATCCTTGCCTGGAATCCCGGAATCGTGGAAGAACTCCAGAAAAAAGGAGAAAGCCCATTCTATCTTCCGGTGGATCTGATGCCAGATTTTCTTTTGAGAAAAAATAAAATATTGGTTCGCTCCATAAAAGAAGGCGGAAAAACTCAACAGTAAATGATATCAATACCATAAAAAGCAATCAGTTAATCTGGTTGCTTCTCTTATTATGCGACCTGTTAAAATCAGCCAATTTTTTATTAATAAACTCTTAATATTTCTCACTTAAGTGTAAAATTATTGTTTTTATCATTTGTTTTTAGTTAATTAAAAACCTTTGCTGATGAGGTTTTGAATGGATTTTTTAAATCCATTGTCGTAGAATTACTACAAGAAATCGTAGAATTACTACAAATTTTCAGATTTCGATTCAAAAGCTTTTTTTAGCGGAAAAGAGCCTCTATATTTGCTAACACAATCACCGAATCACAAAATATTAACGATCAAAATTTACAATCATGGCCGAAAGAAATTCAAGAGGAATCTTAAAATTCAACAACGGAGAAGGACAAAAGCTGTTAAAAATGAACTACAGCGTATCAAGATCTACAGACGTTTCAGGACGTGTAGCATCAGATCCTTCTAATGCATTGATCAAGGTTACAGTAGAAGCTACTGAAAAATCAGACATCCTTGAAAGCTTACTAAACGGTAAATATAAGCCCACAGTAGGAGAGATTACTTTCAACAAATCTCACGAAGAAGGAACATTAATCACTTTGAAATGGGAAAACGGATACGTAATCCAGCACGAAGTAGACTTCGACGCAATCGACAGCAACAGTATGCTGATCAGCTTCGTCATCAGTGCTGAAACAATTGATTATGGTACTGCTCAATTCGCTGGGCTATGGCCTTCAGCAGGTAAATAAGCCTATTCATCATCTTAGTAAAAATAAAATTGGTACAGAACAGTACACTCATCCGGGTATACTGTTCTGTTTTTCCGTTTAGAAGAATTCCGTAAATCATTTTAAAAAAAATGATTGATGCCCAAGTGATTCATCAACCTCTTATTTCTATGCTGCAAATATCAGCAGTTTATTGACTATTTAACTTAAATACAAAATGCTATGTTTCAGGATGATAAAAAAATTAAAGTAGCAAGCCCGAAAAACGAGATAAAGGCGGGTAAACAGCAGTTGAAAAATACAGCAGAGGAGAATGTTACCAAAAAAACAGAAGGAAAATTGAATAAGGCAGATGAAAAAGTAAAAAAGGTAGCAAAAGCCGGACAACAAAATTTAAATGCTCTGCAAGGCGCAGATATGTTTATGAACCAAACTTTTGTACCAAACAATCCTTCTATTGTTGACAATAAAGTGTGGGCGAAACAGCCTACTTCAAAAATACACAATGCTGAAGCCATTGCGGAAAGTTTTATTGCAGGAATCAATCGTGTGGTAAGGCTGGATGTTATAATTGAAGGACAGATTATCAGACATTTTAAGCATTTCAAACTTACTCAAAGTGCAACAAAACACCATGAATTTTGTTTAATGCTTGCTCATGATACCCTTGGCAATGCAGAAAATCATAACCTTCAGGAAGCCCAGAGCTTTTTAGGGAAAAGAATTACCACTGTATTTAAATATAAAGATATTGAAAAAGGTGCTGAACGTAACTTTGTGGGAGTTATTACAGAAGTAGGATTCAGCCAGGAAAAAGGAAGTCTTGGAAATATAGTCCTTAAAGGTTTCAGCCCGACAGTACTTTTGGATGCAGCTCCACATATTCAGAGTTTTGGAGGTGCACAGCCGGTTAGTTTGAACAGTATTGCTGATCAGGTTATCCGTGAAGGGCTGGGGCAAAATAAATTCGATTTCAGAATTGGTGCCCAGCATGGAAATGTTGCCTACAGTTCGCAGTATGAAGAAACCCATTACAATTATCTGGCTAGAATGGCTGAAGCATATGGAGAGCAGTTTTATTATGATGGTGAAGTATTGCATTTTGGAAAACTCCCTCCTCAGGAAAAACCTGTTAAGCTTACCTATGGAAGCAGTGTGAGTGATATTGCTGTCAGAATGAAGGCACAGCACGTCAATCCTACATTTTATGGCTATAACAGCAGTAAAAATGAAAAACTGACCACCGGAAGCTCGAAGATCAGCCATACCTCAGATATTGCAAGAAGAGCCTACGAAATCTCAGAAAAAACCTTCACCACACCTTCTTTGAGAGTAGCTCCCATAAAAGCAGCTTCTTTTATGGATATTGATGCTTCTCAGAAAGGAACAGCAGGGAGTAAGGCCTCAGAAGTATTTGTTACTTCCGGAACTACAACTGTTCCGTTTTTGTATCCCGGATGTACAGCAGATATAGAAATGCGTAAATCCTCAACCAATGAAACCTCTTATTTTACCAAACTGATGATTGTAGAAGTTACCCATGAAGTAGATGCAAGAGGGTACTATGATGGTAAATTTGAAGCGATCGCGGCCGATACAGGTTTCCTGCCACGTCCTGAATTTGAAACTCCAAGAGCTGAGGCTCAGTTTGCAAAAGTTATTTCCAATACAGACCCGATGAATCAGGGAAGAGTTCAGGTACAGTTTGACTGGCAAAACGGACCGGATAGCACAGAATTTATCCGTGTCATGTCTCCGGATGCGGGAAGCAGTGATAAAGTCAATAAAAACCGTGGGTTCATGTCAATTCCCGAAGTGGGAGATCAGGTTATTGTCAATTTTGTACACCAGCATCCTGACCGTCCGTTTGTAATGGGAGGAATGTTCCATGGAAGTATCGGAGCCGGAGGCGGCGCCGGAAATAATATAATGAGCTTTAGCGGAAGAAGTGGTGCAGAACTCAAGTATGATAACGGAGCAGGATCTATGAATCTTAAAGATCAGGGTGGCGCCAATATGTTCTTTGATGGATCAGGAAATGTAGTACACAATGCCAATAACAACAGTACTAAAACCGTTGGTAATGATAAAACAGATAAGGTTGGAAATAATAAAAAACTGGAAGTAGGCTGTGACCATATTGCTGATGTGGGTAATACCCATAAAGTTTCTGTAGGTAAAGATCAGAGCGTCTTTACGATGGATAACGCAGGCGTTATTGATTTGACAGGAGCTCAGAAAATTACGATCAAAGTAGGAAACAGCGAAATTGTCATTACCGGAACTAAGGTTTCTATTAAAAGTGATGAAATAGACATTAGCGGAGGTGGCGCAACAGCTAATTTTAAAGGCATTACAAAAATAACAGGATCAGAGGTAGATATTAATTAACAGGATGGAGTTTATAAAATACGAGATTAAAAAAGGAGATACCTTAGAATCTCTTGCAGAGAAACAAGGTACGTCGGTTAAAGAGCTTGTTAATTTCCATAACCTGTATTGTGGAACAACAAATTTTATTATCGGAGAAAAACTTCCTGTTCATCTGCAATATCTGTTTTTGGAAAAGAAAACGGGAGAAGAAATCAATAAAGCAATAGAAGACCGAAAATTTCCTCATAAAGCAAGATACAGATGCGAACAGTTCAATACCACAAAGGTTGAAGATAGAATCACATTCCATTGCAATACAAAAAAAGAATACGTCGTTGAAAAAGATGCATCCCTTTCAAAAGCTAAGGTTCAGCTTAAAGAATATCTATATAAAATAAATCCTGAAAATATGGCTCTCGCTATAGAAGCCGTAAAAGAACTGGAATTTGATAAGGAAAATGTAATTTTCGATTTAAATGATGACCAAACCATAAAAGGAGTACAAAACTTTCCTGAGATCAAAGAGAAATGGGAGCTTTTTAAGCCTAAATTAAAAGCTTCGGAATTTTACAGACAGGTGGAAAAAATCAATTCAAAAGCTGCTGAAGACATCATCAAGGGCGGCGGATTAGAGTTTGAGAACGAAGCCAATCTGAGAAAAACCTATGACAAATCCCTTCTTTATCACGTATTATTTAATGATTATGATGCGCGAAAAAAAAAGGAACAAAATAATGTTTTAAAGTTTATTTCACAGATATTTGTTAATATCCCTATTGAACTGGAATTGCAGCACAGCATCATAAAAGAAGATGATTATTTTATAGAGTTCCGAACTGTGGGAACACTTTTAAAAGATAAAATAGATAATAGGACACTAGAAGAACAATACAACAAATTCTACAAACCTATTATCGAATATGGTTTTAGTGAATATAATTATGATTATCGGATCAGAAGAATGGTCGATAAAAAAACAGGAACTATTGTGAATGCTTCGGCATTAATGAAAGAAGAAGTGAAAAATAATTATCAGTTTGTAACCCAGTTTGATCTGAAACAAATTGAGTATTAAAAGTAATTTTTAAGTATGGCCGAAAATAAAGTCTTTACATTCAATAACGTTTTGCCGTATCATATTGCCAGAACTCTTTTGGTTATTATACCATGTCTGATTTTATACGGAGCATTATATTATTTTTTATTCAAAGGAATATTCAGACTTTCATTTGTGATGTTCTTTACTCTCTTTTATTTTGGAACCTGTTATCTTGTTCTCAAAGCCCTTTCCGTTAAAGTAAAGATGTGGTTTGATGAAAACTATTTTTATATCCAGAAGGGAAAACAATCTCCTGAAAAATATTCCAAAACAGACATTGAAGGCTTTTACGCTTATGATTATGAAACCAAAGCAGCATCGTTGAAAAGTTCAAAAATATATTTCAGATTTTGTCTGAAGAATAAAAATGATATCTATTTAAATGACGTTGAATACAAGAATAAATATGAAGAGGAAAAAGGAAATGAGCTTACGAAATTTCTAAAGTCTGCTCAGAAAGAACTCCATTTTTCAAAAATAGAAAAGAAAAGTCTTCAGAATATTTACTGGTATTCACCATAGAGTTAAAGCCTGTAACTCTGAAAATTTAAATGAATTCACTTATTTCAGGATGTTTTTAATCAATAAAATGTAACATTATGAGTGCTTCCTATATACCCAAAGATGTTTACACGGTGTGTACATTTCAAACCGATTCAGAACCAAGACAATTAATCCCTACAAGAGAACCCATTACTGTTTTCTATGGATCAGACAGGACACGGCCTTTATTAACAATAGAAGACCGTAATATTAATAAAGAATTTCCCTGTAAAAGCCCTAAAAATGCTATGTGGGGATTCCTCTGCTTTGGAGCAGGCCTTATTGTGGGAGCGCTTCTTGTATTATCCGGCCCTGTTGGCTGGGCGGCATTGGCTGTGGGAGTAGCGGTTCTCGCATGTGGAGCTGCTGCAGCATATCATGCTACGAAAATAAACCACTTATGTACAGGCTCTTTAGGAAAAGGAAACTGGAAAATTGAACATGAAAAAGTAAAATTTGATCAGTTTAAGGCCATTACCCAGAACTCTATACTGGTTTGTGATACCGGAGGATTGTTAAGCCCTATTTTCAGTTATTCTGTGGCCAAAAAATATGCACTGCAGATTGAGAGTAATAATGGAAAAGAAATCGTTCTCAACGCAGCGGCTTCTTTCTTTGGAGGAGCAGGAATTGTTATTGCCGGAGCAGAAATGGGAATCGCTAAAACACTATTATGGATGGGAGGAACCATGGCTGCAATGAACGAAGGAAGTTACTGGGAAAGAGAGATAATCAGAAATAATTCATTGGAAGATAATAGCCATTATCAGGATATGAATAAAGAAGCTGATGAAAACAGCCGAATTCCGGGATATTTAAAAGATCTACCGGAGAGTGTTACAGGAATAACACCATCAGACCTTGCCAGCCCGGATATTCTGGAGCTCAATGAAAAAGGAGGATTAGCCAGCAGAGATGGTAAAACCCCTATTTTCTTTAATGGAAAATGGTATGTTCAGGATTGGCAGAAAAACTTAATAGAAATAAAACAGGGAACCGCTTTATCTCAGGATTTGACAGCTCTGGAAGGAGTAGATTCCCGGGAAGTATGGAAAACACCCGAAGGAAAGGCCATTGTAGAAAATATCCGTAACGGCAAATATTCAGAATCTCTGGTAGCAACCGCAAAAGATGGCTTAGGAAGAGTGCGTCCCCGTAATTTACCGAATTTAGCCAAAGAACTTCCCAGCATAAAAATGCAGAATATTAAAAATATTGGTAAACTGGGAGTAAAAGGCGGTGGGTTTATCGGTTTCTTTTTTCCATTTATCGCTACTTATTTTTCTGAAGACTCAAGAAGAATATTAGCCAATGCAATGGCTGAAGATGCCGGAAACGGAATACATATCATTGCAATGGATGCATAATTCAAACCTATTTTTTTAATTAAAAAAAGATAACATATGGAGACCTGAATAAGGTCTTTTTTTATACGATTGAATACATTTTCTGTATTTTATTTCTCTTGGTAGTGTAATAAATTGCGATCTGCTCATGTTTTTTAAACGTATTTAAAATATTTATTTATAGCGCTTTGTATTTTGTTTTTAAATCTAATGTCGTAGAATTACGACAACAAATCGTAGAACTACGACATCAAATCGTACAATTACGACACTTTTTCAGATTTCCGTTCAATTGCTTTTTTTTCAAAACCAGGGGCTTTATCTTTGTTATATAATTATTGAATTACAATTTATTACTAACGATTAAAATTTACAATCATGGCAGAAAGAAATTCAAGAGGAATCTTAAAATTCAACAACGGTGAAGGACAGAAACTGTTAAAAATGAACTACAGCGTATCAAGATCTACAGACGTTTCAGGACGTGTAGCATCAGATCCTTCTAACGCATTAATCAAGGTGACAGTAGAAGCTACTGAAAAGTCAGACATCCTTGAAAGCTTACTAAACGGTAAATATAAGCCAACAGTAGGAGAAATCACTTTCAACAAATCTCACGAAGAAGGAACACTGATCACTTTGAAATGGGAAAACGGATACGTAATCCAGCACGAAGTAGACTTCGACGCAATTGACAGCAACAGTATGCTGATCAGCTTCGTAGTAAGTGCTGAAACCATTGACTATGGTACTTCCCAGTACGCAGGACTATGGCCTTCTTCAGGTAAATAATCCCATAAACTTAAATAAAAAAAGAAACAGTATGCCTTTGGGTATGCTGTTTTGTTTTTATAAAGACGTAGCTGTCAAAATAATGAGAATGGAAAGCTATTGAAATGAGAATGAACAAACCCGTTTCAAAACAATAGCTGCTAAAAAGAGATTACCATACTACGCACCTCGCACCCACTAATCCCGAATCTCCAATCCCGAAACCCTCCCTCAAACTATCAACTTTTACTCCTATTTTCTTATATTTGTTCATTATTCAAAATATGGACGCAACACAAGATAAAAGGCTGTTTCTCATCGATGCTTATGCGATGATTTTCAGAGGATATTACGCATTAATCAGGAATCCGAGACTCACCAGCAAAGGGCTGGATACTTCTGCCATCTTCGGTTTTACCAATTCTTTGATAGAGTTGATCAGAAGAGAAAAACCAACACACCTGGCAGTCGTTTTTGATGTGGGGCAGGCGAGTGTAAGAACGGATGACTATTCAGATTACAAAGCTAACAGAAGTGAAACTCCTGAAGCAATCAAAATTGCAGTTCCATATATTCACAAAATTCTGGAAGCCATGCATATCCCCATTCTTGGAGTAGAAGGATATGAAGCCGATGATGTTATTGGGACTATTGCGTGCAAAGCCGAAAAGGAAGGATATACCACTTTCATGGTGACACCGGATAAAGATTTTGCACAGCTTGTTACCGATAAAATCAAAATTTATAAACCAGGTTTAAAAGGTGGTGACATTGAAATTCTCGGAGTTGAAGAAGTAAAGGCAAAATATGAGATTGAAGACCCGAAACAGGTTATTGATTTCCTTGCCATGATGGGAGATGCGGTAGATAATATTCCGGGATTGGAAGGCGTAGGAGAGAAAACTGCCATGAAGTTCCTGAAAGAATTCGGCAGCATTGAAAATTTATTAGCCAATACGGATAAACTGAAAGGGAAACTGAAAGAAAAAGTAGAAGCTTCTGCAGAGCGTGGTATTATGTCTAAAAAATTAGCGACCATCATCTGTGATGCTCCGGTAGAATTCCATCAGGAGCAATACGATCTTGAAACTCCGGATTTTGAAAAAGTAAAAGAGGTCTTTGATGAAATAGAATTCCGAAGATTATACGAAAACCTTTACAGGGCTTTTGCTCCTGCTGCTGTAGAAACAGTGGTTGTAAGCGAGGTAGAAGTAAAACAGACTCCGGCCGGAACCGAAGTAAAAGGACAGGTTATGCAGCTTGATCTTTTTGCCAATTTTGAGGAATTGGATCAGGCGACTTCTACAAAGTCGACGATTGAGAATAATGATCACCTTTATCAGTTTATCAATAATCCGAAAGCACAGAAAAAACTGGTAGACAACCTGTTGCAGCAGAAAGTGGTTTGTTTTGATACAGAAACCACATCATTAAATGAGCTGGAAGCAGAATTGGTAGGAATGAGCTTCTCTTATAAAAAAGGACTTGCTTACTACATTCCGCTCTCTGAAAACAGGGAAGAAGTATTGCAGACTTTGGAGATTTTCAGACCATTTTTTGAAAAAGAAGATCTGCTGAAAATTGCTCACAATCTTAAATTTGATTATAAAGTTTTAAAACAATACGACATCACCGTGAAAGGCGCCATGTTTGATACCATGATTGCCCACTATCTACTGAATCCGGACGGAAGACACGGGATGGATTATCTTTCGGAAGTATATCTGAACTATAAACCCGTATCCATTGAAACCATCATCGGAAAAAAAGGAAAAAAACAAGGCAATTTCAGAGATGCTGATCTGAGAACGCAAACCGATTACGCCGCGGAAGATGCAGACATAACTTTCCAGCTGTATGAGCTGTTCGCACCACAGCTGAAAAAAGAAAACCTTGAGGAACTTTTCTACAATATAGAAATGCCTCTGATGGAAGTGCTGGCGAAAATGGAACTGGCAGGAATTTATCTGGATGAAAAATGGCTGGCACAGGAAAGTGTTGACCTTGAGAATGATCTGAAGCAGCTGGAAACAAAGATTTTTGAACTTTCAGGAGAAGAATTCAACATGAATTCACCTAAACAGCTGGGAGAGATTCTTTTTGAAAAAATGCAGCTGGATCCGAAAGCCAAAAAAACAAAAACGGGACAATATGCAACCTCAGAAGACGTTCTTCAGAAGCTGACTTCAAAACATGAGATCATCAAGCATATCCTGGAATACAGAACATATCAGAAATTAAAATCAACCTATGTAGATGCCCTGCCTTCACAGATTGAGAAAAAAGATAACAGAGTACATACCAATTTCTCACAAACCACAGCCGCTACAGGCCGTTTGGCGAGTGTAAACCCGAACCTGCAGAATATTCCGATCCGAACGGTGAGAGGACAGCAGATTCGTGGAGCTTTTGTTTCCGGAGAAGGAAAGAAGATTATTTCTGCCGATTATTCACAGATTGAACTTCGTTTAATTGCTGAAATTTCAGGAGAGGATAATATGATCAAAGCCTTTCAGGATGGAGAAGATATCCACGCTTCTACGGCTGCAAAGCTCTTTAAAATTCCTCTGGCTGAGGTATCCAAAACCCAGAGAAGCCAGGCTAAGACCGTAAACTTCGGTATTATTTACGGGCAGGGAGCTTTTGCTTTGGCAGAACAGACCGGATTATCCCGTACAGAAGCTAAACAAATGATCGAAGCTTATTTCGAAACCTATCCGAAACTGAAGGAATACATGGCAGAGCAGGTGAGCAAAGCCCGTCAGTTAGGATATGTGGAAACCATTTTAGGAAGAAAACGTCATTTGAAAGATATTAATTCCAATAACTTTGTGGTAAGAGGTCATGCAGAAAGAAATGCCGTGAATGCACCTGTTCAGGGAAGTGCGGCAGATGTTGTAAAGCTTGCTATGATTAAAATAGACAGAGAGCTTGAAGAGCAACAGCTTACAACAAAGATGCTTCTTCAGGTACATGACGAATTGATATTCGAATCTCCTGCTGATGAGATTGAAGCCGCTTCAAAACTGATTAAAACTGAAATGGAAAGTGCCCTGAAAACACAGGTTCCGTTATTGGTAGAAATTGGAGTAGGAGACAACTGGCTCGAAGCGCATTAAAATACTGAAAATTAGATCTTAAATAAAAAAACTTCCGCCTAAGAGACGGAAGTTTTTTTATTTAAGCACCGGAACAGTCTACTCTTATTCTACAGCATTGTAAACATTCGTGACAACATCATCAGGAGAAACATTTTCAAATAAAAATCTTTCTTTCTTCACCTGTACTTTTTTAGTTTCTGACGGCATTGCTTCTTCCATAGTATTCACCGTTTCCAGTGTTACTTTACCTTTCATGGGCTCGTAATAGAGGGCAGAGTGAGAACCCGCACCCATATTATAGGTTTCAATATAAGTAAGTATCAGATTGTCATTCATATATTTGAATTTACTGAACCGGTTACCATAAGGTCCGATATCGTAGAGATTGATATTCAGCATTCCTTTTTCAATACTGATGTCTTCAGGATCGTGTATTTTATAACCGGATTCATTGTATTCATCAGGAAAAACAGTTTCAGAACTTTTAAATAGCCGGTATGTTTTGTCAGGATTTTTTAAAAGAACAATCATGGTTCTCTGTGCTAAAGTGTCATCTTTTTTTCTCAGAACTAATGCTTTATCAGGAAATCCATCGTGGTTGAGATCACCTTCGGTTTCGTATTGGATTTCATATTGATTGGAAACAAAATCTGAGACTTGTTTTCCTGATGTTGATGGCTCTTTCTGAACCTGCGCCGTATCCTTTTTTATAAAGTTTACAGAATTTTTTGAAGTATCTGTTTTGGTTTTGTTACAGGAGTAAACAATTAAAGAAGCAAAAAATAAAGTAGAAATTATTTTTTTCAATGGTGTTTGTTTTTATAAGATACAAATCTAGCTTTTATTTCCTGATAATGTAAAAGTGAAATACACAAACATCCCAGAAAGAAAACCGGAAAAAAAGAAAGTGAAATTGTATATTGAATCTCAGCATTGAAATCATAGGTACTCCATGAAGATTCTCTGTCTACAAATATGGAATAATTCCAAAATAACCAGACAAAAATCAACAATATAAACTCAATGCCAATTTTGATTAATATCCTTTTAATAAAGGAAAACGAACAAAAAATAACAGAAAGAAAAATGCCGGTTATCACTGACATGAATAATGCATCTTCAGCAAACAAACATTCCAGACAGCCACTTGACATCCGATCTGAAAAGGTTCCCATTGACCAGTAAAATTGCAAGAATGTAAGCGGTGAAATAAAGATTGTATTGATCAACCATTTCTTCAAAAAAGAGTAGAACTGATGAGGTTTGGACTTTTTCATGAGGCTCAGATATCTGAATTATTTTATTATTCTTATCATGGCTAAATCATCTGTAGGTTTTAAAAAATAGCAACAAATGATCACACGTATCATGAAATCACTTGTTGCCACTATTAAGAAAGCAGTTTTGCTTTGGTTATTAAATATCATATTCTACTTCACCCACATAATGCAGTGAAAAATCGTCATTTTCTACAGAAACCGGATTAGGAATAACAAATCTCGTTGCAAAAATAATCGCGTTTACAAGCGTATCCAGACTGAGTTCATTCAGTTTTTTCTCTAAGATTGGAAGCCATTGGTCCGCATAAGAATACTCTGCAAACTTGTCATAAAGGCTAAGGCTTTCATCCTCAAAACCATATTCTATAAAGTCATCATCAAACCACTTGATGTTCTGTGATTCTGCAAACCTGGAAACATACTGATCGTCAGTTTCTTCCTCTATATAATAATTTTCATCTTCTTCTACGAAGCTATAGAAATCTTCTTCATTCTTGAAATATCCTAACCAGAAGTGTGAAATTTCTTTATCCATAATTGTATATAATTTTATTTTTTAATATTTTTGAGCAAGTGAGATTTTTCACCGCTGATAAGCATACTGGTCATTATTGTGAAGCCTGTTTCGTCTCCTATATTTACATTGATTTTTTCTGAAAACTGCTGAATGAAATCTCCATTATTAAGATCATAAAGCCGGAATAGTGCATTTCCAAAGGTCATTCCCGCAGATTGGTTGATATTGAAAACTACCGGAAGCAGTAATAGATCTGCATTGCCGAATTTTTCTTTAATATAGTTCATTTCCTCACCGGTTATTATGCCTGTAAGATTAGGAAACATTTTTACTTCTTTGGATTTATAATCTTTCTCAGCAACTTTCTTTAAAATATCGATCACCCTTGTATCCATATTAGCCCGTAAAAAAGCTGCATCTTTAAATTTTAATTGAAGTGTATCCCTTAAAATTTGATTTGTAATATCGTCATTATCTTTAAAATCATTGATAATGGGTACAAAAGCAACCGTTGACCCATCACTTTTAAAAGAATAATTTTCATTAAACACTTTTTGGGCATGTAACAATGTGATTCCGGATAATACGGTAAATAATGCAAAAATAAGGTTTTTCATAGGCGTTTTTTTATAACAATCTTCTTGTTGAATCCTTTTTATACTGGAAAATTACTGCAATTAAAATGTAACATTACAAAAATTTTTCATGCAACAAATTTTTTGGGGCACCAACGCAAAATCTCCTCAGCAAAGATAGTTCTTAATAGGATTTATTGTAAATTTATTCTCTGTTTAAATTATAAAAGATGGATTTTCTTCAGGACCACTATATTGTTAAAAATGAATTGCTGCTTATCCTTATTTCTGTTATTTTAGGACTGTTCATTGGTGCCGAAAGAGAATACCGTAATAAATCTGCCGGTCTCAGAACGTTTATTCTCGTATGTTTTGGAGCCTGCCTGTTTACCATACTTTCCATAAAAATAGGAGTCGCCAATCCGGATCGTCTTGCCGCCAACATCATTACGGGAATCGGATTTCTGGGAGCAGGGGTTATTTTCAAAGGAGATAATAAAATTGAAGGAATTACCACGGCAACCACTATTTGGGCCACAGCTTCTATAGGAATGGCAGTAGGTTCCGGCTATATTTATATTGCATTGTTGGGGACTACGTTGGTATTACTTATTTTAAGTGCCCTGACTTATCTCCAGAATTTTATTGATAATTATAATAAAGTAAGAGAATACAGAATTGCTGTAACAGACTCCCAGGATATTAAATATTGTGAAAATGTATTCAAAGAAAATCATTTAAGATATCAGATGCTTAAACAGCAGTATTCTCAGGAAAGCTTTACCATAATATGGAGGCTTACCGGAAAAAATAGCCATCATGAGGAAGTGATCAGACGTCTGGTAGATGATCCGAAAATTAAAGCGTATCAGTTTTAGATGATAAAAGAGCAAAAAAATAAAGGCTGAAGCCTTTACTTTTATTTTTTCTTGAAAACATAAAGATCCTTGTTCGGACCATCGATCTCTTTTCCTTCCATATCCAGTTGGATCAGAATATTCTCACCTACTTTATATTTATATTGGGCTGTTTTTCCTTTTAAAGTAATCATACTTCCTGTAGCATCCCATTCAAAAGAGCCTTTATCCTGGTTTTTTGAATTTCTCTCAAGATATTCTTCACTGATGCTGAATGTCTTGTCATCGTTTAACGTTAAAGAAGTCTTGATTCCCGGACAGTCAGCGCAAGGAACTGTTGCTTCATAAGTTCCCGCCCAGTCCAATGCATTTTCCGAGGTGTCACCCGCTGCTGTAGGAGTAGCTTTAGTAATACTATCTGTTGCAGTTGGTTGTACAGCCGCAGCAGAATCTGTAGTACCCGTTGTTTCAGTCGTTTCTTTTTTAGAACATGAAGCAAGGAACAGAACAGATGCCATTCCTAACATGAGCATTTTGCTTTTCATCATAATAATTAATTTAAGTATGTTTTTAATAATAAAGTTACTTCCAATCAACAAAAACTGAGCCATAGGGGGATGGCGGTTAATGTTTAAAGTTTAAAGTTTAAAGTTTAAAGTTTAAAGTTTAAAGTTTAATGTTTAATGTTTAATGTTTAATGTTTAATGTTGCTGGTTGATAGTTGTCAATATACGGTTCGGGTTTACTGTATAGATCATTAAATGAATTTTCTGCTTTCCCTTCATTAATACATTTTACTTTTTAGATTTTACAAAAACCTACTCTTAGTAACTTTTCCACCTGTTTTATAAAGCCTGTTCATATTTTTCTTTGTAAATTGGGGCAAAATTTTGATTATGACAAAAAAGATACTTTTATCTGTATTTCTTTTGCCAGCTGCAATGGCATTTGCGCAACAATATGGAGGAATGTGGATTCCTACAGAGCTGAATGAAAAGGAAATGAAGGATTTAGGAATGAAGATTTCTGCAAAAGATATTTTCAATCCTCAGAAACCAAGCATTAAAGATGCGGTTGTACAGTTTAACGGCGGATGTACTGCAGAAATTATTTCGCCTAAAGGATTGCTTTTAACCAACCATCACTGTGGTTTTGGGCAGATTCAGGCACACTCTACCGTTCAGAATGATCTTCTTTCAAACGGATTCTGGGCAAAAAATACAGAAGGTGAGCTTCCTAACCCAGGAGTAAAAGTAGATTTTATTGTAGATATAAAAGAAGTTACTGATCCTATATTAGAAGGTACAGACAACCTTACAGAACCTGAACTTACTAAAAAGATCAATAATAATATTGAGGTGTATAAAAACTCTCAGAAAATTGAATCTTACCAGTCGATTATGGTAAAACCCATGTATTATGGAAACAAATACTACGCTTATACCATCGAAACGTATAAAGATATCCGTCTTGTAGGAGCTCCTCCTCAAAGTATCGGTAAATTCGGAAGCGATACAGACAACTGGGTTTGGCCGAGACACACCGGGGATTTCTCTATGTTCAGAATTTATGCAGACAAGAACAACAAACCTGCAGAATATTCAAAAGACAATGTACCTTACGTTCCAAAACATTATTTACCGGTTTCTATCAAAGATAAAAACGAGAACGATTTTACCTTTGTTTTCGGATTCCCGGGAAGAACTACAGAATACCTTCCTGCCATCGCTGTAGAGAAGATTATGAAAGATATTGACCCTGCAAGAATTGCGGTACGTGATGTGGCTCTGAAAACTTTGGACGAAAAAATGCGTGTTGACAATGAAACGCGTATCAAATATGCTTCAAAATATGCTTCAGTAGCCAACTATTGGAAAAAATGGATCGGTGAAGTGGAAGGATTGAAAAAATCCAATGCTGTAGAAAAGAAAGTAATGTACGAAGGTTCTTTGGTGGCTAAAAATCCTGAGATCAAAAATACTTTGGACCAGCTGAATAAACTGTACAATGATCAGGCTCCTTATGCGTTAAACAATGCTTACTACACAGAAGTAGTGAAAAATGCCGAGACTTTAAAGCTTGCCGGAGATTATTATGACTTCGTTGCTTCTGTAGAAGCCGGAAGAATGGATGAAAAGGAACTCTCAAAACTGAAAACAAAATTAACCTCTTTCTACAAAGACTACAGTGCAGAGCTTGATGCCAAGGTGACAGCAAAATTATTGGCACTATATGCTAATAAAACAGCACCACAGTTTTTACCGGCAGGATTCAACAAATATAAAGATGAGAATGCCAATATTCCTGTTGTAGAAGACATGTCTAAAAACTCTGTCATCACAGGAAGAACAGCTGTAAACGGAGCCGCATTAACTGCCGATATTGATAAAGCATTTTCTAATCAGGATAAACTGATCAGGACTTTAAAGAAAGATCCTATTTATCAATTATATGTTTCGATGAAAGAAACCTATATGAAAACTGCAGATCCGCAATACACTTCAATGCAGGCAAAAATTGATGCTTTGCAGAAAAAGTTCATGGCGCAGCAGATGCAGACGGATAAAGACAGAAAATTCTTCCCGGATGCCAACTCAACACTTCGTGTGACGTATGGTAAAGTAAAAGGTTCCGCACCAAGAGATGCGGTTTCTTACGGATATCAGACTCACCTTGCAGGCGTAATGGAAAAGTACGTTCCCGGAGATTATGAATTTGATGTTCCAAAGAAACTGATTGACCTTTACAACAAAAAAGACTTCGGAATCTATAAAGATAAAACAGGTGATGTTCCTGTAGGATTCACTGCAACCAACCATACAACCGGAGGAAACTCGGGAAGCCCGGCTCTTGATGCCAATGGAAACCTTGTCGGATTGAATTTCGACAGACAATGGGAAGGAACAATGAGTGATATCAACTATGATCCGCGTTTCAGCAGAAATATCATGGTCGATACAAAATATATCCTTTTCATCATCGATAAGTTCGCCGACTCAAAGTGGATTGTTGATGAAATGAAGATCATAAAATAATTTTAAAAGTTATACCTTTAAGAATCTATTTGAATTTAATTTTGAATAGATTCTTTTTTATTTAAAATAGGATGAAAGAAAGGATCATCAATGTTTTGGCAGCTTTTGAATCTGAGAATATCGGGAAATCATTTCCGCTGGACTATTGTCTGCCGCTTTATCATAGTGTTTCCGATAAAGAACTTCCTCACTTAAAACATGTGATCCGCTATAAGACCACTCAACAGTTTGAAGACGATCTCGATCATATGGCCAGGAATTTTCAGTTTGTAAACTGGCAGGAGTTCAAAGATTATAGTTCCGGAAATTTTAAACCTTCGAAAAAAATTGCCCTTTTAACTTTTGATGACGGTTTCAGAGAGTTTTATGATGTTGCGGCTCCTGTTTTGGAACGAAAAGGAATCTATGCCTGCAATTTTATCAATCCGGCTTTCGTAGATAATAAAGAGATGATGTTCAGATGCAAGGCAAGTCTCCTGGCTGATGCTGCTGAAAAAAAGAAAACCATTGACCCCGGAATTTATTTTATCTTATCACTGAAAAACGCGGACAGAAGCGTTGTACAAAAGAAAATTTTATCTGTAAATTATCAGGAAAAAGATGTTCTGGATCAGCTTGCTGAAAAGCTTGAGGTAGATTTTAAAGCGTATTCAAAACAGTATCAACCTTATCTAAGTACGGATCAATTAAAAGAACTTACCCGAAGAGGTTTCGGAATCTCTTCGCACAGCTGGGACCACCCGAAATACGGAGATTTATCTTTGAAAGAACAGATGGAAACAACAGATAAGACTTTTAATTATTTAAAAGAAAATGATTTCCTCTATGAAAGTTTTGCTTTTCCGTTTACCGATTTTGAAGTAAAGAAAAATTTTTTTGATGAACTTTATAAAAATAAAGAAATCTACTGCAGCTTTGGATGTGCTGGTATAAAACTGGACAGTGTAAAGAGAAATTTCCAAAGAATTCCTATGGAAATGGGAGAGAGCGGAGTGAAGATCCTGAAAAAAGAAATCGCTTACTTCAGATTGAAAAGCCTGATTAATAAAAATACGATTGTGAGAAAATGATAGCGCTGAAGACATACAACAGAAGAGAACTGGAAGATTTTATATCCTCCGGAGATTTTCAGCATTATGATTTTCTTCCGGTTACCAGACATCGTGCGCTGTCTCATATTCAAAATCCAAAAGCATCAGATGAAGATGTACTTCTAATTCTGGCTTTTTTTGAAGAAAAACTGGTCGGTTATGTGGGATGTTTTCCGGACTCTTTTATGATTGATGGAAAAGAAATCCGCTATGCCTGGCTCAGCACCCTGTATGTAAACCCGGAATACAGAAAGAAAAGACCAGCCAAAGCATTATTGAAAAGAGTTTTTGAAGAATACGAAGGCAGAATTGCCATCACAGAATTTACCAAAGAAGCAGAAGCACTCTACAATATTATGGGTGTTTTTGAATATGTTTTTCCTAAAGAAGGGAAACGCTATTATTTCAGAACCGATGCGGCTAAAATGATTCCTGAAAAGAAGCCGGGAACGCAACCTTTGAAACCTCTTTTTCAAATTCTGGATGCTGCAGCCAATGGACTGATCTCAATAAAAAACCTGACCGCACCAAAACCGGATTTTAAATACAAAGTTCTGGATAGGATCGACAAAGAAAGTGCGGATTTTATGAATAAGTTTTCAGGGATGCGCAACGCAGACGAAATCAATTCTTTTATAGAAAATCCTTGGGTCCTGGAAGGTAAAAAAGAGGAAAAATACCTGTTTTCAAGTTTTGCCGACAGCTTTAAGTACTATTGGATAAAAATTACGGATCAGAATAATAAACTTACCTCTTGTTTTCTGCTGCAGCTGCGCGATGGCTATCTTAAAATTCCTTATCTTTTTTCGGATGGTAATTTAGATGAGGTTGTCCGGTTTTTAAATTATTTCATTGTGACCCATAAAGTGAAAGGCTTTACCTCTTACCAAATCGGCTTGAACAAAGAAATACAACAATCAAAAGTATTTTCACATCTCTACGAACGTGATTTCAATAGAGCGTATCTGTTTCATAAAAATCTTTTGGAATTACTTCCCGGTCATTTTAATCCAAACTATCAGGATGGAGACGGGGATTGTATGATGACATAATAGAATTATAAATGATGAATGATGAATGATGAATGATGAGTTACCTGTGATCAATTATCAATTATCAATTATCATTTATCAATATTAAAAAACAAACCGCACGATAATTCTATCGTGCGGTTTGTTTTTTAATGTCCAAATATATCTTTCAGACTTACTTCTTTAAATGTTCCCATTTTGTTGACAGCTTCCATATCAAGATTCTCTTTTTTGCCGATAATGGCAGTATTAAAATGTATTGATTGGATTTCTGTCTGATAAAAATGTTTGATATCTTCAAACTTCAGGTGTTGGATCTGTTCATAGATATCCTTTCTGAAATCATGATAGATGTTCAGTTTCTGTAGTCTTAAGGTATTGAAGAATATATTGTTTCGGGTAACTCTTGTAGAGGCAATCTGTTTCAGAGCTGCATTTCTGGCATTTTCAAACTGAATAGGTACTTCAGGAAGTTCGTTCATCAGTTCATTCAGCGTATCTACAGCAATCATCAGTTTGTCTGGCTGAGTTCCGATATAAGTGGTGACATAATCAGGATGGTTCAGCTCAGCGTTTGCTGCATAAGAAACATAGGCAGAGTAAGCAAGACTTTTACTTTCACGCATTTCCTGGAAGACAATGGAAGATAGCCCTCTTCCAAAATATTCATTGAAAACATTGATCTTTCCGAAATGAAGTGGATTCACCACGTTTCCTTTACCAATCTTACTCATTTCCATCTGAACCATGTCATAGTTGATGAAATATACGTTTCCTCCCGTTGCCGGTTCAGGATATTGCTTGGCTTCCGGAATCTGAAGGCTTTCAGGTTCTGTATACTGACCAATATATTCTTTAAAGTTTTCAAAATCTTTACCATAGAAAAATACCTGATAAGGATATTGGAAAAGCTTTTTCATTCTGTCTGTGAATACTTCAGGATTGCTGTTTTCAAGTTCTTCCTTAGAAATAACATCTGTAAAGCGTGAGTTGCTGCCCAGTTTGGTATAATTGTTCAGCGCTGTTATGATACGGTTTTTATCTTTCTTAATGGCCTCGCGATTTTCCAGTACTGTACCTACAAACTGATGATAGATTTCCTGATCAGGCTGTACATCGTGCATCCAGTGCTGCAGAAGAGCAATTCCTTTCTCTATATTTTCTTCCAGTCCGCTTAAAGAAATAATCAACTGGTTGTTTGTAGTCTTAAAATCATTGCTGATTCCTATTTTGAAAAATTCCTTTTTTAAATCTTCCGGTGAAAGAACATCAGTTCCCAAATACTGTAAAAGCTGAGTGGAAATTCCTAAATCTCTGTCATGATCACTCCCCAAAGGAAAAATAAAATGCAGCTGAGCAATATCGTTGTACTTATTCTTTACAAAACTTAATTTCTTTCCGTTAAGCTGATCCGTAATGATTTCTTTTTGATAATCAATGAATTCGGGCTTAATATCCTCAGTTTTATCCGCCAGAATCTCTTTCAGAAACTCTGACTGCGTATCACGGTTGATCTTAACCGGAGTGATTCCGGGATTCTCAACCCTGATCAATTTGTCGTTGACTCCTTTTTCTTTGTTGACAACCACATAGTTTTCTTTAAAAAACGCATTGGCAAAATTCACCACATCATCTTTAGTAAAAGCGGCATACTCATCCATTTCGTTCAGTTCCTCTTCCCAGGTTCTTCCTTTTATATAAGAATCATAAAGGGTAGTAGCAAGACCCTCTGCAGTTTCAAGTCCTTTCATTCTCTGCAGTTTGAAATCATTGATGATGGCAGGCAACATCCAATCCGGAAAATCACCTTTCTTGATCAGTTCAATTTCACCAAGTACCATATTCTTTGCTTCCTCCAGAGTTTGCGTTTCCTTAGGAACAGCAACAATGGAAAAATATCCATACTGTCTTAGTCCTACGGAAAAGGCCTGCGCCCACAGCATCTTCTGAGTCTGGTTAATGTGTAAATCCAATAATCCGGCTTCCCCTCTGTTGCTGAGGATATTGGCAACCACATCAGCCAGCATAGCTTCTCTTGTTCCGTAGCTATCTGTTCTCCATGCAAGCTGAGTGCGTGGAGTAGTAGGGCTTTTTACCGTTCTTGTTACAATTTCTGTAATAGGCTCTTCAATAACAGGTGTCTTTTTAGGAAGCTCTTTATAAGGTAAAGTCCCGAAATACTGATCAATTAATTGGATCGTCTCATCAAAGTCAAGATCCCCAACCAGAACCATAGCATAATTATTGGGAACATAATATTCATCGAAATACTTATGAATAGCCTTCATCGATGGGTTCTTTAAATGTTCCGGTTTTCCCAGTGTCGTTTGCTGTCCATTGGGATGAGTAGGGAAAAGGGCATCCATCAGTTCGTAGTTCACAAGTCTTGTGTCATTATCCTGTGCTCTGTTGAACTCCTCATACACCGATTCCAGCTCTGTATGAAAAAGACGAAGTACAATTTCAGAGAACCTTTCCTTTTCTATTTTCAGCCACTTTTCAAGTTCGTTATTCGGAATATTATTTTTATAAACCGTTTCATCAAACCAGGTATGGGCGTTGGTTCCACTGGCCCCCAAAGAAGAAATTGCTTTGTCATATTCATTGGCAATAGCGTATTGGCTGGCTTCCTGGGAAACTTCGTCTATCTTTTTATAGATTTCCTTCTTCTTTTCAGCATCCTGTTCTGCTTTATGCTCTTCATATAATGCTGAGATCTGATCAAGAAGTTCCTTTTCTTTCTCCCAATTCTGAGTCCCTATTTTTGAAGTGCCTTTAAACATCATATGCTCAAGATAATGAGCCAGCCCCGTATTGTCGGCCGGATCATTATTACTTCCGGTTTTTACAGGAATGAAAGTCTGTATTCTTGGTGCGTCAAAATTCTGCGCAAGAAAAACCTGTAATCCATTTTTCAAAGTATAGATTCTGACATTATTTTCGTCGTGGGTTACCGTAATATATTCGTAGTGGTTTTTATCTGTATGTACCGTTTCCTTATATTTTCTGTCTGTCATATATAAAACTCATTTCATTCCTTAGAAACCGGAATGCACTACAAATGTAAGGAATCAAAAAAAATGTTGACCCTTTTTTATCATTATTACATCTATTGTTACAGTTGAAAACTTGAATCATTCATCAGAAACGGCTTCTCAATACTGAATATCATCATATAATAGAGTATACTCCAATTTCATACTCTTACTCCTAAGAGCATCATTTTCTGTTTTTCTCCAACTCCTCAAAGCTCACACACTCAAAACTCTAATACTCTATTATTCTCAAACCCTCAAGCTCTCCAACTTTTTTAGGAGCTATTTCCTGCTATCCATTCATACTCCTCGCGCCAGCGCACTCCCACGCTCAGGCCCACCCACTCTCCAACCCATGCTGCGGGGTAACCATTACTATCAGGGCTAGGGAAGGAGGGGAGGATATAAGTAATAAGTAATAAGTAATAAGTAATAAGTTGGCACAAATGAAAACAAGTTCGCATACGCTATAATAAAATATTCAACATGATCCGTGTCAATCTGTGTCATCCGCGGTTAAAAATAAAAACCATTCAATAGGAACGGACTATAATCCTGAGCTTCGTCGAAGGAAGCCCATTTAATCAAAAGGAACTCCTTAATTCGGCTTTAGCCCAAGCTTATATATAGATTATTAATTTAAAAAAGCTATTCTCTATAATTATATACATCTTATTTATCCCTCCACCCCCAAAACCCTGCATCTCATATCCCGAATCCCGCCACCCTGCATCCTATATCATATCCTTACTCTTACTCTCAAACTCACCCCGCTCGCAGTCCACACCCCGTATCCCGCATCTCGCTCCCCCGTATCATCCATTTTCACCCTCTCTAACGCTCAAACTCTCCAACCCTCCCACACTCTCACCCGATCCCCAAACAAATGTTTAAAATTTTTCACTCTGCTATCCAGCCCTTTAAGGCTTAATATTACAAAACGGTAAAATTTATGTTAAATAAAGTTGCGTGGTGTATATGAAGTTTCTATCTTTGCCCCACTGAAAAACGAAAGAAAATCAGTAGCGCAGAAGAGCCTTTAGCTAGGCAGAAACAATATTACTTCAATAAGAAACGGACGAAAAAAAACTTTAAAACTTTTTGTAAAAAAAGTTGCCGGTTAAAAAAGAGTTTGTATCTTTGCAGTCCCAATTACAGGGAGCGCAGGAGTAGAGAGATTGAGGGTTTGAGAAGGATTAAGGTTACTTAAAAAACTTTAAAATTTTCTTCAAAAACATTTGGTCATTAAGAAATAAAGTTTTACTTTTGCACTCGCAAATACGGAGCGACACTGACAGAGAGATTGCTTCGTTAAAAAGCGAAAGATAAAAAGATCATTGACATACAATATAACAACCAAGTAAGGAAAAACTAAAGCGTTAAAAACTTTGAGTGAGTCAGACAAACATACAATGGAGAGTTTGATC